>Ga0207900_100021_pt1 | contig 201564 bp, 203 predicted proteins | sample LinPmetageLP39_FD_184052 | JGI IMG/M metagenome (GOLD analysis project Ga0207900, IMG submission 184052) | Marine viral communities from the Pacific Ocean - LP-39 (SPAdes) | ecosystem: Environmental > Aquatic > Marine > Oceanic | place: Pacific Ocean | collected 2010-06-14
CGCACGCTTGCATACCCAATATTTTGCGATGGGGGTCAGCAGACGGGACAACGGGTCGGCCATATCAAATGCGGCTCCGACCTGGAAGGCAAGAGCGGTGGCGGCTTCACTTTCTAGAGCAAGATCGGCAAGCACGGACATCATTGCAGGCTGTTCGATCAACCGGCGCTGCATGACCGTGCGATGAGCCGTGTGCCACAGCGCTTCGGTAAGTGCGGCACGCATTGTGGAAGCTGAACCCACGATGCAATCAAACCGGGTATGCTGGACCATCTGAATAATGGTTTTTACGCCTTTCCCCTCTTCGCCAAGCCGCTGCGCATATGCATGATGATATTCAATTTCGGAAGACGCGTTGGAGCGATCACCAAGCTTGTCCTTGAGCCGGATTACGCGAAATCCTGCATTGCGCTTGCCATCAGGCGTCCAGCGCGGAACGATAAAGCAGGTCAGACCGTTACCTGTGTAGGCTAGCGTCAGGAACGCATCGCACATGGGCGCAGAACAGAACCATTTATGCCCCGTAAGATGATAGGCACCATCTGCATATTCAGCACGCGTCGTATTCGCCCGGACGTCCGATCCCCCCTGTTTTTCGGTCATCGCCATTCCGATTGTGACACCTTTTTTTTCAGGTGCTGGTCGGACAACGGGATCGTAAAGTGACGATGTGATCCGCCCGATCCACTCATATCCGACATCTGGGTCACGTTTCAAGGCGGCGACGGCGGCGTAGGTCATGGTCATGGGACAACCGGTGCCAGCATCAACTTGCCCGAGCAGGAAACTCAACGCTGCGTGAAGAACATGGCCTGCTTCGGTTCCGTCCCAACCAGCGGCGGCCACGCCTTCGCCGAGGCCAAGCGCCATCAGTTGATGGTAGGATGGGTGGAATTGCACTTCATCGATCCGTCTTCCCTGACGGTCATGGGTGTCAAGCACGGGCGGGTTTCGGTTGGCCGCTTCTCCCCAGCCAATGACTTCGCTGGAACCAGTGCGTATGCCAAAGCTGGTAAGTCGTTGCTTGTGAACTTCCCCTCCCGCCATTTTGACTGCATCGACCAGCGCCTGATCCGAGCTAAACCGGTCAAATGCTTCTAGCGTGGGCGGTTGGTTTGTAACCTCATGGCTTTCAAGACTGCTTATGGGGCGTAGAGAGGTCATGACGATATCATTTCTTTGCAGGTTTTTTGGTGCCCGCGCGGCGACCGGGTTTGCTTTGCACGTCATCGTTCCGGTCAATGCCGAGCGTCCATGCCGGCGGGTCGCTGGCAGGGAAGCTTTCACGCAGCGCTTCATCAACCATATCGCTCTTTTTCTGTAACGCTATTTTCCGTCGGCTATTAACCACTTTCAGCTCCTCAGATGAGATCATACCGATGTCAGCCATCATGGCCCAAGCTTTGTTGTTCGGCCCATTGGGGTATAACAAGATCGCCAATCCCCAGAGTTTCGTTCGTTTTGGCGATTGATACGGCAGGGTCCTGCTCATTGCCCGCAAGTGCGCGTATAGCATCAATAGTCTCCGGGATCACGATGGCCTGGTTATCAACCATATAGCTAAAATATAGATCGGTTCCGTCAACTGTCAGCAGATCACGCCATATAGCCACTTCATAGAGATTGGAATGCCGGCGTCCATTTTCAGCCATCCACTCCTTTACCACATTTATTGCCGACAGTCCCGTGCGGCTGTCGATTAGCAGTATCCGCGAAGATTGGGACAGTGCGTCAAGAACATCCGCTTTTGTGGCCGCTCTCGCCATTTCGACGTACCAGGTGTGAAGATGAGCGAGCGTTTCGGGCACCCGGACTGCTATCGTTGTGACATCGAGATCCGGATCAACAAGTCTGGCATCAGGCCCCTGATGGCTCGGGACTTCGCGCTCAGGAACAAGCGTATTCATGATGCCGCCAAGATGGCTTTCCCATGGGTCGGTTGCTCGGCGGAGCAGTGTTCCGCGCGCTTTTTTCAAAAGGCCCGCGTTCTTGAGGGTTCCCAATGTGCGAACGATGGACGTTGTATTGCAGCTAACCACGCGCGTTGCGCTGCGTCCGATCGTGCTGGAATAGCTTGTTTCTGCGACAAAGGAATGGCCGGTTACATCATGTTTTTCACCGCCTTGAACGATGAAGGGCCGATCAAGTTTGCGATATAATTCGGCATTCTCAGCGCCTCGGTGCTTGGGCGTACAATCGACAATGATGTCGCTTGATTCCACAAGATCGGTCAATAGTCCGTTAGTGGGTAAGCCTGCCGCCTCCATAGCTGCGCTGGCTTCTGCTGTGGCCGCGAAAAGCGCGATGCCCTGGCTTATAATCTGGGCAATGCGCCAATCTGTCGCGACATCAGCCACGCCCGATAGTATCATGTCGGACTGTTGGCTGATTGCGGTGGCCGTACGGCTGCCGATCACACCGTATCCGACAATTGCGACTTTGATCTTATGATCGTCTGCCATTTCTCTATCTCTTTCCAATCCAGTTAAAAATGTTGCCCATGCCTTGAGCTACAAGAGCAGTGCTGCAATCCCGATCCGGGATGTTTCGTGCGGAACGGCGTCTGTCGAGATGATATCTTTAGCAAGTTGGTTTAGCTGCCAATAGGTGCTGCCGGTAAACAGGGCATGCACAGTCAATATATAGGGTTTAGGGAAACCCCGCGCGATCAGGGCTTCGGCGGTTTCGATCATTGTTCGCCCTGATGAAATAATATCATCGACAAGCACCGGAGCCAAGCCTGCATAATCGCTCAAGTCCGGCACCAATATCTCGACTTCGTGATCACCGAGGCGGTTTTTATTGAGAATGAGATGGCGCGCTCCGGCGCGTTCTGCCACAGCCTCAACCCATTGCTGACTTTCAGAATCGGGCCCCACCACGAGAGCTTTCTTAACATTCTCCCCGATCCAGTCGGCAAGAAGCGGCGCAGCGTGAACGACCTTGGTGGGCATCGTGAATATCTCTGCCAGATCTGAAATACGGTGCAGATGAGGATCAATCGTGATCAAATGGTCAAACGAGTCGGAAAGCAGTTTGGCGAAATGCGTGGATGATATCGATTCCCCCTCCTGAAATCTTTTGTCCTGCCGCATATAGGCCAGATAGGGCGCAATGAGGCGCACGGTTTTTGCGCCCAGTTCACGCGCGGTTTTCGCTGCAAAAATCAGCCGCAATATCTGATCATCGGGGCGAGCGAGGGTGCAAACAAAATCCACATCTTTCCCCGTCACATCATCGGTCAAACGAACATAAGATTCCCCGTCAGGGAAGTGACGGGTTTCCAATGTACCCAGCGCGGAGGAGGATAGTCTGGCAAGATCGGCCGCCAAGGTTTCATTGCCCGGCAAGGGGATAAAAATGCGCATGGTCACTCCTCTATTTTCAATATATCTGGATTGGCAGCAGCATATTCCAGCGCATAATCCAGGGCGCCCTTGGCTTCGGCATGGACCGTGAATAGTGGCTGACCGTTTGTAACATGGTCGCCCAGGCGGAAATGTATCGCAAGACCAGCAGCCTTTTGGCGCGGGGCTCCGGCCAATTTTGCTAATCGCGATAATTTACGATTGTCGATGGAGGATATCTTGCCGCTGCTCTGCGCCAACAGGGGGCAGGTCAATGGAGCGACCGGGGGCGTGCGCATGCCGCCTTGCGCCTCGCAAATCGCCTGAAATTTGTTCCATGCCCGGCCATCAACCAAGGCGGCCTGCGCCGCCGCAAGTCCGTCACCGGTCTCTACGTGATTTGCCAGCTCCAGAGCCTGTGCGGCAATCAATATTGCCCGTTCCTTTAAGTCTTGCGGTGCATCGGGATTGTTTTGCAGGACAGATAAGACGTCATGCGCCTCAAGGGCAGGGCCAATGCCGCGTCCCACAGGTTGAGAGCCGTCTGTAAAAACACATCGTGTCTCCAACCCAAAATTGGCCGCGACAGCGGAAAGATGCGCGCCCAATGTTTTAGCCTTGTCCAGCGAACGGACTTTGGCAGTCAGACCAACCGGCAAGTCAAGGACGACATGGGTGGCACCGGCAGCAATTTTTTTAGATAAAACGGATGCGATCAACTGTCCTTCGGTATCAATATCAAGAGCCCGCTCGATGCGGATTAAAATATCATCTGCCGGGCTGAGATTGACGGCGCCGCCCCAGGCAATACAGGCCCCTTGCTCTTCCACCACTCGCCGCATTTGTTTCAGATCGAGATCAACAGGGGCAAGCGTTTCCATCGTGTCGGCGGTGCCCGCAGGAGATGTAATAGCGCGTGATGACGTTTTTGGCATTGTGAAGCCCAGACTGGCAACTATCGCCACGACAATCGGTGTGGTGCGGTTGCCCGGCAACCCGCCGACACAATGCTTGTCCAAGATCATCGGAGCGTCCCAAGACAACCGTTCTCCTGCACCCACCATTGCCTTGGTCAAATGGCATATTTCCTCAATGTCTAGCGGCAGAGCCGAGCAAGTTGCAATGAACGTTGCCAGATGGATATCTGCGTAGCGACCAGCGGCAATATCGCCAATAATGCCCTGGAAGGCCGGCTCGTCGAGGCGTCCTCCATAAATTCTGCGTCTGATATCTGCCAATGATCCTATGGTCGGCACATGGCTAACTGCAATATCCGCCCCATCTTCAATCCCAAGTTTCGCCCAGGCGGCCTCGGACAATCCAGCTTCCCCTGTTGTTAGCCAGTCATTATCGACTTGATAGAGTGTTGCTATAATTTCTCGCCCCGACACAGACGTTAGACGCACGCGAGATCGGGAGGTCAGGCCCTCTGATATACAAACCGGGCAGTCGGTGCGCATGAGCACGATCACCTCGTCTTGCGTGTAGAGCCTGAGACGCTTTGATTTCAGCAAATTATGGGTTTCAATATGGTTGGCGCTCGACGTCATATTTAACTTTCCAGAGAATAACGGTCAGTCGGATCGACAACAGTGCTGTTCCAGCCCAACTCTTCTTCAATCCGCATGCGCAGGGCGTCGGAAGCTTTAGGTTCCCCGTGCACCACAAAAGTTCGGGCAGGAGCGTTCTTAAAGCCGGACAACCATTTCAGGATTTCGTCTGAATCTGCGTGGGCCGATAAAGCTGGAAGGCTTGCAATTTCTGCGCGCATCGGAAACCATTGGCCGAACATCTTGACGCTTTCGGCTCCATTCAGCAGTTTTTCTCCGCGTGTTCCTCCTGCCTGATAGCCAGAAAACAGGATTGTATTTCTGCTGTCCTGGCCAAAGGCCTTGAGATGATGGAGAACGCGCCCCCCGGTCAGCATGCCGCTAGCGGCGATCACGACCTTGGGCATAGTATCGCGCGTTATGCGTTTGGAATCATCGACTTCGCGCAGATAGGTTGCAATATCGCAAGACTGCTTGCAGACATCGGGTGGGAGGCGATGATCATCCAGATGGCGGCACAGCAAATCTGTGGCGTTAATTGCCATCGGACTATCGAGGAAAATCGGAACGATCTTTATTCTTCCGGCCTGTTTCAGTTTCCATAGATAATACATGATCAATTGGGCGCGCCCGACAGCAAATGCCGGAATAACGACTGTTCCGCCCCTACGAGCCGTTTTTTCGATGACGCTTCCAAGAGCTTCCATTGGGTCATTTTTGGGGTGGGTTCTGTCTCCATAGGTCGATTCCACAAGCACATAATCGGCCTCGGCAACGGGTTCTGGATCGAGCATGAAGGGATCATCGTAGCGGCCAATGTCCCCCGAAAAGACGATCGTCTTGCCGCCCCAATGAAGCTCGGCGGTGGCCGCTCCTAAAATATGCCCCGCCCGGCGCAGCTTCGCATGCCCGCCGCCCGGCAGTTCAATCTCTTTGTGGAACGTGATCGGCCGCAATTGCTTTAAGGCTGCTTCGGCGTCTTTGATGGTATAAAGCGGGCGTGCGGGGGCATGTTTTGTATATTTGTGTTTGTTTGCCAAAAAGGCATCTTTCTCGGCGATAAATGCGCTATCTTTTAAAAGTATTTCGCAAAGATCGGTGGTTGCCGATGAGCAGAAGATTGGGCCTTTAAATCCCTCGCGCACCAATTTGGGAAGATAGCCGCTATGATCGAGATGCGCGTGGGTTAAAATAATGGCATCGATGCTTTTTGGCGAAACCGGAAACGGTTTCCAGTTGCGTTCGCGTAAGGGTTTATATCCTTGGAAAAGTCCGCAATCGACCATTATCCGGCGTCCGTCATGTTCGATGAGATGGCGAGATCCGGTTACCGTCCCGGCTCCGCCAAGACTATGCAATGTGAGCGTCATGGGATTTTCTCCTCATTTTTTGAGCCCGATGTGTCCCGCCGTAATATCTGCGGGTCACCCTGCTCGTCGACGGCATCCAATTCTTCCTGTGATAGGAGGGAACCCCGATCGATTTTGAGCAAACCTGCAGCGGAGGCGACCGCATGCGCCCAAGTGCAGCGATTGGCGAACAACATGCCAAAAACATCCAATGTGCCGCCTCTGGACAAATATCCCAACGCTTTGGTTTGGCTCGGCCCGCCATCAAGCCGCCTCAATAGACCCAGCGTTGGCTCCGGTCTCGTGTGCGAGATTATTATCCGCGGAAGATTTGTGGGAAACAGCACATGCAAATCTTTGTCTAAAACGGCATATTTCCATTCGATCTCGTCGCGCGCCTCCCGAAACCGCCCCGGTTCCAAAATGACCGTGATTGAGCAGTTTATCCCGCGTTGATCGAGGCGTTCGCGCGCCTGTCTTGCTTGCTGCAATTGATAAGCGCCGATGGCGACCAGTTGTACCTGTGCGTTTGTAGCATCGCCCTCAAATTGTATTGCACCTTTCGCCATCGCAAATTCAGCCTGTTCACCTGAAAAGAGGATTGGCACATCGCGTTTGGCGGTTACCAGGCACGCAATTTGGCCATGCGTTCGGTAGACCGCGCGCAGCGCTGCAACCGCGCTATTGGGATCAACAGGGAATATAACGCGAGATATATCTGACATTTCCCCCAGCAATGCTTCGGGCAATGTCGGGTCTTGATGCGACTGCTCATTTTTTGCGTTTTCCCAAGTGTGGGAGGTTGCAATTAATGGAACGCTGATCCAGCCTGGTGGCTGGAGCAGTTCGTGCTGGCGGCGCGAGAAAATTATTTCCTGTCGCAATGCGCCAAGCATTTTCATCCCAAAAGCTTCGTAGCTCACAGCGATATTGATCCCGCCTTTGTTACCCAAGGCCGCACTGATGACCGCTTCTTCGTTGAGTGCCGTGATAACCGCCCCACCCACCGCCTCTGGCGTACCGTTTTCAGGTATGTTCACGCGGTGATGCAGAAGCTCAAGCGCGCGCGGCATGTGGTTGCTTCTTAGCTCGTCTGGATTGCCAATACGTGGTCGCAGCTTCGGGTTGGCGCGGACAATATCGACAAAATATTCATCGATCGCATCCATCGCGCAGCGTTCGCGCTGACTATTGACATCGGTCCAATCTGGCACGGGTAGGCTGGGCAGGTCGACGTTCCGGCGTGCTAGTGAATTCTGACTTTCTCTTGGCCGAGACTGCTGGTCATGGACCGCCAAAGCATTAACGGCTGTTTCCAGCGTGTCAGCCGGGACAAACAGCTTTCTAGCGCCTTCGTGAAATTCAGCCCGCGCGGCCGCATTGTCAGACGGATTTCCTGAAAGTGGCAGGTTATGGGATCTGTTGGTTCCAGCTCCTGGAAAGCCAAATCCTTTTGTGCAGCGCGCGATAATATAGGGAAGGGGAGCTGGATAGGCCTGCTTTGATCTAATAAATCGGCTGAGCCTTTCTTCTGCCTCCAATATCGCCATCGCATAGGCGAGAGGGTCATGACCGTCGATCAGCATCGGATCATATCCAGCGAGACGCAAATGGGCTTCAAACCATTCAGCCCCGCCTTCCTGACCTATTTCGGTTCTCTGTTCAATCCGCCGGCCATTGAGGACCATGATTGGCACAGCCAAACCGCTATCTTCGGCTCGCCACCATCGCGGAGACCAGTCAGACCCGCGCTGTTCTTCAAATGCGCCGTCGCTCAAAAAGGCAACAAGCCGCTCTCCCGGCAGCGGCATATGGATATATTGGAGTTCGGAAAAGCCCAAATAGCCGCCTTCTGAAACACCGCCGGCAGTGTTTGGGCCGACATGGCTCCCCAGCGGTACCGCGGGTCTTCCATCAGCGCTCATCGCATAGCTGTAAAAGTCTGAAACGAGATGGGAAAGCCCGGTCTCGCTGCGCTCATAACGACCGATTTGTGCAGGGGACAAGTCCCCAGTCAGCGTGTTGATCGCCTCTATTGCAGCAACGCAGTGACCCTGACCAAGCGTCCAGGCACGCGTGTGTCCAGACAGGGCGTTGGCAAGTAAATAGCCAACAAACCCGATGGCAACATTGAGGGCGCCGCCAGTATGACCTTCAGGGTTTCGTTTAAACGCGTCTGCCGGCAAATCGGTACCGCTCATATCAACCCGGGAGGCATAGGTCATATGGGCGGTGAGCCACATCGCGGCGTTGGCCAATCGGTCGGCCGCTACAATCAATGTCTCTGCTTGGGCGGAATCGGTAAATCCTTGCCAGTACTGACGTTTTGCGAAAAATTTATCTGTGCGCGCAATTGTTGCAGCGCTGTGCTCGATGACGCCAAATCCTGTGCGCCAGTCGTTTGACATGTTTTTTGTCAATGAACAGCCTCCTCAAACGTCACGGTTGCCGAATGCGAACGGCTTAAATGGAACAGCATTGTGAATGTTTATCTGGAATCGAGAAGGTGCAAAAATGGCTTCGCCACCACAGTTAAAAGTGGAGCGACCGAGCTGGGTTGGAGGAGGAGCCCGGCCGCCCCTGAAGAATCGGTTTTCGAAACTGCTAATAAACATGCTCTAAACCAACCTCCAAATTGTTTGCCGTACCCTATTCGACTGCACTATTCTGGCTTGGCATATTCGTTCGCTCACCAGCAAATGCCGCTTATAAGCGCTGAAAGTCACCCCGCACGCTTGCCTGCAGAGAGCGTGGGTTCATTGGCTGCATTGCCGGCCAGCTTTTTGCTGTCTTGACTAGCAAACCCGTTGAAAAATTTTTCAAATTCAACAGGGAATGGAAAAACGATTGTGGAACTGCGTTCTCCTGCGATTTCGCTAAGTGCGCCGAGATAGCGCAGCTGCATCGCCTCAGGATGACCAGACAGGGTTTGTGCGGCTTCCAAAAGTTTTTGTGCTGCCTGCTGTTCTCCTTCGGCATTTATCACTCTTGCCCGGCGCTCGCGTTCGGCTTCAGCCTGTTTTGCCATCGCGCGCACCATGGATTCATCTATATCGACATGCTTGATTTCGACATTGGCGACCTTGATGCCCCACGACGTTGTCTGGGTGTCGATTATCTCCTGAATATCCTTGTTGAGCTTGTCCCGCTCGGTGAGCATCTCATCAAGTTCATGTTTACCAAGAACCGAGCGCAGGGTGGTTTGCGCAAGCTGACTGGTTGCATCGACAAATTGCTCTACCTGAATTATCGCGCGTTCAGGATCAACGACCTTAAAATAGATGACGGCATTGACATGAACCGACACATTGTCGCGCGAAATTAGATCTTGCGTTGGCACATCAAGGACGATGGTTCTTAAATCCACGCGGGAAAGAGTTTGAACAAAGGGAATAATAAAAATCAGACCGGGGCCTTTGACTCCTGTGAACCGGCCCAGCGTGAAGACGACCACGCGCTCATATTCGACCACAATGCGGATAGCGCTAGCGCCAACTGCAAGCAGGATGAACAGCAAAGCGGAAAACGTAATAAGATTGTCTGTCATGGTTTTCTCCTGGTCTTCTTTGGAGTAATCAGCGCCGGGTGATGATCGATATCAACCGGTTTCTTGTTAAGGACGCACTGCGGCGTTTAATGTTACAGTTGATCAGAACTCGACAAACAGTTTGACGGCAAAAAATGCTACCACGACGCATCTGGGATTTGAGGAGTGGGGCGACCACTGGGGAAGGCAGTGCGCGATCGCCCCTAAAGATGCAGTTGTCGGAATTGTTGGCCAACATCCCGCCAACCGATCTTTATATTTGAGCCAATGCCGTTTTTATCCGCCCATCTCGCCAGTTAAGGATCTGGATATAACGGGGCTGGGCCGTTGGCAAAAGTTGTGGGAGAGCCATTGAATATATTCTGACATTCTGTGCTGCAGAAGAAATAGGTCCAGCCCTTATATTCTTCAGCCGCTGCCGCTTTTTCCAAAGCAAATTTGCGATTGCATACCGGGTCTTCTGCGGTGATATCCATCAGCTGGCCTTTTCAAGGAGCGTAGCGGTAATGCGGTGCGGGAAAAAAGGCATCATGCTACAGCCTCACCATTTTGGCGGGTACCAACAAGTTCCGCGACATGACGCGCAATCATTAATTCTTCATCCGCCGAACTGATCTCCACGGTAACTGAGCCATTTTTTGGAGATAGGAGTGGCTTATTGGATTTATTTTTTTTCGGATCGATTATGGTTCCAAAGCATTGCTCCAATGGTTTGCAGATCTGGTACCGTATTTCTGGAGAATGTTCACCAATTCCGCCGGTAAAAATCAAACGATCAATGCCGCCCATGGCGGCTACCAATGCGCCGAAGTGACGGCGGGCTTGATAGCAAAAAAAAGCTATCGCTTCTTCGGCAGATTTACCGGCATTGGTTGTAACAAGAATTTGGGCATCACCGCTTGTTCCTGATTGTCCAAGCAAACCCGATCTGTTGTTTAGCAGATCGGCCAGTTCATCGGACGTCCAGCCCTCTTCCTTTAAGAGATAAAGGATAAGTCCAGGGTCAATATCGCCGCTTCTGGTGGCCATTGGAAGACCTGACAATGGGCTAAAGCCCATGGATGTATCTATCGTCCGCCGGCCATGCACTGCCGCCATACTGGCGCCCGCACCAAGATGGGCGACCACAATACGGTCCTTCAGAGCTGCTGCTCCTTCTCGCCGCTCTAGTTGGTAGAGCGTAGATTCATAGGAAAGGCCGTGAAAGCCGTACCGACGAATAACACCGTCGTCCATATTTAGCGGCAGGCCAGTTCGTGCTGCATTTTCCGGCATGTTGGAGTGAAAAGCAGTATCAAAGCACGCAAATTGTTCTGCGCGGGGTAGCCGTGTTCGAACCGCTGCAATAGCAGCAAGATTTGCAGGTAGATGCAGAGGAGCTAGCGGTGTTAGGCGTTCCAGTTCAGCCTCGATAACTGAATCCAATGCGAGAGGCGAAACAAAATCTGGCCCACCATGTACTATCCGATGACCAACAAGCGATATTTTCCAAAGTTCTGCGTAATTTTCCAGCTGATTGAGGATATGTTCAATGGCTGAGCCATGGTTTTTGCACGAACTTTTTGCATTCCAAAGGGATGTGCTGTCGGCCAATCGCGCGGATGAATGGCCCTGTGCCTTTCCAATTTCCGTGACCTTCCCGCGCAATACCGGTTCGATGTTATTACCCAAACGAAAGACTGCAAATTTGACGCTTGATGAACCACAATTAATCGTCAACAGATGTGGCAGCGGGCTAGGCCGGGTTTGTTGTTGTCCTTCCGCGTAAGCTGCTTTTTTGCGAATAGTTTTTATCATCTTTCCCTTTGCTCCTGCGCGACCCGCTAATCGCAAGGTCTTCCCGGGAGATTGGCAATCTCCGGAAATTATAGGTGTGACAGGTTTGTAGCGCGCGATATCTGCCGGAAAGCGCTATACGCTTCGGACCAGAGATACCGGCCACGCTTGGATCAAAAGACCCTTCAACCGGCGATTAGCTCTTAGAACAGCACGATTTTGAACTAACCTCGGGCTTATCTTCCTTAACTTGTTTCTTACCGGAACAGCAGCACCCTTTGCTCTGGGGTTCGACTGGATCGGTAGGTTTAATAATGGCTTTGAGTATTTTTCTCGGTGCGGAGGTTTTGGGATCAGTTGTTAGATTGCTCATGGCATTTCTCCTTTGTAGATCGTTCAGACAGTTTGATTTGTTCGGGCAGCGACAGAAAAAATAGGTGCTGCCAGTAGTTAGGACGCAAATGGAGCCTTCGCGTTACACAACCGAGGAAGAAGTCAGGCCGTTTCCAAGCTCGGCTTCTTCCCCTTTAATTTGCCAAAGTCGTTGCCGCTATTTTTCAGGCTTCATCATGAGTTGCTGCTGAAGCATCAGTCGCTCCATCATTTGATGCATCATGCCCATATGCTGCTGCATCTTCTGCATATGCGCCGGGTCCATAGTCATCGGTCCTTTGCCCTGCGCCATCATGCCGCCTTCGCTCATTTTGGCTTTCATTGAAGTCATATGAGCCTTCATTTGGGCCATATTCTCTGCCATCAGCTTATTGCGTTCAGCCGGTGTTTTTGCCGTTGCAGCCTTGTCTTTCATCATTTGCATTTGTGCGCCATCTTTTGACATTGGCATGTCATGTTTATGTGCGGGTGCTTGCGATGTTTGGGGCGCAGCATAGGCTGCGGAACTTGCCAGCAAGGCGAAGGCTGCAATTGAAATAATATTGGGGGATCTCATGTCTATTTTCCTTTTTGTCGTTATGGTTAGAAAGACGGATTTGGTCGTGAAACGTTACACTTAGATAGTCAGTAGTTGGGTTAGCCAAGGGGCATCCCGGCGCTCATAGCTGGTTTCGCTTGAAGCGCTCTTGCATGACAAACCGTCTGCAAATCACATTCATGGATACAGCTTGCATGAGCGAGACTAATTTTACGGCCCAAGGCCTTCCGCGATCGGTACAATTTCACACGAAGTGTATTGGGTGACAAACCAATCTCTTTCGATATCTTCGTTCGATCTTCCGCGCGTAAATCAGCTCGTTCGATCAATTTTTTGTAATTTGGATTAAGCTTGGAGAGATTTTCTTGGATGCATGGAAAGTCTGTTTCAGACTCCTCCTCTGCCGGTCCCAAGAGCGTCAGGAACGTGGCATATTTGTTCAATTTTTTGGTCTCTTGATTCCGCTTTCTGAAATGATCTGAAAGAACCGAACGCAATATACTGGAGAGCCATCCGCGAATTTTCTCGCAGCTTTGAAGATCATCTGCCCGTGTTAAAACGCGGACGAAAAAATCCTGTAAAACATCCTGTGCATCTTGTTCATTTCGGGTGTGCCGCAGGAGAAAATGAAAGATACGATCTTTGGATTCCACCAGAGCCTCGTTCACTATTCTTCGGTTTTTAGAAATGGAACTCGTGATCTCGGTAGACATATTTATTCCTTCCCTTTTGCAGTCAATTTCTTGGTGTCGGTTCGCCTTCAAATTAGTGTTTCTATTGATTGATACGCTTGGGGGATGCCGTCCCCTCGGAAAAACCGGCTAGTTACGTATAATTACTGAGGGGGTGACGCTCAGTGGGACGTATGATCATATGGTAGGAAGTGAAGAATATTAGGCGAGGGAAACTCGCCAGAACGCAAACCTCTTGATTGCGGTTTTTGCAGGATATCGGCATAGAGGCGTTCAACGTCTTCACGGCGACACAGACCTGTCCCTGCCGGTAGCACCGTGGCCGCGCCTGCGGCCATACCGTAAGCGAAGGCGTCGTCGGGAACTCTTCCTTGCGCCGGACGCGATCAGCTCTTTAATTCCCGTCTCCTGCGCCTCCGGGTGGGTGAGTTTACGGTCGAGCAAGCCTTCGAGCTTACCGAAGTTGGATTTGACCAGATAAACGCCCTTGGCCGAGTGCAGCGCGCAGCGCCTCGCCCGAGGTGTCGAGAACGAGCTTGATGTTCCGTCTTCGGCATATCGTAGCTATAGAAGTATAGAAATCCTCGGATACCCCACGGGGAAGGCTTCCGCCGCGCTGTCGATAGCCGGATTCAGAGTCAGTGTAGCAATTCTTTTCATGTGATCTCCATCTCAGAGTTTTCGTAAGCTAAGTGTTGCCACTTCGAATACGTGGGTGCCACCATTTTCAAATGGTACCAAACCAAGAGATGACATCGAATTGCCAGGCTTACCAAGCTCACTGCAGCTAATATTTCGATTGTTTCAAAATACAAAAATGTACTGGAAATCGATTTGGCTCCCCGTCTGGAACTTGCAACCGATTATGCAAACGAGACAACTTTTCACAGCAAATGTGTTTCTGTGCACAGTGACCGCTGTTCCGGAAAATTATCTACTAATGTCTGGTAGAAAAGCTTTCTATTTTCCGTTGGCTCTTTCGGTGTAACGAAAGTTTCGCTCCGGCGTCTTTAAGGCATGAGGGTTGTAACCTCGGTTAATGCCAAAGGTTTTATATGGGTACCGTGCGTTCTATCATATTTTATATAGCATGGGCGCTATGGACCGCCCTGTTTGGATTAGCTATTCCCTTCCTCTGGCTGAGCGGCTCACCTCCCAAAATCGTCCGGATGCTTTCAAGGTTCTGGGCGCGCGGTATACTTATTATGCTTTCTGGTATTGTGGGACTAAAATACGTATTATGGAACGGAGAGAGCGCTCCATCAGGGCCTAGCCTGATCATCTCAAACCATCAATCGATGTGGGAAACCCTAGCCGCGTTGGTTTTATTTCCAGATGTCGCAATTGTTGCCAAGCGCGAGCTCCTGCGTATCCCTGTTATGGGCTGGTATTTGCGGCGTTCACCGATGATACTGATCAATCGTGACGCCGCCGCCAATGCTCTACGCCAGATGGTGGATCAAAGCCGGGCAGCTGTAGCCGCCGGGCGCTCCGTGCTCATCTTTCCTGAAGGGACACGCAAGCGCGTCGGTGCGCCCATCGAGTTTAAACGCGGCGTCGAGCTGCTTTACAAGATGCTTGACGTGCCTTCTATCCCCATGGTCGTAAATTCTGGCTCGTTCTGGGGAATTGGCGGTGGCCCGTTGCGGCCGGGCGTCATCACTGTAGCCTTAGCGGCACCCGTCGATCCCAAACTAAGCTCGCGAGATTTCATCAAAACGACCACCGCTTTGATGGAGTCAGAGAAGGCCATCATCGACTATCGTTTTGATATTAATTAGAAATCGAGACAATTAGGTAACCGATAAAATCCAAATCTCAATTGATAACAAGCCATGCTGTAGTACTTTGTTGTTCCGATACCAACAGCCTGAATGCCTCAGTCACGTACAGCTTTTGCAACAATTTTCTGTAGAACTCTGGACGGCCTTCACGGCCTATTCGTATAGGGTGCTTAGCCACTCGTCATAACGAATGTCATAGTCTATGGACCATTAAATTCACCATCGAACGAGGGAGTGGAATGAACGCAGGGTTGGAGATACGCCAGGGTGCTCTGCATGCAAATGCGGCCTGTTCATGCATTACGCTTGACCAAGAAATGTTGGTAAAAATACTAGATGAAAGCACCGGCTCGGAAGGTTTTGGCGTAAGCTTGGCGGCCTCGCACCCTTATCTTTTTGCGAACTCGCCCGTCTTTATGTCACTCGAAACAATGGCGGCAATGAAGGCGATCGTCGAGGCTGTTGAAGCGGCTGTCGCACTGCCGCCGTTTCGTGCTGCAGCACTCGAATGGGCGCCGGATATCTCTGCCGCAGACTTTGGGCCCGCTGGCGTGCTGATGGGCTATGACTTTCATCTCACCGAAGCCGGGCCCGTTCTGATTGAAGTCAATACGAATGCGGGTGGTGCGTTTCTCAACGCTATTCTCGCCAAGGCCCAACGGGTCTGTTGCTTCGAGGCGGGTTTGGGTATCGATCCATCCCGGCCAAAGCAGGATTTTGATCTCGAGATCGTCGCCATGTTTGAGAGTGAGTGGAAGCACCAGAGAAGCAGCGGGCGTCCGGCGGTAATTGCCATCGTCGATGATGAGCCCGAAACGCAGCATCTCTATCCAGAATTGTTGCTGGCAAAGGCGGTGCTAGAAAAGCACGGTTTTTCAGTAATCATTGCCGACCCGAAAACGCTAGTGGTTTCTGATGACGGACTATCAGTTGACGGGGTTCATATCGATCTTGTCTATAACCGACTGGTCGATTTTACGCTCGACGAACCGGATCATAGAGCGCTCAGGAACGCTTATTTGCACGGAAAGGTTGTCGTCACACCTAACCCGCATGTGCATGCTATGTTTGCCGACAAACGCAATCTTGCGCTGCTTTCCGATGCCCCGTTACTTGCTCAAGCGGGATTGGTGGCAGGGGAGGCTAAGATTCTCAAGTCTGCCGTTCCAAAAACTGTGCTCGTCACTGGTGATAATGCGGACGCACTTTGGGCCGATCGCCGCAATTTGTTCTTCAAGCCGGCGCGCGGCTATGGCAGTAAGGCCGCCTATCGTGGAGCCAAGCTGACCCGCAAGGTTTGGTCCCAAATCATCGCTGGAAACTATATCGCTCAGACCTATGCCCCGCCGAGTTTCCGCCGCGTCGAGCGCGATGGCAAAACGCTGGAGATGAAGATCGATGTGCGGCTTTATACTTATGAGGGAAACGTGTTGTTGATTGCGGCGCGCTTGTATCAAGGGCAAACGACCAATATGCGGACGCCGGGCGGCGGGTTCGCGCCGGTACTGGAAACACCAAACTAACGACGATATTGTAAAGTAAGAATTTCAACCACCCAACACATCTTCGCAGCATATATTATACAAAATTGACAATTCCGATACGCCCAATGGCTGCACAACGTCTGATCCTAATCGATTTACGGGACAATAACGCTGGTTCGGTCAACTCCTGTATTGCCCGTGCGCGTATTTCGTGCCGATACGAACAGCTCGTAGGCGCCTTTTTCGGGTAGGGTGAGATCGCCTCCAAATCGGCCCGGGGCTTCAACGAAATCAAGCTTGCCGCTGGCGATTTTGCGGCCGGCTTGATAGGCTGCGACTTCAACTTCATAGTCTTTAGCATCCCAAAGACCACCACTGGTAATCGGACAGCCGCACATAAGCATGGTTGAGCTCATAACCTCGATTGTTCGGCTACCCTTAGCGCTGTGCGTATTAGGTTGTGGTGCGATAATGTTGACGGCCAAACCGGGTAACTCGACTACCCAACCATCTCCGCTGGTAACGGGCTGTCCGGGAACAATCCAGCGCTGTGACGTAACGCGAATGCTGGCTTGCATCTGAGCCAACGGACCAACGACTTCTGCCGTTATGAGTGTAGGTTGCGACAGATCAAGCTGCGTGGTGAACGCTGCGGCGTCTGGCGTAGCCAGCATTGGGCTTCGCCCTGTCGAATCCATAATCTGTTTGGTGTTCCCTGTGCCTCCGGTCGTTATTCCATCGGCCAGCACTTCCCCGGTTTCTGCGTCGCGCAATACAACTCGGGCACCGCCCATCTGATCACCGACAAACTTGGCATCCTGACTGATAACCCGCACCACCACTTCCGTCGGTTCGGCAAGTGCCGGCGATGACATAGCTAAAATGCCAGCTGTGATTATCTTGTATAATTTTGCAAATTTCATTTTCGCGCTCTCCTTCCGTGCATTAAATACTGTGCTCTTTGCCCTGTCGGTCAATCGCAAACCGGCCCGGTCCGTTCGCATAAAAATAGAGCAATGCGCCCATGATAGCGATATTTTTGAATAGCGGCCCTGTATGACCAGGCGCAATGTGTATGGCCAGTGTAATGGGAATAAGCGTCAGGAGAATCAGCAATGCCGATATCCGGGTCAGGTACCCAAACGCCAGCGCAGTCCCGAAAACAATAAAGACAGCGCCACTTGTCCAGAGCAACAACGAGGGATCGCCAATCATATTTACAGCATCGCGCCAGGGAGAGTCTTCCATCCGGGCAAGCATGTGAGCATGGGCACCAAAATGGCCAATACCGCCAATGACAAATATCAAACTCGTAGTAATACGAAAGATGGGATCAAACCAAGTTTTCCTGATTTCAGCCGGTGCAAGCCATGTGTTGAGTTGAGTAAGTCGATTCATGAAATTCTCTCTCCCGATTTTGATGTTTCAGTACCAAGTTCGGGACAATAAATGTCGCGCAACACCTCAATCACACGGCCTGAGTTCGGGTCAGCAATTCGGTAATATAGCGTCTGCGCTTCGCGCCGAAATGACACTAGCCCATCGCTGCGCAAACGCGCCAAATGCTGCGACAATGCCGATTGACTAAGGCCAACTTCATCTACTAGCGCTCCCACCGTAAGTTCACCGGAGGCAATCAGATGACACATTATCAGTAAGCGCTTTTCATTGGAAAGCGCTTTAAGCAAGTTTGCGGCTTCTGCAGCCTTGTCAGAAAGTAGGGACAGAGATTGGTCAAGCATCGAACAGATTCTTATATAAGGAATATCTAAATTAGAGTAATCTAATTTAATGTCAATCCATGTTTGCGTGGCAAAAACTTAGCTAGATTAACCGATGAATTATGAATGCCCGCTATTGGAAATTTTCGGCTCATCCCAAAACAACCGCAAATGGGGCGTTGGCTGTCAGGCTGCTTTTATTTCGACCCTGCAATGCTGTAATGTCGCAAACTGGGTGGTTTGCAGAAAGTCCGCCTTTGCAGCTCAAAATAGCCAAAGCGGACGTCATTTCCTAAAGTCCCCAATGGCGGCTAACCACCCTAGTTTCGGACTCTAATCTGTGACCAAGTTCGAATTCTTGTAATGACGGCGTTCAATTTCAATAGCTGCCTCCACAGCCGCCCATATATCCGATGCATTTTTATACACTGATGCCTGATCAGACAGTTCATCCGCCGTTCTAGGGCCAAACTGATCGATGGCTTCAACCAACTCATCGAGAAATTCTCGCAGACGGTTTTTCAAACCTTCGGGATCGTCTACGCCTTTGAAGTAACGATCTTCCCGACTATAGACGTAGGAGCAGTTTCCTTTCATCGCGATGTTGTAGAGTGGGCCTGCAAGGCTATCCCTTAGGACCTCCGTGTCAATCCAAAGATCACGCCCACGCTCTGACTTGATATGCTGCCACTGTGGTCCGACAAAAGCTGAATTGAATTGGCTTTCAAATTGTTGCTGTTCGTGATCGTCCATTGAAGAATTCTAAGCGCATACTGATGCACACACAAGAATTGCGTTTTCTTCGGATCTGGACGTCTGCTTTCACCCCCAGTTTCCGAGATACCGAGATAGTGAAAACGCTGTCTGCTTTTGGGGCTTGAGCGATTGCTCTCACACGCCCGAGATTGGGGCGGTTCCCGACCAGCCGTTTTTTATTTTCATTCAATCAGCTTGAATGACCGAAACTGGGGTGGATTGCTGAATGGCGGGTTTTGTCTACTGGCTCCCGAAAGCCGACTTATCTAGTCAACGATTGGCGGCAGAGCCTGAGCGGCGGAAGGCTCAAACGGAAAATCTTCGTGTGGAATAAGCCCGTTAGGCGAGAGAGTTGGTTTTTCTGTCTTCATATGGCCGTCCTTCGATTGCCAGATCCAAACCAAGCTCAAAGACTATCGAGCTAGTAGCTTGGCCTTCTGGGCGGCAAATTCTTCATCAGTCAGCACTCCTTGCTTATGCAATTCGGCAAACTTCGCTAGCTCTTCTGCAACTGATAACTCGTTTCGTACTATCGTGGTTACATCCGGCTTATCTAGAACTTCGATTTTGGATGGTTCGGGCAGCGGTCCGACTGTATCTCGGAACGTGCGCGGCACTTGCGCTGTCATTTTTTCGCTTTCGCGATAAAACTGCACTTCAAAGGTCTCATCGCGAACGGCCTTATGTAAACCATCTGACACATCATTGTTATCCTTGATGCGCTCGCCCGCAATTCTAACGACAATGTCACCATCCATTAGGCCTGCTTGCGCGAACGCGCCCGTTGGCTTCACTCCCGTCAAGACCATTCCATCGCGAGGCGATTCAACGAATTCATAGTCAGTATTTATGGCCGCGTGATTAGGAAATTGAGTGTTAGCCGGATAGAAGCCACCAACACTCATAAAAAACCCCATAACATTGTTGTGGTAGTTTTCGGATTGCAGATCAGTACGTTGAGTTTGCCCAAAAGCGGTCTGAATCTCCTGCCAGCTTGATGCCTGGGCACGGGTGTAGCCTTGTGCTCCAGCGAGATTGAAACGGAAAAACTGACGCGGTGGAGTAGCATAGCGTGGTGCCGCCAAGGCACTGAGCAGTCTGTTCCCAAATGATACCGGCACCTCACACACAACGGTGGTATCGGTTGAACTGAGCATAGTCCAACCTAGATCGACGCATTTATTCGCGAGCATATCGCTCGTTTCTGTGATGCCCATATCAAAGTAAGCTTCTGTTGCGCCTGAAGGTGTAACAGCAAAAGGCTCATCCGCTAATGCAGGTGTCGCGATAGTGAAGAATACTATCGCAAAAAGTGCTTTGATCTTCATTTATACCCCCCCAATTTCAATTGAATTTCCATAGTTGCAGCGGCATAGTTCACGCAATAAGAAAAACTTCTAAACCAGCTATCCACATGGATCATTCGTTTTATCGTTTTGCTAGTGTCGATTGATCTATTGCGAGCTGTTTCGCCATCTCTCTACTCGCAAACCAAAACGCAGCCTTTCTTACCGCAATACCTCACACCTAGTCAGTGGTGTTTGCAATGGATCGTAACGTAACCAAGCGATGATAGCCGGAAAGTAGCTTGGATAGCGTGTTCAGTCGAAACAAGCACCCTCGTCTCGAACTGGCTAATGATCGCTTTGAGGACGCGAACTGACCGCCCTGAATGACCAAACTTGGTTGCCTTGGCAGCGTTCGGCTTTCGTACGCTTCCGCAAAGAAGGTGGGTCATCAAATTTTCAGAGACTAACGGAAGTATTCCTTTATTTTTTCAACAATTGATACTGAGGAAGACGTCTTCTCCAGTTTTTCTTCCTCGAGGTAGCCTCCAATATAGTCAACATTGAGATGCAAGCCATACGGCGCAGTCACGCAAGTGCAGCCCTTTGGCGGAAACAGCGCCCAATCAGAAGGTACTGGCTTACGATAAAGAGAGTTGCAAACTGCGCAGGCGTCAGGATGAAAAACGTCATACTGTACCTCAATTGGATAATGAGCATACTCGAGGATCATCCGTTCCGCGGACAAAGCTGTTCGATAACGGGAAATAACGAAAGTGGCACGCAAGACTGTCAATTCGTGCGCGCGTATAGGGTCTTGCAAGCCAGTATCAGAAATCTCGGCGAGAGCCTGCTGATTCATAAACGCATTTTTACGGATTTTCAGCGCCTTCTTTTCTTGATCGCTGATTTGATTTCCGCGACGGCGATAATCCGCGCAGATTGCCTTTGGGTGTTCGTGCACTGCATTTTCGAGGAGAGAATCCACAATCGTAACGGCATGGGACTTCAACAGTTTCAGGTGTCCAACTGACTCTTCTGCCGCCATTCGACGAATGGTTTTTAGGTCCTGCAAAGCATTCATCGCCATACGAGTTTCTCGTTCGAGTGGTCCAACTGGACGTCTGCTTATAAGTGACGTCTGAAGCATCGGAAAGGCTAATATTGGGGCGATACCGGAATTGCAGCTTTTATTTAGGGTCCTTCCCTGAATCTGTGTCCCAATAATCTACAGAGGCCCAATGAAAAATATCAAAGTAGTCATGATACGAAAAAAGCGATCCGGCCAACCTTTTTTGAATATCAAGAAACGCGCCGCCTGAACAGCCAGGCTCCGGAACTAAGCGTTACAACGGCGATCAGTGCCATGGGCCAACTATGCTGGAAAACCACGGACAGCGGCGCGTCCTTAAGAAACACGCCTTTGCAGATAACAATGAAGTGCCGGATAGGATTGGTTTCTGCGACCCATTGGAGAAAATCCGGCATATTTTCAACTGGTGTTGCATAGCCAGAAATCAGAACTGCAGGCACCATGTAAACAAACAAGCCGACTATAGCCTGTTGCTGCGTGGCAGCGAGAGAAGAGATAAACAGGCCGATGCCGATGATGGAGGCTAGATAGATGATCATCGATAGATAAAGCAGCGCCAGCGAACCTCTTACCGGAACGTCAAGAACGAGCGTCCCAAGGACTAACATGGCAGTTGCGCTTGTAATAGCGATGAGCAATGCTGGCGCAGTTTTGCCAATGAGTATTTCCAGCGGCTTGAGAGGAGATACCAGTAATTGTTCAAAAGTACCCATTTCGCGTTCTCGCGCAATAGTGAGAGCTGAAATCATAAATCCGACAATGGCGGTCATTACGGCGAAAAGGGAAGGAACTGCTGACCAAATTGGTTTTAGATTTGGGTTAAACCAAATGCGAGAGACGATCTTGGTTGGAGCGCTAAATCCGCGCTCGGCCAACCGTTCGCGATTATAGCTTTCCAATATTTGTGAAACGTAACCGATCAAAATCTGTGCTGTGTTCGAACGCCTACCATCTAGAATAATTTGGATATTTACGTCGTCGCCCGCCCCCAGTTTACGCGAGAAGTCTGGACCAAACTGAATAACCATCGCGGCACTTTTGGATTCTATAGTGGAGATAATTTCAGCTGAACTTTGCAGATATTCAATCTTGCTGAAGGTACTAGAACCTTCCAGCCTGCCTATGAATTCTCGCGATTCAACGCCCATATCTTGATTGTATATCGCAATCGGCACGTTGCTGACATCTTGTGTTATGGCAAAAGCATATATGAGCAACAAAAAGGGAGGGGAGAAGAGAACCACCCAGCGTGTTTTAGGATCGCGCGCGTTGGTCCACAATTCTTTGATAATTAGAGCCAAAATACGGTGCCACATCTGCCCTAATCCAACGTCGTTCGTGTCACGCGTGCCGTTATCGCAAAGATTAACACGGCAAAAAGCCCAAGACCAATGAGATCAGGCCCAATGACGGACCAGATATCACCGGACAGAAACAAAGTTTGCAGGCTTGAAACGAAATAACGCGCCGGTACGGCATAACTGATCATGCGCAGTGCCCACGGCATGCTATCAATTTCGAATACAAAGTTTGAAAAATAGAAAGCTGGAAGGAACGCGCTCAATATCGACACCTGGGCCGCTACCAGTTGATTGCGGGTTATAGTCGAAATCAAAAGCCCTTGCCCTAGCGAGCAAAGCATGAATACGGATGACGTAAGAAGCAACAGCAAGAATGACCCCCGGAAAGGAACGTCGAAAACCAAAATTGCAGTTATCACCGACAGGACCATCGAACCCAGTCCGAGGAGGAAATAGGGAATGATTTTTCCGATGATGAGTTCAGTAATGCCAACGGGCGTGGCCAATAATGCTTCCATGGTCCCCCGTTCCCATTCGCGCGCAACTACCAGCGCCGTCAACAATGCCCCTATCATCGTCAGCGTGATTGCCACCGACCCCGGGACTAGATAATTTTTGCTGGAGACTTCAGAATTATACCATATTTGCGGTTCAAGACTGGCGAGAGGAGGCCCGGGCGACTGACCGCTGCTGATAGATACCTGCTCAAGCCAGTTCGCCCAGAGGAGCTGTACATAATTGTTAACAAGATAAGCGGTGTTGGGATCACTACCATCGACAATGACCTGTATCGGCGCTGTATCGGCGCGATAAACAACCCGCGCAAAATCTTCTCTTAGTATAATGATTCCATTAAGACGACCGGCGACGAGATCTTGTTCGAAAAAGCGCCGATCACGGCTGGTTTCCACTTGGAAAAATCGTGAATTTTCTAGAGACGCCTTAAAACTTCCTGTTTCAGCCGTTGGTTGTTCGATCACTAAGCCAACATTAAATGATCGGGGGTCAAATGTTACGCCATATCCAAATAGAAACAACAGCAGGAGAGGTAATATGACCGCAATCATTATCGTGCTGGGATCCCGCAAAACTTGAAGAGTTTCCTTCCGGGTTAGCCCGACCATCCGTGTCATGGAGACTGGCAGAGGGAAAAAACGGCGGCTCAAGTCTGTTCTCTCTGGCGGTCGTCTTTTTCCACCAGCGCGATGAAAGCATCTTCTAGTGTCGGCTCTGGAATATCTTCTGAACGTGCACTGGCTTTCAGCTCATCGGGAGCGCCAGCAGCGATCATTCGTCCGCGATAAATTAGCGCCATGCGGTCGCAATATTCAGCTTCTTCCAAAAAATGTGTGGTGACAACGACGGTAACGCCATTTCCGACCATTGCATTAATATGTGACCAAAATTCCCGGCGCGTCAGGGGATCAACGCCGGACGTCGGTTCATCCAAAAACAGCACATCTGGTTCGTGCAAGACGGCACATGCCAAAGCAAGTCTCTGTTTATAACCCAATGGCAACATGATAGCGTTTGTTTCCAAATAGGAAGCCAGGCCAAAAGTCGAGACGAGTGTTTCGATTGCCTCACGGCGCTTCTTCCCAGTCAGCCCATAGATTCCAGCGAAAAAGTCCATATTTTGGCTCACACTCAGATCACCATATAGTGAAAATTTCTGCGCCATATAACCTAGGCGTGCCCGGGCTTTGCTCGGTGCTTTCTGCAAGTCCATACCGGCAACGCGGGCAAAACCTTCCGAGGGTTTTAGGAGACCGCATAGCATCTTGAAGGTGGTCGATTTGCCCGCTCCATTGGGTCCAATCAGGCCATATATTTCTCCGCGTTTCACTTCGAAACTTATGTTGTCTGTGGCCGTAAAATCACCGAAACGGCGGGTTAGTCCCATTGCTTCAACGGCAATTTCGTTTTGGTGCGCATTAGTCGATTGTAATTTCAAAAAGGGCGAGGGCTGTTTTTGGCCGCCGCCCATGAGGTCCATGAAAGCATCTTCGAAGCGAGGCGGAGTGGAAGCCATAATTGCGGCTTCGCCGGCCAATAAATCCGATGGTAAAGGGGTTATCGCTCCCTTTGCAGTTACGATACGAATATTTCGTCCCTGAATGACGCCATCTAAAATAGCAGCTTTTTCCAGAGTGCGCGCGAGCACTGACCGCCTGTCTCCCTCTATGTTGCTTAAGAGAAAGGATCGTCCTTGAACCCGGTCGGTGAGTGCATCCGGCGGACCATCATATATAAGTTTTCCTTCATTGAGTAGCATGACGGAGGCACAGCGTTCCGCCTCGTCCAGATAGGCTGTACTCCAAATCACACCAATACCCTGATCGACCAATTCGTAGACCATTTGCCACAATTCCCGCCTGGACAAAGGATCGACACCAACACTTGGTTCGTCGAGCAACAGCAGGCGAGGCGTTTCGATCAAAGCGCACGCAATCCCAAGTTTCTGTTTCATCCCCCCAGATAAGGCGCCTGCCAAGCGCTTGGTGAAGGGTTTCAGTCCAGTAAACTCCAACAGTCGCTCAAAGGTGGCAGCGCGCTGCGGCCCGGTTACTGACCTTAAATCAGCGTACAAATTGAGATTTTCAAAGACGGTAAGATCGTCATAGAGGCCAAAGCGTTGGGGCATATAGGCGACAACCTCATGAACCGAATTGGGCTCCTTTACAGGATCAAAGCCGCAAACTTCCAGTTTCCCTTCACTCGGCCGCAAAAGACCAGAAATGAGGCGCAGGAGAGTTGTTTTCCCGGCACCATCTGGTCCAACCAGACCAGTCACTCTCCCCGGCCTAATTTGGCTCGTAAGATCAGAAATCGCTGGAATATTGGCATTCTCAAATAGCTTCGAGACGCCGCTTATCGTAACAAGTGCTGTGTCATGCTTCACTGTTTGACCGAGGGTTTGAGAATAACCGTGACGGGCATGCCCTGTTTGAGCCGTGAGCCGGCATCTTCAACAATGATTCTGACACGGTATACCAAACTTGTGCGCAGCTCCGGTGTTTCCACTGTTTTTGGCGTGAATTCAGCAACAGGGGAAATAAACCCGACTTTTCCAGCATAAATTCCGCCGGAATCCGTTTGGACTTCCGCTTTCATTCCAGCTTTGACCCGGTCCAGGTCTGGCTCCGCCAAGAAGGCGCGCACCCAGACCGGCGAAACCAATGATACAGAAACTATTGTTTCACCGGCTCCGATTATCGAACCGGGCTCTCTCACCCTTGTCAATACGCGTCCGTCTGATGGCGCAATGAGATTGGCATCTTTTAGGCGTCGTTCAGATAAGTTGAGCGCCGCCTGTTCCGCGTTAAGTGCAGCCTGGGCTCGTTCGATATCTTCGGAGCGGGGCCCTATGCGCGCCAATTTATATGCCTTTTCCGCAACCTCTTTTGCAGCGGCGGCGCGGGCTCTTTCGGTCTTTGCTGTTTCAAGGCCTTGCGGGGAGACAAAATCACGGTCCGCCAAAAACTGCTGACGTTTCAAGGTATTATCGGCAAGCGAGAGGGAGGCATTTGCTTCGGCCAGAATGGCAGCGGCTTGATCAATTTCCTGAGGACGGGTTCCCGTTTGCAGCGCCGCCAATTGCGCGGACTGACCGCGGACTCTGGCTTGCGACAAATTCACGTCGTCCTCGTAATCTTGCGGTTCAAGAATGGCTATCAGCTCGCCGGCCTTAACAGTGTCGCCTTCTTCGACATTGACTGCACGAAGCCTGCCGGGAACTTTGAATGCCAGGTTCACCTGGCGAACATCGACATTGCCATATAGAATAATATGCCCATCAGTCTGGTGATCGTCTCGGAGTATATAGTAAGCATAAGTCCCAACCGCGATTAGGATCAAAAGAGCTATTAGCGCATATATGCGGTTTCTCGTTATCATTGGTCTACCGTGTTTAACTCCAGCGAGAATTTGATCTGCGCTAAATTTTGAACATATATTTGGTTCGCGTCGAAGTCAGGCCGCAAGGCTTTTTATCCGATGCGGATTTTCGTATCGCTTAAGAAAACATAAGGCGGAATATCGAGGTTTCGCGGCGCAGGGCCGCGGCGAACGCGCCCGGACAGATCGTAGAGCGACCCGTGGCAAGGACAAAACCAACCACCATATTTCCCCCGAACGTCCCCCTCTTTTTGCCCAAGAGGGATACAGCCGAGATGGGTGCAGACACCTATCATAATCAGCCACTCGGATTTCTGAACCCGCGCGCTATCGCTCAAGGGATCGATCAAGCCTGGATTGGCGTCATCTGCTTGCGTTCGGGCAATATCGGTCGCCCTGCGCCGGACGATAAATACTGGCTGATTACGCCAGCTGACCGTTACTCGCTGCCCAGGCTCGATCGACGAAAGATCAACTTCAATCGAGGAAACCGCCAATATGTCTGCCGACGGGTTCATACTGTCGACAAGAGGTATGGCCGATGCGGCAACCCCCACAGCGGCAAAAGATACGGGCGCGATATGGATGAAGTCTCTCCGCCTGATACCGGCGGAATCTAAATCTATCTTTTTTTCGGCAATTGTCGCCATCACAGCCTCTTTGGATCATTCCCAGCAATGTGATGAGCCGCTGATACGCCCTTGCCAACTTGGTTCATGATCCATCCTGACCGATGGAAACTGTCGCTGATTTGCCGCCCCATCGCGGAATAAAGCGAGGAACCTTAGCTGCATAGCTGCGGTAAACATCTCCCAACTGCGCTTCGACTTCGCGTTCTTCTTTAAGTGCGAGCCGCCAGTACATAATCAGCAATACGGGAAACATTGCGAGCGTCAGTAGGGTTGGCCACTGGAATAGAAATCCAATCATGATCATCACAAAACCAACATATTGCGGATGTCTTATCCGCGCGTAGGGGCCTGTTTGTGCTAGTTCGCCGCTATGCTGTGCTTTGTAAAGCACGCGCCAAGCTGCGGAGAGCAAATAGAATCCGCCGCCGATGAAGATGAAACTTAGCAGATGGAAAGGCCCAAAGTGAGGATTGGCTTCCCAGCCAAAAATCATTTCCAGCAAATGACCGCTATCATGCGCGAACCAGTCGATATTCGGATAGTTGGATTGCAACCAGCCAGCGAGGAAGTAAATGGTCAATGGAAATCCGTACATTTCTGTAAAAAGAGCGACAATGAATGCGCTAAAAGCCCCAAAAGAGCGCCAATCTCGCTTTGACCGGGGTTTGAAAAAGCTAAACGCAAAGATGATGAAGATGGCCGAGTTGAAGACAACCAGAAACCATAGCCCGTAGGCAGACATATCCATTATCATTCCCCCACCTTGTCAGGGATAGATCCTTGATCAGGATCGCCGCGCTTGGCACCATGTCCACCATGTCCACCATGTCCACCATGTCCACCATGTCCACCATGTCCACCATGTCCAGCGTGCATGAAGCTGTGCATGACAACGCAGACAAGCAGCAGACCGCCGAGCAGCAGATAGTCGCCTGGGATATGGGCTTGATGCTCAAAATATAGCGCAAAGGCCGCTATTGCCAAAAACCCATAAAATATAAATTTCACGCGGGAGTTGGATGGCTGCGACGGGGATGACTTGTGTTGGTGTTGCATGATATGATACCTCCGTTTTCAAAATCGCACGAGCGCGGCATTTCTAAAAAAAGCCGACGCTCAAAGATTGCTTATTGGAATAGACGTTAGAGAACGCGCGGCGTTACAGTCGACCACTCAAATTCGCCAACTTTGGACAGCTGCGGCTGTTGAAATTTGGGCGTCCGTCAGAATATCTAGGCGACGTCTCCCACTCCATGCTCACACCAGACACATTGGCATGCAATATGATCACAGCTTGGATCATGAAGCGGGCGGCGAAATTGCCGCTGTGCAAGCGGGAATATGATTTTCGTCAGAACGGAGGGTTGATACAGACGATGCAGCCTTGCAAATGCGTTCGATCGGCTGATATTTCGCAGTGCCAGTCTTGCCCCGCGGTCACCCGCGGCATTGTAAAGGAAACGGTTGCTAATGCCGGTTTTTAATAGTGGCAGGAGCTGCGCGCGCCACAAACGGGTGTAATCAGTGCCATCAATCAAGCTTTGGGCCGCCAAAATACCCGAACGCAAGGCATACCGCATTCCAAAGCCTGCAAGCATATCCTGAAAGCCAGCTTGTTCGCCAATCAGCGGATGGCCGCCTTGCATTGCTGTGTTGGGGATACGGAAATTTCCAAATCCACCGAATGCACTCGGAGACTTCATTTTTAGTCCGGTTTTGCTTTCGAAAAACTTTACAGAGCGCGCCACGTGCACCGCTTGATTTTTAAAGCCGCTGAACATGCAGCTTGCTAGTGTACCGCGGCCATTGTGAATCAGCAAATAGGCGTAGCCATGCGGGGCAAGCCGATTGTCGAAAGCAATATGATTGCTATCGGCCTGATCGGTTTCGAATATATAACCCGCTGCAATTGCATCGGCTGATCTAGGTCCGATCGCCGAAACAGCGGGCCCTTCGATGCTCGCTGCGCGGTCACCAAAACGAATTTCCACGCCGGCTGAAATAGCTTGATCGAGCAGGCCTTGTTCCAGACTGCCCGTCTGACCTCCACGCTGTACGAGATAATATAACGGTCGATCACCGATTATTGGATAAGCTTCGCCGCGATAATCATAGGCAGTGCCTTGAAAGACCGGTTGAGCATTGAAACTTGTTTCGATACCCGCTTCGTTCAATTCGTCCAGCACATCGCGCTTGCCGCTCCAGTTTTCAATGCCTTGGTAATCGCCGTGAAACCTGCTGCCGACCGTCATATGCCATTCACGCACTACCACTTTGCGCCCAGCTCGCGCGAGCAGAATGGCACAAGCCAGACCTGCCGGGCCGGCACCGACAATAGCAATCGGCTCGCTTCGGGACATCAAGCCATTCGATGGAAGATCCCCAGCCATGCTATTGAGTTTCTCCTTTGTAGCCTCGCTTGGGATCCATCGACCTATGCGTGCACCGGTGCTGCATGGATACCTTCCAGACGGATCCGTTTCAATAATAGTGCATTGACGGCAACCAAGGCAGAACTGCCTGACATGGCGAGCGCTGCAACCTCGGGGCTTATGATGAAAGGATAAAGAACGCCAGCGGCCATCGGAAAAGCAATCACATTATAAGCGACGGCCCAGAATAGATTCTGATGCATTTTCCGCAACGTCGCGCGCGATAATTCGATCGCACCCAGAACATCATAAGGGTCACTTTTCATGAGTACCACATCGGCGCTTTCGATCGCTACGTCTGTACCAGCTCCAATGGCGAATCCGACGTCGGCCTGGGTAAGGGCAGGGGCGTCATTAACGCCGTCTCCAACCATGCCTACTCTTTTGCCCTGATCCTGCAGCTCTTTAACTTTTTCGGCCTTTTGTCCCGGCAAAACATCAGCCAGAACGGTCGTAATGCCAAGGCCGGAGGCAATACGTTCGGCTGTCGCCTGGTTATCGCCGGTTAGCATGGCGACCTCCACGCCGCGTTTGCGCAGCATTTTGACCATGGCAGCGGCCGTTGGACGCGGCGCGTCGGAAATTGCAATGAGACCAGTAAGCTTGCCGCCTTTGGCAATGTGCACAACGGTCTGGCCAGCTCCTTGCAGTCGCGCCGCTTCGGCTTTAAGTTCGCTCATCGAAACGTCACGTTCATCCATAAGCCTTCTATTGCCAAGAAGTACTTCTTCGCCATCAAGCTCGGCGCGCGCGCCTTTACCTTCGATATTTTCAAAAGCGGCCAATTTTTGCTTTGGCAGATCACCAGCGCGTTTTATTATGGCCTGTGCCAAGGGATGATCAGAACCTTGCTCGACGGTTGCCGCCATCGCCAGTACCTCATCGATCGACACTTCAGAAGATGTAACAACCTCGACCACTTCGGGAGCACCCATTGTCAAAGTTCCGGTTTTATCAAAGACGATAATATCGAGTTTTGTGGCGTCCTCGAGCGCACTGGCATTTTTGAAAAGAATACCGTTCATTGCACCCAGCCCTGTGCCAACCATAACGGCCATGGGCGTTGCGAGACCAAGAGCGTCAGGGCAGGCGATTACAAAGACAGTAATGGTCAATGTCAAAGCGAACAAAAGAGGCTGGCCGAGCCACCAAAACCAGACGGCAAAGGTTGCAAGACCGATAACAACAGCGATCAGGACCAGCCACTGGGAGGCCTTGTCGGCTAGCAGCTGGGATGGGGCCTTTGAATTTTGGGCTTCCTGAACCAGTTTGACGATTTGCGCGAGCGCGGTATCGGCGCCAACCTTGGTCGCGCGATATTGGAAGCTACCGCTTTTGTTGATCGTTGCGCCAAAGACATTGTCTCCCAGCTTTTTGTTTACGGGCATGGATTCGCCAGTCAACATCGATTCATCGACGAGCGTTTCGCCTTCTAGAATTTCTCCATCCACCGGAATTTTATTACCTGGCCGAATGACCACTATGTCGTCCTTGAGCACTTCGGCAGTTGATATTTCAATTTCCTGGCCGTCGCGCAATACGGTAGCTTTCGGCGGCGCAAGGTCCATAAGCGAACGAATAGCGTTGGACGCGCCCGCGCGTGCCCGCATCTCGAGCCAGTGTCCCAGCAGAATGAATACCAGAAGCACTGCTACTGCCTCAAAAAACTGAACCCCAGGGAAAAAGAATGTTGATCCGACGCTGAAAAAATATCCGGTGCCGACAGACAAGACGACGAGCACCGCCATATTAAGCACACCGTTACGAAGCGCTCGCCAGGCGGCGATAAAGAACGGCCAGCTCGGATAAACTATCGCTGCGCTGCCAAGGAAAAATAACCAAAGATCCAGGCGCAGCCCGAGTGGAGGAGCTGGCGGTGTAAACAGTCCGCCCATTGGCGAATAAATGAAAATGGGAATAGCAAATATCAGCGCAATCCAGAAGCGATTGCGCATGTCTTTTACCATGTCGGCCATATCCATACCGCCGCCATGACCCATTTCATGAGCGGCATGATCGGTTGCGGCCTGCCTGTCATCTTCGCTCAGCGCGGCGGCTTTTTTAACATGACCCTTGTGTTTCGTATGATCAGCGGAGCCGGTCATTGATTGTTCTTTTTCGCATAGATGCTTTGGCAACAGCTCTCCGCCGCAGTGATAGCCGCATTCGGCAATTTTTGTTTCGATTTCTACCAGCCCTATTTCTTTTTCATCGAAAGTTACGGTGGCGCTGCCGCTGGCATAGTTTACGGATGCTTTTTCTATTCCCCTTAACTTGGAAAGCTGTTTTTCAACGCCCTGTGAACTTAGTGGTGAAAGCAACCCGGAGACTTCAATTACAGCGGTCCGCATTATGTATCCCTCTTTGATTTTTCATCTTTTTGGCGGTTCATTGCCAAATGACAGCATAATCTTCAATATCAACTAGTCGACAGATCGCGGTTGGAAAGATTGCGCCCAACAGCGATACTCAAACTAACAGCAAGATAGACGGACTGGGATGCGCTTCGTTACAGTCGTAATATAGTTTAGCTCAATCCAAGGGAACGGCGTGGGTTGCATGTGAACAATCGCAATTGAGAAATCCATGCACAGGACAGGTTTCACATGTTTCTTTCAATCGATCGCGCAGCGCTTGACGCGCGCGGTGCAGGCGTACCCGCAGATTACTTTCGCTGATGTCCAAGGCGGCGGATACACTCTCGCGCGCTTCGCCAACGATATCAACACGCCAGAGAATATCGGCATAATCGGATTTCAAGGTCGGTAGGAGCTGATATAGACAAATGCAAATCATGCGATCTAATTCATGTTCCGCTTCTTCGCTATCCATCAGCTTCTCAAAGTTTGCATATTCCTTTTCAATGACGCGTCGTTTGCCCTGAGCGCGATAATGGTCGATCAAGGTTGTATGGAGTACTTTACGCATCCATCCTCTTAATTTTTCGCTGTCTCGTACATCATCAATGCGATCCAGAACTCTGACATAGAAATTCTGCAGCACGTCCGCTGCTTCGTCTCTATTTCCAAGCTTATAGACCAAAAACCGAAGGAACTCCGATTGCACCTCGGCCATGACCTTATGCACAGAATAATCCTCCCCCGATTCTTTGTCTTCAGATGCCATATTCACTCCCGGCAAGCAGCGCTTGGTCGCTTCACGACTGTATATCGTCTTGTCCACGATGTTTCTTGGACCCGATTGCCTTGTCGTTGTCAAACTGTAACAAACCCGCATCGTTGCCGTCCCTCACATTGACGCAAGAGATTTAAAACGGGCCAAAAAGCCCTGACTTGCGATTACAGACAGATAGTGAGGACAGAAAATGTGGACATATCTTCTATCAAAATTTCTTTCCGGTTTTATAAAAACCGGTGCCCTGCGTGTAATCTTTCCAAACGGAAAGGAACAGCAATATGGCCCAGACTGCAAAAATCCAATAAGTATCAAAATACATTCACGCAGTCTGCCCAGAAAGCTATTCCTCAACCCCGAGCTTGTATTGGGCGAGGCCTATATGGACGGTTCGCTGACCGTAGCAAATGACGATATTTATGGATTGCTGGAGTTGTTGATCAACAACCAAGCATTGCAACGTCCTAGCTGGCTTTCTCGCAAAATCGCCCTTTATCGACAATTTCAGCGATATTTTGCGCAACATAATCCATTGACCATCGCCCGCAACAATGTGGCTCATCATTATGATCTTTCGAAAGATTTTTATCGGCTCTTTCTTGATGATGACATGCAATATTCGTGCGCATATTTTACCGCTCCCAATGATAGTCTGGAAACCGCACAGGAAAACAAGAAAAACCATATTGCTGCCAAGCTAATGCTAGAGCCGGGTCATCATGTGTTGGATATAGGATGCGGTTGGGGCGGATTGGGCCTTCACCTGGCCAAAGAGCACGGCGCGCATGTAACCGGGGTTACGCTGTCATGTGAGCAACACAATGTTGCCCTTGAGAGGGCAGAAAAATTGGAGGCAAGCGCCTGTGCAGAATTTCGTTTGCAAGATTATCGAGAAGTCACCGAAACCTTTGATCGCATAGTGTCGGTCGGTATGTTCGAGCATGTTGGCATACCTCACTATTCGGAGTTTTTTTCCAAGTTACATAGCAGTCTTGCGGAGGATGGTATCGCGCTGCTCCATTTTATTGGCCGAGTCGATGGTCCTGGTGCGACAAATCCATGGATTGCTAAATATATATTCCCTGGAGGATATTCTCCGGCTCTTTCCGAAGTAATGGCCGTCGCTGAACGCTCAGCTCTATATGTTACAGATGTCGAAGTTTTACGCCTCCATTATGCCGATACACTGAAAGCATGGCGCGACAGATTCGAACAAAAAATAGATGAAGTTCAAAAAATATATGATGAACGGTTCTGCCGGATGTGGCGTTTTTATCTGGTCGTCAGCGAGCTTGCATTCAGGCAAAACGGCCATGTGGTTTTTCAGGTTCAATTAGCTAAAAAGCAGGACGCTGTCCCGCTTACACGCGACTATCTGGTACATTCGCAACCGCAGGACAGATATTCAAGGCGTGCTGCATGATCCGGGAGTTTGGTAAGAAGGCTTGGAGGCACATTTAACATAAGTGTAACAAATCATCATTTGCCACGTCATTATAATTGAACCCAATCAAACCGTTCCCGATGTTTAGGAATGCCGGCGGTTTGAGCCATCACCATCTATGCAATCACATAGGGAAATTTTGGAGAATTTCAGATGAACGATGCCGAAAATGATAATGCAGACAAAGAGATTATCACGATGTACGCCCCAATATTCCGCCAGAAGCTTGCCAGACTGGAAGCGCATGGCCAGCAAGACACTGCCGAAGCGGATGAATTGCGCACAGTATTATCACGGATTGATCGTGCACAATCCTGCGCTGAGCGTGAACCAACGATAGTCCGTCATGAAACTATCCATCACCAAGAACATCAAGCTGCCTGAATTCGACCGCACAGAGTAACCCAAACATTACATGAGTTAGCCGGCAGTTTAACTAGCGAGCGCGGATTCCAGCAGAGCCGCTTGACCGCAAAGGAACGAAACAGTGTCAATGAACAATGAAATGGAATTAAAAGGGGTATTCAACGTTGAACAGCTGGAGCAGTTAAAAAGTCTATCTGCCATTAGGGAGCTTGCAGTTGACAAGGCAGTCTCTCGCATTTTGACAACGACATATTTTGATACGCCCGATCATGCTCTGCACAAGCACGGCTATTCATTGCGTGTTCGCAAAATCGGCAAGACTTATACCCAGTGCCTGAAACGGCAAAGCGAACCTTTGGGTGCCATTATAGGGAGAACAGAATGGGAGGCTGAATTGCCGAATCAAATCCCACAAATTAATCTTCTTGAAAATAAGAAAATCCGGGCCAAGATAAATCGATTGGCCGATGACAATCTCCAAGCTATTTTCCAATCCGTTGTTAGGCGGCAGTCCCGTAAGCTTACATTTGATGATGGCACGACAGTGTCGCTCGACATCGATGTCGGCGAAGTCACCGCAGGCGAAGCAGTCCAGCCAATTTGTGAATTCGAGCTCGAACTTTTAAGCGGTTCAGCCGCTCGCATATTTGAACTTGCGGCAACTATTAATCAGACAGTCCAGTTCCGGACCAGCACTGTGAGCAAAGCAGCACGTGGCTATTCATTGTTATCCAAGCAAGAGCCACGCGCTCAAAAATGGCAGCAGTCTAAGCTGTTGAAAAGCTTCTCTGCAGAACAGGCCTTTGTCGACAATGTTCAGCAGGCAATCAGCTATCTCCAAGCCAACGAAGAGTCGGTTCTACAGGACGATGCTGAGGGCATCCATCAAATGCGCGTTGCCTTGCGGCGTTTGCGTGCAGGCTTGGAGATTTTTCAGTCCTATATTGCGCCAGAAAAATATGATTGGATCATGACCGAAGCAAAATGGCTTAGGGATGAGCTAGCGGCAGCGCGCAGCTGGGATGTTTTCATCGATGAATTTGTAGCACCGGTCGCCAAACTTTCCGAACCGGCCACCAGATTTGAACTGCTTTTGTCGGCTGCCGAGAAAGAAAGAGTTCTTCATCGCAAACAAGCCCGCAGCGCAGTCAATTCCGCGCGCTATACGAAGTTTATTCTAGAGCTTAGTACATTGCTTTATAATGACAACTGGCCGGATAGCGCAGCCTCTTCTAAAACAATGGACCTGTCAGAGCCGGCCAGAAAGTTTTGCGCAAAGCAACTCAAAAAACAGAATAAGCTTGTGCGAGAAAAGTGTAAAAAGCTTGAGAAAATGTCTAAGGAAGAACGCCATAAGCTAAGATTAACTGTTAAGAAACTGCGCTATACCGTAGATTTTTCTGCTAATATTTATCCAGATAAGCAAGTTCTGAAATTTCAGAAAACGCTTAGTCCCATTCAAAGCCGGATGGGTTATTTGAATGATGTCCTGGCTGCGGAACTGCTCGTCGAGAAAATGCTGAGTGCGGAACCCGATGCTGCCACGCCAGCATGGTTTTATACCGCTGGCATTGTCATCGGATGGCACCAACGCGAAGCTAAATTTACCGAAAAAAAGCTCTTCAAGGATGTAAACCGGTTCCTCGATACCAAAGCTTTCTGGGATAGAAAATGATACCGGTGCAGAATCGGAACGCGAGGGCAGGCCGGTTCAAACGATATCAAAATGAGGCTCCGCTATGAGCGGTGTGATGGTCCTTGTCATCCTGGGCGTCTTCATTGCTCTGTTGTTTGACTATTCGAACGGAATGCAAGACGCTGCCAACATGTTGGCTACGGCAATTGCCTCGCATGCAATGACCCCAATACAGGCAATTATTCTAGTGTCCTCGTTCACTTTTCTTGGACCTATCATTGGAGGAACTGCGGTGGCCAATACGATCGGTAGTTTTGTTGATGTTTCCGATCTGGGGAATATTTTTTCACTGACTGTCATATTATCAGGTCTGGGCGGCGCGATCATCTGGAATTTTCTAACCTGGTGGTTTGGACTTCCCGTCTCCTCTTCCCAAGCTCTTGTGGGAGGTCTCGTAGGGGTGGTAATTGTCGCTGCGGGTCCAGGCCATGTCGTCTGGGGTTTTGAGCTAACTGACGGCTTTCATCTCAAGGGTGTCGCCAAGATAGTGGGAGCTTTGTTTCTTTCACCCATTCTGGGGCTTTTCCTGGGCGGCCTATTACACCGCATCATGGTCTTCGCCTTGCGGGCCGCCAAGCCATCGGCCAATAAATATCTTCGCGCCTTTCAATGGCTGACAACGGCGGCTCTGGCGTTTTCTCATGGAACAAATGATGCCCAGAAAGGCATGGGTGTGATTGCCATGATCCTAGTCCTGGGCGGCGTCAGCGGGCAGTTCTATGTGCCGTTTTGGGTTATTTTGGCGAGCGCAACAGCGATCACAATAGGCACGCTGACAGGCGGTTGGCGCATTGTGCGAACATTGGGTTTCGGGATCTACAAAGTTCGGCCAATCCACGCGTTGGATGCACAATTGACGTCAGCTGGCGTGATTTTGGCGGCATCTGCTCTCGGAGCGCCTGTTTCCACCACCCAGGTGGTCAGCACAGCGATTATGGGCGTTGGCACATCAGAGCGGCCGAAGTCAGTTCACTGGGGCACTGCAAAGCATATCTTCGGGACATGGTTGATCACGATACCTGGCGCTGCGAGCGTTTCCATTGCCATTTACGGATTGATCCAATTGGCTGGAAAGTTTTTTTGATGGAAAACCATATATGGCAGGCTCCCAAATCCGGAAAAATAGCATTTTGCGCGATTGGCCCAATGGGCTTCTGGCAAAGCTCGCGTCTAAGACAGCACATGTGCGTTTCTCAACGGGGCTTTTGGGAAATTAGTCAAAGATGATTAACGATGCCCCTCAAATTTCGCATTTGATGCTCTTTGGCCAAAGCCTGGCCCTTGGCTTTTTGGTCGGATTGGAGAGACAGCGCCATGAAAATTCCATCGCAGGGCTACGGACTTTCACATTAATCGCACTTGCTGGTTCGCTCGGCGGCTATATCTGGGCGCAAACTGATTCTCAGATCGGCGGCTGGACGCTTTTGATACTTGTCGCCGCCTGTCTGATGATCGCCCAAATAAAATCCCTGGCTAAAGAGCCTGATACCACGACGGTAGTCGCTGCGCTAATTACCTTTATATTGGGTTATATTTTATGGATTGGCCATCCGTTGTTGCCCGCTGCGATTGCTGTGACAATGACTGCGTTGCTCTATTTCCGTAAAGAATTGCGAGAGGTACCGCAAAGGTTGACCAAACAGGAAATAATATCGTTTTTCCAATTCGCAGCGATCGCCGTTATCTTATTGCCAATATTACCAAACAACAATTACGGCCCTTACGAGGTATTTAACCCCTATCAAATCGGTTGGCTGGTGGTCCTCATCAGCGGGCTTAGCTTATTGGGTTATCTCGCACTTAAAATATTTGGGCATAAGTCGGGCGTGGCAATTGCCGGAGTTTTGGGAGGCATGGCTTCAACGACGGCAACGACCCTGGTTTATGCGAAATATAGCAAGGAACAGGCCGGGTTCTCCAACATAGCAGCAACCATAATATTATTGTCCCACCTAGTTCAGCTCGTACGCATTGGAATAATCGTGGGGATATTGGAATTTATGCTGATACCCCTCATGCTACCATGGCTGATAGGGGGCGGGGTGGCTGGCAGTCTGTTTGTTTTGTGGTCGTATCGCAGGATTGAAGATGCCAAGGAGCCTCTACCGTCAGTATCAACCCGAAATCCAGCGGAAATAGTAAGCGCGGCTATCTTTGCGCTTAGCTTTGCCGGGATATTGTTTCTTGTCGCCTGGATGAACGATGTCTTTGCAGAAGCCGGTGTTTTCCTGGTGTCCTTCCTATCGGGATTGACCGATATTGACGCCATAACAGTTTCAAATCTGAAACTCGTATCGGATGATATCCTTGATCCCAATATTGCCGTTTACGCAATCATATTGGCCTTCTTCGCCAACCTCATTTTTAAACTTGGGATAGTTTTTGTGTTTGCCGACAAGAAGCTACGACGCCCTATTTTAACCGGTTACTTGGTTTTAGTATTTGGCATCTCGGCAGGAGTTCTGATCAATGTTTATATCTGAACCGAATAGGGAGTGCCGTTGGCCATATCGGGTAAAGCTGGCCGAATACCAGCTATATAGGCGACCAGGGGACGGCTTTTCGCCAACGAAGCAAAAGCCACGCGACGGGGCCACTCGGCTCAGTCAATCGAGCAACGATTGGACAGGCTATGCAATCTGATACTGAGAGCACAGAAACAAAACAAGTTTCGCGATTTTCGAGAATTATAAACACCGTGTTCCCGCGAACGCCGGACTTCTATTCAATGCTTAATGATCAATGTGATGTCGTTGTGCAGGCAATGGAAATGCTGGCCGCCTATATGCAAACAGGCGAGCAGAAACGAGCCGACGATGTGCGGAGACTGGAGCACGAAGGGGATATTTTGAAAATTAGAAATATAGATACCCTTAACCGCTCTTTTTCAACGCCGTTTGATCGCGAGGACATTTATCGGGCGATCACCTCAATCGATGAAGGTTTAAATTATGCCAAGACGACCGTGCGGGAAATGGAGATTCTTGGGATCGAACCCGATGCCCAAATGCTCGAAATGGCGAAGCTTCTTCAATCCAGTGCGCAAAAGCTTCAAGGCGGTTTCGCCACTTTGAAAAAGGACCCAAGCTCGGCCGAACAAAGCGCTGCGGCCGTTCAAAAAGGGGAAAGACAGGTTGAAAAACTATATCGTAAAGCGCTTTCTCAGTTGTTCGATGCAAAATACTATTCCGCCAAACCCCGGGCAGAAAAATCCAGCAATCAAGATGAGTTTTTGCATCTATTGGATCCTTTGGAGGAGGCCGATTGCAGGGCAGTGGCTAGCGGTTTGGCCTATGTAATGGAAGTTTTGAAGCGGCGGGAAATCTATCGCCATTTGTCAAACGCATCCGACCATTTCGCCCATGCCGGCGATATTCTGCACAACATAGTCGTAAAAACAGCGTGACCATTTCTGCGCAAATTGAGATGATTTTTGGAAAGGTGACAAGATGAGTAAAAAGGAAAAAAAGACCAAAGGGATCGGCAAAGAAAGCTATAAGGCCTCTTTGCAACGCCTGCAGTTGGAATTGGTCAAGTTGCAACGACATCTGATCAAAAATGATCTCCAGATTTTGATTATTTTTGAAGGTCGGGATGCGGCAGGCAAGGACGGCGTGATCAAACGGATAACCGAGCATTTGAGTCCGCGTGAAACGCGCGTTGTGGCATTGGGCAAGCCTTCGGACAGAGAACTTCGTTCCTGGTATTTCGAGAGATATGTAGCTCATCTTCCATCGAGCCAGGAAATGGTTTTGATGAATCGAAGTTGGTACAACCGGGCCGGCGTCGAACGCGTCATGGGCTTTTGCAGCGAAACGGAATATGAGAATTTTATGAAATCAGTAGTTCCTTTTGAGCAGATGCTGATCGGGTCCGGGATGCAAATCTACAAATATTATCTAGATATCTCAAAAGACGAGCAGGAACGGCGCCTGCGTGATCGTCGGGTAGACCCTTTAAAGCAGTGGAAAATTAGCCCAATAGATGAAGTCGCCATTGAACATTGGGACGATTATAGCGAAGCGCGCGATGCGATGTTCCGCCGGACCCATACTGAAATATCACCATGGTTTGTGGTCAAAGCGGATGATAAAAAAACGGCACGATTGAATATTATTGGCCACCTGATGTCGCTCGTTGATTGCCCGGACAAGGATAAGCACGCTGAGCAACCAGACGCTGAAATAGTCTTTCCGTTTGATGAGATATATCTGCAAAATAAAATCATTGCGTCGTGATGGCACTCAATGGTCCGGATGGGATAAATTTCTGCCAAAACACGTTGCGGATTTTTCTTTGGACGCGAGTTCCATCGTGAGCATATCCATTGTTTTTCAGATCATAATAGTGATGCTTCTTTGGGCAATATGCTTTCCCTTCATAACCTGGGGTATAGAATTTGCCCCGCATCTTACATTTGCTGCCTTTCGCGCGATCCTGTCCGGTTTGGTTTTGATTATACTAGCGCTCGCTTTGCGGCAGCCATTGCCACAAAATTGGAATGACTGGAAAATCATCGCCATAGTGGGGATTGGAGCAACCAGTTTCGGCTTTTTGGGCATGTTTCACGCAGCGGAATTTGTCTCTCCGGGTATTGCGACGGTAATCTCAAATGCACAGCCTTTACTAGCTGCAATTCTCGCAGTCTTTATATTGAAGGAGCGACTGACGCGTCTAGGCGTGTTGGGCATGTTATTGGGTTTTAGCGGAATTATATTCATAGCGTTGCCAGGATATCTTTCCAGCGAGAATGATAGCTATGCGATTGGCGTAGCCTATATTATTCTCGCTGCCCTGGGCATTACGATTAGCAATGTCTGGATTAAAAAACTAGCTGGGTCAGTCGATGCATTGATGGCGATGGGTCTGCAGCTTCTTATCGGCAGTATTCCCCTTGCTATCGCAGCATTGGTTTTTGAAGATCCAACAGCTGTAAAATGGTCATACCAATTCATATCGATACTCGGAATTCTCAGTGTTTTGGGTACTTCTTTGGTCTACTGGATGTGGTTTTCCATCCTCGAAAAAACTTCGTTGAACCGGGCTAATAGTTTTAGTTTTTTCATCCCGATTTTTGGCTTGGCACTGGGAGTTGTATTTTTCGGAGAACGTATCGCTTTTCTCCAATGGATAGGGATTGCCCTAACTATAGTAGGGGTTTCCATGATTTTCATGCTGGGATCATCCCAGAAACGATCGATAACATGACAGATACAACTGGTCACTCATCCAAGGTGCTGGGTTGGAGCGCTGCTTTTCAGAACAATTTTTTCTGTCTGGAACCCGGTTATTGGCGACTGCTAGTATGAAAAATACCAAAAAAATGACAGGGAGCGTTCAATCGCTCACATTTTCGCGGCGCGCTACTCTACTGGGCGGTGCCTCATTAGGCATAGGCGCCGTTCTCCTAGCCCGCATGGGCTATATCTCCGTTGTCGAAAATAGCCGTTTCAAATTACTGTCAGAGAGCAACCGTGTAAATTTTACGCTCATACCGCCGCGCAGAGGTTGGCTTTTAGATCGCAACGAAAAGCCTATCGCAAACAATAAAGCCGATTTTCGTGTCGATTTAAATCCCAGTCGCGTGAAGGACAAGGAAACGACGGTCGCAACGCTTAGCAAATTGTTGAGGCTGGATACCGAAGAGGTTAGGCGAATAAACACTGAATTGGCAAAGACAAATAATTTTCAGCCAATCCATATTGCCTCAGGTCTTGATTTGGACAGCTTCGCTGCAGTGACTGTCCGGTTACCGGATTTACCGGGGGTGTCAGCTAGTCGCGGCTTTTCGAGAAATTATCCACCTGGAGCAGCCGTCGGGCATCTTGTCGGCTATGTTGGCACGCCATCGGCTGAAGAATATGAACAAGATCCTTCACCTATTCTGGTCACGCCGGGGTACAAAATTGGCAAGGATGGGCTAGAAAAGAAATTTGAGGCAGCGCTGCAGGGAAAACCAGGAGCTAAGCGGGTAGAAGTTACGGCGAGAGGAAAGATTGTACGCGAACTGGAAGCGCGCCCTGATATCCCAGGCAAGTCCATTCAGCTGACGTTAGATATTGATGTCCAGCGTTACGCTGCACGAAGATTGGGCGAGGAATCCGGTTCGGTTGTTGTTCTGGATAGCCAAACGGGGGAGATTTTGACGATCACGTCCATGCCGTCGTTCGATCCCAATAGCTTCTCGGACGGTATTAGTCAGAATGAATGGCAGATGTTGTCCGGCGATGATCATGTGCCTCTTCGGGACAAGTCCCTGCGCGGTCTTTATCCGCCTGGATCAACAATCAAGCCGATGGTCGCATTGGCGCTCCTAAAGGAAGGGGTGAGAGCAGATGAAACGATTTTCTGTACTGGTCGTTTGAAAGTTGGCAATAGCTTCTTCCATTGCTGGAAACGAGGCGGGCATGGGACAGTCAACATGGCCAAAGCCATATATCAAAGCTGTGATGTCTATTTCTACCAAATGGCTCTTAGAGTGGGAATCGAGCCCATTGCGGCGATGGCAAAAACACTGGGGCTGGGTCTAACATATGATCTGCCCGTTTCATCGCAAAGCTATGGCACGGTACCTGATGCACAATGGAAGGAGCGTAAATATAATCGAAAATGGCAAGCCTATGATACGGTCAATACGACGATCGGTCAGGGGTATATGCTTGCTAATCCGCTGCAACTGGCGATCATGGCCGCCAGAATTGCTTCTGGGCGCAATATCGTTCCTTCATTGCTACCAAACAAGAACAAGCGGCTACCTCAAAGTCTTGACCTTTCGCCAGAACATCTTGCTTTTGTTCGCAGCGCCATGGGAGATGTGGTCAGCGAAATAGGCACAGCGCGCCGCGCCGCGCTGCCTATCCCGGATGTGAAGATGGGCGGTAAAACGGGGACCGCACAAGTAAGGCGTATAACGATGGCAGAGCGGGCAGGGGGAGTTCGGTCCAACGCTAGCCTGCCTTGGAAATTCCGCGATCACGGACTTTTTGTTGCTTTCGCACCAGTTGAAAATCCCCGATATGCAATTTCCGTAGTAGTGGAACACGGCGGCGGCTCGGGATCCGCCTATCCGATTGCGCGCGATGTCATGACGTTCTTATACAAGCAAGAAATAGCAATGGATGCCCTGCGAAAACTCGAAGCCGATTGGGGCGGAGATATTGAAGAGCGGATGGCTAAAAGGCTGGCAGAATACAAAGCATCCAAAACCGTCACAGCAACGGACTGACAAGTCGCGCAATATTTTGGGCTAACTTGACTGGCACGGCGCGTTGATTCCAGACTTCCTGGCTTAGTCGCTCGCTCGAAGCGATATTTTTGCTTTGTTCCGCGGCCAGCATCCTTGCTAGTTTTTCATCGTAGATTATCAAACTGGCTTCGGCGTTTAACTGAAATGACCTGATGTCAATATTGGTAGAGCCAACAACACATATTAGATCGTCTACCATGATGTGTTTGGCGTGAAGCAAGCCGTCACCATATAGATAGATGGTTATGCCCGCGCGCAGCATCTGATCATAATATGAGCGCTGAGCAAGGCCTACCAAGATGTTGTCCGAAACCCTAGAGAGTATAAGATTGACTTCAACTCCTCGCAAAACTGCAGTTTCAAGTGCTTCTACCAAGGCAACGTCCGGTATGAAATAAGGGGTAGTGATAACGATGCGCTGCCGGGCGCTGTATATTAGGGCTACAACCAATCGACCTGCGCCGGTAACAGGAAAATCCGGCCCGCTAGGCAGCAGCTGAGCCATTATCGATCCTTTGCCATGACGATGCGGAAAATATGTCGCGTCGTCCAAAACCTGCCCGGTTTCAAGATACCAATCTGCTGCAAACACAGCTTGCATTTCAAGCACTACGGGGCCTGCGACATGCACAACGAGCTCGCGGTTGAACAAGCCGGGTGCATATTCTGCATCAATGATATTTTGTGAACCAATATAACCAATAGACGCATCAATAATCGCAATTTTTCTGTGATTACGCAGATCGGCGCGGGCAGAACGTCGACGCAAAAAAGTCACCGGTAACGCCCGTGCTACTTGGACGCCTTCACTTGTCAGACGATTACGAATGGTGCGTGCCCATCGGCGTGAACCCAAAGCATCGACAAGAACCCTGCATTCGACACCCCGTTCGGTGGCTCTTATCAGCGCATCAATCACTTTTGATCCGGTGCGGTCGTTGGCAAAAATATAACTGAGAAGATGAACGTGATGATTAGCCCCATTGATATCTGAAACGAGTTGATCAACGGTGCGATCATAATCTGAAAGAAGATCAATCCTATTACCGCCCAATATCGGAAACTGGCCCAAATTCTGGACCAATTTAGCAGCGGGAGCATATGTTTCGGGTAAAATTGGATGAGAGCAAAACTTAGAATGGCTGATTTCATCGGTTGCGTTTGCCAACAATTGACGAGCTTTTTCAAATCGCTTTCGCCGCCACCGTGGGTAGGTAGGCCGGCCAATTAGTAAATAAACAATCAGTGCCGGAATTGGGATAAAAAAGGTGACAAACAGCCAACCGCGTGCCGCTCCGGGGGACCGCCTTAGCGGGACGACTATCAGCATGATTACACGGATCGTCCACTCAACCAAGACGTAACCAACTGCCAAAGAATCAATAATATCCTGGCTCATTTGGCGGGTTCAATTTTCATTGCCATATGTCTTATCCGCCTGAGTATGTTCGCGTGGCAATATCCTGCATATTTTTAGCTCATAAAGTTCTAGCTTGCCTATTCAGGCAACATCGCTTGATGGCCGGGTCCACTTCAAATCGCCAATAGCTCGTTCAGTTCTTCATCGCCAAGCTGATCTCCTTGATGCACCATTGTGGATTTCTCAACAATGGGTGATGGTCGCCATTTTCTAGAATCCGCAATTTCCAGCGCGGACGGTTGGACGACAATTTCCTAACTCCCGAAAGTGGAGCGGTTGTGTCTGCGCTCCCATGCAGGCAATAGACGCCGCATTCAGGATCCAATCTGTCAGCATCAGCGAACAGATCATGGCCATATACGCCGTCCCATAAAGAAGAAGTGTACGATCGCCATGTGTGGCGGGTCAGGTCCTCAACGACTTCAGGCGGCATATCACGCAGCACATAGGGGAGAAACCAGCGCAGGACCCAACGTGTCACCATACATGCAAGTGCTGCAAAGGCTATGTTGGTCGTAACATATCGCTCCGCTAGATGGCTTTCGCTAAAATATTTTATGGCACCTTCTTTATCGCCGAAATAGGGAATACTGACCAGGATCAGACGTTTTACCAAATGAGGAAACCGGGCGCAAAAGGCGATTGCGACTATTGCCCCGAATGAATGCCCAACGATAGTGATTGCTTTTCGGCCGTGTACAATCTGATAAAGTTCATCGACATGGCGATCCACCGTATATTTGGTCCATGGTTTTGGGGATTTTCCATAGCCGAGCAGATCAACCAACAAGAGCCGGTGATCAATCGCCAATGGGGCTATGCGCGATCTCCAGTAACGCGTTGAGCCCGCGATGCCATGCAAGAAAACCATGGTTGCGCCTTCATCACCAAGGCTTTCGCTATAGAGCATAGTATCCAAAGCCTGCCATGCTGAGCCGAGGATATTGCCTGCCGGGAATCCAATTTCGTGAAATAATAACGCTGCATATCACTTTCATAAGATGTGCCTTCCAACATCTCCAAGATAGATTTAGCAACCAAAAGATCAGGCAAATTATTGATGGGACATAATCCGCGATTCAAATCAATTTCTGACTGACATTTTGGTCTCGAAGTTCCCTAATGAGACAAGAGAAGCGGAATTGCACTATTCTGCAGCATATGCCGGGTAACACCGCCGAAGATCATTTCGCGTGTTCGCGAATGGCCATAGGCGCCCATTACTATACAGGAGGCTCCAATGTCGCGAGCTGCCGATTCTAGAGTTTCTTCTATCGACGTTTTTTCAGTAATTTCTCTCACTTCGGCGTGAATTTCATGCCGGGACAAAAACACACCTGCGTCTTCTGCCGGAAACTCCGAGGATGCCTCATCAACTGTAACTAGATGAACTTTTGAGGCTCTGGAAATCAGCGGCAAACCATTTCGGAGCGCATTGGCAGCCTCTGCAGACCCGTTCCAGGCAATCAACATTGGTCCAGTGGTATCGAAGACTGGTGCATTATTTGGAATAGTTAGGACTGGAATGGGGATATGAATGGATAGATCGGCCGCCACGTGGCTCAGCTTTCCATCATCGCCTGGTCCGCTGCCGACGATGACGATATCAGCCAGTCTTGCTGCCAATATCAATTCGCTTACTAGATCGCCTGTGCGCACATACCAATCCCAGGAAGCTCCTTCTTTAGAGAGCCTTGCTTCAATTTCTGTTCGACGGTCCTTGGCTGCTCCTTCGGCATCACGCAGCATTAATCCGTAGGTCATACCGGATGCTTCACCTGCCCAAAGTACGTACGGAAGCGGCAATATTTGCGCGCAGCTCAGATGAGCTTTTTGATCGCGCGCTAGGGCCAAGGCTGATTGCAGGCGGCCTTCCATACCTGAATCTCCGATAATGGGTAGAAGGATGGTTTTCATAGCGGTCCTTTCAGCAAGTCGCGACTGCGCGGTTTGACGAGCATAATGACGGTTGAGCAGTTGAAACGTTACAGTTTGCCGTTGGGTCGGCCGATCCCGAGAAGCTTCTCAAAAGTTGAGACGCAAGCATTGGTGCAGAAATTATATCCCAAGCTTTACCGCAACGTGCGCCAGGACATTAAGATCGAACTGTTCACCGCCAGTGTAACGAAATGAGTAAACCTGCGTCTGTATTGGATACCGCCGGAAATTAATTCTTGGCAGCGCTCGCCCGTCGGGCTGGTAATTTCTTGGGGTTTGCAGACCGGACAGGGCTATTTTTAGGCGCTAACTCGGCAGCCTTCTAGACAGACTAATATACTGATTATTGGAACGGAGAATAAAATGGGTACGTTTGGATGGGGAGTGGCCGTGATTATGGTCATTGTAGTCTCTTGGATATTCTACAAATATCTTGCTCCAAAAGGTTGGCGCGAATGGGCAGGGGCAGGTTTGGTGCAAGCATTTATTATCGCGTTATATGCCGAAATGTATGGCTTTCCGCTGACGGTCTACCTCGCCATCCGCTTTTTTGGCTTGGACAGAGATTATGTAAGTTACAGTTTCTGGTCAACAATGCTCAACTTCAGCGAAACTGGAATGTTTGCGGCGATGATCTTGGGCTATATCGTTGCATTTTTTGGAATAGGGCTTTTCATCAAAGGCTGGCGAGAAGTTTATCTTGCCCGTCAGGAAAGCCGGCTGGTTACGACCGGCCTATACAAGTTTGTCAGACACCCCCAATATACTGGCCTTTTCATTGCCTTGTTCGGCGAAGGGGTCATTCATTGGCCTACCATATTCTCGATCAGCCTTCTCCCGGTTATAATGATTGCTTACTATTTCCTCGCACGTAAGGAAGAGCGCGATATGCTGCGCAAGTTTGGCGATGACTACCGTGTCTATCAAGCTAAAGTACCCATGTTCTTTCCGCGTTGGGGACAGTGGAAAGAAATGAAGAAAAGTTCTCAAGGCTCATGACATAAAATCCAGCATTTGATGGTGGAGGGAATTGGCATTGGGCGGAATTTGCTGCTAATAAATATGCGCCGTATATCCGGATTATGACGTGATACTGAATATTGTAATCATCGCAGCGATAATCTTAGCTAGCGTGGTACAGTTTTCTCGAAGTTTTTTGCAATCATCGTTGTGGCGGGCGACGGTTACTCCACTGGCTTCAATCATCGGTAGCGGGTTTCTCGTTCTCGCCCCCATCTTGGTCTATGCTTACGGGAGCAAAGCCCCTTTTGTGATGGGCGCGTTGGTCCTTGGAGCCTATCTTTTTGGGAGCGCTATCCGCTTCAATATAGCCGTCCGAAACGCCCCGGTTTCCTTTCATGATTTTATCGCAGAGAAGCTGGAAATAGGCGCTTCCTGGGCGCTCGCTTTCGCCTTCATGATATCTGTTACCTATTATCTCAATCTCTTTGGTGCATTCGGGCTTAGTCTAACGCCTTTCGACAGTGCTGCGAATGCCAAGCTCCTTTCCTCCGTCATTTTTGTGATCATTTTGGCAGTTGGTTATACGCGCGGGTTTTCTGCGCTTGAGAAAATGGAATATGCTGCCGTCACATTTAAACTTGCTATCATCGCAGGTTTGTTATTGGGCCTCAGCTATTATTGCTACGCCAAAGCAGTCAATTCAACGCTGGTCCTTCATCCACCACAATTGACCGGCTGGGCGGCCATAACGCTCGCCTTTGGTTTGATCATAACCGTCCAGGGGTTTGAGACCTCCAGATATCTGGACGATGAATATGACGCCGCTTTTCGGATCAGATCGATGCGGCTTGCGCAACTGGTCGCCGCAGCCATTTACACCATCTATATCACGTTGTTTGCCTTTTCGTTTGAACATGAAGAATTCCAGTTAACCGAAACGGCAATCATTGATGTCATGGGAATTGTCGCTCCAATATTGCCCTGGATATTGGTAGCCGGGGCGCTGGCTGCACAATTCAGCGCTGCGATAGCCGATACAAGCGGATCTGGCGGTCTGATCGCAGAATTGACAAAAGGCAGGATTAGCCCGCGCAATGGCTATGTGATACTCGTAATCTTAGGTTTGATATTAACCTGGAGCGCAGACGTTTTTCAGATTATAAGCTATGCCTCTCGCGCCTTTGCCCTTTATTACACCCTGCAGGCAGCAATCGCTGCGCGAATGGCATTTCTCCTTCCAGGGCAGAGTTGGCGCGGCTGTCTCTTCTCGCTTCTTGTGGTTTTTGGTATTCTGATTGTTGGGCTTGGCGATGCAGTTGAAGTCTGACGCGCGCAGTTGCAAATAAAAGCTGAATGTAAGCTAATCGACGCGATTTACTCAACGGTGATATGGCAAGGGATTATTGATAGGGTTAAGCCCGTTTCTTCGTCCAATCACTAGTTGGCATTTTTTCTCCGTCGGCGTTTCAATGGCCAGCGTTTGACAAGAAGTGTCAAACCCGACACCGACATTACGACACCGCTGAGCGCAAAAGCTATGAGCCACCAGCTGTTGAAGTTTTCATGATTTTTCCAGTCCATTATGTGGAGTGACCAGAAGAAGTCATAAAATCGCCAGGTAGGGCTCCGAACGGCCGCAATGTCCCCTGTAGCCAAAGGAATGAATATCCTCACATCATCATCTGTGCTCACCTGCCATGCTGGCAATGCTCCGCGATACTCGATCGAATTCTGATTGATCTTGGCAACTGACGTAAAATCAGGCTCTCCGTCGATCCACGCCTTTTCTGCGATATTGAGGGCTTCATTCTTACCAATTGGCCTACGCGGTTTACCCGTGAGGCCATCAAAAAGATATGTCGTTTCCTTCATATCAATTACTTCGGCAACGGGTCGGTCCATCAGCATGCGGTAGCGCAATGAACGAATGGGCCCATCGATTTTCGCTGCAACAACTCTGGGAGAAACGAGCCCGTTGATATTCCCAATCGGCGGCGCCTCGAGTGATACCAAATGTTCGCTCCGTACGGTTTCGATAGGTACAATGCTCATGATAGAGCCGCTAACGAACCAGAGCAGCAATTGTACGCCGATGATCAGGGCGAGCCACTTATGTAGTTTACTCGCTTTGATGTGAATCTTGATCGACATCTATCCCCCCGATCAGTCGCAGACTATAATTTGATGTCGCGTCTTATTTAGCCTTTTTGGGAGCACGCGAAGAAGAATGGTACCGCAGAATTTTCCAGTTGTCGCCTTCACGAACTAACACCGACGTCGCGATGCCGGTGCGCTCGATTTTACGATCATCGTGCAAAACTATCACATAGCCATAAGTCTCGGTTGCAAACGCGGTATTATCAACTTGAGTTAATGAGACTGTCGGCTCCGTGAAAGTAAAGCTTTTTAAATGACCTAATTCGGGACCTAGATGATGTTCCAGATAATGAAGAAATGTTCCCTCAGCCTTACCATTTTCGAATATTTGAGATTCTTCTGAAAACAGCGGCTTCATCTTTGAAGCATCAAGCCTTTGAATGGCGTCCCGATAGGCGGTTAGAACATTTTCTGGAGAGGATCGCGTTGAATTTTGAGGATCCGCTTGAATTGCGATCGTCTTACTATCAACTTGGGCGTCACTCGATTGTGCTGCGAGACCACTGGCTGGTGCGAGAGCGAGCAAGATTGCATTGAAAATTATCATAGTTTTATCCATTGGTTATTGTCCCCGGCCTATTAACTAAGCGCAGAAACCTTCCGGCAGTTTTGCCAAGTTTGGCTTTAACCTCACGCCTATCATAAATACTAAGCCCCCCATATATGATTGTAAGAATTGGAAATATGGCGATTATCAGAATCAGCGACCAGTGAGGCAGGAAACCAGTCATTAGAAAGAAGTTTCCCTATTCATTCTTTCCCGTTCTTATTTGACGACCGTTTTCCCCCTCCACGCATAAACAGAAACATCGTAATGCAAGCTAGCAGCACGATGCCGAGGAGTAGATATACGCCAGGGATATGGGCCTGATGTTGGTGGGTCATCAAATAGCCGCCAATGACGACCGCGCCGAGAAAAACTACAATATAGGTGAGCGTTAAGGCGATACGGCGGGGAGCCGGCTTGTTATTTTTCATCGAACTTTCCTTTGAACGGAACCACTTGAAATCCTGCTAGAACCAAAAACGTATTCCCACGACATAGTTGGTGACCGATGGATCTTCGCCCGCCGCTCGCGCAAAGTCACGGCTTCCTCCGAGCTTCCACTCTTGATCAATTCCGATATAGGGCGCAAATTCCCGCGCAAATTCGTAACGCAGCCGAAGCCCCACCTCTAAACTGTCCAGACCAGCGCCTACGCCAAGTTCGGGAATGTCTTGAGCGGCAAGACTAACCTCCGCACGCGGTTGCAAAATCAGGCGCTGGGTAATCTTCTGATCCAGCTCGCCTTCGATACTTGCTGTTAGATCACCCTTATTGGAAAGAAACAGTGCAGCATCCAATTCAAAAAGATAAGGTGCGAGACCTTGTATACCAATCACCGCGTGGGTGCGTTCGGGTCCTGTCAGGTCTTGTCTGATACCGGCCTGAAAATCGAAAAATGGTGCAATTGCCTTGCTGTACAGAGCTTGCACTTCTGCGCTTTCAATGGCTTCTCCAAAGCTGCCTTCGCCTTCACTTTTGAACCAGAACTTTTCAAGGTCGCCACCATAATAGCCCTGGACGTCCCACAAATAACCGTCTTTACCTTCCCGGGCTCGGTACTCTAGACGGTCACCTTGAAACCAAAATACTGGCGTGCCGCTAACCTCTCGGGCAACGCCAGCACGTGAAGCGGCCATTGCCTCTGCGCCAACAAACTGATCAGCGGCATATGTGGGTCCTTCAAACGCTTCTGGCGGTGGAGGCGCATTTACAGGCAAATCTAATGGCATGTCATGACCGGCATGAGGGTCGGCCTCTTCTGACTGCTGGTTCATTTTGCCATGGTCCATTTGACTGTGATCCATCTGTTGATCACTCATGGGACCCATTTGCATTTCCTGAGATGCTTCCGCTTCACCGGTGCCTTCATGCGGCAAACCTTCATGATCCATTTCATCATGATTGACGGGAGCATCATCCTTCGCCGTTTGGCCCCCTTCCATATTATGGCCTGCATGCGGATCGGTTTCATCCGCAACCGGCTTTTCGGCAGGGGCCGCCATATCGGACAAATTGTGCCCGTCGTGACTTTGTGCGAACGCGATATTGGGCGCTGCTGCGCTGGACAGCAGGAGAGCAATCATCAATTTCATGATTTGTCTCCATCCAGCGGGCGCACGGTGACAACCTGAAACATCCCGTTATGCATGTGATAGAGCAAGTGGCAGTGGAACGCCCAATCGCCCGGTTCATCTGCCGTGAGGTCAAATTGGGCGCTGCCGCCTGGTTGCACGATAACCGTGTGTTTCAGAGGTTGGCGATCATTTTTCGCGCCGTTTACCAGTTCGAAGAAATGGCCGTGCAAGTGGATCGGATGCGCCATCATCGTATCATTGACGAGCTTGACCCGGACACGTTCATTGTAAGCGAAGCGGATGGGATCATCCGTGACGGCAGAAAATTTCTTGCCGTCAAAGGACCACATATAGCGCTCCATGTTCCCGGTTAGGTGAATTTCTTTAAGCCGTGTGGGAGTTCGAACTTTGTTGGGTTTGGCGGCTACCAATTGTTTGTAATTGAGAACGCGGTGACCAACCTTATCAAGCCCAATTCCGGGATCGCCCATGCGATCAACGGGGTTCATCGCAACCATGTCTACACCCGGGCCGACCTTGACCGAAGGCGGCAATTTGGACGTATCACGCATATTCATGCCGCCCGACATATCCATATCGGCCATTGCCGCTCCGGCAACGGCACCGCTAGCGCCATGCGCCGAATGATCCGTCCCACCTTCGCCGTGTCCGGACATGCCCATATCGGCCATAGTAAGCAGTGGTGGATCGCGAAGCGGGGGAACCGCCGCACGCGCTCCCGGGCGGCTTGCTAAGGTAGCAAGTCCCATGCCTGAGCGGTCCATTGATTCAGCAGCGATTGTATAGGCGTCGCTGCTCCCCGGCTCAACGATGACGTCATAAGTTTCGGCATTGCCAATTTGGAATTCGTCTACTTGAACCGGCCGGACGTTTTGTCCATCGGCTTGGATAACGGTCATTGGCAGGCCAGGAATACGGATATTGAAAAACGTTGCAGCGGCCCCGTTGATAAAGCGCAAACGTACACGCTCGCCCTTCTTGAAATGATATTCGAGTCCATCTTCAGGACCATGCCCGTTGAGAAGATAGGTATAGGTTGCGGCAGATATATCGCTGATATCGGTTGGCATCATCCGCATTTTGGCCCACATTCGGCGCTCGTCTGCCGAAAGCGGATAGTCATCTGTCATCGTGCGCTGATTATAATTAAAATAGCCTTCGCCCTTTTTAAGTTTGGCCATGATCGTGTGCGGATTCATGGGCGACCAGTCAGACAGCATCACTACATAATCCCGGTCATATTCTACCGGCTCTGGTCCCTTGGGGTCGATGATGATTGGGCCATAGTGGCCCATTGGTTCCTGCAAAGTGTGGGCATGCCACCAATAGGTGCCTGCTTGGCGTATCGGGAATTCATAGCGAAATGTCTTGCCCGGTTCGAGCGCCGCCATTGTGACGCCGGGAACACCGTCCATTAAGAACGGAACAAGCAGCCCGTGCCAGTGAATTGACGTGCCTTCAGAACTATCATTGATCATGTCGACGACGAGGTTCTGGCCTTCCTTGAGGCGCACCAAAGGGCCAGGGATAGTGCCGTTTACGGTAACAGCCGGTCCGCGCCGACTGCCGGTCGTAAACGCGGCATCGGCAACCGTCATTTTCATATATTCGCCGGAGAGAACATCACTGCCTTTGCGGGCTAATGTGCCGTTTTTTGTTGCACGGGCCCATGCGGGCATCGCTGCGGATAATCCTGCAGCGCCGCCGAGCGCCAAAGATGAAGTAATTAATTTTCTGCGGTCGAGGGAAAGCATAAATTCTGTCCTGAATATAAGGTCTGTGTTCAACCTCATTACGCGCCCAAATGGCCTATCCCTCAAAATTTTTAGCTGCATCCCGCAGTTTATTTCGCGCGCGGTAAATTCGCGATTCAACTGCCTTTTCCGAAATGCCTAGAAGAGCAGCCGTTTCAGCCTGACTGCGTTCATCAAAAGTCACCAAAACGAAAGGCTCTCTTAAAGAATGGGGAAGGGTGGCGATTTTTTCTTCCATTAGAGATAGCAACTGACGGGATTCCAGGTCGGAAGATTGATCCGGTGTTTCGTCAGCTGTTTCTAATTCGTACTCCTGGCCGCTTCCAAACTCAAAAAAGCGGCGCACTTTGCGCCGCCTCAAATGATCACGACATTTATTAAGCGTGATTCTGGTTAGCCACGGAGCCAACTCGCGGCTCTGATCAAATTGACCAATTTTGAACCATGCCGAAGCCATTGCGTCTTGCACAGCATCTTGCGCTTCGTCTGAGTTATGCAATGTTCTAAGGGCGATATTGAGCAAGCGCGGGCCATGGCGTTTCGCCAGAGTGCCAAACGCTCTCCGGTCTCCATCAGCAGCCCGGTTTGCAAGGATATTGTCCCCTTCAACTGAAATTGGCCGGTCCATTTCAAATTATGCAATTGATGTCATTGCGGGTCAGCGGTAAGTGCATCGCCTACGTGACGGTCAAATATCTTTTGCTGATCGGGCGTTAACAGGGAGCGCATTTCAAAAACATGCGCGATTGTTGCTTTTTGTAACTCCCCCATGCGGTCGTGAACGTCTTCTACCGCCAATGCAACTTTAGGACCAAATTCATGCTCTTCTTCCATAGCGGTCGCCAGTTCGCCATTGGCCGCGCGCAGCGATAGCTCCAACGTACGGCGCTTTACCGCAAATTTATTCTCCATTACGTCGAGGTCTTTCATTTGGGTCTGTGAAAGACGAAGTTCTTGATGAACAAACCCATGAAGGCTGAGACTTTCTCCATTTTGCGCTGACCATTTGTTGGCTGCTAAAGACCCCAGAAATCCAGCAGCCAGTGCCAGAAAAATCAGAAGCGCGATGCGAAAAGGCCCCATTCTCATGGTAAAATGTGCAGCAATGTGGCTGGTGAATAGTCCGGCCCATCGCTCAAATAACTGGAGCCACTGCTCGCTATAGCTTCATTGCCGCCACTTATCATGCCGACGCTTAACGCGGTGACCAGCATGATTGCTGCCAGGCCATTGCGTCCCCTTGCAAGCTGTCTGCTTTCAATTTGAGATACACGGGACCAGATACCGGCCTCAAAATCCGGACCAATATCAGGTGAACTTTGATGGCCTAGATCTTCCATAATTTTACTAAACTTCTCAGTCATTCAGCTTTCCTTTCCAAAACTGCCTTCCTGATTACCTTACGCGCCGCATTCGGAAAACCCTCAATAAAATTTGAGGGGTATGGGCGTTAGATGCGTAACAGTGACATAGCCGCAGTATCAAACAGCGGCAGATGTGGAGTCTTTTTATGCACTGGCGCGCAATCAGTTTGGCAGTATTTCTAATATTTTCGCCAGTTTCAGCATTGCAGGCGCATGAGGCGCATCGCAATAATGAGCCTGATCCCGTGGCCCAATCGAACGAACACAACGCCGCTGATGAAAGCATGGCATCGATGCAATCTGGAGATATGACAGATCCACATGCCGAACATGCCCACAAGGCGGCAACCGACAAAAGCTTCGATCTCATCGATTTTCTCGGTCGCTTACACCCTATGGCGGTTCATTTCCCAATCGCTCTTTTCCTGGTTGCCGCATTGGCCGAGCTTATCATGATTATTAATCCGACGGCAGGTGTAGGGAGTTCGGTTCGGTTCCTCGTCTGGATCGGTGCAGCCGGCGGCATTGTGGCTGCAATTTTGGGCTGGCTCGCAGGCGGCATACGGATGAGTGATCGTTCGGAGATTTTGGGACTTCACAGGTGGACAGGCACCGGCATCGCCATAACCGGCATATTGCTCGCTCTTTTGTCTAATGCTCCCGCAAACTCGGGCAAACGCACCGTGTTCCGCGTCGGGCTGGCGGCCGTAGCACTGGCGATACTATTTCAAGGCTATTGGGGTGCAGAGATGTCGCTCGGCCCCAACCATATGGGAATGTAGAGGAATACTTATGACCAAAAGCTTATCTATTAAATCTTTACGCAAAGCAGCCAGTGGTATGACGCTCGCGTTGCTGGCAGCCTGCACAACAGCGGTAAGCGCCGCCCCAATCGTTATGTACCGGGATGCTGGCTGCGGTTGCTGTTTGAAGTGGGCGGATCATGCCGAGAAAGGCATGGACCGGACGATCACGGTTAAAGACGAAGCCAATATGCGGGCGCGCAAAACCGCTTTGGGCGTTCCGCCCATGCTGGCTTCTTGTCATACCGCTGTTATTGACGGATATGTCATCGAGGGCCACGTCCCAGCAGCTGATATCAAGCGATTGCTCGAAACCCGCCCTGCTGGAGTGAAAGGTCTTGCCGTAGCAGGTATGCCAATTGGGTCCCCCGGCATGGAATATCAAAATCAAACACAAGCTTACCAGGTCATCGCTTTTGGCGCTGATGGGCAGAGTGTGTTCACTAACTATAATTGAGATGAACAACCCAGAAAGGAAATATGATGAATAAACTAACAGTTATCGCCAGCGCAATCGCTCTGGTTTCAAGCGGTGCAGCTTTGGCGCATCAACACAAAGCCGGTACTTCTCACAAGGCTGGTGCTAATCAGTCACAGAAATGTGAAATGATGAAGGATGGCAAGAAGATGCCAGGTATGATGCAAAAAGACGCTGATGGCAAAATGTCCTGCCAGATGATGGATCATTCGAAGATGGATCATAGCAAAATGGGCCATGGTCCGGCCAAAACAGAACCGGCCAAGCCGGAATAGTTAAACCCGCATAGGGTCGCAGGATGGGTCCGGAGTTTTAGAATTTCGATTTTAAGGCTTCGGGCCGGTTCCTATTTGACCATTTTTCCAAACAGGCTGACCAGTTCGGCAATTTTTTCCTTTTGGTCAGCTTTGTTTCCCGAAGTGAGGGCTTCTTCAACGCAATGATTGGTGTGAATTTCCAATATTTTCATTTTTGTGGCGCGCAACGCAGCCTCCACGGCAGAAAATTGTTGGAGAATATCGATGCAATAACGACCGTCCTCCATCATTTTTGCAATACCGCGAACCTGACCTTCAATCCGGTGCATCCGGGATATTTCTTTGGCGAATTTTTCTGTCATATTTTTCTTATGCCTTATTTTAGTTGGCTTGCAATCAAAAGAGTCTGCCCAAACTTCAATTTTCAGGATTGACTAATAAACTATACCCCTCTATGGTATATTTATCAACTAAAAGATGGAGATTAAAATGTCCAATATCTCAACGAGTAAGCAAATTTTCATTTGGGGATGGACGCTGAGTCTATTCCTGCTTGTTAGCTATCTGATTTGCATCGGCTTTGGCGTGCTAGCTCCTCAATGGGCGCATATGCATGAAGCCTGGGCGCCTTGGCTCCCTGGATTTAAATGGCTAACATGGCCCGGTTTTTTCGCGGGCGCTGTCGGCAGCTTTGCTTATGGCTGGTATATTGCGCTGTTCGGCATTCCGCTAAAACGTTTCATTGAGAGCCGGATTGGAAACACCGCTAATGGCTGAGGTTAATCCTTCCCCCGGTGGCCTTACAGGCCATGACCACAGCCACGAAGGCTCTTCAGATCATCTCACAGACCCCGTCTGCGGTATGACTGTAGAGCCGGATAAAACCGAGCATCATGCGCGTCATGGTGCTCGGGATTATCATTTTTGTTCTGGCGGATGCAAAACCAAATTTGTTGCCGATCCAGAATATTATATTTCTGGAAAGCATCGTGAGGCACAAGACAATACGCCCGCCGGAACGATCTATACGTGTCCGATGCATCCGGAAATCCGGCAGGAAGGGCCCGGCTCATGTCCAATTTGCGGCATGGCGCTTGAACCGGAAGAGTTTTCCCTAGAAACCGGCCCTGATCCTGAATATATTGATATGCGCAAACGTTTTTGGGTTAGCGCAGTTTTCTCATTGCCGCTCTTTATATACGCTATGGGAGATTTGATACCCGGAGAACCATTCAAAACATGGTTCGATCCCTCGGTAGCGCAGTGGTTGCAGTTTTTGCTGGCAACGCCGGTAATTCTTTGGGGTGCATGGCCTTTCTTCGTTCGCGGTGTCCAGTCAGTCAAAACCATGAACCTCAATATGTTCACGCTGATCGGACTGGGCGTAGCTGTTGCTTATATATTCAGCGTCGTTGCAACTTTTTTACCAAATATTTTCCCTGTCGCGTTCCGCGGACATGACGGCAATGTAGCGGTTTATTATGAAGCGGCAGCGGTGATTACCACACTCGTTTTGTTGGGGCAGGTGCTCGAACTCAAAGCGCGCGGCCAGACCTCAAGTGCATTGCGCGCACTTCTTGAACTCGCGCCGCCAATTGCGATGAGGGTCAATGAAGATGGTTCGGAACAGGAAGTTTCTCTCGATCAGGTTGAACTAGGCGACCGATTGCGTGTGCGTCCGGGTGATAAAATACCGGTCGATGGCACCATTGCTAAAGGATCGAGTACGATTGATCAGTCAATGATCACCGGCGAACCTATTCCGGTCAGCAAAACTGAAGGCGATGATGTGACCGGCGGGACGGTGAACCAAACGGGCAGTTTTGTTATGACGGCCGAGCGTGTGGGTAAAGATACGCTGCTCGCCAAGATTGTCCAAATGGTCGCAGACGCGCAGCGCAGCCGCGCGCCTATTCAAAAGCTGGCCGATACCGTTGCTGGTATGTTTGTTCCTGTAGTCATTCTCATCTCGATTATTACATTCATCATCTGGTCGATTTGGGGGCCCCATCCAGCCCTTGCTTATGGGCTCGTCAATGCGGTCGCAGTGCTGATCATTGCTTGTCCTTGCGCGCTGGGTTTGGCGACACCGATGTCAATCATGGTTGGGACAGGGAAGGGTGCTCAGAACGGTATTTTAATCAAAAATGCAGAGGCGCTGGAAACATTTGAGAAAATTGACACCATTGTGGTCGACAAGACCGGCACTCTCACGGAAGGCAAACCAAAGCTGGTATCAGTAGAGCCAGAAGCAGGCTTTGATGCAGACAAGATGCTCTCATTGGTGGCTGCGATTGAAATGGCCAGCGAGCATCCACTGGCAGCCGCGATTGTTGCAGGAGCTAAAGAACGAAAGCTGGTCTTTGAAGCCGCTACCGATTTTGGTTCTGTTACGGGCGAAGGCGTTGAAGCAACTGCAGAGAACCTGCGCGTTGCCATCGGCAATGAAAAGATGATGGAAAGGCTCGGCGCGAGCAGCGCTGATCTAATTGCTAAAGCGCAAGATGGACGATCACAGGGCCAGACTGTCATGTTTGTCGCCGTGGACGGGAAGCCTGCCGGTCTCATCGGCGTTGCAGACCCCATCAAACCGACAACTGTTGATGCGATTAAGGCTCTTCATAAAGCCAATATCCGTGTTGTTATGCTCACTGGAGATGCAGAAGCGACCGCGCAGGCAGTTGGGAAGCTCATTGGCATTGATGAAATCCATGCCAATGTCTCACCGGAAGATAAGCACCGGGTCATCAGCGAGTTACAAGCCGGCGGGAAGAAGGTCGCAATGGCTGGTGATGGCATCAATGACGCGCCTGCTTTGGCTAAAGCCGATGTGGGTATTGCGATGGGGACGGGCACCGATGTAGCGATGGAAAGCGCCGGAATCACTCTGGTAAAGGGTGATCTAGGCGGGATAGCCAAGGCGCGGCATCTCAGCCAGCTCACGATGGGCAATATACGGCAAAACCTTTTCTTTGCCTTCATCTACAATGGCCTTGGTGTACCGGTTGCAGCTGGCATCCTCTATCCTTGGTTTGGTATATTATTGAGCCCGATGATTGCGGCGGCAGCGATGAGCCTCTCATCTGTGTCGGTTATCGGAAATGCGCTGCGCTTGAGGCGTCAGAATCTATAGAACCTACATAACCCCGCAGCGAAAGAATGGTAAATTGATGTCCGTAAAATGGGTGCTTCGAAACAAAACGCTATGGCGCATTATCCGCAGCCTAATGCGTTGGGCTTTGTCACGCTCGGCTAGGAAAATATTATTAAGCCGGGGGCTTGGCTTATCAGACGGTACGCCAAGGCGTTGGTTCCAGAAGGATGTTAATGGCTTTCTCAACACCCTTGATAATGAAGTGCAGTTTCAGCGAAGCATCGCCGATTTGGAAACTTTGCCCAATATTGGGAACCGAATAATGGTCGAGTTCGCCATCTATACCGCAGCTAGCTATCGCGTGATGATAAAGCTGGGTATATCGAAGGTTTCAGCCCGTCAGACAATATCCGATATCGGATGGGATGTGTATGCATCGCTCATGCGGCTCTCTTCGCTGCCCTTTCGTTTGGCAACGCGCGATCCTGCTAAACGCCTGCGCTGGACAATCCAAGCACTATTGCGTTTCCCATTCACCGCTCCTGGGGCACCAGGATATGCGGTCAAGCACTGGTCGGATGATCAAAATATCTACACCCATTTCACCCATTGTCCGCCACAAAGCTTTGTCAGAAAGCTTGTGCAGGAAACCGGCGATCAGGGCGATATGGACGCGTTTTACGACAGCTGGTGTCTGTATGACACGCCGGGATCAGATGTGATCGCAAATGATGGTCAGCGCGGTCATTATCGCCGCAAACAAACACTATCTCGCGGCGATCCGGTGTGTGATATGTGTTGGGCGGCGCAAATTGATCCTCCGGATCGACGAGTTGCAAATGGATAATAACAATTACACCCCGCCACTCGGCTATAAAGCCCTGACGCCGTTCTATGATCTCGTGATCCGCTATCTGACACGGGAAAGCGCATGGCGCTCAGCACTGGTAAAACAGATCAATCCGCTTCCAGGCGACAGGATATTGGATGTGGGATGCGGAACCGGAAGCCTGTTGGCTGTTTTGGCTGAGCAGTGTCCGGAAGCGGATTTTATCGGGCTTGATCCCGATATCGGGGCGCTCGAACGCGCATCCAAAAAATTAAACAGTCCCAATGTTCGATTGATCCCAGGGTTTCTGTCAAAAGAAGCGGTACCCAAGGGATGGCAGCCTACAAAGATAACATCCAGTTTGATGTTTCATCAGGTAGCGCTCGAAAAAAAGAGCGAGATAGCCAAAATCATGCGCAGCTTGCTTATCCCGGACGGAGAGCTGCATATTGCAGACTATGCAATGCAGAAATCACCGCTGATGCGCGCTGCGTTTCGAATGACGGTGCAACAGCTCGATGGCGTCGAAGATACAAAACACAATGCTGAGGGTATATTGGAAAAAATATTAGTAGCTCCAGGATATCTGACAGAAAAGACGCTAAGCTTCCCAACAGCAACCGGCTCCATTTCACTATTCAAAGCCAAGTTTGTCGCTTCGTGAAATTTGACAAAGAGCCTGAGGTTCACATCGCCACGTTCGGGTTTTTCACGGCCTTCATTTGGGAAATCCTGCAAATGCCATTTTTTGATGTCGGGTCGGCAACCTATTGGGAGAAAACTCTGGGTTGCACGCGGGCAACATTTGGCGACGTGGGGATATTGGTGCTCGCCTATACGGTGGTTTCTATTTTGAACCGGAACAGGCACTGGATGCATCGCCCAACCTACTGGATGATTGGCATCTATTTGCTGACTGGGCTCGGAATAACGGTAATTATCGAATGGGTAGCTACTAATATGCCGTCTGAATCCGGATGGGGCTGGCGCTATAGCGAGCTCATGCCTTTGATTCCCGGTACGAATATAGGCTTTGTTCCTATCCTAATGTGGCTGGTCATTCCTTTGACCACCCTGTGGTTTGCAAGACGACAACCGCAGCCATAAACTCGGCATATCTCAAAGGCGAAAATAGATGCAAAAAAGTTCATATAATAAAAACAGTTTAACACTGGCGGGGTCGGTAGCCATGGGCACCGGTGTCATGATCGGTGCGGGAATTTTTGCACTGACAGGACAGATTGCTGAATTGTCCGGGCCGCTTTTCCCGCTCGCCTTTCTGATAGGGGCTGTGATCAGCGGGTTCAGCGCCTATACCTATATCAAAGTATCCAATAAATATCCGTCAGCAGGCGGCATCGCGATGATCCTCAAAAAATCATATGGGCCATCGACCATTACCGGCGCAGCTGCCTTGATGATGGCCTTTTCGATGATCATCAACGAAAGCCTGGTTGCCAGAACTTTCGGAACCTACACGCTCCAATTGTTCAATGTAGGCCGCGATTCCGTGCTGGTTCCGATACTGGCGATAGGCCTGATCATCTTCGCGTTTATCGTCAACATCGCCGGCAACAAGATTATCGGCGCGATATCTTCGATCACCGCGATATTAAAGATTGGCGGGATACTAATCTTCTCTCTCACTATTCTCTGGGCATCCGGGTTCACGTTCGAATTCACCCAGGCTGCACCAAGCGAAGCAGCTTCCCCGACCGGCTTTATTGCTGGCATCGCCCTCGCCATATTGGCTTTCAAGGGTTTCACCACAATCACAAATAGCGGCGGCGAGGTTGTAAACCCTAAGAAAAACATCGGCCGCTCCATCATGATCTCCCTAGCAATATCTTTGGTTGTCTATATGGCTGTGGCGCTCGCCGTGGGGTCTACATTAAGCATCAGTGAAATTGCTGCTGCCAAAGATTATGCGCTGGCAGAGGCGGCTCGCCCTGCCTTTGGTGAATATGGCGTGTGGTTCACGGTTACGGTCGCCATCATCGCAACCGCATCGGGACTTCTTGCCAGTGTTTTTGCCGTATCGCGCATGCTCGCGATGCTCACAGACATGAACCTCATCCCTCACCGCCATTTTGGAATGCCCGGTGACGTGCAAAAGCACACGCTTGTTTTCACAGTTATAGCAGCGGGTCTGTTGGCTGCGTTTTTCGATCTGAGCCGGATAGCATCCTTAGGGGCCATATTTTATCTGGTCATGGATATAGTTATCCATTGGGGCGTTTATCGTCATCTCAAAGAAGATGTCGAAGCTAAAGGCTGGATCTTGCTCAGCGCGATCATTCTGGATTTGATTGTCCTTGGAGCATTCCTGACCATGAAAGCAGCTAGTGATCCAATGATCATTGCTATTTCTTTCGCTGGCATTGCAGGTTTTTTCGCTTTCGAGAAATATTATTTGTCGACCCAGCGTACCGACGATGAAGCCAAACCCGGCATGGAAGGGCATTCCCATTGATCTGGACAATTTTTCTTGGTCTGTCGATGTTTGGAGTAACCGGGTTTATCCACTTTCAGGTTATCCACCGGACGCATCAATGGCTCAAATCAACAAGCTTGGGTAAAACCCGTAAACTGGTGATTGGGCTTTATGCCGCAGCTATCGCACATATTTCGGAGGCTGGCCTTTACGCCATTGCGTTTGTAGCAGGATCCAGCGCTGGTCTTGGCGGCTTCAAGCCGATGGATATTTCATCGATGGAAATTTTCTATTTTTCCTTGGTGAACTATACATCCCTTGGCCTTGGAGATATTTATCCGACCGGACATTTGCGGTTTTTGGCGGGCGTGGAATCATTGAACGGCTTCTTGCTGATAAGCTGTTCCGCCTCACTAATTTTTATATTGATGACGGAAACCGAGACCAGTCCGGCATAATGGTTTAGGCAGATCTCTGCCGGAAAGGATTTTAGGATGATTGAAAAACCCCCACAACGTCAAGCAAGCGGGCAGCAAGCAGCGCTTTCTCGCTGGGAAAATGAAGGTGGACCGGATGCCCGGCAGAAAGACGAACTTCAAGATATTCCTGAACTTACCAATACGGAACTAGTCCATCTTCGTGTGCGCGTGATTGCGTTGGAAAACATCATTATTTCCCTGCTTACGCAGGCGCCGGATGAGCAGCATGAACTGATACGGGAAATGGCTGACTTTATATCCCCCAGAGCCGCATCGACGCAGCACCAACTTACTATAGATGCCGCTTCCCATATGCGGAAATTTGTTGATCGCGCTATCCAATTTCGCGAGTTGCCTGATGCCCAATCCTAATAGAAATTGCTCATCTGGAAACTCAATATCGTTTTCTTTTCATCGCAAAGAATATCGATATACTAAGTTTGAACCGAAGTTTTTAATCGAGAAGCGAACTTACTCTTGACGGTATTCAGCAAATTCTGGACAAGCAGGGCGTGCTAAAGCAAGCGTTCTATCTTTTTTTACTCGGCTTTGCCTTAATCGGCATGGCTAGCCAATCTGTGGCTACAGACACGAGCTGTTCGTCGCATACAGAAAATCATGACGGTAATTCAGAAATGCCTGATTGCAACGAGATGGAAATGGAACACGCCGCTGGCGATCTCGATGAATCCAACGATTCTGGAGATTGCTGCGGTTCCGATTGTGCCGCAATGCAATCATGCTCGCCAGCTTCTATCAGTTTTATGGGAAGTTGGTCGGCAATTTTCTCTGGGATTGTTACATCCAGCGCTCAGGTGCGGTTGTCGATCAGCCATCCGGTTGGCGTCCTGCGAACGCCAGAAATCAGACCTCCCATTAATATCTGACAATAGTCTGCAAAAGCATATGCTGACTTCAATTACAGCTATGCTGCATCATTCTTTTGACCAAAATTACTCTGCCGCCCGCTACTAAAACAGGGGCTGTCGCGTATATTTTTATCACAAATTTACAAATATTCCTGCGTCCCACGAGAGAGTCGAGCGCTGGATCTAAATGAATTGGCGAGCAACAATATGGCGCACAAACCAAACCAGGGAGAGCCCCGCATCAAGGTGGTCAACATATCACTAGCTGCTCTTGCTTTAAGCTTGCCAGCTTTTTCGCTCCATGCGCAGCCAGTCAGTTTTGCCGAAGCTATCGACCTTGCAGAAGAAAAAGCGCCCGGCATTCAGGCAAGAGGACTGCAGATAGAAGCAGCGCAAAGCGAAGCTATTGCCGCTGATCAACTGCCGGACCCCAAACTGAGCGTCGATCTACTCGACACACGGATAGCAGGGCCTTTCGAATTTTCACCGCGGCCAGGCCGTAACGGGTTTCCGCGGCAAAGAATTGGTATCAGTCAGGATGTGCCGAGCATCGCAAAGCGCAGAGCCCGCGCGGAACAGGCCTCAGCTGATATTGTAGCGGCAGAAGCCGGGAAAAAGGATGAGATCCAAAATGTCCATCTCTATTCTGCTCTTGCGTGGGTCGATCTTTACTATGCTCACCGGCGTCTCAATATTCTCAAGATTTTGCAGGATAGCCTCGATGATTTGACGAACACCGTCGCATCGCGCCTTGAATCCGGATATTCGCGGCCTGCGGAAGCATTTGATCCAGAGCGCCTCACGGCCGAACTTGCCGACCGGCGCGCCAGGCGTGAGGCGGATGTTGAAATAGCAAAAGCCACGCTTTCGCGATGGATTAGAATCGAAAGCCCCGAAATTGCTGGCAAGGCGCCAGAATTTGAATTGGACCGTGAAGCGCTGCTTACGAGGATAGAGTTGCTGCCGCTGCTTCAAATTCGCGAAGCCAGGGTGAAACGGGCCGAGGCCGATGTTGATCTTGCTCGCGCAGGTAAAAATATCGATTACAGCTTTAACGCGTCCTATGCCCATCGGCGGCCAGAATATGGCGAGTATGTTTCTGTTGGTGTCACGATAGATTTGCCGATATTTGCCAAGAAAAGGCAAAATCCGCGCATCGCGGCCAGTATGCTGAAATCCGAAGCTGAGCGGCTCAGACTGGAAGATTTGCGGCGCCAACTGATTGCTGAACTCCAATCTGATTTGGCATCCAACCGCGCTCATAAAGAGAACTGGTTGCGCTCTCAAAATACACTTTTACCGCTTGCCAAGAAACAGGCTGAAATGGACCGGATTAGCTACGCGGCGGGTCGGATAGATCTCGGCACCGCACTGAATGCAGCGGTTGTCTTCGCGGAAACGGAAATCGATTTGCTGGACCGGGAGAGAACTTTTGTTCGCGATACGGTTCGCATTAAATTCACTTATGATCGGAATTTGCCATGACACTTTCATCTGAACAGAAGGCGCGTTGGGGCGCGGTTGTTCTTGTTGCTATAGTTCTCGCTGGCGGTGGCGGTTATTGGCTCGGCACCAGCGGCACCAGCAGCGCTGGGCATGAACAGGTGGCCGAAGGTGAAGGGGATATTCTCTATTACTACGACCCAATGTTTCCCAATCAACAATTCGACAAACCGGGAAAGTCTCCGTTCATGGACATGCAGCTGGTGCCCAAATATGCGGGCGAAGAAGAGGGTGGCGGAGAGCCCGGCGTTTCCATTGATCCTGCAATTACCCAAAATCTGGGTATTCGCAGCGCAGAAGCCAAAATGGGCAGGATTGAATCCAGTCTGAGCGTTACCGGGACCATTGAATTTAACGAACGGGACATCGCGATTGTAGAGGCGAGGTCTGGTGGATTCGTCGAGAGAACTTATCGCCGTGCGCCAAGTGACGTGGTTCCGGCAGGCACGCCGCTTGCAGATATTCTGGTGCCCGATTGGGGTGGTGCGCAAGCTGAATATATTGCGCTTGCTCGCAGCGGTAACACCGAATTTGCCAATGCCGCTAAGGCAAGAATGCGCCTCCTGGGCATGCCGGACAGTTTGATCCGCAAGGTAGCGCGCACAGGCAGGCCGCACAGCATTTATACGGTTACAACGCCTATAAGCGGCGTTGTTGAGCGTCTTGATGTCCGTCAGGGCATGACCTTGGATGAAGGGCAGCCCTTGGCGCAGATCAACGGACTGGGCACTGTGTGGCTCGATGCCGCCATTCCGGAAGTAAGAGCGCCAGAGATCCGTGTTGGACAATCAGCAACCGCGAGGCTGCAAAGTTTCCCCGGAGTGGATTTTGGAGGCAAGGTTATTGCGATATTGCCTACAGCAGAAACCGGCAGCCGAACGCTGACTGCACGTATTGAGCTTGCGAACAAGGGCGGAAAGCTGAGGCCCGGTATGTTTGCAGCAGTTGATTTTGGAAGTATCGGCAGCCCGGCCATTCTGGTCCCTAGTGAGGCCATTATAGATACCGGCACGCGAACGTTGGTCATGCTGTCCAGCGATAAAGGCAGATACCGCCCGGCTGAAGTCAGAATTGGCCGAGAAGGCGGCGGACAAACAGAAATACTCGCAGGCCTCTCGCCGGGCGAAAAAGTGATCGTTTCGGGGCAGTTCCTTGTGGATTCCGAGGCTAACTTGTCGGGCATTGATGTTCGTCCAATCCAAGGCGAGGTAAAGCCTGCTCCGAAAGATGCGGGAACGCACAAAGCCTCGGGACGGATAGAAGCGATTAAAAAGGACGCCATTACCCTGACGCATAGCCCGATTATATCACTGAATATGCCCGGCATGACTATGGATTTTAAGCTCGCAAAACCGGGAATGGTTCGCGGGTTTAAGAAGGGCGATGAAGTAACGATCGATTTTCAAAAGAAGGGAATGGCTTTTACGGTTACCGGAATTAGCCGGAAAAAGGCTGCGAAATGATCGAAACAGTCATCCGCGCGAGCGTCGGTGCTCGCATGCTTGTATTGCTGATAATGGCAGCGGTTCTGGCAGCCGGCCTCTGGGCTGTGCGAACCACGCCGGTAGATGCTCTACCTGATCTTTCTGATGTGCAGGTCATTATCAGGACGGCTTATCCAGGCCAGGCACCGCAGATCGTTGAAAACCAGGTCACTTATCCGTTGGCGACAACTATGCTCTCCGTTCCCGGATCAAGGGCAGTGCGCGGTTATTCCTTCAACGGTGACAGCTATGTCTATGTTCTGTTTGATGATGATACAGATTTATATTGGGCGCGTTCCCGGGTGCTCGAATACTTGAGCCAGGTGCAGGGCGATTTGCCGGAAGGCGTAGTGCCCTCGCTTGGCCCCGATGCAACAGGTGTTGGCTGGGTTTACGAATATGCACTGGTCGACAGGACCGGCAAAAATGATCTTTCTCAGCTTCGCAGCCTTCAGGACTGGTTCCTGCGCTATGAACTGCAGACGATCCCTGGAGTAGCGGAAGTTGCGTCCATTGGCGGCATGGTCAAACAATATCAGGTTGTGCTTGATCCCGATAAGATGGTGTCTCTGGGTATCGACCAGGATACCGCCATAAAGGCGATCAAAAACGCCAATATGGAAGTAGGCGGTTCGATAGTCGAACTCGCCGAACGTGAATATATCGTCCGGGCCACTGGTTATTTGGAAAACCTCGAGGATTTTCGTTCCATTCCTCTGAGAACAGAAATCGGCGGTGTGCCAGTCACCTTGGGCGATATCGCGCGCGTACAAATAGGCCCGGAAATAAGGCGCGGCATAGCCGAACTAAATGGTGAAGGCGAGGTTGCCGGCGGCGTCATTATATTGCGCTCCGGAAAAAATGCTCGTGAAACGATCAACGCTGTCAAAGAAAGGCTTACAGCGCTAAAGGCGAGTTTGCCCGAGGGCGTGGAAATCGTGACCACCTATGATCGCTCTGAATTGATCAATGAAGCGGTCAATAATCTGTCGATCAAGCTCGGTGAAGAGTTTATCGTTGTAGCCATAGTCTGCGCTCTATTCCTGTGGCACGCCCGGTCCGCACTGGTGGCAGTGCTGACCTTACCTCTGGGCATTTTAATCGCGTTTCTGATCATGCGCTTTCAGGGGATTAATGCGAACATCATGTCTTTGGGCGGCATAGCGATTGCTATTGGGGCCATGGTCGATGCCGCGATCGTCATGATTGAAAATGCGCATAAGCATCTCGAGAGATGGCGACGTGAAAATCCTGACCAGGAAATGCCGGTAGCCGACCATTGGCAGCTCATTATCAAATCTTCGGTTGAAGTGGGTCCAGCTTTGTTTTTGAGCTTGCTCATCATCACTTTTTCCTTTCTGCCAGTATTTACGCTTGAAGGGCAAGAGGGTCGGCTATTCAAGCCCCTCGCTTTTACCAAAACCTATGCCATGGCCGGGGCTGCGATCCTTTCGATCACCTTGATCCCAGTTCTGATGGGCTATTTTATTCGCGGCAAAATCCCATCAGAAAATAAGAACCCGATCAACCGCTTTTTGACCAGAGTTTATCAGCCCGCTTTGGACTGGTCGCTCAAAAGCCCTAAAAAGGTGCTGGTCATTGCGGTCCTGATCTTTGCCACCAGCGCTTGGCCGATCAGTCAACTTGGCGGTGAGTTCATGCCACAAATGGATGAAGGTGATCTGCTCTATATGCCCAATGCCTTGCCAGGATTATCGCCTTCCAAAGCAGGCGAACTGTTGCAACAGACGAACCGGATGATCAAGGCAGTGCCCGAAGTAGAGACAGCGTTCGGCAAAGCCGGTCGCGCGGACACGGCAACTGATCCTGCGCCCTTGACCATGTTTGAAACAACCATCCATTTCAAACCGGAATCAGAATGGCGACCTGGGATGACTTCTGAAAAGCTTGTCGAGGAACTCGACAAGGCGGTTCAAGTGCCAGGGCTAGCCAATTTTTGGATACCGCCAATTCGTAATCGTATCGAAATGCTCTCAACTGGGATTAAAAGCCCGATTGGGATCAAGGTATCAGGCGATGATCTGGATATGATTGATAAGGTTGCACGTGAGATCGAGGGCGAGGCCAAGAAGGTTGATGGTGTCAGTTCTGCTCTGGCGGAAAGACTGACCGGCGGTAGCTATATCGATGTTAAAATCGACCGGAAAGCAGCGGCCAGATATGGTCTTAATATTTCTGACGTTCAGTCGATTGTAGCCAGCGCTATAGGCGGGCAGAATGTTGGGGAAACAGTGGAGGGGCTAGCGCGCTATCCGATCAATGTGCGTTATCCTCGCGGTATCCGAGACAGTTTAGAGGATCTTAGAAACCTGCCGGTCCTCACACCGTCTATGCAACAGATCACCTTGGGCACCGTTGCAGATGTTGAAACGAGTGCGGGGCCGCCAATGCTTCGCAGTGAAAATGGCCGCCCGTCTACCTGGATCTATATCGATACTCGCGGACGTGATTTGGTTTCAGTTGTAGGGGATCTGCAGCAAGCCATTGATGGTGCGATCGATCTGCCAGCAGGTGTGAGCGTGGCTTATACCGGGCAATTTGAATATCTGGAACGCGCACAATCGAGGATGATGGTCGTGATACCGGCGACCTTGGCTATAATATTCTTTCTGCTCTATCTTACGTTCCGGCGATTTGATGAGGCTCTGCTGATCATGGCAACATTGCCCTTTGCTTTGACGGGCGGGCTTTGGCTGCTCTATTTCATGGGGCTCAATCAGTCGATCGCGACAGCAGTTGGCTTCATAGCTCTTGCAGGCGTCTCCGCTGAATTTGGTGTAGTCATGCTGATTTACCTCAAGCAGGCCCTCGCCGACAGCGGCGATAAGCCCAAAGCTGAAGAAATTCTGAGGGCGGTGCGTGAGGGCGCGCTACTAAGGGTTCGGCCCAAAGCCATGACAGTAGCCACAATATTGGCAGGTTTATTCCCGATCATAATAGGAACTGGGGCAGGTTCTGAAATCATGCGCCGCATTGCAGCTCCTATGGTGGGAGGGATGATAAGCGCGCCGTTATTGTCGATGTTTGTTATCCCCGCAGCCTATTTATTGCTTCGCAACCGGGAGGCGATGAAGAACAAATCCATGCGTGACAATGGGTAATACGCTTAAATTGATTCTGATTGGGCTGTCTGTGTTGGCAGGCGCTCCGGAAATCTGGCGCCGGTTGACTCTGCTTTTCGAAACCGAAAACCAATTCGTCCCAATAGCAGCATTTTGTACATTGTTGGTCTTATGTATTCTCAGTCTTGTTGGCGCTGGCTTAATCCGTAACGGAATTTTGCGTTGGCCGCTTGCCGTATTTCTGGCTGGCGGATCTATGATGGTGGATAGCTATCAATGGGTCGTTGGTGATTTCATGGACTATGAAGCGTTCATCACTATGATCCAAAGCGCTGAAAATTTCGGCGAGGCGGCAGCACAGCATGGCAACATAATGGCTCTTGCGCTTGGCAAAGCGATAATTCTACTCCTTGGCGTTGGTCTAAAACCTGTCGCTACGCAGAGTATATTTGCGCTGCTCTCAAAACTTTTGTCAGTTCCTATTATTCTGGCGATCTCACTCATGCTTTTTTTCCGGGGTGGGGAAGGGGCGAGCGGTCTGCCATCCTCGCATAGCGGACTGAGCTATGGATTACTCTATGGCTACGAATATTTAACTGAGGATCATAGCCCCCGCGAAGCGGTAGTTATCAAACCTGCGGGCGTAAAACCGGCTGCAGATATCGTGCTCATTGTAGATGAAAGCATCGCCGGTGCGTATCTCGACATCAATAGCAAGACGGGTGTTTATTCTGGATTGGCGAATCCCAAGACCAAAGTGCCAGTCCACAATTTTGGTCTCGCGGCGGCCATCACCAATTGCAGCGTTGGAGCCAATGTCACCCTGCGATACGGCGGAACACGGGACAGTTACCGCGAGACGATCAAATCAAAACCTTCTATTTGGGCTTATGCTAAAGCGGCGAATCTTGAAACAATCTATATTGATGCACAGCGAACTGGAGGCGTGTATCAAAATCTGATGGATGATGCCGAACGCGCGTTAATAGATAAATGGGATCAATTTGACGAAGTTTCCGTTCTGTATCGCGATCAGGCTGTGGCAGGCCGCTTGGCAGATTATCTAAATGATGAAAAACAACAGTTCATTCTTGTCAATAAAGTTGGCGGACACTTTCCCGTAAGTGACAAGTTTCCGAATTCCCATGCCCGTTATGCGCCTATGCTCAAGCGCCAGTTTACCGATGTAAGCGAGGCACCTCCAGACAATCTGGATGGCCGGCAAAGCAACTGGGTGCTTTATCGCAACAGCTACCGAAATACTTTGCTTTGGAATGTTGGCAGCTTCTTTGACCGGCTTTTTGCAAAGTCTAAAATTGGCGATGCCATGGTCATTTACACTTCCGATCATGGCCAGACATTCCATGAACGAGGCGAATATGGAGAAGCGACACATTGCACATCCAATCCTGAGATTGAGGAGGGCGTCGTACCGTTAATTCTAATCGGCGGGCCATCTTCAGAGCAAGCGCGATGGGCGAAGGCGGCAAAAGCAAATCATGATAAGTTAAGCAATTACAGAATTTTTCCTACATTGCTGGGCGCGATGGGATATGCGAAGAGAGATATTGAAGAAGTCTACGGCTTCGACTTGTCGTCGAATGAGCCCGATCCCTTCACATTCAACGTCAATTTTAACGCGCGCCTCGGCGGTGTCCCGATTTGGATGCACATTCCATCGGGCAAAATCGCGCGCCCACCGCTATCGGATTTTTCGAAAAAGGCAGATTTGCTTGATCAATAAGATCGCATATCTTTATTTGCTTTTGTAAGTTAAGCCGAACTCGCGATTGATGCCGGTGTATTAGTAGAAAGCGCTCCCAATCTGGCCGACCAAAGCGCCAACTAGTTCTTTTTTCTATACACTTCACTTTGTCACGCTCTTGTGCGACACTGAAGTATAGCAAGATCCCGGCTAATCGGGATAACAAGGGGAGTGGGGCTATGTCCTATCCGGATTTACCGGCAAATGTAAAAACAATGGCGGCATCTACGCAAATGCGGTGGCGTCACCGATACTGGCATTTGGTGAAGAATGAGGGATTTGTAAAAAACCCCGCCAATATCGATATCGTACAAGCTCTGGCTGATATTGGCTGGACAGCGGCATTGACCGGTGAGCCTGGTAGCGGTCTTGATTTCCTTTATATGCACCGGCAGATGATCCACCATGTGGATATGATGCTTAGCAACGCCAATGATCCTAATTGGGGAAAAGTTGAAGGGTGGAGCAATATTCCAGCTATGCCGGATGATCTGGACTGGCCGGAGCCGCATATTCCCAATATCGATAATCCTACTGCCTGGCCGGAAAATATCCGAGACACGATTGAAGCCATAGCTGATGCGCGTAGTGCTGAGGCACTGACTACAAATATGGGCTATGCGACAACCTTGCGCGATCCCGCATTCCTTGCACGCCCTGATATCACCTTGGATAAGTATGGTGAGCTAATAGAAATTACCGTGCATAACTGGATGCACATGAGGTTTGCCGCATCGCCGCCTGCAGACTATGAGGATGAAAGCACCGCAAACGACTGGCTCGGTGCACCATTTTCAAGCCATGTGAACAAATATTTCTGGAAATTACATGGCTGGATCGATGATTGTATAGGGCTTTGGGAATTAGAAAATGATAAACAAGCTGATTTTTCTTCGGCTTGGCGCGCACCTGAAGAAGCACCGCCGTGGGGTGATTTGCTACCAACGCCTGCAGCTGAAATGGCAATTAGAAAGTCCAAAGCGCCATTATTTGGACCACTGCAGCCTTTCGCTGCGTCACCCAGCGCAATAAAAAGTGCACAGCAGGTCATCGAAAGCCATAAGAAGTAAAAGTCAATATTTTCAATAATATAACATAAGACATAATATTGTTTCTTGCGGAACTGGACCTACGCCGCCTTTTTGAAAAGCAACATGCCGCTCGGTACTGCAGGCCGGGGAGCGGGCTGGCCTACCTGCTAGATTGCCAATTCACGTACGACAATGCGCGGCCGTGATTTGGACCAAAACAGCGGTTACTGGGGCATGAATGTTGGCGAGCCTTAACTGTAATTTTAATGGAATTTGATTGAGGAATTGCGGCTTTATAAATAGTAGAATACATTGCATATGTCCATAAATATGGCTATATAAGAACCATAAGTATCGACACAAATAAGGATGCCGCATGGCTCATGCACATAAAGACGCACGTAAAAAAACTGGTAAAACAGGCGGTTGGGCCACGCGTTCCGCAAGCAGCGGCAAGTTTATGGCTAGCTTTGTCACTAAAGGAGGAAAAGTTGATATTGAGCAGGTCAGCCGCACTTTCAAAATGTCTAAAGTTCAGTTAGCCGAAACTGCCGGCCTGGGTAAAACCACAGTAACAAAGGTGGAAAGGCGCGATAGCCCAAAAGCGCAATCGCGTATGACAGAAATGCTTGAAATATTAGCGCGTGTGAGCGGTTGGGCAGGTAGCGAAGCACAGGCAATGGCGTGGTATCGCGCAGAGCCCATTCCAGCCTTGGATGGAAGGACCGCCGAGGCTTTGGTTAAATCAGGCCAAGCAAATGCTGTTCGGGAATATCTCGATCATCTCGCTCTGGGTGGTTTTGCTTGAATTTTGTCGGGCGGTGTTACCGTGCCCATGATCCGGTTTGGTCTTTCAAGCCAATATCGGGAGACGGCGCTGCTATGCGTGGCGGCCGATTTAATAGGAAAGGTCAGCCGGCGCTTTATTTGGCCCTCGATTCTGTAACCGCACTGATTGAATGTTCTCAGGGATTTTCTGGACGTTTATCGCCCATCACTTTGTGTGAATATGATGTTGAATGCGAAAATATCGCGGACCTTAGAACCACCAAAGACCAAAAAGCGCTGTCTGTAGATTTTGCAGATCTGGATTGCGCTTGGCTAACTATCCAGCTTGCTGGAAAAACCGCGCCGTCACAAAAGATCGCGAATGATATGGCGGCAGCCGGTTATGACGGCATGCTTGTTCCAAGCTTTGCACCTGATGCAAAAAAGGATAGTTCAAATTTGATCTTGTGGAATTGGGGACCGAAATTGCCACATAAAGTTGAAGTTTACGATCCTTCTGGAAGATTACCGAAAAACCAACTTTCGTGGGATTAGGGTTATTCTCGCTCGATATACCAAAATCCAATAATACTTAACATAATCTTTGTTATCAACCTTAGCGATCGCTGGCTGTCACCTGCCCTTTAGGTACAAATCGCGACGTTAAATGACCCGGTCAATGTGCCAGCCTCACAACAAGTTCGAATGGCTTGCCATCTGATGGTTCGCCCGTCTCGATCGGTATGCCGAAAGATTCGTCATCGTCAGGCTCAACTCCCATCTCATTTTCCAGAAAATCCCGATATCTGGCGCGGTGCGTATCATTCCTTATCCAGGCCAGTAGTTCGCGCGGGACATCTGGTGCCTCCACAACGGCATCGGTCATTGCCCGGTGATAGTCATACATCATACTGCCTCCGTTAGAACCGCGTCTATCATCGCGCCAATTCGGCGGAAAGCAAATACTTCGAAGGGGCGTCAGACTATGCTTTACTGCAGATTGCTCTATCTCGTTTGCGTACGCTCTAAAATATTAAAGGGTGTGGACAAATGTCCATTATTTTGGTAAAAGAGGTCAAAAGGACGCGACATGCTTAACATTATTCCCTCTGGAACGTCAAAAAAACCCGCACCTATGGGCGGCGATTATGGCCCGGCCGAAATTGAAGCCATGCAGCGTGCCATCATAAATCTATTTTCGAAGTGGGCCGTCAAAGATGCTGACGCCGCGATCATTCTGGGCGGCATATCAAAAAAGACCTTACGGCGTTGGAGAGATGGCGACTATGGCAGGGTAAACCGGGATATGGCTGACCGGATGTCAAACCTTCTTGGTATTCATAAAGCTCTACGGGTTATATTTTCCGACCCTCAGCGCGGCTATAGCTGGATTAACAACCCGAATAAGGCTTTCGGCGACCAGTCTGCGCTAGATGTTCTGCGGCTCGGCGGTATGGAAGATGTTGTCCGCATCAGACGCTATTTGGATTCTGTTCGCGGCGGATGGTAGACGCCGCAATCGCGCATATCTCATGGCCGAAGACACACCGCTTGGTGATGTCTCAATTCCCTCCCATCGATTTGTTCGACGATATTGCTGATCCACGAGATTGGGAAACATTGGCGAGTGCACAATCGCGAACCAATCCACGTATCTATGAGGAAATTGGTGATCTGTCTCTAGTGCCGGTTGATCGCAGATTGGCTGGCGATGGTGCGTCCTGGGTCATGGCCGCATTTACACATATATCACCTGACCGGACTTCACGTTTCAGCGACGGAACTTTTGGAGTATATTATGCTGGCGACTGTCTCGAAACGGCTTTGCGCGAACACACGTTCCATGTGGAGCGATTTTATAGAGATGCGGTGATGGAACCTGGTTGGATTTCAAAAGTCCGCCAGCTTGTAGGAACCGTCGATACTGATCTTGTAGACCTCCGCGATCCGGGTAATGAGCATCTGCTCAACCCGGATATTGCTACTTATCCAATCTCTCAAACATTTGCTAAAGAACAGAAGTTGTTGGAGCGCGATGGTCTTATTTACCCTAGTTTGCGTCACGATGGCGGACAGTGCATCGCAATTTTCTTTCCCGACGCTGTAACCCCACCAGTTCAGGCGCAGCATTTTCGATATCATTGGAACGGCACACGCGTTGACTTCGTTCAGGCTCTTTCTGGGGACCGGGAAATTCTGGAATTGGTCTATAACCGTGACCAAATGCAGTAACAAAAAAATTCAGAGGTTTTTCGGGTCACAAAATGATTAGGATAATGAACGATCAATCAGGGTAGGATTAAAAGAGTGGACGAAGAAAATACGGAAGCAGTTGAGTTATATCATCCACCCTTTGTAGTCCGTGCTCTCGACTGGATAGAAGGTATATCCTCCGAACAGCTTATCGCCGCTGCGCAGATCAAGGATCAAAATAAGAGTGGCTTCATTCCCCCAGCTGCGCTCGTTCGAATTATTCGTCGATTTAGAACTGACGGTAAGCTGGAGCTCAGTGATCGTCTCGTAGCAATACTGATCACGAATGCTTATGATTATGTCAGGAGGGTTTCAGCGGGGTTTGATGTTGGAGATAGAGAGGACGTGATCCAGGAAACCATGCAAACGTTTCTTACCGAACTGGCCGAGAATGACGGTATTGATTGGTGGGAGGTGACATTTCACCGGGAGTTGCGACGCCGCGCCAGCGATGCCTATGCACGTTTAATTGGCCGTCACCGCAAGCGATCAGCTGAACTTACTGATGATTATGAGTTCAGTGATGATGGTGAGGCAGCGGCTGCTCTTCAAACACGCGCTGCGCTTGTAGCATTTGCGGACAAAAAACTTAAAACAGAAGAGCACCGCCGACTTTTCCTTCTGTTGATGTTGGGCGACCTCCCGATAGATGCACCTGAAGCGCCCAATGATCTGGTTCGCCTCACAGGTAAACCGCGTAGTACACTTGCAAATCTCAAGACAGATTTTACGCGCATGCTCAAAGCAGCGCTTGTGGAGAAAGCGTCATGAATCCAACCTTATCAAACCCTAATAAGCTTGCAGAAGATTTCATTTCATACGGTATCTGGGACTCAGCAGCTGTCGGCCAACTGAGTTCAACCGAATTGGACGAGCTGTTCGATCACCTAGTTGCCCGCTCAATTGTCGAAACTGCGGCATCGAGTATCAGCCCAAATCCGGAAGTCCTTGATTCTGATGCGCAGGCAGCTGTGTTGAGCCTGCAAAGCTTCTATCTTGGTGCGCTGAACCGCTCGCGAGCGTCTAGACCTGACCCATCTTCCAAATTACCCAAAGCGGCTACATGGTTAGCAATCGAACCTGTCCTCAGAGATCGCGACTTTCTGATCCGGTTGGCGCAGCGCCGTCTTAGCGGATTGGGAGCACGCTGCGCGCGCGACTTGGCCGATCTGCTCGGTGTACCCAAACAAGTACTCGAAGACTATTTTGCAGGACAGGCCGGAGAAAACCTTGCCTTTGTTGAAAACCGAAATGTTGGCAAGCCGCAGGACGGCGGAGTAGAGGACTTCGCCACAGCTCTGGCTCGCTCAGATGTCCCTGACGCGTTCAAACGGAGGTGGCTGGAAGCATAGAAAATGGCCGCTTTCGACCTTGCCCGAATTGCCGCACATAAACTCCGCGAAGGACATAGCGCTGAGCGCGCCCAAGGATATGAAGCTGTTGCTGCAGCCGCGGCGGGACTAGGTTTTGTCATTAAATTGGTCCCGCCCGGCGATCCAGTTCTTGGTACGAGTGATGCCAAACTCCTTAGAGACTGGTTGTCGATCTACGTGCGCAACGACGTGTCGTCCGATCAAGCTGCAGCTTATGCGGCACACGAGCTCGGTCATCTGGAACTGCACCAACCACAAGAACTCTGCTCTGGATCAGACCCAGACGCCGGCGCGTCACGCGCGCTTTCGAGGGTCGAAGCCTATGGGCCGCGGGAACGGCGGGAACTGCAAGCCAATGTATTCGCCCGTGAATTTCTGTTACCGCGCTCGCTGGCCCGGCAGCTATTTCTCGTAGAGTGCAAGAGCGCGGCCGATATTGCTCAGACCCTCAAACTTCCTTACCCTTTGGTGCGAAGCCAGCTGTTGGACAGCCTCCTCGGCCCAGACATCGCGGAACAGTCGGTCGATATGGTCGCGCCGCAGCAGAAGCGAGATGAGAGCCAATGGGCGGCCGCCACCTTTGAAGGATCGGCTCTGCTGCTCGAGGCCGGCCCGGGTTCTGGTAAAACCCGCACTCTTGTGATGCGAATTGAACACCTTTTGGCGCAGCCGACTGTGACTGCGAGAGATATACTTGCTCTAACATTTTCAAATAAGGCTGCGGGCGATCTTGCCGACCGCATTGCTAAAGCTCACCCAAATGCTGCCGCAGAAATGTGGACGGGAACCTTTCACGCCTTTGGGCTCGATCTAATCCGTCGTTATTATGATAAGCTTGGCCTTCCCAACAATGTCCAGTTAATTGATAAGGCACAGGCGATAGAACTGCTTGAAGATCGGCTACCGCTGATGGGACTGAAACATTATCACGATCTACGCAACCCGGATCAGGGTTTAGTGAAGATACTTTCAGCGATCTCGCGCGCCAAAGACGAGCTCGTAGATCATGAAGACTTTGGTCGCCGCGCAAGCGCTGCTCTCGAAGTGGCCACCGGCGAGAAGGAAATCATTGCCGCAGAGCGTTCCTGCGAAGCGGCAACGGTATATAGGGTCTACACCGAGACTCTTCGTGAAGCTGGAGCAGTCGATTTTGGTGACCTCGTGATGCTGCCTGCACTCCTGATCGGCCGTAACGACGCGGTTCGCGAACAGGTGGCCCAGCGCCATTCTCACGTGCTGGTGGATGAGTATCAAGACGTAAATAGAGCAAGTGCACGTCTTTTGATTGAGCTTTGTCGCGCAGGGTCAAGGCTTTGGGTTGTAGGCGATGCCCGACAATCCCTGTATCGCTGGAGGGGCGCATCATCAGCAAATATGGCAGGGTTCGAAGCCGATTTCGCTGGCGGTCAGCGCCTCCCTCTCGGTCATAATTACCGTTCGGCTGATCATATCGTCAGTTTGAGCCGCCGCTTCGCTGCTGACATGCGAGCGGGCAAGAATGGTCTTGCATATAAGGCAGCCGCACAGCGATCTGAGGGAGGAAGCACCACGAAGCTGCTAGTTGGACGAAATGATGACTGCGAAGGCGAACTTCTCGCAGCAGAGATCAAGCGTCTTGTGGAAGCTGGCGTACCACTGGCTGCCCAAGCGGTCCTTGCACCCACAAATGGCAGGTTGGACATTATGGCAGCGGCACTCGCCCGACAGGAGATAGCAACAACACATCTCGGCAGCTTTTTTGAGCGCGACGAAGTGCGCGATCTTTTGTCCATCCTCGCCCTACTTGCGGAAGCGAACGGCGGCGCTCTGGTCCGCGTCGCGGCGCTCCGAGAAATCAGGGTTGGGCCACAAGATATCGGGACAATCGTCAGCGCGGCTCATAAAGACCGCATCCCGCTCAACGCCTTGCTTGAACGAGCATCAACCTTGCCGGGGATGACCTCTGCGGGTGGCCAAGCGTTGGAACGACTGGGAATGCAACTGAAGGGATTAGAATCTCATATGTCTGCGTTCGAGGTGGCGGCAAGTTGGCTACTTGATCGGTCGGATTATTTGCGGGATATTGCGAGTGAGCCGGGTCCGGAGGGCTCACTCGCACGCGCTGCGCTACAAGCCCTTCTTGGCTTTCTCGATCAACGCGAGCTTGATGGACGGCTATTGACGCCAGCACGCGCGATCAAACGTGTGCGCAGTGCTGTGCTATTGGCTGACGATCGTGACCTTAGAGACGCGGCTCTTGGGGCTGACGCGGCCGCTGTTCGAATGATGACGATTCACGGTGCCAAAGGCTTAGAGTTTTCTGCAGTCCATGTGGTCGGCCTGCATGATCAGTGCTTACCCGGACGATTTCAACGCGATGACAGTCCCCTGCCGCCAGGATTGGTGGAGCCAGAAACACGGGAGATGCACCTCGAAGAGGAAGAATGCCTGTTTTTCGTCGCCATTTCGCGAGCGGAAGATCATCTTCGCCTCTATCATAACGAAATAGCAAACGTCCGATCTCGAAAGCCGTCTCCCTTTCTGGCGCGCCTCGGTAACCTTAGTCGCCGCGAGCTCGCTGTTGCTACCGCCCCTTCCAACAGTCCTATTGTCCAGCACAAGCCTGTAAAAACCGTCCAAATCAACATATTTGATATTCGGGACTATGCAAGCTGCGCCATGCGCATCGCATACCGGAGATATTTCGGGATTCATGGACGCCGCCACGAGTCTCCGTACCTTCAAACATCGGGCGTTCTCTATACTTTGGTGGATAGGATTACCGAAGTTGCCGGCCCGAATGTTAACTCAAATATGCAGGCTGTATTGGAAGAGGTTTGGGAAACACGTGGACCTGTCGGAAGCGGACTAGCAGCCGATTACTTTGCCCACGCCAGCGGAAGGGTTTCGACTCTTGCACAGCTAGCCAGCGGGTTTGAGTCGCCGGGTTTTGCACATATTGAATTACCCATAAACGGTGGGACATTGACTGTCGGCGCGCCGTTAGTGCGTTCAACACCGAAAGGTACTGAAATCCGCTTCTTCGACGCAGGTCCTGTGCGCTCCAAAACCGGCAATGATCAATCAGCTGGTATTCTTCTTTCCGCCGCTAGGCATGCCTTTGGCCGCCAAGTAGACGCCACGACCGCACATATGACTGATGGTGGCGTAGTCGGCTTTAAGAGGAGTGAGGAAAAGGTAGTAGACGATCTTGAGGAAGCAGGTCAGATTTTGTCAGCGATCAACAGCGGTACGCTGCCACCAAATCCCAGCATGCGTATATGCGGACGTTGCCCCCACTTTGTTTCCTGCCCATCGGTCGGAGCCATCGAGCCGATCTAATTTTTTATTCAGACGAATTCCGTCTCTGAAAGGGATGACTCTAGTGAACCCGGCATTCCCGCATGGGCCACAATCGGAGTATTATCCATGTCAATCGACATTTTTATCAAGCGGGGTGGTTGCCTCGACGTCGTCCACCGCAAAGTCAATAAGCTCGACCTCAAGAAACTCAAGCAAGAACTGGACACAGAGTTTGGCCCCGGCGAACTCTTTGCCGAAGACCAGGACGATCCTGTCACTCATGATCATCAGTTCAAACCAGGCAGCATTTTCCTTCACCATAGCTGCTGCAAGCGGATCGACTTGATTGTCCGCTACGCTGGTAAGACTTACGAGAATCGCTTCGGACCGAGCGTGACACTAAAAAAGATCAAACGGCGCGCCGAAAAGAAACTCAATATCGACCCTGCCGACGCGGTCGAATTATCACTGCAGATCGCAGACAGTTCTGACCGTCCGGACGAGGCGACACATGTTGGCTCGCTTGCCAATCCACCAACATGCTCAGTTATCTTCGACCTTGTTCCCTCAGACCGCATCAACGGCTAATCGATGACTCCTGACCAAGCTATTTGGGAACGCGATATTGGCGCGGCGTCTTTTCTGGAAGGCGTCGCGCGCAATCGGTGGTCAATCGTCTCACTCGATTGGCCTTTTGCGCTGTTCGGTATAACAGCCCGTGATGGTCGGATCTTCTATCTGAGGCTAAACTTTGCAGGCTATCCAACCGCCCCGCCAACAGGCGGTCTCTGGGATCCTGAAACTGAAACAGTGCCTGCCCTCAACCAGTGGCCGACCGGTGATGCCGTGTTCGTTAGCGTTTTCAACCGCGGTTGGCAAAACGGACTAGCATTATATATGCCGCTCGATCGGGTATCCCTTAATGGGCATCATGATTGGCCGGCTCAATATCCCCATCTTATGTGGCAACCTGACCGGGGTCTCGTGCAGTATATTGGTGAAGTTCACAGACTTTTAAACGCGCGAGGCTATCATGGCATCACCGGATAATCGTTTACGAATCTCATGGTATAAGTGGTGGCAGCTTATGCGACAACTGCGTCTTCGCGGTGCTGGCATCAGAGAAAGTGGTGCTTTTCTGCTCGGATCCCGCACAGTCACTTGTGGCTGGGTCACGGATTTTGTCTTTTATGACGACATCGACCCCTACGCCCTTGCCTTAGGACATGTTCATCTAGCGGGCGCCGCTCTTAATCGAGTTTGGGACCGCTGTTCAGCAACTGGCTTGGAGGTTATTGCCGATGTTCACACTCATCCTGGCAGCTCCGGTCAGAGCCTTTCGGATCAGAACCATCCCATGATTGCAATTAGAGGTCACACAGCGCTCATCGTTCCCAATTTCGCTTCTTCTGTTTTGAATCTGCGCGGTATTGGCATTTATCGTCATCTTGGCGCACGCAAATGGATTTCTTTACCGTCTCCTCGCGCCGGTTTGCGAGGGCTAAAATTTTGAAAGGATTTATCTATGCAGCATGCTGACTTCAATCAGTTCGTCGATGGCTTCAACCGCCTAGCCAAACTTGATCTCGACATCGGCGAAGCGGTCGATCCAGATGCTGCAATGGCGCGGTTGATGAGCTATTCCGCACATGTCGCAGTAGGCCCAGAAATTGTCCAGAGTGTGGCTCACCAAATTGCACTGCTCACTTTTGTAAATATTGCTTCGCGCTTCGCATTAGGCGGTGTGACTGTATCCGGGCTCGGCGATGTACCACTACTCGCACCATGGCTTGGAAAAGATTTGAAATCAGCAGTCATCGCACTGGGCGGCAATGTTGGATCAAAAGCATCTGAAGCACCGGTTGTGATCATCGGCAGTATCCTGTCGACGCCCCCGCAGCAAGGTTGTCAGCTCACTTTCGAAGGCTGGCGCGGCGGTGTCGTGCCGCTAGGGCATCAACGTCTTAGCGAACGTGATGTGACAGCACCGGCAGCTGTGCTTTCGGGCGCATTTGCGGCAGCCGAAGTCTTCGCAATATTGCGCGGTGAAGCCGGTGCGGGCTTACGTCCTCAAGGGCTTTCGGTTTGGCGACCTGACGGAGACGCAGACTGGTTCTCCTCTATGAGTGACGGGCCAACGCTTTCGCAGTTGCCAAATCATCTATGGGTGCTCGGTCTGGGACATCTAGGGCAAGCATTTCTATGGGCAATGGCGATGTGTCCTTATCAAGATAGGTCAGCCGTAAAACTGGTACTTCAAGATACCGATATAGTGACGGGTTCAACATCGAGCACATCAATCTTGACGATTGACGGTAGTACTGGACGCAAAACCCGCACAGTAGCAACGCTTTTTGAATCGCTCGGGTTCATGACGAGCTTAGTCGAGCGGCAATTTGATGATGGATTTTGCAGGCGTGCCGACGATCCGTCAATTCTCGTCTGTGGCGTCGATAACGCCTTAGCCCGTAGCCAGGTAGAAGCGCCCGGTTTCCCGCTTGTGATTGAAGCCGGAATCGGCAGAACTGCGGATGACTTTAGGTCTGTTCGCCTGCACAGTTTCCCTGCACAACGGAAGGCGTCGGCACTCTGGAAAGCTGGTGCTATTGAGCCGGACATCTCAATAGGAAAGACTCCAGGGTATAATCGCCTCAAAGAGCAGGGCGTTGACGACTGCGGGCTTACACGTCTTGCAGGCACAGCGGTCGGTGCGCCCTTCGTTGGGGGCATCGCCGGGGTTCTTATGCTCGGACAAATATTGAGACTGTTGCACGGCGACACACTTGATGCAGTTATTGATTTTGATCTGCGCGCATTATATGCACGGCGTGCCGTAGGTAATTCGGTGTTAACTCAGCTCAATCCTGGGTTTCAATCATGTGTTTAGGCGAACCACCGTGAGATTCAGACGCTATACATATTGTTTTAAAACGGAACCCTAGTTGAGCAGCTTGGGCTGATTGATTTCATTAGTAGAAAGAAGTTGTCAGTGTGATAATTCTAGCGTCAGCTAGCAAAAAAATTTTGGGGGTATCGAAAATATGCAAATGTATCATATTCAGATCAAAACATTTTGGCGGCCAACAGGAATGATTTCCTGATTCCGCCTTCCTATCAAAGAAAAGTCAAACACCTCATGAACTTTACATTTCTTCACGCAGCCGATCTTCATCTTGATAGCCCCCTCCTCGGTTTGGCGAGCAAGTCAGCCGACTATGCCGAACGCGTTGACCGCGCCTCACGTGACGCTTTCGAAAAGCTAATAGAACTTGCCATTGAAGAGGGCTGCAGCTTCATCGTATTGGCAGGTGACATTTTTGATGGAGACCTTCGCAATTTTGAGACCGGTCTTTTCTTCGTCAACCAGATGCGGCGTCTTGAAGAGGAAGGGATACAGGCCTTCTTGATCCTCGGTAATCATGATGCAGAAAATCGTTTCGCGGCCAAGCTCTCAATGTCGGCTAATGTTCATCTGTTCGCCAGTAAGGCAGCCGAGGCGATTGCCATCGAAGCGCTAAAAGTCTCTGTCCATGGCCGCAGCTTCCCTCAACGTGACGTGACCGAAAATATCGCACGGGATTATCCACCTGCAGTCGCTGGCCATTTCAATATTGGCGTGCTGCATACAGCATGCCAAGGAAGCGAAAGTTATCACGCGCCTTACGCTCCGTGTAGCGTCGAACAGCTAGTCAATCATGGCTATGACTATTGGGCGTTGGGCCATGTCCATGCACGCTCAGTGCTAAACGAACATCCTCATATCGTTTATCCCGGTAACTTGCAGGGACGTAGTCCCCGGGAAACCGGGGCTAAAGGTGCCACAATCGTCACAGTTAGCAATGGTGAGGTTGCGCATCTCGAACATCACGACCTCGACGTCGTTCGCTGGTTCGTCGTCACGGTAGATGTTGCCGAAACGGAAGGCCGCACCGGACTGATCGACCAAATCCGTAACGAAATTGAGGAGGTCTGCACTGACGCTGGTGATCGTGCTCTAGCAATACGCTTACGGCTCGTTGGCGAAACCAACCAACACCAACAACTTCTAATTGAACAACAGATTTTGCGCGAGGACATCGCCGTGCTTCTGGCGACACTGGCGCAAGACATCTGGCTAGAAAAGATTGTGATAGCGACAACGGCCCCTCCGCTGCCAAGTTCGCTCGACCCGACGGTTTCGGGCCAACTGGCAGCCGAGATTATAGCGGAAAGCGCTGATTTCATAAACGAACTGATCGAGGAACGAATTGCAGAGGTTCGTGCAAAAATGCCTGCTGCTGCGCATGCTGACGCCTTTTTCGAAATGCTACGGGAAGATGCGCCAAAGCGCGCGCGCATATTGGCGCTCTCGCTGGTAAACGAAACGGAGGCCGGCGATGCAGCTAACTGAATTGACGCTTGAGCGTTACGGGGCTTTTGCCGAACGCATCCTCCCAATTCCAACCAATGCGGGTCTCACAATTATATACGGCCCCAATGAAGCCGGCAAAAGCACATGCCTAGCAGCAATAAGCGACTTTCTGTTTGGAATTCCAGAGCGGACCCCTCATGCAAGCCTATTTGGCTATGATGGAATAAGAGTCGGCGCTGCGTTGGTCGATGCGGATGGAACCGCGTTGACATTGCGTAGGCGCCGCGGCCGTGTTCGTACCCTAACCGATGCGGCAGGGACACCCCTTGATGACTCAATCCTAAATCGGATGCTCGGGGCTACCACCCGCGAGCGATTTGCGACATTGTTTGGGCTCAATCATGAGACGCTGCGCTCAGGCGGATCGAGCCTGCTCGCAGCAGAAGGTGATATAGGTCGTTTGATAGTTGAAGCCGGCGGAGGTCTGCGTGCACTTATGGCGCGGCTAGATTCCATAAATGAAGAAGTGGGCAAACTCTTTGCGCCGCGCAAATCAAGCGAGCGCGCTTATTACAAAGCCTTGGAGGCATTCGATGCCGCTGAGCACGAGGTTAAGCTCCACACGGTGACACGCGATGCTTATGAGAAAAGCCGAAAGGCAGCGGATGGCGCCACTAAAAAACTGAATGATGCACGGACCGAACGGCAAGATGTCAGTACCGAAATTTCCGTTCTGGAGCGATTAGTGCGGGCCGTCCCACATATGCTCGCGCTCGATCAGTTAACTACAGCATTGAACGAATATGAGGATATCACCGCGCTAGAGCCGGACTTTGACAAACAGATAGAAGCGGTACTTATGCTGCGTGAAGAAGCTGGATCCGCCCTAACAAAAGGTCGTATAAATAGGGATAAACTCGCACTGCGGTTTGATGCGCTGGAGGTTTCAGAAGCATTTATGGGAGCAGAGGCAGCAGTTCGCGATCTCTCCGAACAAGCTATCCATGTTCGCAAAGCTCGGACTGATCGGCCAAACCGGCTCAAAGAGATCAAAAATGACGAAGCTGGACTTACGACACTCCGGCGCATGTTACACTTGCCTATCGATGCCGATTTAACAACCCGTTTGCCGAGCCAAGAAGCTTTGGATCAAGTCCAAAAACTGGCAACACAGGCGGTCGAGCGCGGTGCCGCTGTTGTTGCGGCTCGGGAACGCAAAGCCGACCTCACCGACCGTCTTGAGGTGTTAAAGCATCGGCTCGATGTAGCTATCGCTGCCGGCCATCAAACGCCGGTAGAGTTTAGCCCGGTACAATTTTCTAATCTGGCAGCGCAGGTAGGGACAACTGAAACCGCCCGGCGCCAAGCGCTCGAAGCAATGACCGAGGTGGCAGACACAGTTAGTTTCCTTGGTTTTCCAACTTCCGACGCGCTCGCTTCTTTCGATTCCCCTTCATCGGAAGCCATCCGCGCTGAACAAGTCGCGTGCTCAGACCTCGAAAAGTCCCGAGCGGACCAGCTTGAACAAAAGGTCGGGGCCGAAAAGAAGGCGAAGACGGCAATTAATGCCATTGCAGAGTTCGAGGCAACCGGCCCAGTGGCTTCAGACAGTGCGCTAGCCGATGCGCGCAGTGCACGCAGTGATACCTGGTCGCCTCTGCGCGCTGCTTATCTTGATGATGCCATCCCCGCAGACACGGTAGTCCGGCGCAAGGGAGTTGAAGTCTATGAAAATCAAATCCGGGATGCCGATGATTTGGCAGATCGGCGGGCGGCAGAGGCGAAGCATGCAGCCAATCTTGCCGTCGCCCGTAAGCAGCTCGAAAGCAGCAATATTGAGATCGAAGGGTGCATTGCGCTGATTGAAGATATTGGCCATCAGCTCGAAAAGCGAACCAGCGTCTTCGCGTCCGCCTTTCCAAGTGCAACCGAACAATACCCCCAGCTTTCAAGCCTGCTCGAATTTGCCGAGCGCCGAGAACTGGCTCTGGCCGCGCTCGCCACTGCACGCGCACTCCAGGTTGATGTTGATCGCCAAGAAGCCGACCTAGAGCCAGTACGCGCGCTATTCGAGAGCGCGCAAGTCATAATGAAGACTACGCCCGCGGAAGGGCAAACGTTTGTTTCCCAAGTACACGCATTATGCGCGGCGCTCGGCAAACATGAAAGTGGGCATGAGGACTATCGGCGCGATTTGCGTGATTATGAGGAACTAGGGCCAAAAGCGACCCGAGCGGAACAGGAACTTTCAGATCTGTTGGCGGATCAAAAAACTTGGGACCAACAATGGAGCGCTGCGCTGGTCAAACTAGGGCTCGATTCCAGTCTTGCCCCTGAGCAAGCTGGTGCGCTAGTCAGCGAATGGTCCGGAGCCCGTGCGACGCTAGGGACGATAGCACAATCCCAAACGCGGCTTACCCGTATGGATGAAGATGAAGCGGCCTTGCAGGTGGCAGTTGACGCTTTGGGTGAAAGTCTCGACCTCGCATTGCCAGCAGATCTTCTTGCGGCCACCGATCAGATCGCGGCGCGGTGGCAAGAACATGACGCAATTCGAGTACAGCGCGTAGCACTCGCTCCCGATGTCGAGGAAATCAAGGCTGATTGCGCTTTGTTGGAGACGGCCGATCGCAACTCACAGAAAGCGCTGGAAACACTTGCCGAGCGCGCTGGCATTCCGGCTGAAGTTGCTCGTTTGCGTGACATTGAGAAGCGATGTGCGGTCCGGTCTCAGCTTATGGAGGAGAAAGCACAAGCGGAGCGGTCGATAGCGAATGTGAGCGATGGACTCTCCATTGCCGCCTTGCGTGATCAATGGGCAGAACGCGATATAGATGAGCTTCGAGGCGCCCTGAGCACTGCTCAGGAGCAGTCAAAACAGTTGGAAACTGAACTCGAGGCTACGATACTTGAACAAAAGACTGCACAGGATGCTCTCGGTCAATTTGCGGCGGAATCAGGCGTAAATCATGCCATCGCTGAGCGCGAAAGCGCGGCCGCTGCCATGCAGATCGCTATCGAACGCTATGTCGAACTCACTGTAGCGCGCGCGCTGATTACTAAGGCAATCGAGAAGGTTCGCAACGAGCAGCAGGATCCGCTAGTTAGCCGTGCAGGTGAACTTTTTGCGTTCACGACACGGGGAGAATTTGCAGGAATTGACACCGATATTGACGACAAAGGCCAGCCTGTTGTGGTTGGTCGGCGAAAAACAGACTCGGTGGTTTCGGTTGCGGCCATGAGCGATGGAACTCGTGATCAGTTATTTCTAGCGTTCAGACTGGCAAGTCTCGAGAATTATGCCGCTTCGACCGAGCCGTTGCCCTTCATTGCTGATGATATCTTAGTGCATTTCGATGATGAGCGCAGCACAGCTACGCTGGATCTGCTCGCAGAGTTTGCAAAAACTAACCAGGTATTGCTATTTACCCATCATAGCCGAGTGCGTGACGATGCTAGCCGATTAGAAGCTAAGGGGTTAGCGAACATCGTCGAGATTGAACGCGTCTAGATAGACCTGCAGACTGGAGAAAATTAAGCTCATACCTATGAAGGTGCAGGCGTTTTCACGCGATTTGTCATAGATCCACTTGGTTCTACTAATTTTTGACCTTCGTTTACAACTTCCATAATTCCTCCGCCGAGTTTGATACTCATCATCAACATGAGGTCTGCTAAATCGCCATATCGAATGGATGCATTTTTCCTCATTTGCTCTTTCGATTGAACTGCTGGATCGTAAAGACTTACACCCCATTTTTCCCGCATTCCGCTACTGGAATTCGCACTTCTAGAAGTCGACGTGATCCTAACATATTCAAATCCTGTTACGCGGCCGAAACGGCGGTTCATCGAGTGGCTGATGATTTTTCCAGTAGTATCTTCTTCAGGAAATGCCCTTCGATATGCAGATCGATAGCCAGTGTAATTTACATGAACCCATAATTGCATCGAGCGATGAAGAATTTCAGAGGCTGGGTCATCCCATATTGGTAGCCGGATATCGGGCGGTGCGGGTTCCTTACATTTTACCAGTAGCGCTTTGTTAGCTGTGCGCTTCGAAACGACTTGTACAATTTCTCCAATGTAAGTTGAGATTGCAATTTCGTCGATTGCGCCTGTTGGAACGTGCAAACATTCTGGCAATCCCCAACGTTGCAGCGCATTCTCACGCGCTATTTGATCAATCTCAAAAGCCATAGTTCTCGGCGGAAGGGTCCCCGCGTGCATATCTCCAGATATCATCGAGCGAACCAATATTACTAGGTCCGCTGTTTTCTCCCACGATGAGCGCTGCGCTTAAAGCGGCTATTGCTTCCGCTGTTTGGCTTTGGTGTTCCGGGCTGATACAAATAGAATCACGCATAAGATCACCATCATACCTTAGATTTTATGCTGGATGTATATCTATAGAATGTTTCAGGCATAATTTATAAGGTAAAGTAATGATCTCAGCACCCACCTACACATGACCGCCACCGATAGACCTTGCTTGAGGATATTCGCTGACTTGGCAGCAAAGGTTAGCAACTATTATCGAGACTGATCACTTAAATTAGAATGACATATCATGTCTATTGACATTATACACATGATATGTCATGTAATTTGAATGCCCCGCGCCTCAAGAGTCACGACCGGATTACCGCCACAAAGCAAGCGCGCGCTTGAGTCCTTAGGTAGGGATATTGCCATAGCCCGGAAACGGCGGAAAATTACTCAACGTCTTATGGCTGAGCGTATGTTTGTATCGGTCCAAACAGTGCAGCGCCTCGAATCTGGCGATCCCACAGTTGGTATTGCGGTTCTTGCCAGCGCATTATTCGTTCTGGGCTTTACGAAGCGTCTCGCAGAATTGGCAGCTCCCGACAGCGACCAAGTTGGTATGCGCGAAGAGCTGGCTCGTTTGCCAACAAAAACACATAGCACATCTCCCAAAAATCTGGATTTTTAGGGCACATGGCGGTAATCCAGACCTATGTCTTTGTCTATTTGGCAGAAGGACCCGTGCCTGCCGGACTGCTGACAATGACAGATGAGCAGCGGACCCAGTTTTCAACCTTTGCTTATGGTCGCCGCTATCTAATGCGACCGGACCGAATTCCTGTTGATCCGGTAACGCTGCCTTTGACGGATGGAAAGGCGACACAGACATTTCGAACAGAAGAAGGCTTTGCTGTATTCGGAGGAATTCGCGATGCTGCTCCCGATGGTTGGGGTCAATATTTAATGTATAAGGCAATGGGTGACAGAACGCCAACCGAGGCCGACCTCATTTTGGCATCGGGTGATCATCGGGTTGGCGCATTGGCCTTTGGGCCCACGCCGGCAAAGCCGCAGCGCATCACTCCGTGGGGCGACGGCGATGCACCAGGCGAACATTTTGACCTAGCCAAACTCGCAGAAGCGGCCGAACGCGCACAAAATGTTGACCTGCTTGATGAAAATTTACGCAGATTGCTAACTGCCGGATCGTCGCTTGGGGGCGCTCGTCCAAAAGCGGCGACTGAGATCAATGACCAACCTTGGATCGCGAAGTTTCAAGCACAGAAGGACACCTTTCCTGAATGCCGGGTTGAGCTGGCAACAATGCGTCTAGCAAAGGATTGTGGGCTCGACGTGCCCTCCCTCGCGTTTGAGAATATCCTTGGCCGCGACATATATATGATTGAGCGGTTCGACAGGACCAAAAATAAGCAACATCGCACCCCTTTTGCCTCGGGGCTAACGATGCTCGCAGCGCATGAAAGTGAAGTTAGCCAGTACAATTATCGCGATCTGGCCGCTGTGTTGCGACAACACGGGACAATGGTGAAAACCGATTTGAATGAACTTTTTAGGCGGATGGTGTTCAACATTCTGGTGACTAACGATGATGATCATCTACGCAATCACGGATTTTTATATGATGGCTATGGTTGGCGATTGTCACCCCTTTATGACGTTGTCCCCAAACCACAAATTGGATTTGAGCGTCGACTGGTCTTGGGCGTTGGACCGCATGGCCGGGACGCAACCCTAGTTAATGCCATTGAAGGCGCGTCTGATTTTGATCTATCGCTCGAAAAAGCAGAGGCTATTACTGCCGAGCTTGCTGAAACTGTTGCCAATGGATGGGAAAAAGCATTTCAGGGCGCTGGTATAAACGCGGCGGACATAGCTCGCTTTGCAACATGCTTCAGGGAGGCTGAAGTAAACTGACCCGCATTTGTCATTTATCAGCATGCTAGCCTTGGTAAGGATATACAAAGGAACGACATTCGACTTAGTTATTAGAAAAAGGGGAAAATCATGAGAGAAGCAGCACAGATATTATGGTCTAACTTATCCAAAATGAAGAAGTTTTTCGAATCTCCCCGGATAGATATCAAGTACATCACTTTTGTAGGTGCAATTGCCGCTATATCTGCAAATTCTGCTCCCGCCTATGCAAGTGATAAAGAGATGAAAATAACAAATATCCGCGTCGGCCAAGGGGATGCAACCCTAATACAAGGTCCAATTGTCGGTGGAAAGCGAGTGAATGTACTGTTTGATGCAGGCAATATCACGGGTCTCGATGGCGGAAATATATTAAATGCTGTTTTACGCAAAAACGGGGTTAAATCATTGGACTATTTCATAGTCTCTCATGATGACGCCGATCATCTTGGTGGCGCTGTGTTTGGAGGCACCAAAAGCAACCCCAAACTTCACGGTCGGAGTTTTATCCTTGGCCCAAACAATGTAGCAGGCTGCATAGGGGATGATGATAAAGACGGAACTGTAGACTGGATCAAAAAAGAATATATTCCCGACCCAGAGGAAATCGGGCTGTGTGATGACGTATCAGTAAAAAATTTCGTCGATTATGGCGAAAAAAACATGCGCAATACACTCGCAATCCAAAAGTATAACGCAATGGCCAATACGATCGGAAAACGCCACACCATCGCTGACCAGAAGGCTGTAGACAGCTTCCAGATTGATCTCGGAAACAAAGCAATCATGGTTGTTTACGCAGGAAATGGGTATGTGCGAGGAGGCAACGATAAACGTGATGAGACGGTAACAGATCCAAACGAAAGATCATTGGCATTTTTAGTTACATATGGAGATTTTGATTTTCTGATTGCAGGTGACTTGATCGGAAAACAAGGACTTAGCTGCAATAAAAAAACGGGAAAATGGGGAACAAGCAACAGATCGTCTACAGACGCAAAGATGGAAACGACATTAGGGAAAGCCCTTGCCAAAACAAATCGCCGCATAGATGTATTGCATGTCAATCACCATGGAGCCGACAATGCTTCGTCAGCTGAATTTCTTAATTTGATAAAGCCAAATATCGCTATCATTTCAGCTGGGAATGGAAACAGTCACGAACATCCCAAGCTTCAAACTTTGGAACGATTATATGCCGCCAGTGTCTATCAGGTCATTCAAACGTCTTGGGGAACTACCGAAAAAATGATTCCTGGAAAGATAAGATATCGGCAGGCCATTTATCAAAACGACATCATTATCACCTCAACTGGCGACGGGTATAGCATTGGCACCAGCAGAAAATACGATTCCGACAAAAATTATGTTCCGGAAAAGTTAAACGAGAGTGAAATCCCGAAATCAAGATGCGACGCATAATTTTAAGGCGGTTGTTTTTTGTACAGAACAGCCGTGCCAAATTTAGTCCGAAATGATCAGGCAACCGTAAACATTGTCCGCTCAGCTCCGCGGCGACACTGCTTAACGAAATGAAATGTTGGCACGGAAGATGGAGTTAGAACTCCGGATTTCGGGGTCGCTTTGAAACCGGCGGACGAGTCAACACCAAGTGACTTTCCGACTATATCGACTGCAAGGTCTAAAAAATCAGCGGGTAGAAGGGAACGAAAATCGTAGGACATAGTTTATTCTTCCACCGCCGCTTGCGACCAATCCAGCCGAGCATTTTCACCATCTTCAAAGGCATTCGTTGCATCAAGCATCGCTGGTGCCTGTGCGAATGAATTCCAATCAATCGAACGCGTGCAATTTTGCGCAACGTCTAAAGTTTGTATGATTGGGGTCGTGTGATTATTGTGAGAAAGAGCCTTCAATGAACTGAGATAATCCGTTAGATATGCCGTTGGAATGATAATTCGCTCTTGAATTCCGGCGACAAGTTCTGCGTTCATCATAATTCTGGCGATGCACCCTTTTCCATCGGAAAAAGGATGCACCTCGCTTATCAACACCTTAGAAAAAACCGCGCGTTGGAAAGGTTCTGGTAAGGCTTCCAGAAATTCAAAACCCTTTCCAATGTGCCTTCGACCAAAGGGCCAGTATAAGACCAGAATGTACTTGAACAGATCGGCATTGAGATCACATAGGCGGCATCAGATCGAGCCATCGCCGCCATTTTTAGGCACGCTCCGTGGGACTTGCTTTGGATGGAAGATAAAGAACTAATGATGCTTGACGCAATGCTGGCCGCAAACGACGCAATGGCGATAGGGCCGATTGAGGCGCGGCTGTCGAAGCTGGCAGCGCGCCTCAATAAGTTCAACAAGGCGGCGACGCTTGCGATGCTGGGCGGACTATTGACCGATCCCGAACTCCATGCGAACACTGTTAGACTCGAAGTATTGCTCCACCTGGTGGCGTTGCGTTCGAATGGGAAGTTGAGGCCGACTGCTACCCAGCTACGCGAATGGCTAAACCAGATTCTCGGTGAGGACTTGGTTGGACACCAAGAAGATCCACCCGAAGACGTCTTTATCGCGAATGTCGTATCGGGCAGCGGAAACTCGTTGCTGTTCGAGGGTATCTGGGAGGCCAACGCAGGCTATGTCCAGGCCGTGCTCTATGCTGTTACAGCGTGCCTCAAGGAAGGTCAGGAATGGGCCGAACACTGCCTCAGGCAATCATCCGCGCTTCTCCGGCTGAGCTCTGCGGTCGCGGAACGGAGCGGGCTCGGCCGAAACACGTTTGGGGGGGGCCAACGGCTTAAGCGGGTGCAGTTCCCGACCCGGCGCATCAACGATCTCGCTGGACGCGTTCGCTTTACCACTGCCGACCTCACGCAAATCGGGGTCCATCCGTTCGACCTGCGTCCCTTCATCTTCGACCCGGACCGCAGTGCGGCACTGCGGGAGGAGGCTATCAGTTGGAGCTCGCTTGAAGCGCGGCCCATCGTGATGGACGGCAATGACTTTGTTGTTGCGCTTCCGACTGCCATCGGTGCTGCAGTCCGCCGACGTGCGATCGAGATGGCCCTCGGCAATGGCGCTGGTGATCTCTTTCGAGACCGACTTACAGACTACCAGTTCGGTAACAACGTCATGAGCGCGCGGATCGGCTTGGAACTTGAGCGCGTCGTTGGACCCAACACCGACGAAACTTCGGGCTTCATCGGGATGACTTGCCGATTTGACGTCGGTGCATATGCTCACGTCATCTTCGTTCAGGACCAGCTCGAAGCAATCGCTACAGAGGGATTTCGATCAATCCAAGACGTGTCGCACGACTTGCGACGGCTAGTTGGAGCTGGCGTGGCCGCAATCGAGGCGCTACCGGACTTCCGTTTGGGCATGACGATTGTCGTGTTCGGAGGCCTGGGCCGAGGCTTTCAGGCTGATCCGGGTCAGCTTCCTCCACATTGGCGGTTCGTCGGCCTTGGTTGCGAGGATTTGGCGTTGTTTGCTGACGATTCGAATACGTCGGCGCTTCAAATGTATCGCTTGCTTGATCAAGAGCGCGAGCTGTTGTCCGGTCAGACGGGGATATTCAACCCGAACGGTTTCCTGAACCTTTACGGGTTCGCGAAGAAGAACGATTTCGAGTTGCTGCCTGAATACGCAGCGCCTGGCCGTTCGGTGGTGCAACTCGGTACAGACTACCTCACCTCGGTGCGAACCGGGATCAGACGGGCGCTCGACCATCACGGCGTGCGGGTGCCTTCGCTCAGCCGATACGCCGAGGTCCGACGGCCATCGACGGAGATGTACTTCACCGATTCGGCCGAGGAATCCTCGTTTGTGAGCATTGCCGATGCTATGGAAGGGCGTCCTGCGGCGGCGATTGAGGTTGATAGGCGAACTTGGTGGATAACGATCCCTGATACACATCCAGTTTTGTATGGCTCGCTGTCCTACCGTGTGTGGGATATGACGAGGAACTGGGTCTCGATGATCGCGCCCCATATTGCGGCGGCCACCGACGCGCTGCCGGACTTCGTAGGTATTGAGTTAGCCTTTCCCGAAGGCATTGATCTGAGCCCCGAACGCATCACAGATGGCTCAGAATTGGTCAGGCCTCAGATAAGCGTCGTTGGCGAGACCGTCCGTATTGAATGTCCAATCGACTATCTCCGCGCTTTTGGTCGCCCCGACAACGCCGGCGATCTCTGGATGGTCGAGGCGATAATAGAAGGCGCACTGACTTTGGCCGGCAGTATTGACACCGTCGTGGCCGAAGCGATCTCCTCCTCGATTATAACCGACAAATCGTCCAGACACCTCCATGTCTTTACGCCCAAGACAGCTGGTGACTTCATCTTGGCGACAGCGGATATTCCTAGCCGACGGATGTTGCAGCCGGAGGTCCAAGCATGGGCGGATATAGGATTGGCGCAACGTAGCGGGGTCGCGTCGGGTACGGCCGAGATAATTACTGATACGCAAACGGCTCGCAATCTTTTGGAGAAGGCTACCGATGCAATCTGGGACGAGATACGAGAGCGCCTCCTCCTTATAGATCGCGCTTCAATTGTAGAGAGGTGTATGGATAATCACAACGCCATAGATCGAGACAGGGCGACTTGGAGGCACACGGCGGCGGCGGTTCTCCACCTACATCAGCGCGAGAACGCAATGCAGGTTGCGGTGCAACTTGAAAGCGAGCGGTCTCAGGTCGGGCTATGCTGTCGAGTGCTCATCGAAATGGCGATATGCACCTCACCACCGACGGGCGGGCGGATCAGCTCGCTCGACGACTTCGATTTCCTTCTGGCTCGGGTTGCACTGCTCTGCGGCGTGGCGTCTCGGAGTGACGAAATCTATCACGGTTTTGCAGAGAAAGTGGAAATTAGGCCTAGCGGCGTTCTGCGCTTCGAGGACGAGTTTGCCGACCGGATCCACACGCCCTTCATGGTCGAACTGTCGCGCAATCAGTTCGATGCGGCAGCGCAAGGCTATGACACGTTCTATGAGGTACCTGACCAGATAGATGACGCTGAATACGAGAGCCAACGCAATCCCGAATTTGATGCCGCCTTCGTCGCGGAGTATGGGATCACTCCCATCCGGATGGTCGACTTCATTTCGCGGCTCGGCGAACGCGCAATCGAGAGTGGGAACGGCAGGACCACAATCCGTCGCTCAGAACTCAAGGCGGACCTAGTGGCGATGAATGGTGTAGGTGCCAGGGGAGCGGAGGCCTTGCTGGAGTCTTGGTGCCTCGCGCCGCGCAGCAAATGGGACGAGCAAAAGCCCGCCGGCGCTAGCGCGAAGGACTGGTACCCTTGGCGGTTTGCGCGTCGGCTCAGCCTCCTCTCTAGGCCGATTGTGCAACTCACAATCGAGGATGATCCGATTTGCGTAGTTTCTCCAGTGATTGCGGAGCATGCGCTTGATTATGCTTTGCGAGGCTACAACGGCCGTCTGCCCGGCTCCTACTTCCGTTCGGATGAGATGCGTTCCTGGGTCGGTGGAGCGATCGACCGACTCGGCCATGAATTCAATCACACGGTTGCCAATCGGCTGCGCGAATTCGGGCTGTTGGCTGAGGCGGAATACCTGATGACTCGCCTCGGTGGGTCGGCAAAGGACGGCGACGTCGACACGCTTGCCTGGAATCCGGCGACGGGTGAAGTTTTTGTCATAGAGTGCAAGCGACTCCTGGCTGACAAGACCATTGGCGAAATCGCCGAGCGCCTCGTAGAGTTCGGTCCCGATCACTTCGAACGGAATGGCAAGCGCGGGCCAACGCGGCGTCATCTCGACCGAGTTGCGATTCTGCGCCAGCGCTTTCCGCAGCTAGCCGCCGTGACGGGCATCGCCGAGAGCGCGATCAAGCTCCGATCTTGCTTGGTGACATCGGCCTTGGTGCCGATGCAGTTCCAGAAGGAGGCCGCAACCTACTTCGATGTTGTGTCAGACTTCGATGGGATGAAGTACCACTTGATCGCCTCGCGGTAAAATGTATCCTTTCATCCTCGGAAATTTGACGGGTCTATGCCGTTAGATGCCCGTGGCGTTTAGAAAATCCACGAGAAAGGAAAAGGCTGGGAGCGTTGGCATCTAACACATCGATATGATTCTGTGAGGATAAGACGTGCAGCGTTATGCGGCGTAATCTTCAAAGTAGATTGGCAGTCAGGGCATTTCACATGTGCCAGCATATCTAAGCGCTCGATTGCATAAGCCTGGTTCTCATGTCCTTCTACTAAGTACAGGCCTAGAATAGACCGCACATGAAATGCATTCTTACCCCCCTCATCGGGAACAGCTATGCGCTCGAACAACCCGAGGATGACATGCGAAAAAAAGAGGAGGACATGCGGTAAAACGTCATAAATAAGCTCATATAGATCGTTGTCAGCATAGTTTTTAAAGATGAAATTGAAATTTTCCGGCGTTGTTTCTAGCTCCACACGCTGCACAGTAACTAGATGAACAGCATGCTGAAACAGCTTTTGAAAACCTGACTGATCTGATCGTGTAAAAAGCGTCCTATCAATAAACTCAGCATTTAGGACATCAGCTACCTCGGTCATGGCGAGTGCGTTTGATAGAATCTCGGCTCTTTTGCTTTTCAGTATGCTCGATGTAATTGCTCGGGGGCTATTTGTCGTGAAAGCATGATAGAAGCCGTCTTCATCGCCCAGCATCCACGATAGATAGAGGAGGTTGTCGGTAAGCGGCTTCCGAAGCAAATTGAGCGCAACGACCACCTTGCGTTTTTCGAGGCAGCGCAATGCTTCATAGATATGATGCAGACTGTCCGAGACCATTGCCATTGTGATTTGATTCAAAATCACCTTCCGAGCTTCGGCTTCGTGCCTGTTAGCGCGCATTGCTGTTATAGGGTCTTCAATAGCTGCGCACTCTTTGAATGCTTTTGCTTCCGCTTTATTACGGAACTTGAAACTTACAACATGGGCCTTCGCCCCCTCATATTCTACCAAGAGACGGGCGCTTTCGTCGTGAAGGAAAAAGCAATATTCATGGGCCAAGCGCAGGTCTCTCGGAATCCTAACTAAACGGTTGCGAGGAATGAGGTGAACGCTGTTTGGCATTGCCAATTGTCTACCAATTCAACGAATATTTTCCACCTATTTGTGGCATATTTCGGAACGTAAGCATGGAATGCTGGCCGAGTGCGTCCGAAAGCGCTTTTTAATCCGCTTTCGTACCCTATAGTATCGAATGCGCATGAATCTTAGGGACTATCGTTTATCTCCGGATGACCGGGAATGGGAACTTCCGGCCTGGGGGCACCCCATCGCGCAAGGGGTGATGCCGCTTTTTATCGGCGTCCACGGACGGCTCTTCCCGATAGGAACAGCATTCACCACGGGTAAAATTCATTTCATGGTAACTGCCACCCATAATATCGAGCAAATTGTAGCGCGCGATCCCCGCTTGGCAAAACTTATTGGGCAGGGGAGACTAGATGGCGCGCATAGTCTGAGCGATGGCCACGCTCTCTACGTCTTACATCATCGTGTCGAAAACGACACAGTGCATCTGACCCTGTGGCCGCTACGCAAGATTGACGGAGCTTCGCCGACCGACGTGGTATTTGCATACCCGCAATATGCCGGGGAGATTCAAACGCTCGTCTCACCATTATCATTCGACATGCCCGTGATCGGAGAAACGCTCCTTAGCGTCGGCTATGCCGAATTCACTTTTCCTGAGGAGGGTATCGAAATGGCTGCCGTACAGGCAGGCACTTTCGACTGGCACACCGCCTATACCCACCGCCTTTTCGTCACCGAGGGAACGATTCGGTGCATTTTTACCCAACAATTCGCATCGGGATATGTTGCAGGTCCGTGCTTCGCTTTTTCGCCTGAAATTCGTCACGGCATGAGCGGCGGCCCGATCTATAACGCAGCCGGAAACGTGTGTGGCGTCAATTCAGCAGGAGCGAGCAATTTTTTCAATGAATCAATGAGCCTCGGGTCGCTGCTTTATCCGATGCTCACACGTCCGTTGCGTTTCGGCGCGGAGTTTGGTCCGCTGACCATAAATGCCACGCGCCCAATGCTCGAACTGATCGACCAAGGAACATTAGCAACGGATGGTAGTGAACAGCGTGTAGCATTTACCCAAGATGAGCAAACCGGAAATCTGATAGCGCATCCACGCAGCTCAATTGCTGATCGTGAGCATGTTCATGATGACTTCGCTGCTTATCAAGCAGGCAAAAGCTCGTCAAAGTTGGAAGGGCCGTATTCTGTATTGCGGAAGAGCCACTCCAATTCAGACGAATAGGTTACCAATTTGCGATATTCCTACTCCCGTTGACTAGACAATTGCGTTAGACTTCCACCGTAATTTTGTTTTATGTATTTTGGGTTGAATCCACATCCTACCAAACAGGGCGAACCATTTCCAAAAAGTTGATAACTTTAAGTCTGTTAAGGGCGCTTTTTTCGGTCGCAGACATTTTCCAGGTCATAGGTTTTCCAACGTAATACGGTCCCACTGGTAATCATCTCGCAAGAAACGTTGCGGCCATCAGCGAGCAGACACCATGCGGCTGTTCGATCTCCCTTTCCTGATCCGGCAGAGAGACATTGCATAGCCGGAGCACTAACAATCACATGGCCCTGCTTGAGGCTGCCCTTTGCTCCGCCAAACAGACTGACAAGCCGGTCACGCGCCTCGATGCCGCTTGCCACCGGACATGGTGAGCCCGGTCTGCACGAACCATCAATTTCACGCGCGGCAATGCCTGCAAGCCGAATTTTCATGCCCTCCCTGCACCAAACTGGCCCATCGCCATCCCAGACAGCGATGGGCGTGCATTGAAACTGCTCCCCTGCTGCTATAATAGGTGCCCCAGCCTCTACCGAACAGGAATTCAGCAGAAAAGCGGCTACAGCTATGGGGCCAGTCATTCGTTTAAACGCGGTCATTTTCGGCATTTCAGCCGCATCTCCAAATTCTGTGCGGCACAGATAAATAATCACCGGAAGCCGCTGCCCCGATCAAAACCACCAAAGATGTGATTATTTGATTCGTCATAGGCGCTTTCGCGTACCTCGGCCTCGACGGTTCCATCACGACCCCTCCGGGTTTTAAGATCGCTTAAGCTGACACGGTTTTGGCGCGCCCAAAGGTCGACCTCTGCTTCGCTGTTGAATGAACCAATTTTCCTGAAATGCCAGTTACTCATCTAAATTCTCCTTGTTTGGGTAGTGGTTGAAGTCAGTTGTAAATCTTCGAAAGACATCGCTCACGCTCATAGTTCCATCCCTTTGCTTTTTTCAGGCAATGAAAGGGGCTGCACGGCCTTTTCATCATTTCCTTGTTTGGCAGGCGTCTGCTGCATCGGCGGCTCCGGTCTGGTTTCAGAAAGAGGACTGGCGCGCAGCTTGTCGTCGGCCAGGCCAAGTCCCTCGAGGCTGCCGGGATCAAAGGGCTTGTCTGGATCGCGAGCGGCAATTTTATGCTTATCGACATCAAGCCTGCCAGCTTCTTCAAGGGCAGAATATTTATCGCCTGTGGTGCGGTTAAGCTGACGGCCGAGTTTTTCCTTATCGTCGGTAATGACCTTCACATCGTCTCGAACACGGGTCACAGCAACATTGAACAGGCGCTGGTTGGACAGATAGCGCTCTTCCGATCCCATCACGACCAGACCCTTGTCGGTGGTAATACCCTGCGCCATGTGCATATTGAGCGCATATGCCAGATCAATGCGTTTCAGCATCGGATCGTCCATACCAAGCCGCACAACACTCTTGTCGCCCCGCTCGACCATCAGGCAGCTTCCATCGATCCCCACGACACGGCCAATAGAGCTGTTCAGCAAATCGCGCGTTTTATCATTCGCGGTCCAGCGTATCTTGTCGCCTTCATGGATTTGAATTTCCTTGGTGGCAGTTAGATTGAGCTTGTCGAGCTTTGCGCCAGACGCCAGCTTTTGCGGGTCGAAAGTCTTGCGCTTTCCATTCCGTTCAACTTCGACCTTGCCGTTCTGAAACACACGCGACACCCGGTACTCCCCGCGCTCAAGACCGACAGACTGGAGGCGGGTCCATACTTCGAGCCGATGCCCCGGCTGATAGCTATGCGCATAGCGCAGCTCTTCGCGTGTCCGGTCAACCCGGTCGGCCACTGTCAATTTGAGACCGCCGCCTTTCAGTTTTCCCTCGTCTTTGAGGCCGTTCTGAATGTGTTCATTGAGATTGGCCCGGGTTTCACGCCCACTGGTAAACAGCATGGTTTTGTCGCGCTCATCCTCTGGCAGATTAAGCCAGTATTCGGCTGCCGTTTCCACGCGGTCGTTCGTCTCGATCACCCGGTCGCCCAGCAATTTGAGCGCGTTACCGGCGCGCCCAACATTGGTAAGCGCTGCAACAGCGCGCAGTTCCGGCGTTCGCTGGCGCAAATTCTCATTCATATCTGCGGTGGCAAGCCCGCCTGCCTGCGCTACCGCAAAGGATTTACCGGCATCAATGGACAACAGCTGCTTGCGGTCGCCAACCAGCACAAGTTTATCCACGCTGGCGACATTGGCGATCTGAGTAAGGGCGTGCATCTGGTTATTGGAAATCATTGATGCTTCGTCGACGATCAGATAGGCGCCGTTCAGCATATCGCGAGATTTACTGGCCCGCTGCGGATGATCGCCTGTCAGCAGCGCGTCATGCTGCATCAGGAAACTTGCCACCGTCATTGCTTCCAGACCGGTTCCCTCTTTGAGATCGGCAACCATCTTGTTCTGGAAGGCCAGGCCCAAGGCTGGCTTTTTCTCAAAATCGAGAACATTGGCGACGGCACCGAGCATGGTCGATTTACCAGCTCCTGCAAGTCCCTGGACGGCAACAATGCGGTCACTCGAAGCAATGATCGTGCTTGCAGCCGCCATCTGCCCATCATTTAGCGGGCGTTCTTTTGAGCCTCCCGAAAGAACCTCTACCGCCCGGTCCGGCCTGACCAGCGGCAGTACGCCGTTCTTGCCGCGCTCAATTTCACCGAGGATCCCCGCTTCTGTTTCAAGCGCGTCTCTCGTCGTCACCATCTCGACCACATTGTCTGCGCGTTTATTGTCGCCCGGCACCAGTTCGCCGCGGTTGGTGAGTTCGATCAGGCGTTTGTCAATCAGCTCCGGCGTCACACCATTTAGTCCAAGATCAACTGCTGTCTTTGTTACCTGATGTACCTCGAACGCGGCCTCGCGCTGTGAGAGAATGCGGATAGCGCTCGCCGTTGCCAATTGGGTCCGCGCGACCGGCCCTGTCATCATCACGCGTTTCAGCGCGGTATCAACGAGCGGATCACTTGGTTTTTGCAATGAATCAAGAACGAATTGGCGCGCACCCTTTAATCCGCCTTCGATCACTCCAACCCCGCGCTCCAATAGCCCGGCCTCTTTATTAGCTGACACCTTTGCCTGCTCGATCAGCTGCTCCGGTACAAAACCGAGGTCAGCTGCGCGCGCTTTCCACTCTTGTGTCAGCGCGCCTCTATCTTCGACAGCAATCTTGTCGTCACGTGTGCGCTTGGTGATTTCACGCAATCCCTGCTTTGTCGCGGTGCCAAGCTCGGTCGCTTTGGCCAGTATATCCGCGCGGCGTTGGCTGAAGGCTTCGCGTACATTGATAGGTACACCGGCAATCTCGAACGTGCCATGCTTGCCCTGCAGCTGGACTCCATAGCCTAGCTTTTCGAGCGAGTCCCTAAACGCAGCATGATAGATTGAGCTGATCACCGTATTATTGCGCCAGATCTCACCATTATGAAGCGCGCGCCAGTTCCCGTCAGGCATCCGTGTCATATTCGCTATCACCGCATGGACATGGCCCTGCGGGTCGAGTGCCCGGCTCGTGTCATGCTGAAACAGAGCATAGACCAGATTTCCCGTACGCACCGGTACTGCGCGGCCATCGATCTTCTGCCGACCTTCGGCAAGATTGGCCTCCACCCAGCCCATTGCCGTTTTAACCGCGCCCATATGGGCTTGGGTTATGCGAGTATCGCCGCCGACGAGCGAGAGCAGTGAGGCTGATTTGGGCATCGAGAATGTGAGGTCCATCCCCAGCGCGCGCCTGCCGGGTTCACCAACCTGTGATCCGTCCGGGAGCTTGCCGTTAAGAATGTTTTCGAAATTTCCCGCGTCAACCTTGCCAGTGGGATTTGATAGCGGCATCTTTGCCAGTTTTTCAGCGCCGGCAGAAGTGCCAGCGCCGTTTTCTAATCCTCCACCCGGAAGCTCGGGATTAAATGACGCCTCCTCAGCGAGCGGCGGGTTTTCTTGTTTTCCCCCGACATTGCCGCCGATCTGGTCCGGATCAAATGCGGCTCCGTCCGCTTCGGCGCGCTCTGGGCTCGCCAAAGCGCCATTCTCAGCAGCTCTTCCGGCACTTTCCTTGCTCTCCTCGCCCGCGCCCTTTTCACCAGGGTCTTTCTCACCAGGGTCTTTCTCACCATCGTCCTTCTCGCCATCGTCTGTCTCTCCGGCACCGCCCTCGCCGCCTGGCGCTTCCGCCGCACCCGAAGCATCTTCTTCCGGTTCAGCATCGCCGGGAACATTTTGATCCTTTCCCTCCCCTGCCCCCGGTTCAGCTTCATGGTCTTCACCGGGTGCCAGACCGAGTAACTCCGCGCCTTCACCGTACCAAATCGATTCCTCGGCCGATTCCTCGATCGTATAGTAATTATCGGCAGCAAAATATTTCGCCGCACCGCCTGCACTGCCAACAGGAGCCATAGAAATCATTATTCGATTTCCATACCGTCGTCATGACCACGATCGCCATCCACGCCGTAAGCGGTCGCAAGATCTTTGGCGCTCGCCTCGAAGCGGGGATCACGCTGGCCCTGCATCCCGCGCGCAGCAAGCCCGGGCTTGGCCGCGTCCGCTCTGCTCGTACCGGGCTGTCGCCCTGGATCATCCCCTTCCCGGGATCCTTCGAGCGCGGCCTCGGCCCGCGTCTGAGCGGCTATCAACACCGCTTCGGCACCTTCATCACCTGCTGGCTTCATGTCCTTCCCCGGCTCGCCCGGCTTGACATCATTGGCAAGTTCGAGCGCTGCAGCAACTGCGCTCGTCCGGCGAGCAGCCGCTTGCCTGGCGTCCTCTCCCGCTGCGTTGCTGCTTGGTACAAGTTGATCGCCCGCTTTGCCGACCGCCTTGTCCTGCGCTTCGCGGCCGCCGGCTTCACCGTCCCCTTCGCCCTCTTCATCATCCTCTCCGCCGGGCAGTCCCTTGGGCATTTTGGGCGCGGCGCGAGTGGATTTGACAGGCGATACTGCATCATCCCGCGGCTCAAAACCGAGCGCCACCTGCGGGTAATCCTTGAACTGGAGCACCACTCGCGCCGCCGGGAAGCCATCGGGAAACTTCACGAACCCGTGGAGCGCGGGAAGATTGGTAATGTCATCAGGAATGACCAGCGGCGCAATTTCCTTTTTGGGCGTAAGCGTCGAGGCATCACGCAAATTATTATAGCCATAGCTATAGGCTTCATCCATCTGCCGTACCTCGCGGTTGCCAATAAATTCCGCGCAGGTTTCGGCAGTTTTGCGGTCGGCGGTTGCCAGTATCAGTTTCGTTCGCGCCAGGCTGGTTAGGTTTTCGGCGCCCTCGCGTCCATAGACAGCCTGCAAACGCGCAATCGAATGCAGCCCCAGCACGATCGCCCCGCCAAACCCGCGTGCGGTCTGCAGCCCATTCTCAATAGCAGGAAGCCGGTGCAATGCGCCAAGCTCGTCAAACAGATACCATGTGCGCAAGGAGCGCGTGCGCGGCAGTGTCATCAGCGTATTGACAGAAAGGTCGAGCCATAAAGTCAGCAACGCCTTGTAGAGCGGAAGATCGACATGGCGCGCGGAGACGAATAGCAGGCTCCCTGCTTTTTTTTCGTTGCGGACCCATTCGCGTATCGAGAAAATTTCACCATCTTCAGGAAGGCACATCAAAGCCTCGGCATTGGTGTTAAATACTGCCCGGATGGATTCGGCCATGCGCGCTGCTTCAGGCGCTGTAATCGGGTCGGCGGTTGTGTCCTGAAGGATCCGGTGAACACGCTTCAGATCGGCTGTCATCAGATTCTCGGCGAGCGCGCGGTTGGTCGTCTGACCATGCTCCGTAAGCTTCAAGCACATTTGCACGAACAACATCCGTGCCGCGAGCACCCAGAATGGATCGGAGCCGCCGCCATCATGGGGAACGAGCGCCTGCGCGGCAGCCGTAAATTCTGCCTGCGTCGAGCATTCATCGAACAGCGACCAGCTGGGACAACGCACATCGCCGGGATTGAGAATGATATCAGTGCGCTCGTCGTAAAAGGCCTCGATAAATGCCCCGGTCAGATCGAAGATAACCGCGCTGCCGCCGCGCGCGCGGACCTCGGCAACGACATTTCTGAGCTGTGTTGTCTTGCCCGCACCGGTCGTACCAATCAGGATCGTGTGGCTCGCTTCCAGTCCGTAGGGATAAGGAATTCCGGCCAGACTATAGGGATGATGCAGCCCGGCCTTGATCCGTTCCGTGAGCGGCAAGGCGATGACCTGCGGGGCGGTCTTGCCGGGAAATAGCTGCGCCGCTGATTTGACAAATTCGCGTTCATTATGGGCTATGACATCGGCGAGCAGAATGTCTCGCGACACCAGCATCGCGCCCCGCTCATGCCGTTCCTCGAGGATTGACGATCCGCGCCCCTGTGCCAGGGTTATAAACCACCAGATAACCGGCAACGCAAATAAGGTCGCGGCGGACAACGCGCCAAGCAACGCGCGGATCGCCTTGGCCCATGCAATCTGGACATCCGGGACCAATGGAATATAGCCGATCGGCACCTGCCGCAGCGCGTCATTGGACAGCACGATGTTCATTGGCTTCATGGCATCGAACTCCATCCAGCCCGATATGGCCGACCAGATACGCCACGCGCAAAGCTGAATTTCATGTTCGCCCATGACCGAATAAAGCATGATCCAGTACACCGCGATGAAGCAGGCCAGCCAGATCAGAAGTGGCACTCGCGCCCCTGCCATGAACATGAAAAACTGATGCCCGATCAGCTGCGATCCGCGGGTAAATTCACTGGCGTTTCTGAGCACCCGCCCCCTCGCCGAATGATGCTCCACCGTAACCGGCGAGCGATCAAATCTGAGGTCACTTCTGGCCATGAAATTGCTCCATTCGCTGCTCCACGGTGCGGATGACTTCATCGCGTTTATTGTCGGGAAGCTGGCGCAGCAAAACATCCACCCCAGCCTGCGCAAATTCTGTAATGAGGGCGAGACGCTGGAGGTTTATACCGGCGCTCTCGCGGTCGGTTTCAACGCGCCGAAGATATTCCTCGACCGCGCTGCGAACGACATCGACGCCGGAGATACCGCGCCCACGCGCCAGGGTTTCTATTTGCTGCTGGATGGATGACGGCAATCGAACCGTCGTGCGAATAGTGTCTGTCAATTTACCAACTTCCGTTTGGACAACGGCGCTGGTGAGACCTACGCAAAGCAGATAATGATATGCGCCCTGCCCTGCCGGGTGTCAACTCACCTTGGTGGTGCCTGTGGTGCCTGTGGTGGTGCCTGTCAAAACGGCGGCAGTCTGACTCAAAACAGAACGCCGGTCGCTCTTGCTAAGTCCCTGATAATCCATAATTAAATGATAAATAGCCGGTTCCGCTCGCAGATGCGTCATTCTGACGCACATGACCTGCCGTGTAACTATCTGTATTTACACCATAAAAACCGCACGGCAGTGCATACGGTGTGCCCCTTTTCCCCCGATGATCGCTTGGTTGTTTCTGACCATCTGACAATATTGGTCCTGCGATTTCGGGTTTTTCCGGTGGGGCAAAACGGGACTGGTTTGCAATGCCTGGGCCTGTCAGCAATGCCTTGCCGCGCCTTTGCTTGATCAAAGGTCGGGCCGCGCCTAGCATATCGTAGTGACCGGGATGCGGTCAGCTTATGGAGAGATTTGCCATGACGAAACCGCAAACAGCGACTGGAAAACAGGACCGGTCCAAACGGAACAAATTGTCAGAAACGGAAAACAATCTAGCGGCAAAAATGCTTATGGCGAGACCTGATAGCAGCGACTGGCTCAAGATGATAATCGCGACGGGATGCCGCCGCGATCCGCTCGATGTGATCAACGATCTGGAATCTGCGCTAGAGGTTTTCAATGCGCGTTTCGCGAGCCTCGTTGCAGCCCATTAGCCAGCCTGTTTCACGGCTCTTTTTCCGGCCCATTTTTTACCGGATTTTCCACAACCGAAGACACCAGTTTCGAGCATGAAAGAAGGGCGCTGCCCTCTTCTTTCAATAGGGCAGTTCCGGTTCTTCGCTAAAGCTGAACCAGTCATGCTGGCGCGCCGGGGTAAGGCATGGCCCTGTCTTTTGATCCAAGCATGCTTTGCCGGTGACGCTGTGGATGATCTGGTCGACCAGCCATTGCGGCATGTCTCCATCACCCTCGTCGATCACCACAAACTCGCCGGTAAAGTTCTGAATGACATGCTGGTCGAAGTCGGTATGCTTTGCTCGTTCCTTGGCCCGTGCGATTGCGGTGTCAAATTTCGTTTGGCTAGTCATGATCTGGCTCCTTTCAGTCTTTTTTGAAGAGGCTATAAATCCGGGAGGCGAGCGGTTCGCTGTCAGGGACAGCGCCAGAGGCGCTGCCGCAAAGCGGGGTGTGGGGGAGCCGATTATTTTGCGATAGCGAGCGTAGCGAGCGAAGCAAAAAATTGGGGGCACCGCACATCCTTGACAGCGGACCGCTCCCCTCTCACAATCGGTCACTCTGCGAGAGGATTTCTCTCCCCCTTTTCTCCATCATCGCGCGCGGTCGGCCCAATCTGTGCAGTCAGCGCGCCTTGCCTCCAAAGCGCGCTGCTTTATCGCTGCGCTGCATCATGCGGCGCGGTTCGTTTCGCTTGTTTCGCTGGCTGGGCTCTGTTTGCGAAACACGGTTACCGGAACGCCGGCGGCGCGCATTTTCTCGGCAAGATTGGCCTGAACGCCTGACCCTTCACAAATTATGGCCTCGACGGGGTCCAGCTTGATCAGCAGCTTGTTGCGTTTGAACGGCGCGGCGTTGCCATAGGCGCGATTAAGCCGGAAAGCGATCAGCGGAACCTCGCGTGATGCGGCCCAAGCGGCGGCGATGGCATCAACGCCTTTGCCCTGCGCCGTGGTTGCCAATGTCATCGTGGGCGTGCGGGTTTTCAGCAAATCCAGCCTATCCCAGATGCGCTGATGATCTTCCCAAATCTGACCGCCGGAAATAACCACAATCGGTCCGGTCGGGGCCAGCTGTTCGCGTTTGATTTTGGCGCGGGCTGCGAGAAATTCGCGGGCGTCGATCTGGCTGGCGGTCAGGATTGACGAAACCCGCGAACCGCGCAGCGCGCTGAACGGGTGTCCGCTGTGGGCGCGGTAAACCTCGCCAGCATGATCGCGCATGCATTCCAGCGCTTCGCGGGCTTCGGCTAGGCTGTGGCACCGCATTTGCGCCTCTTCAACCTCGCTTGCGAAAACCTCGCTCGGGTCGGTGATGCGGGCAAGCGCGCCAAGTTGTAGCGCGGCGCTGTCTTCCTCGCCTTCGATCTGGCGGGCGACAACATGGAAGCTGTTGACAATCCCCCAGGCGATACGCTGGGCGATTGGCTCCATGCGGGTATCGTTCATCAAAGCAAAGATTTCGCTCATCATCGCCTTGACGCATTGCTCGGCCTCGAACGGGCCGGGCATGTCGGCGCTGCTGGGTTCCTCGGCAATGGTTAGTTGGGCTCTGGCAAGGTCGCTGGTGAAAGCGCGGCTATAGGTTGGCGAGGCGGTCGCCTCTTCATAGGCTTGGCCAAGATCGGCAAAGCTGCTAACGGTTTTCGGGTTCTTTGGCATTTCAGTTCCTTTGGACAAAAGAGGGCAGGAAGCGGCTAAGCCCCGCTCCCTGCCCTTGTTCATTTCAGACTAGCTAACTGCATCGCTGGTGGTTTCGCCAAGGTCAGCGGTCTTGCCGCCTTTCCCCTTCGCTTTGCCCTTCGGAGCGGCGCTGCCGTCAAAGTCCTGATCGCCCTGATCGCTGTCGCCGTTTCCCTGACTGGCAGGGGCTGGAACATCACCGCGCATGCGGCGCGGTCTGCTCCATGCGATGGCATAGCTGCCATCATCGCGGCGGAAACAGGCGATATAGAGCGGTTTTGCCATTGACGGGTCGTCAATCGAACCCTGCAAGAATGCCTCGCCGGTTTCGCGTCCCGTCTGTTCCCATAGTGCGCCAACCTTCACCCAAGCCCCTGCTGCGCTGCGCGCGTGGATTTCATAGACAGGGGCGTTGTCGTTGGTGCTGTTGACCTCGCGCAAGGCAAGGGTCATGGTCACGGCCAGTGTATCGATCTTGCCGATATAGAAGCCATTGGCGTTTTTTGTCAGTTCTCCGATATTACTCATTTTCAGTTCCTTAGTTTTTGGCTTGGGATGTTTAGCTGTCCCTCGCCGGTTGATTGTCAAAGCGGCCTCTCCGCCTGACAAATACCCTTATAATAGATACCGTGATATTAGCCTATCTCATTGTTTTCTTGACACTTTTCCGATCATAACTGGTGAGCCTGAGCCAGCCCGTCGCGTCAGCGACAATAAGAAACACAGGGGCGCGCGAAGCGCCCCCTTCCCACTTGGTCGGCCGCGCACACAAATATCCGCGGTGTTCGATCACACCCGGAGCCACCTTCGCCAGTGGCCGCAAGACGCCCTTCGGGCTCTTGAAGGTCAACAGGCACGGGAGGGCTAGCGAAGTTTGTCAGATGGGGGTCGGCGCTTCTCGCCAAAGAAGCAAAAGCCGGCGACCCCCATCTGGCTAACGCAGCTTGCCCGACGCAACTCGTTGACCTTTGAAACCGCAAGGGCAACGCAGGGACATCTGGTGAATGTGGGAGAGGGGGTTATCGAACATCGGTGCGCGTCCGGCGCAATGCCCGCGCCCTAGCGGGCATTGCTCTTCTCTTCCCTCCCCCTTCCCTTCGCGTCAGGGATGGAAGCCCGCAGGGACGAGACCTTAAGGGCTCGTTCGGAGCGCAGCGCAGACGACAGCCCGCCCCGGCCTTGCGCCGGGAGACGCCCGCAGCCACGAGAATTTGAAGCGTTCATGTCCACGCCCTCCGTTCTCTGGCGCAGCCATGGCGCGCAGATGATCTTGGTGATGACGTGTCAAGTAGCCGGGACCGGGTCAGCGCTATGGAAAAGACATGGATTTGAGCGCAACCCCGCTGATAGTGGTGATGATGTCGCGCTGGAGGATACCGGCATCGCAAGTCTCTGGACAGAAACCGGGATACCAGCCTTGACACTGACCCTGGGGCAAGGCGCATCGCGCCGCGCTGCCAGCAGGCGAGTCCGGCTCGTCAACAAAGGTGGCACCGGAATGCGAGGATATGGTGAAAATGAAGCAGCATATGGAAATGATGCATGAAATGATGGAAAGCCAAGGTGGAAATGGAGCCAGTCTGCGGGGCGACACGTTGATCGCGAAGAAACTCTATGGCAGCCGGGAGACGCGCGCGATGCCAAGCATTCAGTGACCGAAGATTTTTCGCAACAATGAGGATTTCTATCGTGCTGAACTAACGACGGTAGTCCAGTAATATGTTGATATTGTGTTATAAATATCTACATTATTTGCCTATGAGGGTACCGTGTAGAAAATTGGGATTTTGCACATATTGTTGTAGTTTAAACATGCCTTGCGATGTACCAGCGAAGGTGGTTTTTCGCCCATCAAGTCGTTGACTGGTCAAGAGGCTCATCTGCTCAGCCCTTCCCCATTGTGTTCACGATAGGACCGAAGCTCGATGCTATTCAACAAGCCCCGCTGGTTTACTTTTCCTAGCAGCGCATAGTTGGACACAGCGAGCTATTTGCATGGAATATCATTTTGAGGGTTGCGGCCTGCTTTCTTACTGCTAATGAATTGCAATAACAATCAGGAATCCAGTCTATGCAATCTCTCGCCTTTCGTACCACAGCTTTATGGACCACGTTATTTGCCATATCATTTGCCGCGCCATTGCACGCCCAAGAAAATCCGGAGGCTGAAGACAGTTCGAACACGCTGCGTACAACGAAAGACGGCAATACCATTGTCGTTACCGCCAAAGCATATGTGTCTGACTCAAGCCTATCGGCCAATAAGGCCGATATACCCCTTATTCAATCCCCGCAGTCTGTTTCCGTTATATCCCGTGATCAGATTGATCTGCTCAACTTCATCGATGTGCAGCAAGCGGTTCGCTATTCAGCGGGCGTAACCGGCGAAAATTATGGCCCGGATTTGCGCTATGACTTTCTCACTGTGCGCGGCTTCATTCCCAAGCAATATATCGATGGCTTGGTAGCTCCTTCCACGACAACAATCGCATCGACCGGCGTTGACCTCTATGCTTTTGATTCCGTGGAAATCTTGAAAGGACCAGCTTCAACCTTGTACGGAAGCACGCCGCCGGGAGGCATTTACAATCAGACCTCGCGCCGCGCGAATAATGAATTTGACGGAGAAATTCGCGGCAAGGTCGGTACGGATGATTATTACGAGCTGGCTGGCACCCTGACCGGACCAATTGTTGACGGTATATCGGCGCGCTTGACTGGTCTTTACCTGAACCGTGGTTCCGAAAGGGATTTCGTAGATGCAGAGCGCATCATGGTTGCGCCGACTTTCTCATTTGATATCGGGCCTGATACTGCGCTGACCGTGAATGGCTATTATCAGAAAGACATAATTGACGGCGAAATGAACGGTTTTTTACCAGTTGCAGGAACGTTGCTACCCAATCCCAACGGCGAGTTGCCACGCAGCGTGAATCTGGGTGATCCGAGCAATCGCTTTGAGCGGGAACAATATGCCATCGGCGCATCTTTTCGGCATGATTTCTCGTCCAATGTGTCGTTGCTCTCATCCATTCGCTACAACGATTATGACGAAAAAACACCGCAGAATATCTATGGCGGCGGCGGTTTCACCAATCGCACCGACCCTAGCCAGCCGGATTATATTCGCACTATTGGCCGGTTCAACTTTACCTATACCGAAGAAGTGGAAGCTCTTTCTTCCGATACGCGCATCGACGCCGAGTTTGAAACTGGCGCGCTGACCCATAAATTTATTGCGGGCGTTGATTATCGCAGAGTTGTGAATGTCGCGGACTTTGGCTTCTTTTTTGACCCGCAGCCTATTGATGCGTTTGATCCGGTTTTCACGCCAATCGTAACGCCAGCGGTTCTATATCCGATTTCGTTTAACAACCAGCGCCTGCGTCAAATAGGTATTTACGCACAAGACCAGATTGGGCTGGGAAATTTATTCCTGACATTAGGCGCGCGTCAGGATTGGGTGAATATTGCCAACCGGACCACCAATACAGACACCGATCAAAAGGCGTTCACTTGGCGCGCCGGTCTGAACTACGTCACGGAAAGCGGTCTTGCTCCATATGTTAGCTACGCTCGCTCCTTTGAACCGGTTCTGGGTATTGATGCGGTGACCAATGAACCATTCAAGGAAAGTAGCGGCGAGCAGTTTGAGGGCGGTATCAAATATGATGGCCGGACTTTAGGCGGCAATGTCGATATTTTTGCAACCGCTGCGCTTTTCCATATTCGCCAGAGCAATGTCGTTGCTACCGCTCCGTCCACTACACCGGTATTCGGCACGCAATCCGGCGAAGTTGAATCGACTGGAATTGAACTGGAGTTTGCCGCTAGAATTAATAATCAAGTTGCCTTCAACGGCTCTTACAGTTTTACCGATACCGAGGTTACGCAAAACGCTAACAATCCATTGGAGGTTGGTGAACCTTTGCCTGTCACGCCGCAACATCGCTTGGCCTTGTTCGGTAACTATACGGTGCAACAGGGCATGTTGGGCGGTCTGGGTTTAGGCATGGGAGTCCGTTACAGCAGCAAAAGTGCAGGAAGCTTGCCAGGTCCATTTAATCCGCTGGTTTATAATGGAGATGCTTCACTGCTCTTCGATGCTATCGTCAGTTATGATACCCCCAAATGGCGGTTTGCCATCAATGGTTCGAATATTTTTGATCAGCGTTATGTCGGTCGCTGTGCAAGCGCGACGGGCTGTAACTTTGGTGCTGGGCGGCAGGTTATCGGTACGGCCACATATAAATTTTAGAGGATAGCGATCAGTTTGAGGCCGCTTTAGGCAATAGAGTATGAAAACCAATCACCTTCGCGGATGGATTTTTATTCATAAGTGGAGCAGCCTTGCCTCCACGCTGTTTCTGTTCATGCTGTGTGTGACGGGTATGCCGCTGATTTTTCACGAGGAAATTGACGCGGTATTTTCTGAGAACCAGCAAACAGTGGTTTCGCCAATTGAAGCTGGCAACGAAGGCGCGCTGCTCAGTTTGGATGCTGTTCTGAAAACAGCGCTGGCCGAGCGGCCTGACGAACTGCCGCTCTATATGAGCTTCGATATTGACCAGCCTGTGGCCAATGTCACGACCGGCAAAACCGCCGCAGCCTCTGATAGCGAAATGAGTTTTTTTCCTATCGATAGACGCAATGGAGATGTGATTGCCCCGGAGTTAGCCGAAGAGCAGGGTGTTATGGATTTCATCCTGCGTTTGCATGTTGATCTGCTTATGGGATTGCCGGGAATGTTGTTTCTTGGCCTTATGGGCTTTCTTTTTTTTGTAGCGACAATTTCCGGCATCTTTCTTTATGCTCCGTTCATGGCTCGACTACGATTTGGACAAATCAGGCGCGAGCGCAGCGCAAGAGCAAGATGGACCGATTATCACAACCTGATTGGTATTGTGACGTTGGCATGGGCTTTGGTTGTGGGGACGACCGGTGTCATTAATACGCTCGCCGATCCATTGACTGAAATCTGGCAAGCAAGCGAACTCGATACCAGTGGGACAGCAAATAGCGGCGCAGCGTATGTCGGAAAGCTGTCATCCATCGATGAAGCATTGGCGACAGCGCGGCAGGCATCGCCCGGCAAGACCATCCAGTTCATTGCCTTTCCCGGCGTTGCCTATAGCAATGATCGGGATATGGCCGTGTTCTTGCAGGGTGAAACGGAATTAAAGAAAAATATGCTTACAGTTGTTCTGATCAATGCCGCTAGTGGCAAGCTTGAATCTGTGCAGGATATGTCGTGGTATATGAAGGCATTGCTCTATTCTCAACCGCTCCATTTTGGTGACTATGGCGGTTTGCCTATGAAAATTATTTGGGCCTTTTTTGATGTGGCTTTGATTTTTCTATTGGGTTCAGGACTATACCTTTGGAAACGGAAATGGACAAAGCGCGCCATCGATCTGGCTGAAACGGATTAAGCGATGGCGCAAAGACGGGCAAGAACTTCGAAAAGGCAAATCTGGACGATACCCGTTGCCCTAGCTGTCACCATATTTTTGGGCTTATTCTTGGCTCTTACCGGAGATGGCTGGATTGATCGGATTGCTTGTATTGGATTGGCAGTTCCAATATTCCTGACCGCAAGTGTAATCGGAAAATGGCGCTCGTAGCAAAAGAAGTTATCGTCCACGACTCGGCCCGTCACGTTCCATACTTTGCTTTTGGGCCTTAAATCGCCTGTCCATCTCATCCTTCAATATCTCCAGCATCCGTGAGTGACGAAGACGCTGCGCGTTCGTTGCATCCTCTGCAATGACCTCCCGCTGCCTGAGATGAGCTTCGATGTCGGCAACGCTCAAGGACGCTGAACAACTAACCGGCTGATGCCGGCCATCTAATCGAGGGTCATAATGTAAGTCCTTCATTTTAATTGCACGCCGTAAGTGTGTTATCCGATCATGAAAGTGTGCCGGGAAGCAGGGTCGACTTCGCAGTCAGCATAAGCTGCTGCATGATGGAGCTTCGCGGGAGGGGCCTTCCAATGTAGGTTACGCACTTCGCTAAAGCATGGTGCAACCGGCATCGCGGAATGGCCCGGCTCACGTCCCCGGCAGGGACACACCCATACGATCAATGCATGAACGCTTGAAAGAATCAATCAAGCTGCTGCACCGATGCCTGGGTTAAAAATTCTCCAGATTTCAACATGGCATGCATGGTGACGGCCAACTTGCGAGCCAAGGCAGTGGCGGCACGCTTAAAGCCGACCTGTTCTTTGAACTGGAGACCCCATGTTCGCAAGTCACTTTGGGCGAAACTTCGGGTTAGGGTGATCACTGCGGCCTCGTGGAGCAAACCGCGCAGATGCTTGTTGCGGCGCCTTGAGATGTGGCCATCATAATCCACCTCACCGGATTGGGAGCGACGCGGTACAAGACCAAGCCAGGCTGCTACCGATTGAGACTTTCGAAAATTATCTTGATCTTCAATAGCAGCCATGAATGCATTCGCCGTGATTGTTCCGACGCGCATCGGCGTCGGGCTTTCGGCTGAGTTCAGCTGTTCGCTCACGCAGGCTGCGCCAGGCCGCTAGCACAGGTAAAATGATTGTTCCAATTCGTCCTGATCGTCCAGCAGATGACTGACATTCTGATCGAACACATTGCCTTGGTGGGCTGGGACAGTAAGGCCGAATGTCTTCATTGTCCGACAAATCTGATTGGACAACTTAACCGTCATCCGCACCAGTCGAGTGCGTAGGTTCGAACTCTTGCTTTATTTTACGCGATGAGCGCCCTTTCGCTCTGCGCACAAAGTCGCTGTCCGCAATGTGAGGAGGGATCTCGACAAACATATGGACATGGTCGCGCGACAGAGCGCCATGAATGATCTTCACGCCTAGTTCACTGCAAACCTGTCGGGTAATTTCACGCACCGGCAGGTAAACATCCCTATGCAGCACTTTGAAACGATATTTTGGCGCCCAGATAATGTGATAACGATGATGAAAATCCGTGTGGCACCCGTTTGGATATGGCATAAGCACTATCTTCCAGCTACAAGCTGGTGGGTTTACTCCAAAGGTGAAACACTATATCAAGAGGGAGATGATCGAATGACCAAGGAGGACGAACACGAAGTTGGGCCTAAGCTACGGATTTTTCAGCGCATGAGAAAGAAAGAGCAGGTCACCGAGACGTGCGCGTCTGTGAGCGATGCCCTTGGAAAGCGGAGTCAACTCGGCATCAAGCGAAGGCTCATGATTTCAGGGGACCATGAGCGGATCGAAAATGTGGCCGCGGCTGAGCGCCGCATCAACGAAACGCGTGGCGATCTCCTGTCCGAAGACAAGGCTGAAACCATCAAAACCCTGCGACGTGGGACCAAGATGGTGATGGTCGGTGACGGAGTGAAGGACGCATCTGTTATGGCAAACGCCGATGTCGATGGCCTGGCGCACTACAGTTCGCGACTCATTCGGGTAGATATGCGAGATCCATCATCCGCCAGAATGAATTCGTTAGCCTCGGGATTAGCCCCGCATCCGCGGTGTCTAATGCGCTGCGTCTGCTCGCCGATCGCGATAAGCGGCCGAATCTAGCATGATACGCGGTGGTGGCTTACGCCTAGAACAAGCTGGGCAATCCGGTACATTTCTTAATCAGATGGGGTCTGAACTAACCGCACTGAAACCGCAGCTTGAATCAATTGGCTTGACCTGGGAGCGGGTCATCGAAGCCCTGATCGTTATATTCGTCGCATTCCTGGCGCGCTTCATGTTGCGAAAGCTTGTAGTCCACTATTTCGAGCGCGCTGGCTCCGGCGAGAGGATGGTCATACTCAATCGCCGTACGCAAAGGGTTTTCTCTCTGAGTATCTGGTTTTTGGCCTCTATCATTCTTCTGGGCCTGTGGGGCGTAAGCTTTTCTTGGCTCTGGGCCACTGCGGTAGGGGCTCTGGGTGTTGCCGGCGTGACGTTCCTCGCAACTTGGGCAATACCCAGCAATGTAACCGCAGGATGGCTGCTGGCTCCCAACCGGATGTTCAAAGTTGGAGAAACGATAGAAATATTACCTGAAGAAATTTCTGGTCGGGTGGTCGATCAAACACTGTTTTTTATTGTGGTATCCGAAAATGACGGATCGGTAACCCATATTCCCAACAACTTCATCTTTCAGCGTATTATTCGTTGCAAAGCTGAGCATGGGAGGCCTAGCTACGACACCATACTCGCTGCTACTGGCACGCCGGCGAAGGCAGAAGCGAACTCCGAACGCGGGCCAGCGCAAGAACCTTCACCGGAACCTGAATGAACAACAAGACTTGCTGGAAACCTCAGGCGCCTCGTGAAACTTGTGCCGACATAGCAATATGAACAGCGCCGAATGACCGAAATCCGCTCTTTGAGCGGAATAAACCCGTTTGGCTGAGCCAAATACTACCTCTAGTGGCTCGAGTTTCCCACCGATATCGACCGTTTTTGCCTCGTGTACAGGGTCTTGGACGTGCTAACTCCTTATATTGTCCTTGAACTATCGGTGGCCAAAGTTTAAGTACGTTATTAGTCATTTCTTTCTAAGGTGGTGCTTGGCTCAGTATAGGTGCCGGTGCGAATGCATAAAGCCTTCACCGTTCCGTACCCCGCAAAGGAAAAATATGCCCGACGATCACAAAACGGACGACAGGCACAACCACGCGCACGGTGGCTTGTTGAATCGGCTTTTGGGCGGCCGCGCCGAGGTCATCTTTGCCGCTCTTTGTGGCGTTGCCTTGCTGTTTGGGTGGCTGGGACCGAAATACGGCATTATGTCCGAACAATTCGGATTTGGTCTGCTGCTGGCGGCTTACTTCTTCGGGGGATACTTCACCCTGCGTGAGGCGGTTGAAAAAATTGTCAAGGGGCAGTTCCAGATTGATTTTCTGATGCTGGTGGCCGCCACCGGTGCAGCCATTCTGGGGGAATGGGCTGAAGGGGCCTTCCTGCTGTTTCTGTTCAGCGTTGGCCATGCCCTTGAAAATTACGCCATGGGCAAGGCCACAAATGCCGTCGCGGCCTTGGCTGATCTGACACCGGACGAGGCTTTGGTCCGTAGAGGCGACAAAACCGAAACGGTATTGATCGAAAATCTGCTGGTGGGGGACATCGTCGTTGTCCGTTCCAATGAACGGCTTCCGGCGGATGGCTTCGTCGTCAAAGGATCAAGTGCCGTGAACCAGGCCCCAATCACGGGCGAGAGTGCGCCGGTAGATAAAATGCCTGTCAATGATCCAGAATATGCCGCAAGGAATCTGGATAATCTCACTGCGGAAACACGTGTCTTTGCCGGTTCAATAAACGGCAGCGGCAGCCTTGATGTTCAGGTCACGAAACTCTCGAGAGAATCGACCTTGGCGCGGGTAGTGACAATGGTTGCCGAGGCGCAGACCCGCCAGTCACCGACGCAGAACTTTACCAAAAAGTTCGAAAAGATATTTGTGCCATTCGTCATCGTGCTGGCCGTCGTGACCAGCTTTTCGTTCCTGATTTTCGACGAAACAGCCGCTGAAAGCTTTTACCGTGCAATGGCTGTTCTGGTCGCGGCCAGTCCCTGTGCCTTGGCAATTGCGACACCCAGCGCGGTGCTGTCGGGGGTCGCCCGCGCGGCGCGCGGCGGGGTGTTGATAAAGGGCGGTGCACCGCTGGAAGCTATGGGTCATCTGGACGCGATCGCCTTTGACAAAACCGGCACCCTTACTATCGGAGAGCCACATCTCGTGGAAATCGCACCCTACGGCGATGTGTCAGAGACTGAACTGCTGCAGGTCAGCGCCGCCGTCGAAATGCTGAGCGATCACCCGCTTGCACAGGCCGTTGTCAGGGATGTCAAAGACCGCCTTGGCGATTTGCCGTCCGAGGCCTCCGATTTTGTCAATATTATTGGCAAAGGCGTATCGGCAAAGGTTGGCGACAAGAACGTTCACATCGGCAAGACTGCTCTGTTCGACGATGTCGGAGGATTGCCTTTGCCTGATGATCTGCGCGCATCGGTGGGGGCGATGTCACAAAATGGTCGCACGACGATGATCGTCAGAAGCGGTGACATATATCTTGGCGCAATCGGTTTGATGGATACACCGCGCGAGGACGCGAACTCGGTCATCGCCGCGCTGCGTGATCTGGGGCTGAAACGGATGATGATGATCTCCGGCGATAATCAGAATGTCGCCGATGCCATCGCTAAAGAGGTCGGCCTCGACACTGCGTTCGGCGATTTGATGCCCGAAGACAAGGTGACAAAGATTGCCGCTCTCAAGGCGGACGGTGGCGTGGCGATGGTGGGCGACGGCGTGAACGACGCCCCGGCGATGGCCAATGCCACAGTTGGTATTGCCATGGGGGCCGCAGGATCCGATGTCGCGCTGGAGACAGCGGACATCGCGCTGATGGCGGATGATTTACAGACCCTGCCATTTGCCGTGGGGCTCAGCCGTAAGACCAGTCGCGTTATCCGCCTCAACCTTTGGTTTAGCCTTGGCGTAGTTGCCTTCCTGATTCCGGCGACCTTGTTGGGCCTGGGGATTGGGCCGGCTGTCCTGATACACGAGGGATCAACACTGGTCGTCGTTGCCAATGCGTTGCGATTGCTGGCCTTCAAGGATAATCGCGTCAAATCGGCGTAGCATGCGCGGTCACAGACGCAGTGGAGGCGTCAGTCCGCTGTCTTCGAGCTCCCAATTGGCCAGCCATGTGTCCGACCGCCGTTCCAGCACAAGGTAGTTCCGTTGCGCGACATAACATCTGTGCTGACCTGGTAGCGGCCGAATGCGAATTGGATTCTGCGAAAGTGGCGCTTCGCCCAATTGTGCAAGGCTGCCGAGAAACCTGGCCCAGGCACGGGGTGGCGCCCGATGCGCGATGCCGGACGCCACAAGCTGGTCGATCCGAAGTCCCTCTCCGAGGTCCATGACGGCCCGCGTCGCCAGATGAATTTCTCCAGAAACTACCGTGATATTCTGCCCAGCGGCGCGCGCCATGTCCCGTACGAGGCGTAACATTCGCGCCCACTCCGCACGATGGCCACGGCTCTGCCACTGATCGCGCAGATCGTCTTCGTATTTCTGCATACGCGGGATCACGACCATCAGCGCCTCAAGAATGGACAGGCGCGGCCCAAGTAGCGGCACGCTGGACATCAAGAGCGTTCGGCCCGTTTCCCTTGTTGCAGCATCGGACTCCATCATCGACCATCCGCCGATGCCCATGACATCTTTTCGTGTTCGCTCCGATCTCAGGTCCGGTGCCAGAATGCGCAGCCCCGGCCCACGGACAACCCAGCCGAGATGGTGCCCTGCGGGGTCGTGGAACCGCGCGGGAAGATCCCCTTGAGCCGCCGCCTGCTGGAAAATCAAAAAGTTCTCCCGCGCGGTGTTAAAAAGTGTCTGGCCGACAGCCGAATGGGTCTGCCATCGCCTGAGCGAGCCCCAGCCGTCGCAAATATCGTGATCATCCCACTGCATCAGCGACGGCACACGTGCGGCAATCCATGCGAATTCAGGTGCAGAGTAAAGCTCTGCGTAGCGATCAAAAAACTTCTGGTGCAGATGGTGGTGCAGATTGGCTAGATCAGCTTGGGAAGGATTGTCGGGAAGATGCGATGGCCAGTCTTCGCTCAGAGGATGGCCCTGTGTGACTTCATCGGCATAGACCTGATCGCCCCCATGCAGCAGCAGTGCGAAAGGTTCCTCCTGGTGCGCCTTACACAGCCGCGCCCACATCGCGTTGCGCTCCGACCCTTCACGCTCCAGGTCGCCAATCTCTTCACCGTTGCACGACACAAATGCGATCCGCAGATCGCCGCGCAGATCGCCAGCCACGGGGTAGATTCCGCCGTTCCAGCGATATTCCGATGGCCGGTCACTCGGCAGGTTGAACCGCACGCGCCAGACCGTCGCGCTGTCAAACTGCGCCAATATTTCGGCAACATGCATCGCCTCCGACGACTTGACGTCTGGCGGACGCTCGTTCCCCTCCACAATGAACAGCGCCGAAAGCGTCAGTCTGCCGTTGTCGATATTGTCGAGGATAAGGATGGGGCCGATTAGGGAAGGACGTGCAGCGATCATGGTATTTTGCCCGGAATGTGATGCGAGATCGTTATAGTCGTTGATCCGGGACGGTCAAGACTGCATTGATCGTCCGTAGTTTCAAACATCGTGCGCCCCAATGTTCGACTGGGCATCGACAAATATCGTTTCAGCACGGGAACATACACGGCAGCGGTCTCCGACTGGGCAAAAATTGTTACCACCGCGCCCTGCGGCGCAGGATTACAGAGAGCGCGATCGACGCGGCAGAACCGGCAAACCACACGAGAACCAATCCGGCCTTCGAGGAAATGCAGTGGACCGCCAGCCCATCTGACGAGCCTGTCCACATCGGTGACGTCGCGCAACGCTGACACCTCTTTGCCGAAGCCGAGCCAACCTGCCACACCGCCGCCAAGATCGCTGGCCGGGCCCGCCATGGCAGCCGTCCAAGCCAACAGCCGATCGACCAGTGTCCAAACCCCGAGCGCCAGAAATGGCCAGATCACGATTCCGCCTAGGAGAATGGCTCCCGGGATGCGCGGTCCGTGCGCTGGGACGTTGACATCGTAGCTGTAGTAATCGCAGTATCGGCCGCGACGACGCCGGTGTTTCCCACGACGGAAAAGGTGATGCTCCATATCTATACGTCTTCAAGCATGGAATGATCCTTCGGTCCGGGCCGCTGCTGGGTCCTCGACCTGGATTGTTGAATGGGTGATCCCGAAATCTTTGTGCAGCGCCGCCCGGGCGGTGGCGAGTAGGTGTGCGCGTACCCTGCCGCCCATCCCCGTTTCTCTTGTCAGTCGAACAGTTCGTGCAGCCAAGACTTCCGTCGATAGCCGTGGTTGCCATGGCCGCCATGGTGTCCGCCGCCGGACTTGCTGTTACGATAACCGCGATCATCGTCGTCGAAACGCGGGCCAAGTGTGCTCGGCGGTGGGGATGTCATTTCACCAATGCTTCGTTCTATGATCTTGTCGAGTTCGCCACGATCCAGCCAAACGCCCCGGCATTTGGGGCAGAAGTCGATCTCGATCCCCTGTCGGTCGGACATGCTCAGAGCGATGTCGCAAACCGGACAGCGCATGGTTTGAACCGCCCCGGGATTGCCGGAGGCCATTTGGTATAAGTTACGCAGCCATGGCGACGTTGTCCAGCATGGCATAATATCTTTCTTCGGCTTCAGCAGGCGGGATATTGCCGATGGGTTGCAATAATCGCCTATTGTTAAACCAATCGACCCATTCCAGTGTTGCGAACTCGACAGCTTCAAAGGAACGCCATGGCCCACATCGGTGGATTACTTCAGCTTTGTAAAGGCCATTGATCGTCTCGGCCAAGGCATTGTCATAACTGTCGCCAACACTGCCGACCGAAGGTTCGATACCGGCTTCGGCTAACCGTTCGGTATATTTTATGGATACGTATTGCGATCCACGGTCGCTGTGGTGGATGAGCCCACCGCGTTAGGCAGGCCTGCGATCATGCAAAGCCTGCTCCAAGGCATCCAAAACAAAGCTGGCATGGGCTGTCCTGCTGACACGCCAGCCAACGATATAGCGCGTGTAAACATCGATCACGAATGCGACATATACGAACCCGGCCCAGGTTGAGACATAGGTAAAATCTGACACCCACAGCTTGTTAGCCGCTGGTGCATGAAACTGCCGGTTGACGTGATCCATGGGGCAAGGCGCTGTCTGATCGCTGAATGTTGTACGCACGGGCTTGCCGCGGATCACCCCTGCCAAGCCCATATCGCGCATCAGTCGTTCGACAGTGCAGCGCGCGATGCTGAACCCTTCACGCTGCATCTGCCGCCACACTTTGCGGACGCCGTAAACCGCGAAGTTCTCAGCAAACACACGCGCAATCTCTGGCTTTAGCGCAATATCCCGCTGTGCGCGGGCCGACAACTGTGACGGATCCCGCCGCGCTGCGACATGCTTGTGATATGTTGAAGGGGCGATCGGCAAAACATCGCAGATCGGCTCGACCCCGTGGGCAGCGCGGTTATCATCGATAAACGTAATCATCGCTTGAACGGGCGGTCGAGCTCCGCCTGCGCAAAATATGCTGAAGCCTTACGCAGAATCTCATTGGCTTGGCGCAGTTCACGTTTCTCGCGTTCGAGTGCCTTAAGCTTGTCAGCCGTATCAGTCGAAATGCCAACGCGTCTGCCGCTGTCGACCTCGGCCTTCTTCACCCATTCGTGAAGCGTCGATGGTGCGCAGCCGATCTTCTCGGCTACAGACACCGCAGCGGACCAGCGTGACGGATAATCGCCCTCATGATCCAATACCATCCGCACCGCTCGGGCACGAATCTCGGGTGAAAATTTGTTCGTTGTTTTACTCATAATAGGCCCTTCTACTCAGGAGTTGGGGCCTCCGGCAATCCCGGGGCGGTTCAATAGTGTGTTTTGAAGAGGTTGCTTCCGATTGAGGCCTCGGACCGGGGACGCAGGCGGCGTCCCGAAGGGAGCCGCAAGATCATTAACGGGATACTTTGGCGACTTCGCTGCGGCACGCCGTGGCGCGCCGTTCCGCCCAGATACGGCAACTGGAACACGATCTATCGGCGCTTCAGGCCGTAGAGCGAAGTCGAGGTATAGGTGGCGACATCAGTGACATTGGGCGTGATCATGGCCAGCAGCAGCCACTACAGCATCGATAGCCCCACGGATCGCGCCCATGTCTCGGCAGCGCGCGGGAAAGGGGGCTCATCGAAGAGCCCTTGGCCGCACGGGACGAGTTCACCAGCCAGCTTCACTGTCTGGCTGATGGACGGAGACGGTCGCTCGCCTTCCACCCTACCGTCGGCCATCAAGGCCGTCATTCGCGGGCGCTCCAATCGCCGCGTGAAGATTGAGCGCTTCTTCGAACGGCTGAAAATCAATCGCGCCATCGCCATATGATCTAACCAACTCGCGGAGGCCTTCCTATCCATGGTCCATGTCGCAACAGCGTGATACTGGCTCAAATTTGTCCGCGCGCCCTAAGATCAGCGAAAACTACGAAATCTGGATGACCAATTTCTCGTCCGTATGAATATTTTTAAGGCTTCAACTGATTACGAGTTTGTCTCACCCGCATCGGCATCAGCCTTGGCAATTTCTGAACTGCGTTTTTTGAGGCGGTCGATTAGGCCGCTAATCGTTCCGCCCTGCACGATGACCGAGAATAACACGACGACATAAGTTACCGACAAGATCACAGTACGGTCAGGGCCTTCCGGTAAAGATAGCGCAAGCGCTATGGAAATCCCGCCGCGCAGTCCTCCCCAGACTAAGGTTGGCAATGCCATGCTGCTAAGAGCCTGGAATGGATGCAGCGCAAATAACGGCAGCCCCACGCCTGCAATGCGCGCGCCTATGACAAGCGGAATGGTGACGATGCCAGCAAGTATAAGAACGAGTGTCGGGGCGATCGCAATGACTTCGAGGCCAATAAGAAAAAATAGTACCGCATTCAAAAGCTCATCAATCAGAGCCCAGAATTTGAGCAGATAATCGCGCGTCGTATCGCTCATCGCCAGTTTAACCCCTGCATTACCGATCAGGAGGCCTGCAACGGCCATGGCAACTGGTCCGCTGACGTGCAAAAATTGTGCAAGGCTGTAACCGCCCATAACGACCGCAAGCGAGATCATTACTTCGACATTATATTCATCAATAGTACGCATCGCTCGAAAACCAAGCCAGCCAACGATGCCCCCTAGAACCGCTCCGCCGCCAGCTTCTTTCATAAAATCAAGAGCGGCATTCCCGGCTGAAAACTCCGATGTACCCAGCGCCGCAGTCAACAAGATACCGAATACGACCACGCCGACACCGTCGTTGAACAGGCTTTCTCCAGCGACAGTCGCTTGTAACGTTGGCGGCACGGCAGCGCGTTTAAGTACGCCGATAACCGCTACCGGGTCGGTTGGACTAATCAGCGCGCCAAACACCAGGCACCATAAATAGCTGGTCTGGATACCAAAGATTCCCGCGATAAAGTAAAATCCGCTTCCAACTATAAAGGTCGATATGCCAACGCCTAACGTACTGAGTAACATGATCGGCCAGCGCCCACGCTTCATATCGGCCCAGTCGACGTGCAGCGCACCCGCAAACAATAGGAAGGATAGCATCCCGTCCATCAATGTGTCTTGAAAATTGATGTCGGCCAGAAAACCCAAGACGTTTTCAGCCAATAGGCTGTTGGGCAGTATCCAATCAATGCCGATCACCGCTAGTGACGCTACCGCTCCCATGATCGTCAAACCAATTGAAGATGGTAGTTTCAAATAACGGTGATTAAAATAACCTAAAATGGCCGCCAGCGTGACTAGGATCGCGGCGGCGTCAAACGGTTGAAGATTAGCGGCTAACATGGTATAGTCCTGACGCGTAAAAGGTGAATAAGTACCGTGTAACGCAGCTAAATTTCAATTGAGGCCTTTCCGGTTGCTGATGAAGCATTCTCATCTGTTGACACCATTCTTTGGATGAAGTTCTGACATGATGCTAAAATTCTAACGCTAATATAATTGGCTATCACGCACAATTCCGGTTTGGAAGATAATTCCGAGAAGATTGAAATATTCCGTAAGATGTTTTTTGACTCACAGATATATGTGACCACTTCTTTCGATTTCTAAAGAAAATCCATGACAGATAAGTATCTGGAGAAGTGGAAAATGCCGCTAAAGAACAATATACTCATAGAAATTGTAACATCGGGTGACTGGCGAGGCCTTCTCTACATGCGATTATAGCCATTCTCGAAGCGTTTCATAGGGCGTGTCTTCAGGTTGAAGGGATGCTCCGTGCAATCTCAGCAAGATCGCGCGCGAGGTTAGGCAGCGTTGAACGCTCTATATCAAGGACTGTGCCGATGAACCCCAAGGCCCGCGCCCGGCGCGGTTCTTCATAATCTGCGCCGCTGGTTTCTAAAACCACGGGAATTTTAATATTCCCCCGCTGCAAGGAGAGAAACCAGGGCGGACGTACCGGGCCGTCAGGGGTGATGTAGTCGAACACGGGTTTTGTGACGGTAAGGCCAATGCCTTGCCGCGCTAGCATGTGACGCGCGGTGATCAGAGCTTCGATGATGACCCGGTCGAAATCATGATCTACCGGAATGAAGCGGTGGCCGTTGTGGACAGGCTGTCCCCATGCGCGAAGCGCACCGTAACCGCGCGCATCGGGATCCTCGCCGATAGCAACCAAGGTCAGGTCGGGCCCGCTGATTGGTTTATCCCGCGTGCCTGGGTGGCGAAGGCGGGTTGCAAGATCGATGGTGCCATCTGTGGTTTCGATGCTGTGTTCGTGGACCTTGCGTGCAAAGATCAGCAGATAGGCCTGCGGTTCATGGCCTTTGGGCCAGCTTTTAGCAACTTCGCGCAGCACTGCGAATATGCGCAGCGATTCCCAATCGCGCGGATGGGTAAAGAGCACGCGGCTCAGCGGTATGCCGGGTGCAACCTCCAGTCGCTCGGCGAGCTGACGCACTGCGGCAAATTCGCTCGAAATATCGCGTTTGTCCTGTTCATTTGCTTCAATGACCGTGCGCCCGCTCAGCTCGAGCAGGCGCCACAGCAGCTTTGCAAGGCGCGGAGCGCCGTGGCTTGCTGCATCGCGCGGCTCCGGCTCCTCTTCGGGATGCTGCGCCAGCGAAAGCGCGGGTGGTCGCAGCACGGAAAAATAGCCTTCAGGCTGGTTGCGCGCGGGACGTTTCTGGCTGGTAATGGTGGTGAAAGTCTGTTCCCGGAAAAACGGACATTTAATGGCATGCTCAGGCCTGCTTCGCGCTGTCAGACGCCTGAGATAATAGGTGTCAGCCCCGGTGAGCAAAGCGGGCGAGAGCATCGGAGTGGCAATCTCGCCCCGACAGGCGCAGGCGATCCATTGCCCGTTTTTACGGGCATGGCGCACAAGCATCAGCGCTGCTTCTTCATCCCGGTGATCGCCGCGCCCGGTGTACCAGATGCGCAAAGTGTCACTAAGGGCCGGTGCGATCGGCTCTTTGCCTTTTGCATTTTTCGCGCCTCTGGGGACCAACCACATGGCCTTGCTTAAGCTGCTGGCAGCTTGACATCAATCTTTGTTATGGTGGTCCAGTCCAGCTCCTTCCAGCGGGAAATCCGGTAGCGTGTTCCCACCGCTGGACTGAGGAAGATCGTCCGGCGTCCCTGGCGGGAAACGAGAAAACGCCGCCCTTCGCTTCCATCAGTAAATTTGATCGTTTGGGCAAAGACGATCATGTCGCCGTCCTTGGGTGGGGGTTGCGGCCGCACGACAGCGGGCGCGCCACTGCAGGGCGTATTCGCTGGTCGTGGGGCCGAGCATGTCAAGAATCCTTGCGGGGCATTCGGATTCGTTCGGTCCCATGGTTTCGCTCATATCCTTGTAACCGAAAATCATCCCGTCGCTGGCGCGTGTATTATATTTAACAAGGCATACCAGCGCGAAGACGGTGGTCTGGCCAGTTTCCTTGTTATATTGGCGGCACGCGGCATACCAGGTGCGCATCTTGATCATTGCAGAGGCCAGTATTTCGCTCTTGCCCGCATCGTTCTCGAATGTGAATTGATCCTCAAGATAGGCTTTTGGCGTTTCGTGGGATCCCAGTGAATTCATGAATAGCCATCCCATTGTTGTTCTCCTTGTTATGTTGTCATCACGGTAAAATTGACAGGGGGCCAATGTTCACGCTATGTCCACAATCGATAAGGAATTTGATATGAACAAAGCACCGAATTGGTTGCAAAATATTGATGTAGACCTTGGTCTGATCGAGATGCGCGATTGCTGCGACGAACATTGGACATTCCGCGCGCTTGCCGGTGCTTCGGTTGGGGTTGACCCGGAGGATGCATTGTCGGCCGCATCCGAGCTTTCGCGCACAGTCAATGGTTTGATGGCAGGACAAACTGACGCCAAGACCGCACTGGCGGCCATTCTTGGCGGCCGCGGCAATGATTATCAGCGGTGCCTGTGGTATATATTGGCAGGCCGGGACCCGCTTGGCACGTCTGTTGACCTGGGCCGTCTGGTCGAACTACTCGCAGCACGCACACAACTGGCCCGCGAAGGAGCGGTTTTTGGCAGCGGCGTAGTGATTGCCGATGATCCTTATGTGACCGCCGATGTTGATGGTCCTCTGGGCGTGTTTTCGCAAGACTTTACGCTTGGGGCGCAATGGGCTCCCTTTGCTCAGGCCCGCTAGCGACAATAACCAGCGGCGGCACGGCAAACGCGGCACGGGCAAAATGATCGGCAATCGCACGAAATGAACCGAGGGTACGGGCCAGCTGTTCGCCGATCAGGATCTGATCGTCCTCGCTGACGTCATATTCATCAATGGCGTCATCCCCCTCTCGGGTTTCGGCTGCTCCGCGATAAACGGAACGCAAGCACCCCCATACACCAGCGCACTGACCGGTCCATCGGGTGTAGGCGAGTTTGTAGGTGCGGCAGAAGGCTTCCAGTTCAGTGAACGTGCCCCAGCTGACTTCATGCGCGCAAAGCAATAATGGTTCGCCGCTCACAAGTTCCGTTAGCTCAAATTTTGGGCCGTCAAATTCGGTAGAGAGACCTTCATCACTGATGAGGGTGAGAAGCCGGGGAAGATCGGCGGCGGCTAGCTTTCCTCCGATGGTAATTGAAGCTGAACAGCGGTCGGCCATGATAACGTCCTTTCGTTGATTGAGCGCGCGACCAATCCGTTGCGGGAAGCGGCTATGATGAATTTGAAATAGCGCTTATGCGCTGGGTTTATTGGCTTTTACGTCCGCCATTATCTGCAAATCATGCTGACTGATGTCGATAAGATAATCAATGGCTGCCACAGTAACCAAAACCGAATATGCACCGGTATTGTTGCAATGGGAAACTTTGCAAAGATGAAGATAGCGAACGGGAATTGGCACTCCAATGGCCTCGTAGCTTCGCTTTTTGTAGGTTGTAACTCTCATATATCTAACTCCTAGAGCTTTGCATCAGTCTCGATCAGCAAGGATCCTTGCGATGACGCGCTGGGTTCCGGTGTTAGCGGGTTCCGCGATAAAGGGTCGTTCCGGTTTGCCGGTTGCGGAAACTTGCATGTCCTGGTTGGTCGCTTCGGCAACGCGGGTGGCGACGCGGTAGGCATTCTCGAGGGTGGCAACGTGACCCGCAGTGCGCTGGTCAGCTGACACCAGAGGTCTCCGCGAGCGCGGTGAGATCATTACCGAGCAACTGGGCAAGCGTCTGTTGAGAAATAGTGTCCCCCGTGATGACGAAATAGCCTCCGCCGAAACCATCGGCGCGGGCCTTATCGCAGGTATCGGCATAAACGAACCCGAGCGGCAGCTTTTCAGGGTATAGGCGTTGGAGGCATTGTCCGAGCGCCGAGAGATTCGGCGCGCCATCGCTGTCAAAAATGGTGAGAGTACTGTTGGTCTCATTGAAAATGCACTCAATGCCAAAAATCAAGTCGTCCATAATCTCGCAGAAGTTTTGCTCTGCACTCTGGCGGTCGGTGCTGAATGCCTTTTCGATTTCCGGTGCCAGCAAGGGTCCATTACCATCTTCGATCGATGCCGCGCTGGCAATGACGGAAACAAACTGTTCCGCTTCTTCGCGCGTGACAGCGAGCTTGAACGAAATATGGGTGAAATAATTGGCCATGATGGTCTTCCTAACATGTCATAACTGTGGATTTTGGTCGGGACGGGCTTCAGGCCGCAACAAGCTGCGGTTCGCGTCCAACGATCCGGCAGGGGCCTTCCTGGGCAAAGCTCAAGATGAAGTTGACCGCTTCGTCTGCTTTGGATGCAGCGGTCAAAATGGCAGTTTTGTCCGACTTGAGGACCTTGAGCCAGTGCGCGAGGTAGGATGCATGATTGTCGAGTTGCGCTTCAGGTAGCCCCAGTGTTGCTCCAAGAATTGCGGCAGCAATATCTGCAACAAGTTCTTCCATGGCATAGGCTGCATCGCCGAAGCGCTTGCCAAAAGTGCGGTCAAGCCGCCGTTTTGCGCCTGTCCAATGGGCTGTCTCATGCGCTCGCACCGCAAAATAAGCTTCAAAGTTGGGAAACTGGTCGATGGCCGGCAAAACGATCTCATCGCGGGCGCGATTATAATAGGCCTGATTGCCATTGTGACGGACCGCGGCAGGGATTTTGGCGAATATCGCCTCTAGACGGGGCCGGTGGATGGATTCGGGTATCTTTTGAGCTGGTTTTGGTATCGGGTAAAAATGAGCAGGAAGCCCGTCAATCTGCTCAGCATTGAAGACCGCATATTGACGAAGCAAGCGCCGCGTTTGTCCTTCATCGCCGCTACCGCCTGCATTATCATCAATGCTGTCCTGATCTGCTGTACCGTCCTTGGTGACCAGTGTCTTGTAGAAGACCGCCTGCGATGATTTCTCGCCCTTGCGAACCTGTCCCTTGAGGATGATCGCCTGCCGGTAGGTCATCCAGTAGGGCGAAATATAACCGCGTTCTTCCGCCGCCATCCAGAGGATCAATGTGTTAATCCCGCGATAGGCTGAGCCGCAATGGCGTAGCGGGCGCGAGATCGGTTGCCCGGTCCAGGGCTTGACCCAGGGTTTTGTTCCCGCTTCCAGTTTTGCGATAATAGTTGCGGTAATCGTGGCTGAGATGTCGGTTTTCATGGGTAGTGTCCTTTTAGCGCGCGCAATTGCCCCGCTGCCGAATGACAACGGGGCAATGCTTGCAGATTTGTGGTTTGGTGTTCAGGCAGCCTTTTCAGGCGTTCTGGCTGGTGGTCGCGGCGTCGCTATTGCTATCCTCTTCGCCCTCGGACCCGCTTTCTGCGTCTTCGCCGGCGGGGTGGCTATTGTCCTCACCTGCTGCTGCTCCTTCGGATTCCTCGTCGTGTGGCGCATCCTCGCCGTCGGCCCCGGTTTCCTCGGCCTGGTTGGGATCGAAGCGCATCGCTGCCGGTAGCCATGCAATCCCCGCTTCGCGAATTTCCGGCTCGGTGATCGCGCTGCCGTCGCAGAGCTTTTCGCAGGCATCGGCCATTTCAGCGACTTTGGAGCTGGCATATTTTGCAGCCAGTACCGGTCCTCCAATGGCATCGAGCGCACGCTGCATCCCGGCTTTTCGGACACGGGCGAAGTAACCGCCCGCGCTTGGCCGCCACCATGCCGCAACATCGATGTCGAGGAGTTGACCCAGATGATCGTGAAATGGGTTGCTATGCTGCAAACCCTTGCCGCCAAGCGAGGCTTCCATGCTGCTAGCCATGCAGACGGCAAGCCAGGTTGCGCGGGTTTCTTCCTCGAGCGCACGAAAGGCCTCGAAACGCTCGGCTGCCGTGGAATGCTCCGCCCATGTTGTATCAAGCTGGTTGCGAATTTCACCAAGCGCTGCGCCTGCAAGACTGTCAGGCAGATTGCCGCGCACATTCGGATCGTTTCGCCGTGCCACCTCGAGCGAACATCCATGCTCGGAATATTTTGCGACCGCCCGGTCGGCGAGCGTGAAGATTGCCAGGTCAAGCGCGATGGCGGGATTGCTGGCGACGTGGAGTGCCAGAATATCGCGCCGGGCGATCGAGAGTTCATCAGCCAGCACGCCGGAGAGACCCTGAACTTTGGCCGCAACCTTTTTGGGATCCTTGTGACCATCGCCATCGCCTAATTTGCGGGCTTGCGGGACTTCCCAGTAATTGGTCTCGACGCGCGGCTTACCGTCTTCGCCGATCACCATAAACTGGGTCAGAGAAGCCTTGCGTTCCTCATCAATAAGCACTTCAGTATCGCGCAGTTCCTCTTCTTCCCGCTCGAGTTTGGCGACCCGCTCGTTAATTGCATCGAGCTCCTCGTCATCCATTTCGGTAGATTCGCAAAGCTGCTCTATCTGGACATGCTCAGCTTCGATTTCGGCGATACGCGCCTCGGCTGCTTCACTCAGCGGTTCGCGGTCAAGCCGTGCCTGCGTGAGTTCCTCGCGGTCCGTCCAGGTCGAGCCTTTGGCGAGCAAGGGAACAACCGTGCCGATGCCGCTTTTCTCGGCATGGATGGCTGCGGCGTCCTGCAACAGCGTGCTGGCAAGGTCGATGGCAAGATCACCATCGAGCCACTCAGCAGCTTCGGCTTCGGTGAACAGGTCCCGTGCAACGCGTCCACCTGCTTTTGTGTAGACGTCTTCTCCGACGAGGAGAGCAACAGGATGTGATGCTGGAATTGATGCGCCGAGAATACGCTTGCGAATCTCGTGAGCATTGTTTTCCAGCCAGCTGCCCTTCACTTCTTCAAACACTGCAAGCTGCTTTGCCTGATCAGCGGTTGCGGCGTAGGCCTTGGCTACTTCCATCGTCATTTCGCCAACGGCGAGAATGTCGAAAATGGGTTCGGCAAGTGTAGCAAGCCGAAGTCTGCCTTCGACAAAGCGGCGCGTTTGGCCGAAGCGTTTGGCAACCGCATCAATGTCACCTTCGGTACCGAGGAAATGCAGAAAAGCCTGACATTCGTCGGTTGGTGTCATTTTCTCCCGGAGAAAATTCTCGGCGAGACTGGTTTCGGCTATGCCTTCGGCGCTCTCGTCGCTGACCATCACTGGAATACCGTGATTTTTGGCAATCTTGCCAGATGCTGCGAGTATGTTGAGCGCGCGCAACCGTCGACCGCCGGCAAAAATGTCGTAAAAGCCCTTTTTCTTGGCTGTGCCGCCGATCAGGTTCTGCAGCACCCCTTTGGCTTCGATATTGGCAACGAGCCAGTCGAGATTGGTTTCGGCACCGCTTTTGCGCACATTATGCAGCGAGAGCCTGAGCTTATTGAGTGGAATGATTTGAATGGTCATAGCGAAGTTCTCCGGAGCCGGATGACATTATTGCCATCCTTCAGGCCCACCATTCTCCTTCCCCCTCCCCTCCTGCCCGTGCGGGCGCGCAAGCGCCGCTGGCTATTGGGTGGCCCGCTCGGGTCACGGTCGCGATTTAATGGATTGGCGTTGGTGTGCCGGGATTGGGGGCCTCGCGGCGATAAAAACCGGCCTATCGGTTGCACAACCTGTTCAGCTATAAAAAGATAGCGGTGCGGCTCAGGCAACCTTGGTTCGTTCTGTCTGACTTTCCGCGCAAATCGCCTCGAGGATGGTTACGGCTTGGGTATCCGGCATGAAAAGCCGTGTTTTATAGGCGATAATCTCGGTGAAGCAGCCCCTCGACTTGTACCAGCCAAGACGCGCGGCATGAGCGCCGATAATTTCGAGGCGCTGCGCTCCTGCTACCCGGGAGGTTTTGAGCGTTAGCTCGTCGAGACCATTGACCGGAACACGGGCACCGCTGCGGGCACTTTCAATCATTGCATTGGGAGTAAGTTTAGGCACTTCAAGGCCGAGACCCTGGCATAATGCGCCCAAATCACCTGCATCAACCACGCGGCCGAGAATTGAACGGCCGTCGGCGGCGGCTATCCGCACAACTGAAAGCATCTTTGAGGGAATCTTGCGCCATACGGGCAGCAACAATCCAGTGGCGATGAACAGAGTGTCATTTTCGAGTGTATCGCGCGCTTCATCGGCTTCAGCCGTCCAGAGCTTTGCAAATTCGGTATCGTGAATTTTGCGCCAGTTGCTTTCGGCCAGGGCCTGGTCGTCGATATGATCGATACGTGAAGGACGGATGAGCTTGAAGCGCCGGACGGTGGTCCCATCGTCGAGCAGCGAATCGCGCTGGCTGACCATCAGCGCAACCTTGCCCGATTTATCGTTCTTCATCGGCTCGGCGCTTTGATCCCAGCTGCGCCGAAAATCTATATCATCGTGGCTGCGAACAAATCGTTTGCGGGTGATCGCAAGCTCGGCGAGGTTGGTTGTCGCTCCGCAGCGGTCGGTCCGTAGCAGACGCTCGGAAACAATTTCGAGCGTTTGGACAGCGATGGTTTCAACCCCGAGATCGAGCGTTCCCGCCTCGCGCGCCTTTGCTACACGCTGTTCGACCAGCCCGAGAAATTCATCGAAGACGCCGTTTTGCATGGCGATCGGCAGCGCGAGGATGCGGTTGAGCCAGCGCTGGATAGGCGGCAAGTCCATACGCAGTTCACCGCCCTCGCCTTCGAGCTCAAGGCCGGTTCGCTTCTGGAAATCCTGGAATGATGCGCTTTTGAGTTTGCCGGAATGCAGCAGTCGGAACCAGGCATTGAGGGCGGACACGGCGTAGTCGCTTTCCAGATTGTCAGCCGGGTCAAACAGATTTTGGCCGCCAGTCTGACGCTGCCCCCGGGTGAGAGCGCCGAGGCTATCGAGCCGCCGAGCAATGGTTGAGATAAAGCGCCGCTCGCCACGGCAATCGGTGGTGACAGGCCGGAAAAGCGGGGAGCTGGCCTGATGGGTGCGGTGGGTGCGTCCAAGCCCCTGGATAGCCGCATCGGCGCGCCAACCCGGTTCAAGAAGGAAGTGGACGCGGCGGCGCTGGTTAGGCACATCAAGACTGGCATGATAGCTGCGCCCCGTGCCGCCGGCATCGGAGAAGATCAATATCTGCTTGCGGTCTTCCATGAAAGCATCGGTTTCGGCCGCATTACTGCGCGCCGAACGGCGCTGAACGAGCTGGCGTCCATCACTTGCAGTGGAAAGCCTGCGGCTTCTCCCTGTGATTTCGGCCACCTTGTCCTCGCCAAAGCGGGTGATGATGGCGTCAAGCGCGGAAGAGATTGGCGGCATGGCTCCAAGCTGTTCAAGGCATGCATCACGCCTGGCGATTGCATCGGCACAGTGGACCGGATTGCCATGCTCGTCCTGCATCGGTTGCGAGCGCATTTCGCCCTCGAGATCGATATAGGTCTGCATTTGGCGGGTTGGGAATGCGCGGGTGAGATAGTCGAAGAGATACTCCCTCGGGCTGAGATCAATATCAAGCTCGTCTGTGCCGTTTTCGTCATGGTCTGCCAGTCGTCGGTCCAGCATTGCCTCGCCAGTGGAGACAAGCTGGATAATGATGGCCATTTCGTCGGCGATATGGGTATCAATAGCAGGAAACAGGCTCGGTAGTTTCAAACTCATAAGGAGCTGCTGGAAAAACCGCTGTTTGACGCTTTCAAAACGGGACCGGGCTGCGCCCTTGGCTCCTGCGTTGAGTGTGTCGCCCGAGACCGCATCAATTACTCCGCTTTCCTCAAGCGCAGCTTCCATATTCTGGTGGATGATAGACCAGGCTTCGGCATAGCGGTCGTAGGTTTCAATCTGCTCGGCGGATAGAACATGTTCAAGCATTTCATATTCAACACCGGCGAAGCTTAGCGCGCGGGCGGCATAGAGGCCCATTGATTTGAGATCGCGCGCGACCACTTCCATTGCAGCTATTCCGCCTGCGGCAATTTCCTCGATAAACAGATCGCGAGTGGGAAAGGCTGTATTTGGTCCCCATAGGCCAAGGCGCACGGCATAGGCGAGATTGTTGACGTTCGACGCGCCGGTGGCCGAAGCGTAAAGGACGCGTGCAGCTGGCAATTTGTCCTGCAGGGTCACACCGGCAATGCCCTGTTCAGAACCCCTAGTCCTTCCGCGAGCCGTCTCCCCGCCTGCAACGCCGCCCATGGCGTGCGCCTCGTCGAAAGCGATGACCCCTTCAAAATCGGGGCCGGCCCAATCGAGTATCTGTGTCAGGCGGCTGCTATCTTCGCGTTGAGATCGCAACGTGGCATAGGGGACGAACAGCACGCCCTCGCTCATTGCAACATTTGTACCCAGTGGCCAATTTTTGAGGGGCTGGATATCGGCGGCGATCCCGCCAACGGCCGTCCAGTCGCGGCGCGCATCTTCAAGCAGGGTCGCGTTCTTCGAAACCCATATATGGCGGCGGTAGCCCTTGAGCCAATTATCGAGAATAGTGGCAGCAATCTGTCGCCCCTTCCCTGCCCCTGTGCCATCACCAAGAAAATATCCCTTGCGGATACGCTGTTCGATCACCTTGCCAGTGTTCTCGTCGTCAATATTGCCGGTCAGCCAGTCGGCGTGGGCCTGACCTGCATAAGCGACCGTTTCGAGCTGTGCGGCCGATAAAAGCCGGTCTTTGACGATGCGGGTGGGAAGCATAGGCCGGTAATGGGGTTGTGGCGGCGCCACCGAGCCCATGGCAAGACTTTCGACCAGGGCTGTAGGATGTTCGCCGGCCTGCTCGAAGATCATCCGTGCCGGACGGTATGGAAGATAGTCGCCAACTTGTTCGCCTAGTGCAGCAGGTTCCTCGAGTGCGGTATAAACAACAGGTGTGATGGCGTCTTCAACTGGCCTATGAACCGGAATGGGTTGAACCGGCTCTGCAGGGCGGACAAAGCCGCCGAACAATGATTTGGTTGGCGATGCGGTTCTGTTTGGTGGTTTGATCTCCCGGCGAGGCAGCGGCCTTGGCTGGGCAGTTAGTTCAGCCAAGGCCGCAATGTGAATATTATGAGCCATCGGCAGATCCGGTAGCTTATCCAGAACAAGCAAGGTCGTCGCGATACTCGTCCCGTGCTTGGCAAAGCAGCCTTCGGCCAATGTAAAGCGTTCGATAATCGAGGCACCCGTGATCATTTTGGCGAGACTAGCGGCGTTGCGGCCTGGACGGTCTATCCAGCTCGGCAGGATAGCGACTAGTCTTCCCCCGGTGGACAGCACCTTTAGGGCCGAATGAAGGTGTCTGAGCGCGGTGAAATGATCTTCATAACCATCGGCGTTGCGCGAGAAGGGTGGATTCATGAGGACGATGGTGGGCGCCCTTCCCTGCCAGCGTGCGGCGATTTCGGCTCCATCGCAATTGGTTATGGCGGCGCCAGGATAAAGGCCGGTGAGCAGCGCGCGCCGACAGGCATCCAGTTCATTGAGCCTGAGTGTAGCACCGAGCCGCAATGCTTCGGTGGCAAGCAAACCAGTGCCCGCGCTAGGTTCTAGAACAAAATCATCGGGGGTTAATGCGGCGCGCACCTGTGCAAACAGGGCGAGCGGTGCAGGGGTCGAAAATTGCTGCCGTCTCACTTGCAACTCGCTGCGAACGGTGTGCGTTGGGAGATCAGGATAGGTCGCTATCAGACTAGGAAGCTGCTGGCTTGCGGCTATCTCGTCCCGTTGAATATGGGCAACGATGGCGCATTCGAGCATTTCGAAGGCGTCGCGGATGGTGAATTGCACTGTGCTGGCGCCAGTTGCTGCGGCAAGATGCTTGATCAGCATGTCTCGTGTAAGCGGCTTGTCAAGCTTGGAGGACAGGTTCACTCCGGCGGAGAGCAGGATGGACGCTTTAGGGTGGGAAATACTATATGGGCCAATCGGCATGGAAACCTCCGGTGTATCGACCAAAATTGATCACCCTCTCCTTCCCCCTCCCCTCCTGCCCGCGCGCAACCAGCGAGCGCGCTGCCGTCGAGCTGCAAAATGGTTCAAATGATGAGGAAAATGGAAGATGGACTGAATATTGGTGCAATAAATTGATCGTGCCGCATTCAAATCATCGCTTATGCGCCGACAGGGGGCGGTGGGGATTGGTTTATGCTATGGTCGAGAGGCAAGCTTTCCCGCCTCGCATCGTTGTCCTAGCAGCTTGTATTCCATAAGGTATCGCCCGCTGCTAGCTTCGGTAAAGCTGATCATCCCATGATATTGGCTTTGGGCGTTCATAAGTGATTGCTTTGCTGGCATCATGGGCAAGATTTACCAGAATGTTCGTTCCAAATCGCGCGGGTATAGAGGGTACAAACAGAATAGTCGAGCGTCTTTCACGGACCCATTTGTCCCCAAATTCCTGACAAATGCGTTGCGATTCACCGTCCCACCCAGGGTGGGCAGCCGTCTGGAATTTTTCATAGCAAATGCCCTTGGGAATGATGATGGTTATAAAATGAAGATCTGTTGGCATCACACCGTTGGCAAGTACAAGTTTTTCCAGAATCTGTGTTGAATAATGTTGCGAGCAATAGACAATGGGGCTGCTCCACTTGTTCCATCTGCCGGGATAAAACCGCGACCCTTCATCACCGTAGAGAGGATGTTTGCCGTTCAGAGCGCCAATCCTGTAGGCAGTGAAAATTTGGTCGGTATGCTGCGCGCTCACACGCCGCCGCCATAAGCGGCCCGGCCCAATATGTTGATCACTGAGTCCGCTCCCGGTCCGGTTGCGAGAGTTATCTCCAAGGGTATTCTGTTGCCGAGCATAATATGCGGTTTTGCCATAAATGTTCGCGCCTTTTCGATGTCACCGTAAATCTCCAAGGCAAATCTCATCACCTTGGCAACTCTGGCAAGCTTGTTGCCCTCCTCGCTGGTCAAGATTTTCTTTGCCGACTTTTTCCGCCGTGCCAGCGTCGGTTTGGGCAGGAAGCGGTATTTAAGACTAATATCTCCAGGCGCTACAATGGCTACAAGATGATCGATAGCCTCCACTGGCAGCCCTTCCTCGATATGAAGCGCGAGGCCGAGCAGGTCTTCCCCATCGGATGACACACCCAGGAGTTGATTAATGCTGTAGTTTTGAGAATCCATGAAAGTACCTTTGTCTCAAGTGAGACTAAAGTAGATATCAGATGGTTTGCAAGTGAAATGTCCTGATCGCTCACTGGCCTGAATATTAAGGCTGGCACAAATCTATACGAAAGTTCGTAAAGGTGCGTTTATGGTCTTCTCCTGTGAATCATAAACCTATAGAAATATCATTATATGTTAGAGGGTTATAATAAGGTTATGAGGTTAAAGGCAGATTCAATCGCTGTCTTGTGCGGAAACAGGCGAGTCGCAAAATTTTGCCGTTCCCAGAGTGTCGGCTATCCGTTCCCTTTGTGTCGAAGGGTTGTTCCTGGAAGGTCGATGGATCGTTCCTGAAAGGTCGAACCTCGTTCCTATTGTGTCGAAACAATGGCTGGGAGCTGAAATTAATCGAACGCATTGAATCACTTTGGGGCTTGCATGCAGGAAAGTGCTTCAAATCGGCCTTCTATTGGTTACTTTGGAAAATCTAAGTAAGCCGAACTCGACACAACGGGAACGGCACTCGATATTGGTCTGGAATTTGGCTAGTTTTGAACGCGATTTTAGCGCCGGATTTCGTGACCATGCTTCTTGTTGTGTCGGCGGACAAAGCCGATAAAAGCCCTTTGCCAGTCTACGGGCGTCCGATCTTCGCTGCCATTGACCCAGGTTTCAAAATCAGCGTGTAGCCGATAAAGATCCCAGCCAGGACATTCACTGCGCAGCAGCTCGATGGTTTCATCGGTCATATAGCCGCGTGTTGCAGCTGTACTCAGTCCAGTCAAAGTTAGCTTGATCATTGTGCGCGCGTCAATAACTGGTTCGTCCGAAGCGCCCGTTTTTGTCACATGTTTGTCTGACTTTGGAGCAGGAGCTGCTGGCTTGGTGCAAACTGGGTTTTCTGGAGAAGCGGCTTTGGGCGTTTCGCTCCCCTGCCCTGCTGACGCCAGTTTGACCGGTTCGTGGTCACCTTGTTTGCGCATCCGCAGTTTTGGTTCGCCGCGTTCGGCATCTTCGATTATGAGATCATATCCGGGCAACCCATTTTTCTCGGCAAGCTTCAATATTTCAAATTTGAACCGGCGATACTGGCCTTCTGCGCCGGATTTTTCAAACAGTGTGGGCATCGATATTGCAAATCCAAGATCCCCCGCCCCGCCCGCATGTTTGCGCGCAACTTTGTAAAGCCAGCGCTCGCGCCCGCCGGATATATCGAAATAGGCCCGGTCGATCGATAATACGCCGCCCTTCATCAACACGCCTTCCCAGAACCAGTTTGAGAGTTCCAAGGTCATACCGCGCGAGCGTTCGGTCTTTTCATCGACGAGCTGTGTCCAGCCATCCAGCCAGCTGAATGTCGCCTCACGGCGGTTCTCCGCGCGGATATTTGTCTTAACTGTTGTGGCGACAAGGCGGTCCAGCCCCTGCCCCAGCAATTCATAAGCTCGGCCCGTGGTTGGCCTGCCAATCGCACGCAGCAGATCATATGGCATGATATGCAAGGTCCGAGGAATATCATTTTGTCCGCGCCGCGCCATATCGGCAAGAACGCTCGCGCAATAGATGAGGATATCGGCATCCCAGATCGTCGCCATGCCGTAATCTGGATTGGCAGATACATGGACCCATAGTTTACCATCGGGCGATTTATAGTCGATCGGCTTCATGCGTCTGGTTTTGGCAAGCGAGAAAAATGGTCGCTCCATCATCTCGCGCTGATCGCGAAAATTGAGATCGGCGATATAGGGGAGGAACAGGTCGAACTGTTCTCCCACCGCTCTCCGGCCTCTGACGCCTTTCGTGCGAGCCATCAGGAACTTTCTTCGAGGAAAGTTTTTCTGGACCGCGAATCCAGTGGCGAAAAATACTTTCTTCGAGGAAAGTTTTTACGGTCCGCCAGAAAAGGGAAGGGCAGGGCGAGTTTCATTCTACCTCTGTCTTATACTCATGGCTTGCGAGCGCTTCGCGAAAAAGCGCGACCATCTCGTCTTCGTCTGCGCCCGATGCGGCATGAACCTTGATGGTCAGTCCTTGACGGCTCGCTGTGGTAACCGAGAGGGCAGGGCGATTATGCTGTGAAACGCCCTCATAAAGCTTTGGGCGTTGCTTGTCAGCTTCACCCGCAGCCATAAGCCGTGTGAGAACAACCGTTCCGCCAAGTGGGGGCTGACCGTCCTGAGCGCGCTGACCGTTTTCCTCGGTGACACGTTGAGCGGCTCCAATGATGGATTTATGACGCCTTTCATCGGCGAGCGCCTGTGACAGCTTATAGGCCGGATTAAGTGTTAGCTCGCTCAAGTTGGCGAAAGCAGCAAGAACTATATCCGGCAATGTTGCCACTTTGAGCATCTTTGACAGCCAGCCTTCCGATAGTTTTAGCCGCTCGGCCATGCGCCGCTGTTTACCGCCATAATGCTGCTCGAGCGCAGAAGCATAATTGCGTGCGCGCTCAATCTCGCTTACATCCTTGCGGGCGCGGTTCTCAATATCGGCAAGCCGAAAGGCGGCCTCGTCGTCAAGATCGGCCACCTGCGCCAGAAAGGTCATGTCAGGATAGCTGTTTGTTCGCAACCAGCTGATCGCAAAATGTCGCCTGGTTCCGGCAATCACTTCATAGTCATAGACCGCATCATCGTTTACGCGCCGGACAATGGCCGGAACTTTTTGACCGCCCTCGGCGATGATAGTGTCAATCAGGTCGCGCACATTCTCTTCATTCAGGCGCTCCTGAATTCTGGCATTGCCCTTCCATATGCGCACGCGGGTGGGATCAAGACGGAGCTGCGTAACCTGACGGACATCGCCGGAGGCAACACGGGCCAATGCAGACTCGCGGCCCAAAAGCGCCATGCCGCCGCCTCTCGCTAGCCGTCCGCTGGTTTCTGCAGGGCTCGCAGAAGGCTCTATGCTGGCCGCTTCATCTGCGCTTACCGGTTGGTCGTCAGCGAGCAAATCGGCTAAATAGTCCTTTTGTTTGCCTCCCGCCATCATATCTCTCCCAAGGAAAATGAGAACATAACACGAACATAGATGCTTGAAGGGCCTGTTTTAGGTTGCATTTACCACCTCCGCCGCACTCGCGGGACTTGTTACACCCCAATTGCGCCGGACAAGTTGTTCCACTTGCCCCAGAGCCTGGTCAAGATTGGCACGGCAACGTTTGTGGGTGCGCGGCGTGCCGATAGGGCGCTCCAATTCGTACACGGTCATCATTCTGAGCGCCGCATGGCTAATTTCTGCACTTTCCAATATTGGTACAGGTAGCAGGGCAGGGCCGAAGCTCTGCTCCATAATCTGCTGCACCATTGCGTGACTTGGATCATTGGAATCAAATTTGGAGCAGATCAGGCGCACGAAATCATAGGAAACGTCAATTCCTGCTTGCCGTATCTGCTCCGTGACCTGTTCCATCATTGAGAGAAACTGTACGGTTGAACAAAAATCGGGTGTGGTTGCGGCCAGGGGAATTAATAACGCATTGGCAGCCTGCATGACCGCAAGACTAATAGTGCCGAGGGCAGGGGGGGGATCGAGCAATACAATGTCATATTGCTGGGCTAGGTCGAGCAAACCGCTCTTCAGTTTGCGGAAACGCGCTGCCAACACTGATCCGCCATCTGCGCCCGATGCAGCTAGCTCGTACTCAACATCAAAAAGCTCCAGATTTGAAGGGATGAGGTCAACATTGGGCCATGGCGTGCGTTGGACAGCATAGAGCAAGTCGGTTTGTGTCGGCTCTATGGAGAGATATGGGTAAAGCGTTTGTTCGCGGGTGATATTGAAATGAGGATTGAAACCGAATAAGGTCGTAGTGGTTGCCTGACTATCGCAATCGACCACCAATACGCGATAGCCCAATACTCCGAAATAATGCGCCAGATGCGTAGTAACTGTCGATTTTCCGACGCCGCCCTTGAAATTTTGAACCGCAATTATAGCCGGCTGATCCAACGGTGCGCGGGCAGGAGAGGCATCAAGTACTTGCCGCATATTGAGAAGGTCTTCTATACTATATCCGGGCCTGCGGCCGTTTTTGGTAGGCGGGGGAGGGGGCAGACGCCCGTCAGTCTCAGCCATGCGGATACGGTTAGTTGAACAGCCAAGCAATTGGGCGGCTTCCGCGATGCCGTAGCGAACTGCTAGGCCCTTGCGCGCTTCCGGCAGGAATGCTTTCTTTCGCAGACGCTCAATCATTCTCTCGCCGGCCTCGGCCATTTCCGCGATTCGGTTCACTTCTGAATTCATTTGGTGTTGCGCCCGCTTAATTGAATGACTTTGTGCACATAATATAGAATTAAGCTTCAGTCGAGCGGATTCTCGGTCAGTGCGTAACAATAATACCGCAAAATAGATCACAGATCTGGGTGAAATGGCGTGTCGATCAGAATTTTACTGGAATGACGACAATGATTTATTGTTTGGGGCCGGGAGTTTCGAATGACGAGACCGCCTCTGCTAAGTCGCAATGTGCGAAATTCCGCACCACCAATAAAAGCAGTCAGCCAGGTATTGGAGTTTGGGATTGGAGCTGAGGGGGGAGGCCCTTTCATCTTTGCGATTGCAAAATCTTCTTTCGGGCAAAAATGATTACATGCCTGCAATGGGTCGTTCAAGCTGGCGTTTCTCTGTTTCACGGTCGTTTTTGGCGATCATCTCGCTCAGTCGCTCGGCCAGAACGATAGCGCCCGGTCGGCTGATGCTCGTGCGGATACTTTCAGAACGTGCTTTGCTCAAAAAACTTGGCAGGACGTCAATAAGATCTGCAATAATTTCCACATCAAGGTCAAAATATTGCTCCCATTGGCCAAAACGGCCAACGGCAAGTAATGCACGCATGGGGTCAATGCCAAGGGCATCAAAAATCAGGTAAAGTGCGGCATTGTCGATTTGTCTCTGCTCACTGAGCAAACGGCTTATTTTGGATTTACTGATACCTGTTCGCTTGACGAGATCGGAACTCTTTATGTTCCCGCGAGCCATGACCTCGATGATCAGCGGGAGAAATTTTTGTGGTGTGATACGGATTTTGGGCTGTGGCCGTGAAAGTTCTTCCTGATCTTCCAGATATTGCCGGTCTTCACGGTAGTCCATCTATGCGACCCTCTCAAAGATTTAATACACGGTAAATTTACTGTACTCAAATGTTCAAGCGATATCTCATTGGAAATTACCAGGATCGGATCAATCCAGCGCCTCATTGCCAGACGCTTAACGTCAGCAAATCCGTTCGTGATGTGCGTCATACGGGGTGATTGGCCCGAAGATTTTCCTTATTCTATAGAATCGGTTTGTCAAAACCTTGGAGTGATTCGCATGATCAAGTTGCCGTTTTGACAAATAACATTGCAAATGTGGCAACTTTTGTTGCCAAAATGGAGATCATAGTTGCCACGGCGGCAAAAACAGATGCCAAAATTGGGAATATCGTTGCCAATTTGACAACGATTATTGATTCGCATGGGAAGAAATGAATTTTTGAGCGCTTAAGCCGGTTGGTTTACTTTAATGGTATGGTGAACCAATCGATCAATCGTCATCCCTTGATCGGCGTTAATCTCGACGTTGTTAAGAAGGATGATCCTATGAAAATGAATATTGCGTCTCAATGTGGACCAATTCCCTTGGCCACTATTGTCAAGGCGGCGGCGGTGACAGCGGTGGTTGCGGTTGCCGGATCAGGAGTGGCAATTGCGGGGGCGGATGCGACTTTTAATACAGCTCTGACCTCGTTCACTGGTTTTCTCGAGGGGTCCGGCGGTAAGATCATTACCGTGCTCAGCCTGGCAGGCGGTATTGTCGGCTTGGCCTCGGGCCGCTTCAGCTTGGGGCAGGTCGCCATCCCGGTCGGTGTCGGGGTGGGCGCGGGAACCGGTGTCCCCATCGTTACGGCAGCGGTCACGGCGACCATCTGACCGATTTGTGGACGCTCGCTTGCGGGTGTTCACTTCCTCGAAGGTGGCGGGGCAATATGGCTGATAAATACGCTATTCCAGCACGGCTCGACGATCCGGAACTGATCGGGTTTTGGACACTCGATGAATTCATCGCGATGGTCTTACCGTTCATCTGGGGCGTCCTGACACAGCACATTCTTATCGGGATCATTCTCGGCTTCGGATGTTGGTGGGGCCTACGCAAAGCAAAAGCAGGCCGCGCAGCGTCATGGCTGCTCCATTTGGCCTATTGGTATTTGCCGGGAGGCTTTGTTGGCCTGCGCGCAACGCCACCTTCTTTTCTCAGACTCATGGCGGGGTAGCTCAGATGGATCTTGCGTTTTCACATACACAATCGCAGCGCGTGCTCAAACAGCGCAATATGCTGCTGGCGGCTTGTCTTGTGCTGGCGGCTTTGGCCGCAATTCTAGGAATAGCGGCAGGATCGCGGGATCGCGAAGTTGTTCTGCAACCGGTCTTGCGCACACCGCTTACCCTTTCAAGTTCTGGGGTTAGCCAAGAATATCTTGAAGCTGTGACGCGCGACGCGGCTGTTTTGACGCTCAATCGTACTCCGCAAAGTCTTGATTATTGGATGAGTTCGGTACTCGAGATGGTTCATCCTAGCGCGTACGGCCAGGTCAAAGCCGACTTGCTCAAAATCACCGAGGATCAGCGCGGTACTTCGATAGCACAATTTTTCACCATGGAATCTTTGAAGGTCGATACTGAAGGTCTTTCATCGGAAGTCACCGGTACACTTCACACCATGGTTGGCCGCCAGGAAGTCTCTGCTGTCCAAAAAACATTTCACTATGGCTGGGTCTATAACGGCCTCAGCCTCAAGCTCGTCCAGTTCGGCATGGTCGAGAAGGTTGAACCTAAAAAGGCGGTGTCATCATGAATACGGTATTTTGGAGCTGCGGGATCGCCTGTGGTTCAATTCTCGTGTCGCGCATCCATAGCATATCAGCTCGGTCCGTTGGCTTGGGTCTTATAGCAGCCTCTTCAGTCGCGTTATCTAGTCCCGCTTTGGCGGATCAGACCTTAATGGCCTCTGATAATGCCCGAGTGGATTGTATCGCTTCCTCGCGCGATCTTACGCGCATCAGTTTGGTCGGGGATGAAATCGCCAGTGTGTCCAAGCTCCAAACGGGTAATCCCAATGAGGATTTTTCGGTCGTCAATGAGCCCGTGCGCGGCGATATTTATGTCTCCGTTCCGGAAGGATTTTCTCCAAAGGTTTTGTCGTTCTTTGCAACGTCAAAAAAGGGGTATGTTTATAAATTTGCGTGCCGTCTGTCAGGCGACGAAGCACAGCAGGTGTTCGTCGCTAATCCCGCGATTGCGGGTGAGCAAACAGGCGATATTAGCGTTGCCGCTGCACCGGATCCGCAAGAGGAAGCAGTCAAGTTAGTGCAGGCGATGTACACGAGCAGCATCCCCAACGGTTACAGGATGCGTCAACCGGTTCGTGCTTCGGTTCGTGTCGGCGAGCTTAAAGTGAGGATGATAGCCGAATATCGCGGGACGGAGTTTACCGGGAAAGTAATTCGCATCGAAAATCAGGGCAGGGAGTCATTGGTTATCGCCGATGATGTCGTCGCGCCCTCCAACGCCACTGCTGTGAGTATTGCAGAGCCCAATCTTGCGCCCGGCGCATCTACCACCGCCTATATTGTCCAACCTGCTGGAGAAAATTGATGAAATTTATGGATAGGTTTCGGAAGCAAAAGATATCCGAAGATACGCCCGATGTCGGCGAAGACGAAGTATCGCCAGTAGGGCACGCCATGAGCGGCAATGATGACGTTCAGCGAAAGCAGCGACTGCTGTTGGGCGGCGTTGCTTTGACCGCTCTTGTGGGCGGCGCTTGGTGGGTTTTGGATAGCTCCGTTAGCGAGGAGGAGCTTGCAAATAGCGGCGTTAAGGAAGTCCAGGTTAGCACCAATGATATGGTGAACAAGAATATGAGCGAGCAGGAATGGATTGCTCGTTCTGAAAATCGTTTTGAATCTACTGATAACCGGCTTCGTACAGTTGATGGTCAGCAGGCCCAGCTGGCTGCAATGCAGGAAGAAATGGCTGCATTACGCGGTCAGAATAGCGCAATGTCATCGGACGGTCAGCGTGTTCTGTCCGCCTATCAGACAGAAAATGAAACCTTGAAATCACAGCTTGCTGCCTCGCAGTCTGCTCCGCCAGCTGCTGGCGGGCCTAATGGGCTTTATGGCCCTAGCAGCGCCGCGCTTTATCAACAGCCCGCTGGTCCGGGTCCGGCGCCTTTGCCCGCCCCTTCGCCGCGCGAAGTGAAAACTGTAGCCTTTTCAAATGGTCCTGGCGGCAACGCAGTTCGTGCAGAGCGCGGAACGACAGTATTTTCTGATTCTCCGGATTATTTGCCCGCCAATAGTTTTGCCACTGCAAGGGTTATTGTCGGGGTCGATGCTAGTGCTGGTGTTTCATCGCAAACAGATCCTCTCCCAGTAGTTTTGCGTATTACTGGTCCTGCTCGATCAGTGGCCGACAAGGGCCGTGTTCTTACGACAAAACTGCAAGGCTGTCTTGTTAATGGCGCAGCGCGCGGGGATCTCTCGGCAGAGAAAGTCTATGTGAAACTTCAGCGCATGACATGCGCGCAGCCGGGCGGGCGCTACGCAGTGAGCGATGTGAAAGGTTTTATTGCTTATGCTGGTAAATCTGGTGTTCGCGGCCGTGTGGTCAGCCGTGAGGGCGGATTGGTCACGCAAGCATTTTTAGCAGGTCTTGCAGGCGGTTTTGGGCGGGGCTTTTCTGCCAACACTGACAGCGTTTTGCAGGGCTCTAATATCACGGTCAATGGGAAGCGCGACAAGTTGGGCTTGGGAGAGATTGCTCAGGGCGGTCTTGGTGAAGGCGTGAGTACCGCTGCCGATACTGTCAGCAAATATCTGATCGAGCGGGCCGAGCAATATCAGCCGGTAATCGAGATGCCGACCGGCATTGATGTCGAAATCGTTTTTCTGGACGGCGCTTACGTCCGCAATTGAAGAAGGAGTGTCTTCATATGGCGAAATATAATTGGGTTATTGGTGCAAGTCTTATCAGTGTTCTGATTGCCGGGACTGCTTTGGCAGCAACGCAGTCTGCCAATTCAACAGTTGAAGCGGCGTTAAAAACTCGTCTGCCAAAGACTGAGTTCGCGAAAGTAGATTGCAATGTCATCGGCAGTATTTGTGAGGTTACTGCGGGAAAGTCTATTTTTTATGTGGATAAACAAGCCCGCTATCTCATTGTCGGCCACGTTTTCGATATGGAAACACGCCAGGATTTAACATCTGCGCGTCTTCTCGAAATAAACCCTGAAGCGCTTCTTGGCGGTGCATCACAAATTTCTGATGACGGCAGCGATGAGATGGGTTCCGCGCAGGCAGGTACGCCGGTAGCACGCGATTATCCGATGCCAAAATCAAGGATTAAGGCTGGTGCAGGGCGGACCGAGCGTGTTTCTCTTGCGTCTTTGCCTTCATCTGGAGCGATTGAATGGGGTAGCGGGAAGATGAAGGTAACGGTCTTCACAGATTTTCGCTGCGGATATTGTCGCGCTTTGACACAGCAGCTCGAAACGATGGATGTGCGTGTTGTTGAGCGGCCTATATCCGTTTTAGGAACGCGCGATCTTAGCAACCGTGTCTATTGTGCCAAGGATCGTCCGCGGGCGCTCCATGCGGCCTATGCAGGCAATATCCCAGAATCAGCCAAGTGCGACACCAGCGGTCTCGATGCCAATGAACGGTTTGCCCGCGAAAATGGTTTTACCGGGACACCGGTAATCGTCCGCTCTGATGGCGCGGTGCATCATGGTTATTTGCCCAAAGACAGACTTCTTGCATGGCTGAAGGGAGGAAGTTCATGACCGACATGCTTACGCGGAAGGAAATGATTTCATTAAATCGCGCTCTCGCAAGACGGACAGGTGGCCGTATCAGCGTTGGCTTCAAGCCAATCAGTGTTTCGCAAGGCATTGATCTTTGGAATGCTACCGAGAGTTTTGAATCTCGATCATCCGAAGTTTCGATCGTTCAAGATACCGGCCAGCTAGGCGAAACTCAGCATCGTTTTTCAAAATCTGAGGGTTCTGGGTTTCGGCGTATTCTTGGGACAGGAACGAGTGTAGTGGTTGCAGCGTCACTCGCTGGTTGTGCAACATTTGGTACGAACGTGAACGGCGATTTTGCTTGCCGCGCTCCAGACGGCATTTGCGCGCCAACGTCTAAGATCGACGATGAAGCTCTGGCTATGATTAGCGGTGAAAGCGGTATGACGCCAGCTGGACCGTTTTTATACGATTCACCATCATCTGGGGTCGTGACAGCGGCGCGTGAACCAGTCCGTTCAGGTGAAAAAGTTCTTCGCATCGTTTTTCCTGCTCATATAGACGGGTCCGGTCGCTTCCGTGAAGTGACTGCTATTCACGCCGTCGTTGAACGCGGTGCGTGGCTCGAAGCATCAAATACTTTAGTTGCGCCTCGCGCTGCTGCTCGCAGAGATGATCTAATAAGAGCTGCTCAGGTTTCAGCAGAATCTTCTACTGGTATGCCTACATTGACTGATATTGCTTCGTCAGCGCCAGAAATGCAGTTTCATGATCGCGTAGCTGAGATTGATGCTCAAAATGCTGAAGATGTGCCACTTCAAGCCGCTGCGCCGGTTGTGGGGGTCAATGCAGGGTTAATAATCCGTAAGGACGGTGCGGCAGTGCGTTCTTCTGCACAGCCTGGTGCTGGCAGTCCGCTGGTCGTTTCTGGTTCTGTCGCGTCCGATGGATCAGTTCCAGGTATTAGGACTGAGGCTTCAACAGTGGATCCGATGGCGTCCATCAAGGCGCAGGTCGCGGGCTCCTTGCAATCGAAGAAACGGCCCGCTCGTTTATCAAAGCAAAGTTTTCTGAAATCAACACCGCTCGCTTCTTCCGGCGATGTCGCTGATTATTCTTTGCCCCCCGTAAACCCGGCCTCGAAAGATAATATATCGGCGGGATCGGAAGCGGGTCAGTTTTCACCAGTTAATCGGCCATCGCTGTTTCCGGTGTCGGAAGTAAAGCCATGAGCGGTCTTATTACTGGTATATTTGATGCTATGTTAGGAGATGGCATGAAGGCCGACAGAGGCCGTCCTGATGCCGGAATTCCAATGCTTGCTCATTGGCTTCCCTATCGCAGTTTTAACCCGAAAACGGGTATTTTTCACAATGCCAGCGCTCGTGAAATAGCACTCGAAGTCGCTCCGATGGTCGGCGCGGATGAGCGCTCGGCTGATATTATTTCTCAGTGTCTATCGGAAGGTGTTCCTGCGGGCGCGACAGTTCAGATAGTAAACTTCGCATCATCGCGCGTCGGCGGCAAATTGTCTGATTGGTTCGTGCCGCGTTATTCAGCTGAAGGCGTTTATGAGCGTATGGCAAAACATCGCACTAATTATCTGTCAGACGGTGTGTGGAATTCTCTTTCGAAGGACGCGCCATTTCATTTGCGTCAGTTCAGGCTGATTATTTCAATCGGCATCCCAGACGGCGGTAGTTCGACAGATGAGGAGTTGGTTTCGGTTGCTGAATCAATGATGTCCGCTTTCCGGTCGATCGATGTGTCCTCCCGTTTGATCGATCCCGTCAATTTACTGGCGCTGATCGATGATATCACTTCTCCCACAACGGCGGCGGGCGATGATCCTGTAGATTATAATTCTTTCGATTCGATCGCCGACCAAGCTGTTCGGCGCGATATGGAAGTTCGGCATTTTCCTGATCGTCTTGAGTTCCGTACAGAGCGGCTGCGTCCTACCGGTGTCGATAAAGATGGCGTTCCAGAAATCGGTGTGATGTACCCAGACACGTTTGAAGTTCGGTCTTTTGCGGTTCGCAATCTTCCGCCGCGTTGGGCTCCATGGGACTGTGCGCGTTTGATTGGAGATCTCTTTACCGACAAGCTGCGTTTACCGTGTCCTGTGGCAACGACGCTTTGTTTAACCTATCCCGACGCCACAGCTTCGGCGAATAAGGCGGCATATAAATATATGCGCACGTCGAGCCTGTCCGATAGCAAGTCATCGCGGTTCTTGCCCCAGCTAAAGGATCAGAGCCGGGAATGGGAAGATGTCCAGGAACAGCTTCGGCAAGGAAATAAGCTGGTAAAGGCGTTTTACGGCGTCACTGCTTTTAGCCCGAAAGGGAAGGGCGACGTTCACGAGCGGACGCTTAAATCGATGTATAAGGCTTGTGGGTGGGATCTTCATTCTGAGCGTTATATGCAGATGGTTGGGTTCCTTGCATGTCTTCCCATGACTCTCGGATCGGGACTTATCAACGATCTGGGCCGGATGAAGCGTATGCGTACCATGCTTACGACCACGGCTGCTAATCTTGCTCCATTTCAGGGCGAATATAAAGGCAGCAATATTCCGCATTTATTGCTTGTTGGAAGGCGAGGGGAGCCTTTTTTCTGGTCGCCGTTCGAGAATGAGGCGGGCAACCATAATGTTGCGGTGTTCGGAAAATCCGGATCGGGAAAATCGGTTTGTTTGCAAGAGCTTTGCGCAGCATTTTGCGGCGCTGGTGATAACGTCATTGTTATCGATGATGGTCGTAGTTTCGAGCATTCTGCAAAATTACAGGGCGGGACGTTCATTGAGTTTACGCTCGCTAGTGGTTTTTGCATCAACCCATTTTCGATGATCGATGCCGAAGCTGCGGATGATGACGAAGACTATAAGCTTGATTGCCTAGCGATGCTCAAGTCGATGATCAGTCAGATGGCGCGCCATATCGATATCCTCAATGATACAGAACGTGGACTCATTGATGGCGTTGTCAATGCTGTCTGGACCGAGAAGGGCAGGGACGGTTCGATAGACGATATCATTGCCGGATTGCAGGATAACGGTGACGGGATGTCAATGAGCCTCGCCGTATCGATGTTGCCGTTTGGCACCGCTGGGACGTACGGCAAGTTTTTTGATGGCGAAGCGACTTTTAAGCTCGATGCGAATTTGACAGTTTTCGAGCTGTCTGATCTTGCAAGCCGACAGGAGCTTCGTTCGGTTGTCATGACCGCCATTATGTTCATGTCCTCTCAGTCGATGCGTAAACTTGATCGTTCACGTCGCAAAGCTTTGATCATGGATGAGGCATGGCAAATGCTCAAAGGCGGCGCGATGGCTGAATTTGTAGAAACCTACGCGCGTACATGCCGTAAGTACGGTGCATCTCTCATTACAGCTACACAGTCGTTGAACGATTACTACAAGTCGGAAGGATCGATTGCGGCACTTGAGAATAGCGATTGGTTCCTTATTTTGCAGCAAAAGCCGGAATCTATATCGGATTTCATGAAGCTCGACCGTTTCGAAATGTCTGCCGGCGACGAGACCTTGATGCGTAGTCTCAAGCGTAACGGCACAGAATATTCTGATATTATGATTAAAGGCCCGGAGACATTGGCGTCCGGGCGTCTTGTTCTCGATCCATATTCCGCAACAATCTATTCTTCTAGCCCGAGCGTTTTCGCGCAAATTGAAGAATTGGTGCATGACGGTTTGACGATGGAAGCCGCTATTGAGCGGGTTGCTTATCCAGAGGATTTGACACGCTGGAGCGAAGACGGGGAGGCACCATTGTTGGTGGCTGCCGAATGATATCGCAGCGTGCGAGCTTGCAACGGGCAATACCCGATAGAGGTTATCAGCGAGCGCTAGATAAGCAGGTCCCGGATGCGAGTATTCAAAGATATCAAAGTCTATCCTTTGGTAACATTATCTATGTTGCATTCCAGCTTATTGGCTGGACGGCGACGACATTATTGATTTCGGCGGGCTTGTTTGTCGCGCTGTTCTTCATGGTAGCGAATGGTTCGTTGTTCGGATTTTTTGAACAGTTGAACCTTCTTGGGAGTCATTACGTTGTAGCGGCCCCTGAAGCCAGAGCGGCTTTTGACAGCAAGTTATATTTTATCGCGGGGTTTGTTTTTTTGCTCATCGGGGCTTTTCGAATGAGTTGTCTTTTATCGATATTTGAATCAGGAGATTATGATGACCAGTAATGTTGTTGCGGCTAATGAATTGCCGTTTGACGAGTTGGTAAAGAACTCTGATTCATCATCCCCTGAAGGCGATATACCCGAACAGGCCCATATTGCTAAGTCCACCGTATCCTCGGTTCGCCGTTTCGCTGGAATGACCTATTTGCAGTTAGGCTTGCTGGCATTGGGCTTGTTTGCTGCCATTTGGGGAATGTGGGCCACTTCAAAAATATTTTCCCTTGAAGATCGGCAGGTGGTTTCGGTTCGCCTTGCCTCCATCGTAAATGATTTTGTGTCGGCCGAGGCGCGCTCGGGGACACCTCCTGAGCAGCTTGAAAATAATACACGGGCCTTCATGGGTGCGCTTGATACCGTTTTGGAACAGCGGGCGCAAAATGGTCAGGTCATTCTTGTCGGCGAAGCCGTTATTTCGTCATCTGTTCCCGACGTGACGGATGATGTTTTAGCCGATTTGTCAAAGCTGATAAAAATGCCCTCACCTGCAGCAATGCCGCCTGCGATGGCTCCTGCAGCACCGGTAACAAGAGGGGATCTTGCTCCGCAGGCGGGAGGGCAATTGATGCCTGATAATGGGCAATCTCCATTCGCCCAGTCTTCTTATCCCCTGGATGGTGGTTCGCAGTGACGTACGGCGTTCCTTCTCTCGACGCTCAAAAAGCAGTTGAATCCCGTCGGTCTCGCTGGCCGAGCTGGAAAATCCTCGGCGGACTTCTTGCAGTGTTTTTTCTTTGGTCAGCTTTGAATGATTGGTCTGATCGACATGCGTTCATGATCAATTCGAGTGAATCTCTGCCGAATTGGGCTTTCTTTGTGCAAAAAAACGTCTTTCCGGAGCGCGGTCAATATGTATTTTTTATCGCTCCCAAGACTCCGTTGATTCTCTCCCATTTCGGGGATGATCCGAAACCCTTCGGGAAACGTGTCTACGGTGTGGCGGGTGATATCGTGTCTCGAGAAGGAAATGTTGTTTCGGTCAACGGGGTAGAGGTTGCGTCCATCAAGCCTTTTTCGAAGCGAGGCGAACCTCTCACCGTTGGACCCGTCGGACGTGTGCCTGATGGGTGCTATTTTGTGGCGACTGAAAGCAAGGACGGGTTTGACAGTCGCTACGCCGATATTGGCTGGGTTTGTGGCAGTCAGATATTTGGAACGGGAGTACCGGTGTTGTGATCAAAAAGTCGCTCATCAGGCTGGTCCTCTTTACCTTGGCCGCAGCATTTTCCCTGCCTGCTGCGGCCAAGGACTACGGTCAAGTTGGCAAGGTCTTTCCGGTAATCGAGCCGGATTTGTTGCGCGTGATCGAAACAAAGCTCAAAAACATGAAAGCTACCGGTCAGATCGATGCGATGAACCAGCTTCTGGTTAAACGCACAGAGGCCAAAGTTCGCCGGCCCGATCCGGTGTCTGGAATTGAAGCGGCTGTAAAACCGCGTAGCTGGCTCTACGATCCTTCGATCATCATAGATCATGATATTCGCGATCATAAAGGAAATTTAATTTCCGCAGCGGGTAGCCGGGTCAATCCGCTTGATTTTATCGATGTGAATACGCCGCTTGTTTTCATCGACGGGGACGATGAAGCGCAGGTGGCATGGGCGTTGAAACGCTTTGATGACAAAGCAAAAATCATTTTGGTTAAAGGTGCGCCGCTCGATTTGATGACGAAGCGCCAACGCCGTTTCTATTTTGATCAGGCCGGAACTTTGACCACTAAATTTGGCATTACTCGTGTTCCTGCTGTTGTCGTCCAGTCTGGCAAATCCATGCGCATATCTGAAACCCCGGTTAGGAAACAACAGTCATGATAAATGAGCAACAAGTTCGTCATAGCATTATTGGAGGAATAGCCCTCAATATCATCGTCCAGGCGTCAATGCTGGTGCTTCTGGCCTATTCTGGGGAATGGCGGGTTTGGCGGTTTTTGTTCAACGCTGTGGCGCAGATCGATGCCATTTTTCTTTTATCATGGTTTGGATATTGCCTGTGGCGGTCGGCTCCTGAATCTGGTCAGAATAATGCGTAGCGCGCCAATATCTGTATGTGCGGTTTCGCTCGAACGCAAGCTGGAAGATTCGCAAGATCGAGCGCGCTGGCACCTTCCGGCGCTGATCGTGTTTTCGTGTTTCAATCTTGCTGCGCTCGGTATTTTCTTCGCTGTCTTTGTCGGGGTTGTTTTGTCTCCGCCGGAACCAAGAAATGCAATTCATTTTCTTGTCGCTGGGAGTTTTGCATTCGCCGTTCTTGTTTTAGGGCAGTTTGTTTATTGGTCCAGACTGGTGCTGACAGAATTTAAGGGTCGCTCCAAATGAATTGGGCAGAGCAAATATTCGGTACACCTCTTGCCGCGCCGGAAACTTTGTTCATGCGGCGTCTGCGGTTCATTTTCATTGGATCTGCTGCGGCAACCGTTGTTGGCATTTTGGCTATTGATGTTGTTTCCACCGTTTTAGGCCGCGCCGGTGCTGGGGGATTCTTTTTCACTCTCTTGTTGGTCGCTTCGATTTCCGGCTGTCTGTTTTTCTATAAAAAAATTCGGATTGATGATGCGTGGTTGGTTGAGCGCGATTTGGAGCGGGAAGGTGATAAACCGTGAAAACCCCTTCTTTCAGGCGTCTGTGGCAAATTATCCTTGCTGTCGTAATGACAGCTTTCGTGATGGCGTCCGTGCCGGCACGAGCTGGTGACGTGCCGGGCTCGTGTACCGGAAAATTCGTCAATCCCATCACCGATGTCTGCTGGAGCTGTCTGTTTCCATTGTCAGTTGGCGGGCTGAAAATTTGGCCAAGCGGTCGCCCCGACACTGATAATAATCCATCGTTACCTATCTGTGCCTGTGGTTCGCCGCTTCCTCGTATTGGGATTGCAGTAGGGTTTTGGGAGCCTGTGCGGCTCGTCGATGTGACGACAAAGCCTTGGTGCTTTCCTAATCTTGGTGGTGTCAAAATATCGCCCGGTTTCAATATTGGGCGAGGAACTTACGCAACGACCAATCAGCTTGGTGGGGCTGGGCAGAACACAGCCAAATGGCACGCGCACTGGTATATTTATCCATTGCTTCATTGGATGGAGATCGTGACCGACTTTCTTTGTCTGGAGCAGTCCAGTTTTGATATCGCCTATGTAACCGAGATTGATCCGCTTTGGCAGGATGATACTCTTACGATGCTTATCAATCCGGAAGCTGCGGTTTTCGCTAATCCTGTCGCTACTTTGGCTTGTGCTGCTGATTGTGTGGCCGCGACTGTTAGCCGCCCTATAGATCCTCTGTTTTGGTGTGCTGGTTGTCAGGGGTCGATGTATCCGCTCAACGGAAATGTTGCCAGCCACCTCAACCCTATTCAATCCTCGCGTCTCGCCGCATCGCGGATGGCTTATAAAATGCACCGTCAATTTCTCGCATGGGGGACGATGGGGAAAGAGGGACTGTGCAAGAAATACCCCATGCCCATCATGAAAAAGCAGCAATACCGCTTCCAGATGGTTAACCCCTCACCGATGGTCAAAGGCAGGTACGCCTGCGCTCCAATTGGTGCTTCCGATTTGAAACCCGGTGTTGGCCGGGTGTGGCCCGTCGTCGGCGAGGATTTTGGATATCTCGTTTGGCGCAAAAGGAATTGTTGCGCGTTATGAACTGGAAAGCTGTCTTTATCGCTAGCGGAATAGTTGGGTTTTCCTGCGCTGCTGTCGTCTACGCCCAAACTGTTGAAGGTCTTGATCTTGGCGCAATTCAGAAAAGGGCTGATGAAAGCGCCGCCGATGCAAAGGCGTTTGTCAATGATGTGATGCGCAGGAGTGATTCCGTTGCAGAAGAGGCCCGGCAAACGGTGGAGTCTGGAGAATCAAATCATCAACAATATGTTGAGGCGCAAGGCGCCGCAGAAGGAGCGAGTGAACTTGACAAGATGATGGCGGATGTGACCGGCAAGATGCCCGCAGGTGAAGCGCCGCAGTTTATCGTTTTTGCATCCTTGTCGATGCCGCCTGAAAGTTTGAAACCACTCATTCGTGATACGAGCAAGGCTGGCGGGGCTGTCGTATTTCAGGGTTTCCCGGGTAATTCCATGAAAGCATTTCAGCAGGGTATCGCTAAAGTGATTGAGCCTGGTCAGGAGACCGGTGCTTTGGGCATTGATCCGCGTTTGTTTCGCGCTTTTGATGTAAAGACTGTGCCTGCTTTTGTTGTGGTCTCAACGGATTTCGATCTCTGTGATGGTCTTGATTGCCGTACAACACCGCCCCCGCACGATAGAATGGCCGGTAATGTCACCGTGCGCTATGTTTTGGAAAGTTTTGCTGCCGGCGGCGGACCGGGAGCGCGCATCGCTGGAACAGCACTCAAACGGCTTGGGGCAGGCGGATGATGCGTCTCTTCGCCGCAATGTTGGTTCTGTTGGCTGTTGCTGCTCCAGCATCTGCTCAGCAGGATGTCAGGGAGGACGCTAAAGCCTTTGCAAAAGGCATAGCTGATGCTTCACAGAATTTGGCAGATAATGATTCTGCTGCTGCGGATAATCTAACCGGCTATAATGGGGCCAACGCTCCGGAGTCTCAATATCTTGATAATCCTGCCGCTCTTGAGGCTGCGCGAATAGGAGCTGCTCGTACAAACGAAGCGGCTGTTTTGGTAATCGAGGGTGACGCCGTTCGTCCGCGCGTTCCTGACCAGCTGGTTGACGAAACGATTGAGCGCGGTGAAATTATAAACGAGGATCCATCGCTCTACGTCCAAGGCGTGGATCCGAATGGGACAACTGGCCAGTGCGTCGAGCTTCCGCCCACGACATCATCTCCAGGCAATTTTGAGGCAACCTGCAATGTGGGAAAAGGTGTCATTGATGAAGCGCAGACCTGCGAAATCCCTCTCGATGTCACCGCAACACAGCGCACAGTTTATGATTATCAGTGTTCCGAAACTCCTTGGCGTGGTGCGCCAAATTCTTGTGACCCTAATTTCACTCCTGTTATTGGAGGGATATGTCAAATTGTCTCCTCTGAATGGTTTGATATTTGTCTTCAGGGTACTTTGCCTTTTAATTGCACTGAGCCCGATCAAATTCAGGTCTTCAACCTTGAGTGCGAGTCTCCCGTGCCGGGAGAGCCTGTGCCCACTCCGCGTCAGATTAAGAGCGTCACAGCCGTTCCAAACGAAACACAATGTGCTTCGATTAAGACGAATCCGGCTTGTTCTAATCCCGTACAGGTGTGCACCGATTCCTCGCCGGAAACCCGCATTATCAACAATATTCCTGTTACACAGCCTTGTTGGAAATGGGAGCGATCCTATCAATGTCAGGGAACTTTTGATGGAAATGATTGCGGAGATTTGGCCGCGAATAATGCTTGCCAATTTTCGCGCAGTGTCTGTCTCGATGATCCGCAACAGGGGGCCTGTCAGGTCGAGGAGCATATTTATATCTGCCCCATTCCCGGCGCTGTTCCTTCCGAAAAACAATATGTGTGCGGCGGCGATGTATATTGCATCGGGGGTGAGTGCGAGGCGGTAACACGCGAAGCATCCGATGAATTCAAGGACGCCGTTGTCGGATTGGAGGCCTTAGCTCAGGCAAATCGCGAGTTTGACGATGTGGATTATAAGCTGTTCGAGGGCAACCCGATGAGCTGCCACAAGCCGATATTTGGGCTGGTAAATTGCTGTGCAGGCAAAGTTTCTGGCCTCATACCGACCGCAGCGGGCTTTGCCGCGCTCGCTGGCGGTCCTACGGCCATCGCCGGTCTTGCGACGCCATTTCTAACATTATTCCTTTGTGACGCGTCTGAAAAAGAACTCGATGTCCGTGAACGGATGGGGCTGTGTCACACACTAGGAACATATTGCTCGAAAAAATTTCTCGGTATTTGCACAACGAAACGCCGAAGTTCTTGCTGTTTTCTTTCCAAACTAACTCGGGTTTTGCAAGAGCAGGGTAGGGAACAGCTTTCAAAGAGTTGGGGCACACCGAAAAATCCTGAATGCTCTGGATTCACTATAGACGAATTTGCTGCGCTCGATCTGTCAGTCATGGATTTCACTGAAGTTTATCAGGAATTCATGGACGCTGCCAAGCTGCCGAATGAAGCAGAAACCATGACCGACATTCAGGCCAAGATCGAGGCCTATTATTCTCGGGGGGGATCATAATGAGCGAGAATTCGGTAATGGCATTGGACAGTTTTATACCGGTTCCGGATATTTCTGTATTGGAGCTCGCAGTCGTCATTTGCTGTGTGCGTCGCCCCGGTGTTGATGGCGCTCGCTTAGCGAAGACTATAGGTCGTTGGTTTGGCGTCAAATTGGCCGAAAACGACCTTAAAATGTCGCTGAGGCGTTTGTCTCATCGCGATTGGCTAAAGACCGAGGGTACGGGTCTTCACGTGGGCGAGGAGGCTCGTCAAAAGGCTGAATTTGCTGCTCATGGTCTTGTCCAGTTACTCTTTCGTGATCGTTATTTTTTTGACGTCGGAAAACTCCTCGATGTCAGCATTGTAAAGGAGGATCAGTCTCATGAAGATTAAATCTTTAACTACATTCGCAGGTCTATTTGCTTTGATTGCGCCTGCCGCACTATTCGCACAAAATTCGTCATTTCAAGATTCTGGCGCTCAGCAGGAAGTCGCACCTGCACCGTCCGAAAATACCCTAGAAAAGGGTATTTATGAGCGTGAAGGCGGGGAGGGTGATCTATATTGTCGCCGTAAACTTGGAAGTTGGTTTTACTGCGATAAGCCAAAAGCAAAGCCATCTAGTCCTGCGGCCGCTGCGCCACCTCAAATATCAGCGGATGCACAACTCAAAGAGATTGGGAAGCAGCTTGATGAGTTAAAGGCACAGGCCATTCTGGAGCCGACAGAAGCCAATGTTCTGGCATACATCCGTTTTCAGCGCGAACAACTCGATCGATCATCAACATTTGCCGATGTTTGGCAACGCGCATTGTGGCAAAATCCGGAAGATGACTATACTCTCCAGCGTCCCGTCTCGACGATCGGTAAACGAGCATGGCTTGATAACCGCGTAGCTGACAGAAACGCTGCGATGGCCCGTCTGTCGCAGCGCTACGGTGTCTATTATTTTTATGCTCAATCTTGTTCTGCGTGCGACATACAGGCCCCTATTCTTAAATCAATAAGTGATAGCAACCGTCTATCGGTAGTTGCGGTTTCAATGGATGGCGGTCCAAACCGTGTATTTCCTAATTATGTTGTGGATACCGGCCAGCGTGCCCGTATGGGCCTTCCTGGCAAATCCACGCCTGCTCTCGTCCTATTTGATACGCTGACCAAGCGCCCTATTCCAATCGGGACAGGCCTCATGGCAGCTGATGAAATTATCGACCGAATCTTCGTTCTGACCAAAACCAAGCCAGGGAGTGATTTCTAATGACTATGAGAATACATGATGAGTCTCGGGGCATGTTCCGCAAGTTGGGTTGGTTTCTGACTATCATAGCCTCTTTGAATTTTAGCATCATTACGCCGGCGGCTGCTTCCGTTGGTGACGAGATGCAAAGCTATTTCGATGATGCTGGCGCTCGAGCCAATATTACTGGCCCGTCCGCTTTTCAAGGGCAGTCTGCCGGCTATTATTCTGGCGGTAACGTCTGGACCCGTTTCCCTCAAAAGTCCGTTCAACCCTTCAATCTTCAGTTACCCGGCGCTCGCGCTGGCTGTGGCGGGATCGATCTGTTCGCCGGTAGTTTCAGCTTCATCAACACTGCAGAGCTTGTTGCCATGCTCAAAGCGACGGCAAATAATGCAATCGGATTTGCTTTCCAATTAGCGATTGATGCCATTTCTCCTCAGATCAGTGGGGTTATCAAGGATATGAGCCAAAAGGTGCAACAGCTCAATCAGATGAATATTTCGAGCTGTGAGACGGCACAAGGTCTGGTTGGCGGGCTTTGGCCTGTTATGGATACGACTCAAAGCACAATTTGCGAAGCGGTTGGCAACAATGACGGTTTGTTTTCGGATTGGGCCGCTAGCCGTCAGGGATGCAATAATGGGGGGCAGCGCAAAGAGACGCTGGCTGCAAATAGTGACCCTGCGATGGAATTGCAGCTGGTTGGTCAGGATCATAATTTTACATGGGATATTCTGAACAAAGCCCCTCAATTTGCGGGTTATGATCAGGAGTTCAAGGAAATGGTCATGACGATAGTTGGTACGGTTGTCACTCAGGTATCAGATGATCCAACAAAGGGTTCAATTATCGACAAGCACGGTCCTGGGGATGATACGATTGTCGAAGCTCTTCTTGATGGGACGCAGGGCGGTAATACCGTCAAAATCTTGAAATGTGTTGATTCAGATAAATGTCTGAATGTTACCACTCAAAACATGATTATTCCGGCTTCTCAGGCTATTCGCCCGAAGGTCAAGGCGCTGATTCTCTCGATGGCGACGGCCATCAAAAATGATACGGCGATTGGCGATGCTGAAAAGACGTTACTCAATGTAGCCTCATTGCCCCTTTATAAAATTCTCGCTGTCCAGACTGCTGCACGGACCGATATTGTTGGAACTGGAGAGATTGATGCGGTTTCGGAAATAACGTCAATCGATCTGCTTCAGGCCATTTTAAATGACGTTCTGGGGAAGTTTGACATGGCAAAAGTTGGCTTGGTGAAGGCCGACCAGGATAGTGCAGCTGCTTGGGCCGCTCAGGTTCAAGGTGTGCGGACGAAATTTGCTCAACGTGAAGTCAGAAACTCGGCTCGTGTGGAGGTTACAATGCGGGTTATTGACCGCACCATCGCTCTTGAATCAACGCTTCAAAATTCGATGTCACCGGGCATGTCAGCGGCACTAAATTTTTCACGCGGTTTGAACTCTCAAGGTCTTCGCTAGGAAAGGGCAGGCGGCATGTTGGAGCTTTTCACGATTGGCGGCGGTGAGTATATCGTAAACGTATTAAATGCCGTTTCAGCATGGACAGGTGGTGGTGGTTACAAGTCCATGATCCGTGTCGTGATGGTCATGGGACTCATATACACTCTGCTTATTGTCGCTTTCAGTCTTGATTGGAGGGCTTGGTTCAACTGGTTTTTGCAAGCCACGCTGATTTATCTTTGTTTGATGGTTCCAACCGTAACTATTCAGGTAACTGACCGGGTTAATCCTAGTTTAGCGCCTTCGACGGTCGCGAACGTACCGTTAGGACTTGGCGCGGTCGCCAGCTTCACAAGTCAGGTTGGAGATTATCTGACAACTGAGGCGGAGACCGTCTTTGTAATGCCCAGTCAGCTCCAATATTCCACCAATGGAATTATCTATGGTACCAAGCTGTTGGAGGCAACACGTCAGATTCGGATCACCGATCCCGAATTTGCCGCTAATATCAATGAACACATGAAACGCTGTGTGTTTTATGACGTTATGCTCGGCTTCAAATCAATGGATGGCCTTGCCAAATCTTCGAATCTTTGGGCGGATATTGGGCCCGGCAGTCCAGCTCGAGCGCAAACATATGTCACGCGGAATGGCGACGGGAGTACGTCAACGGCTGTTATCACTTGTCGCGATGCATACACCGCTCTTACCCCTGAGTGGACACAATTCCTCAATGCGTTTTCTCCTATTTGGGCAAAGCAGCTTTATCCGGGAATGGCCAATGCCGTTGCGCAAGCCAAGCTGGCCGCAGATCTTCCTGTTACCTATCAGGCTTTCACTTCGAATGCGTCTAACGCGCTTGATATCATGCGCCAGAGCCTTGCGGTAAATGCTTTCATGCAGGCTCGTGATGATATGTCTGGTGGTACCGGTGCAGCTGCGATCGATAGTTTTGCCGCAACGAGAGCGGATATTCAGACGCGCCATACCTATTCATCTTTGGCACAGGGCGCAATGAAGTGGGTTCCCATATTGAACATTGTTTTGACTGTTGTTTTTTATGCAATGTTCCCGGTACTTTTTCCGCTTTTTTTGATGCCCAAGACAGGTGTTTCGACGCTGCGCGGCTATCTTACCGGTTTTTTCTATTTGGCGGCTTGGGGGCCGCTCTACGTCGTCCTGCATATGATTATGATGGGGAGAGGGCTATCTGCGGGAAACGCTGTCGCCGGTGGCGGGATGACGCTTGGGAACTTCGCCGGGATAGGTGCGGTTAACGACGAAACAGCCTCACTGGCTGGCTATATGATTGCGAGTATTCCATTTCTCGCTGCCGGGATGGCGCGCGGGGCTATGGCCATCGCTGGACATGCGACCAGCTTTTTGGCACCAAGTCAAAATGCGGCTGAAGCTGCTGCGGGTGAAGCAACTACTGGTAATTACGCTTATGGCAATGCCAGCCTTGCTAATCAGAATATAAATACTCAAGCGAGCAACCAGTGGAATAATCAACCAAATTTTGCCAACGGATCTCCGGCCTTTTCCCATCGACAAGCTAACGGTACTATATCAACAACGCACGCCGATGGTTCTGTAGTCACCAATCAGAATCCTGCGATATCGAGCTTTGAATGGAAGCCAACTCTTACGCAGGCAAACGTCGGTGAAATGCGAAGCACGGTTGGTGAGTTTCAGAATCAGGCGACGCAGCAACGTGAAATGGCATCCCAATCTCTTTCTGCTGCGAACACTATTGGCGCGCAGTTGTTTACTACCGCTCAAAATTCGCGCGGTAGCGAAACCATATTAGGCCAGCAAACTCAGGATGCTATTTCCCAAGCACAAAATCTAACTCGCAGTTGGTCTGATACACTGGTTAATGATTACGGATTTGACCGTAAAGCCGCCGATGAATTGTCTCGGTTTAGCTACATGCAAGGGTCAGGAAATTTAGGATTGAGCTCACCGGTGCCTGGATTAAATGCCGGTATAAATGCTAGTGTTCTATCGCAGGAAAGCCGTAATCGAACATCTGGGGCAAGCGTTAATGAGCGTATCTCTAAAGGCCTCTCATTTCTTAATGCTGAGTCAACCAGCGATAACGCAACCCATTCCCGCGAAAACTTCACTCGCGCTGTCTCTACTAGCGGTAGCTCAGAGCTGGAGGGTCTGTCCCAGCGCCGTGACGCAAGTCTAACCGAGGCACGTTCACATTCGTTGGAAGCCGGCAGGCTTGAAGAAGTCGGCAAGCGTTATGAGCGTCAGGTCAGCGAAATTGAATCGGGCGGGTTCCAAACTTCGCGTGATTATAGTCAGAATTGGCAAAATTTCGCGTCTGGTGAATTGGCGCGAAATGAAGGACTTCGCGATAGTGGTTATGAAACGTGGATGCGTGATGTTGATCTGAACGATCGGCAGCGTCAAACACGTAATGTTCTGGAAGAGCGTTTTCGCAACTCGTTCGTCGAGGATATGCGCAATGATTTGGGTCCGATCGGACCGATTCCTTCTTCTGGTATCTCTCAACCCGCAGGGGATGTTAAAGAATGGGGTAGCGGTCAAGTCGGCGTGGTTACGAATTCCGGACCCTCTGTCAATGTTAGGTCCGATTCGCGTGACGCGTCTTTGACTAGTCTTGTTGGAGAAAGAATTGAGGGCGCTAATGAGCGCATGGATGCTCACCAGTTTAACACAAATTTTAGCAATGGAGATTTACATCGTCGCGGGGAAGCTATGTTCACTGGCTCTGCCAATGCGCAAAATTTATCAATAGGTGAGACAATGCCAATTGTTGGTCCGTTGTTCGAGCGTGATTCTTCTCCCAATACACCGGGCAATAGCACCAGCTTCAATGCTACCGGTTATATCAGAGATAATGGTATGTCGATCAAGCCGGGCACCAATGTTACCAGTCTTGATTCTCGTATGGCCCCAGCAATTTCTGCTGTAGCACAAGAATCTCAACGCCTTGGCTTGGCTCCCCGAACTGTTACGTCTGCTCAGGACCGCACCCATACCGATGGTTCTCTACATCCTGCAGGGAAAGCGCTAGATTTCAGAGGCAATAACATCACTATAACACAAGGTCGTGCGCTGGCGCGCGGAGTTAGCGCGCGTCTTGGACCAGATTATGATGTGGCGTTTGAGACATTCCGTAGAGATCCAGACAATAATCATCTCCATGCAGAATATGATCCGAAGGGAGGCCGCAGGAAATGATTAGTGTAGTGATGTTACCGGAGAAGCGTAGCGACAATCCCAAGTCCAAACACGCCCAGGATGAACCATGTAATAATCCAATCTCCAACTGTTGGAGGGCACCGCTTGATCACTTGATTTTGGCTTTGCTGCCAATGGACACTGTTTGCACTGCCAGGATTTCCGGGGTCTTGTTGAATAGGAAGGCTCATTTCTTTTCTCCGTCTGTAAATTACACCAAATTAGACGGAAACGCAAATGAGCCTTGCATGGCGGTCCGCAATGGCCCGCAAGGCCAAATGCGAGTGTCTGCACCATGAAAGATATGATCCCGTGGCTGATGATGCTCGGAGGTGCAATTTTGATTTTGAAGTTTTTGAAACCCCTTATTGAAGGTGGAGGAAATAACGCCGGTAGTTTGTTCGGAAAACGCGTATTGGTCCGCAGGAAGGGCTTCATCACACGTGTTGAAGCAGAGACCTTGCGACATATTGAGCAGCTGTTTCCCCATCTACGTGTCCACTGCCAAGTTGCAATGAGCGCTTTAATCGCTCCCGCTCAGGGTCTTTCGTCAAAAGAGAGGCTTTGGACGCATCGTCGTTATGGTCAGAAGGTTGTTGATTTTGTTCTTCAAGACAGAGCGAGTGGAAAAATTATCGTGTTGGTCGAATTGGATGATCACACACATAATGCAGGGAAGGATCGCGAACGCGACAAAATCACGGGCGCTGGGGGTTATCCAACAATACGTCTCACAGCAAAGACGCGGCCAACGCGATCTTCAGTAGCAGCCGCGCTGATGCCGGTCCTCGGCACACGATAAATGTACAAAATTGAAAGGAACGCGAGATGGCGCAATTTAAAATTCTTTTGGGGCTAGCAGCTGCCTCTTTATTGGCATCGGGCAGTGCGCTGGCGAAACCGAAAAGAACTGTCGTTTTGCTCGATTTTGTTTCTGCTCCAAGCGACCCAGCGCCGGTTGAATCACTCTCTTCTGACTATTCTGAAGGATCGATTGACGTTGATGCTCTAACCCGGATGATGACCCGCCAGTTCACCGGTGCTTCAAGAGACACGGCCTATGCTGCGCCTCCGCAATCCTTTTCACAAGTTAATCCGACCAATGCAGCATCAATGGGTAATCCATTTGTGCTTCACGCAGTCTCTTCCAATCGTTATGTTCCCGCTGTGTCTGGTCCTAGCGCTGCTGATTGTGCGTTGCCTATTTATCAACCGAGTGTCGGATTTAGTAAAGTAGCTGAGCAGCGCCGCCGCGAGCTTTACCCTCTTGTCCATAAGATTGCTTGTGAGGCTGGTCTGCCGGTGGGTCTTTTTGATGCTGTCATCATGCAAGAGAGCAGATATCACGCAGGGGCTCGGTCGCACGCTGGCGCTATAGGTCTCGCGCAACTCATGCCTGGTACTGCAAAAGATTTGGGCGTCAATCCTCATTCACCAATTGATAATCTACGCGGCGGTGCCCGCTATTTGAAACAACAAGTTAATCGTTTTGGTCGTTATGATCTGGCGCTGGCGGCGTATAATGCTGGGCCTGGGCGAGTCGAGCATCGCTGGAAGGTTCCCCGTATTGCCGAAACGCAGAATTATGTCCGTAAGATTCTAGGAAACTGGTCAGGTACACCGATTCCGCAAAGTAAAGTCGAAAAACCTTTGTCTTTTCGGCAAGCGCAAATGATTTTTATGGCCCATGACGGCAGCTCAAACTGAGGGAAAGGGTGCAAGAATTCGTGACAATGAGACACTAATTTACATCTGATTACGCAAATAAGTAGCAAATTCCTGTTGGTTATGGAAATGAAGATTTCTAGCCAGTTCGATAAGGAGGTTAGCAACTCCGATAGAAAGATTCATCGCGTTTTAATGAAATGATGAGAATGAAAACCAAACCACGGGACTGAGCAGCGCTTACTATTCCTGTTGGTCAGGAGAGGTGAAAGAACGCGTGGCTAAAGAGACGGGCAAAAATTCAGTTGAGAAACCTATAATGGACCCGGAAGAGGAAGCTGCCTTTATCCGCAACATGTTGGGCTTTATTGAGCGGCATGGGCTAGGTACACCGGACTTCATTACAGCTCATATTCATGCTTTGGATTCCTTTGGTGCTACAGAGATGGCAGATTTCTGGCGCGATGCCCTTGCCATATATGATCGAGCATATAGCGAAGCAAATAGGAAAGTGCGAGGCGATATGCATCTTCGAACTGTCGCTGAAAAAACTGTCTTATAATCCTGCAGCGACGTTTGATTTTGCGCAGCACTCAGAAAAATACTCTGACCATAGCGTTCATGGGGAAAGAAGCACGGTCATTGGGTGAGCCGATTGCAGCAGCGGCGAATTTGATCTAAGTTATGAGGGGAAAGCTGGAACAGTCCGCGCGCGTATGAAACCGGAAAATTGAAAAAGCACTTTTTAAAGATGGAGGCGATCATGATCGCGGCGATAGTAATTGCTGCGTTTGTTTTGCCGATTCTGGACTGATGTGACTCTATATCCTCAATCCAGTTATCTAGCAACTGTATCTCTCATGCGGGTTGATCTGCCCACGATTGGTCGGACCGACACAGCGCGTTAGCAATACAGTTGCTAATTTCATCATTGGTATTTGCTTTTGGGTATTTATCAGAAAATGACAGATACCTTCGCAATCTTTAACTAGGCAGATGGGGGATGACCCAGAAAATCAAATAACCAACCAGCTATAATCTGGTCGGTTTACTCCCAAGAGGAAACGCTAAGCAGCGCCGTTTTGATGCTAGTGGTTATCTTTTAAGCGCAGGCCTAATTATCGATTGACTGAATCACCACCAGATTATTGATTCGAAATATCCGTTGGAACAGCCGGTACCCATCGGTGTAATCCTTCACAATGAGCCAACATCACAGTGCATCAATTGACAGACACATGTGTCTCGCTGCAATTGATATCAGTCGGAACATAGCGCGCGAATATGAGATATATGCAGCGATTGACCTTTTCGGCGCGGTAGTGGTTGATTATCATTGGGGTTGCAGAGGCACAAAGGGGCAGGGGAGAAGACGATCTTTTGGCGACAATAAAGCAGCAAGCAAATTTGCAAACGCTTTGCTACGCCGTCGCTCGACTGCAAAGAAGAGGATAGGCGTGGCCTACCGTTTCAACCGTTAAAGCCGACACACTTCGTGAACTGAATCCAGATGACCAAAAGACGCAAACAGGCTGAAAGGTTGGATTGCTTGACGACGGGCAATGTTACGTTCAATAATGACAATTTTGGTGTTTTTGTATAAATGTTGTTTTGTTACAATTTTTGTGATACACGAGAAAAATGGCAAGACTTTCCATTGAAATAACCGACGACGAACATCGAAAATTGAAGGCTGTTGCAGCTCTGAGCGGTCTTAGCATCAAGGATTATGTACTTGATCGCACTCTTCCAGAAATTTCCTCTAAAGCTGACACACAAGAAACGTTCGCGAAACTTTGTGCGTTTTTGGAAACGAGGATGGACCAGGCCGCCTCTGGGGATTTCTCGAATCTTTCATTTGATGAGATCCGAGACAAAGCAAAGAAGCGTGCCGGCCTTTGAGTTTCAAAGGTCAAAATGTCGATCTTACATTAGCGGTCGAAGAGGATTTAGTCGAAATCTGGCGATACAGTTTTGATCGCTGGGGAATCAAACAAGCCGATTCCTATTTTGACAATCTAGTAGAGTGTTGCGAGAAAATCGGGGACTGTGGAGTCCGTTCAAAAACAACAGAAGGGTTGCCGTTGGGAGTGGAAGTTATGCGCTGCCAAGAGCATTATATCTTCTTTATGCCCGATGATCGCTCCATCATTCTAGCTATATTGCACGGATCAATGGATATGCTCCACCATGTAAAGGATCGTTTGTAGTATCGTTTTTCGCTTGGAAGTTTTTTTGAGAGCGATATTTTGATCTCATTCGGTGCCCGGCGCGAAACGACGAATTGAAAAGAGAATGATCCTCAACCAAGATCCTCTCCAAAGGGCCATGATTTTACCTATTTTCAAGTTTGATCCTGAGGCGCCCGATGGTCGCCCGTTCGGCTTAGGCACTGCATTTAGGATTGACCCCTGGGGCAATTGCGCAACCGCGTTTCATGTCATTGAAGATATGCTCAGCTTATCTAAAAATGGTCAACTGCAATTAAAAGATGATGTTCGGATGGCGGCTTTAGAGCTTGAGGTAATAGCTCTTGGTCGAGTTCCACTTCCAAAGGATGCGTGGCGTCCATTATCGGGATTCTATGCTGAATGCGGCCATCAAACACCGGCGCTAATCCACGAGGCTTCGATATTAAGAAACCTGACAGAGCTAGCTTGCCTAACTATATCTCGATCTCACCAGCGATCACCGATGCCCTGTTTGCCAATGGCGCTTCGCGATGAACCACCCGTGAAAGGCGAAATCGTCACAGGATTCGGGTTTCCGGGGTTAGACGTTGCGAAGAACGTTGCTGGCGACGACAGACCGTTTTCGCAGTATCTATATGAATGCGCCGGAGAAGTAGTGGAAGTTATCCCGGCTGATCCGGCGTCCACAATGCCTTGGCCCCGTTTTCGCGTAGCCGCAGAATGGCCTAGCGGAATGAGCGGGGGTCCCGTTTTGAACGCCGCTGGCAATGTGATTGGCGTAATCTCGCGAGGATGGTTGGGTGAGGCCGATTCTACTGCCACACATTTTGCAGGTTGGAATGTGAGTGAGCGAACCTTCCGATCAATCGATCCATTTGCTTCGCGTCGTTATCGGGCTTTTGCCGCGATCGATGAGAAAGATAATGTCCGTTTCATGGGGCAAGATCGAGATGAAGCAGAGGCATTTGCTTCGGAGCATGAGATTACAATGCGAGTTGTTTCCTGTTCTCCGGAAACCGGAGATTGGATCGAGTTATGAGCATTCCAAAGAGCCGCATTCGTGAAATCAGAGCGGATAACGGTCACGAGTTCCAGGCCAAGGGAATGGGCATTTCGAAGATCTCGCAATCCGCCATGCCTAAATCAAGCGCGGCACCCCGCAGCTCAATGGCAAAGTGGAGCGATCGCATCGATCATCTGATCAATGGGAATTTTGCCAACTGCTAAGCTACAAAGGCGACGTTGATCTGGAAGCCAAGCTCGACGAATGGGAGCGCTTCTACAACTTCCACAGACCCTTCAATGGAAAAACATCCGATGAAGCGCTTAGAGAAAAGCTGTAATCGCATGTAGAGAATGTCTCAGCAGTCACCCGATGATGCAGAAGTCGTCATTGTTGGGGATGCGGGTACTCCCGATAACCTTGCCATCGGGCGAGATTGGTAATTGTGTTCGAATACATCGAGTCAGGTTACCGGCGGATATAAACGTCCATCCAGAGCAAACCGTTCCTGTGTTTCCACCGCATATGCTCCAGAAGCGCGCACGGTATCGAATATGATATTCCAGCTATGGGTAGAGACAGCGCTCGGGATGAGGATGAACAGGTTATCGGCGAGCAACTGGTCGCCAAACTGCTGCTGACCGGCACTGGGAATCCCTGGCCTTAACCAGTTTGGGTTCGGGATATCACCAGGTTCGACCATATGGATAGCAGAGGGTTTTAGTATCTTGAATGATGACAGAACATGCGGGACCGTATCAAGTACCCGGAAGGTTTTATGCACAGCCACTTCCAAAATCGCAGTTGCAGGATCGACGGCACCGTAAACGGCCCTTATATTCTTGCTGTTCCAGCGACCACCCTGGCGAAACGCTCCCTCTCCACTATCCCATGTTTTGGCAAATTTCTGATCATCAAGCCGCCAACCGACAATATCCGATCCGCCAAGCGCCGCCGGCAAAGGCGTCATGTGTAAACGCCAAACTCAATTCGCTCGAGAAGCTGTACGACCAGTTGGGAACCAGCAGGTGTCGATAGAAGATCAATGGGTCGTTTTTGATTGAGACCGATTGCGGGGCGTTCCAGCCATTGTTCGGCTTCTTCCTGCGAACCAAAAATATCTGTCGCCTTTGCCAGAATCTCGGCAAACTTCCAAGCGCGGCCACTTTGTTCCGGGCTGAGCAGTTTTGCGGTTGTCTCGCCCTTGCGGCGCTGGAATGTGCGCATGCTGATGCCGATGGCTTTTTCGAGTGCATCGGAATGCTGGATCAACGCGACATTGGCGACCAGTTCTGTCAAAACCGTACTGGGAAAACCCATGGAGATCACTTCATGAGCATCGAGCGCGGTTTTCAAGGGATATTTGAAAGTTGCATCACCGCCCAATAAAGCAATGACCCGATCAAATTCCCGGCTCAATACTTCTTCCGTTTCCAATTTCTTTGCTTTCCAGAATATGACAGATGGCGCGATATAAATGACATGTGTCATACCAAATGTCAAACTAATATAATATTGCTGGAGCGCCATTGCAGAATTCAAGTCGCCTACTCGCGTTGACTTTTAGCTTTGGCAGCCAAGCTCGCAATGCTCTAATTCATGCGATCTGTGACAGCTCGATAGATTGGCTAAACAAGTTTTGAGCCTGCGCGCGGCGGCTCGGTCTGACAAATTTCTAATTTTTCGGGAGCATTGGATGCTTACCCGTCACCTAGTTTCTAGAAGAAGGATTGTGCTATGAAGCTATATTCATGCGCACAGAAATGGCCCAAGCCGCCAATTGCGAATATAAGGCTTAGCGACATTCGCAATATGGGATCCCCCAAAAGCGCAGTTGAAGCAGAAGCGGCCAGCCTTTTTCTATCCCCTCAGAATGTCAGTGTCTTATAAACGTGTCCCTGTCAGCAGACGTTTACTGCGTACCCGGCCTAGTTTCATCGGGCGGGGTTTGTGGTTCGCCCACTATGTTGACTGGCAGCTTCAGATAGACCGTGCCATTGTCCTCAGCTGGAGGCATATAGCCGGCGCGGATGTTGACTTGGATCGACGGCAGAATCAGCTTCGGCATGCCTAGCTGGGCATCGCGCGCCTCTCGCATGGTGACAAATTCATCCTCGCTCACGCCATCATGGATATGGATATTGGCGGCTTTCTGCTCGGCCACGGTCGTTTCCCAGCGATGCTCTGAGCGGCCTTCGGGCAGATAATCATGGCACATGAACAGCCGCGTCTCACCCGGAAGCGTAAATATTTTGCGGATCGAGCGGTACAATATGCGAGCATCACCGCCAGGGAAATCGGCGCGGGCGGTTCCATAGTCGGGCATGAACATGGTGTCGCCGACAAAGGCGGCGTCGCCAATCACATATGTCATGCAGGCCGGCGTATGGCCCGGTGTGTGCAGAGCGTGCGCTGTCATTTTGCCTAAGGGGAAACTGTCGCCGTCATGAAAAAGCTGGTCAAAGTGGCTGCCATCACGCGGTAAGTCCGGCCCGGCGTTGAAAATCTCTCCGAACACCGACTGCGTGATGGTGATGTGATCGCCGATCGCCAGCTTTCCGCCCAGCTTTCCCTGAACATAAGGCGCAGCCGAGAGATGATCGGCATGGACATGGGTTTCCAAAACCCATTCGCAGTTCAGCCCCTCGCGCCGAACGTAGTCGATCACGCGATCAGCTGAAATAGTCGCCGTTCGCGCCGCTGCTGCGTCATAATTCAGTACGGGATCAATAATGGCGCACGCGCCGGTTGCGGGATCTGATACAACATAGCTTATCGTGTTGGTATCATCGTCAAAGAAAGGTTGAACGTTGGGGGTCATGGATGTGTCTCACAGTAGGAGGGATGATAAGTTGGCGGCGCAGCGGCAATCAGCCACTTTGCCCATCGACATAATCGCGCACGAACCGCTTGAGCGCCGGTTCGTCGCACGCGAAACCCATGGCTTCGGCCTGTTTCAGCGTCGCGTCCCCGCTCATACCGTTTTCGGCGCCAAGGTGCATGACGGTTAATGCTCCGGCCCGCTTGCCAGATGCGCAATGCACGAACACCGGACCGGGTAGCCTTTTGACCGCGGTGCGGAATTGCTCGACCAGTGCTTCCGTCATCGCATCACCCGCTACCGGGACATGGCTATAGACTAGGCCAAGAGTGCGGAATTCTTTGCCATCGCGGGCGGGCTTGAAAGGCTGATCCGGTTCTGCCTCGCAGCCTAGATTGACCACCGATTTGTAGTCCGCTTGCGCCAGCTCGCGCAGATCATCAGCGGAAGGCGGCTCCATTCCAATGGTGAAGCGGTCGTCGATTTTTTTCATATTGGCCATAGCTTTCATATTGGTCATAGCTAAGTTCCTTGAATGTTCGAGTGTCACACGCTTTTCGCAAAAGACGCGAAGGCATATTTTTAATTGATTTAATATGCACATCTCCGCATATATGCAAGTGTGAAACCTGAAGAAATCCGCAGACAGGCCGAAAAGGCCCTGTCCCTGCTCAAGGCGTTGGGCAGTCATAACCGTTTAATGATCGCGTGCCAGCTCGTCGAACGCGAACGAAGCGTCGGCGAGCTTGCCGAATTGCTTGGCATACGCGAGGCGGCGGTTTCGCAGCAACTGGCGCTGTTGCGCAAAGATGGTTTGGTGAAGCCGCGCCGCGATGGCCGCACGATTCATTATTCGCTGGCCGGTGATGCCTCGCGCCGTTTGTTGGAGACGCTATACGGAATCTATTGCGCGTCCGGTGCAAAGGGCGAGCCAGGCGAAGTCGCGCAGGACGACAAACTGTGATTTCGGGCAGAATCGTTAATGAATGCTGCATTGCTCCAGGATATGCTCTCGCTTGTATCGGGAATATTGGTCGGGTTCACGCTGGGGCTGAGCGGCGGCGGTGGATCGATCCTCGCGGTGCCGCTGCTGCATCATCGGTACACTGGCGTCGCAGCGTCTCGAACAGAGCAAAGGCGCGTTAAAGCTGCTTTTTTCGGCTATCGTTGTCGTTATCGGTTTAACCATTGCTGGCAGGGAGATAGTAGCAATAATGGCACGCTGACCGAAGTTACGGAAAGGATGACGATACCATCCCCGCCGCGAAAAATCCCACAGCGCCATCGACCCGAATCCAGGCCACCCTTCAACTCGATCCGTAGGTACAAAGACTGACAGTGCTAGCGGCAAGAGGTCGAATCGGGCTGGGGTCGTGGTCGTGATTTCGCCATCGGTATTGATCGGAAGTGGCGGGTCAGTTCGGATGTTGAGAGGACCGGGACTGCAAAATGCTTGCATTTTGCGCAAATTTCGATGACGTCCGCGTCGAAAGGCTGACAAAAAGAGTGGCCATTGCCAGGATTGCCGGGGCTCCACACTGTAAAAGTCCAAGCATTGATCATCAATGCTCGCTACTGCATACACGGACATGCCGCCGCCATAATACAAGCCGTTGCCGACTGCTATCTGAAGACTTTTCAGCTGAATTTTCCGGTCTTTAGTGACCACTTCCGCCGCGAATGGTTTCATGGCCAGCATTGTTTTAAGAGCCGACAGCGGGTAGCTTAGACGTCCCCAACGTCGCTTCAAATTGCCAGTCAGCCGACGCGCCAGCTCAACACTCATACCCATACTCGCGACATTAGCGAAAAGCTGATCATTGACCGTTCCAACGTCAATCCGCCTTGTGCATCCAGCGACAATAACCGCTACTGCAGCTTCGGGGTTAATAGGAATGCCGAGCGTTCGAGCAAGGTCGTTTGCCGTCCCGAGTGGCAGAACGCCAAGGGGCAATCCCGTCTCGACAATACCTTTGAGAGCCGCGTTCACTGTGCCATCGCCGCCACCAACGATGACAAGGTCGACCTCGTCAGCACGCCGTACAATTTCTTGGCTCATATCGTCAGCGCGTTTGCTCAAACTTTCGATCAGGGTGATGCCACCGCTCTGAAGTTGCCGGGCTACCCCATTGGCCATATTACCATGGCCGTTACGACTTTGCGCATTCAAAAACAAAAGCGCCCGTCGTCTGGATTGCATATTGATTTTCATGGTCCTCTTTAGTTGCCATTCTGCGACTATCTGGCAGAAGGGTCGCCCGAAAATTGTTCACGCGGTCAAACCAGCCTATTATCAGTTCATGCTTCGGGGCACTTGCTGTCCGGCTCCTGTGGGGCTGAGCTTGCCAAGCGGAATGGCAGTATGGAGCTTAGAAGCAGCAGCCCTACGCCGCTGATGATCATAACGTCGGCCAAATTGAAAGTCGGCCAGTGCCAAGCGCCAACGTAGATGTCGAGGAAATCGGTCACAGCACCGTGAAGTACTCTGTCCACGATGTTCCCGATGGCGCCTCCGGCGACGAGCCCGAGTGCAAACGTCTCGGTGAATTTTGTCGTTCGCACCGCCCAAACGAGGATACCGATCACGATGGCCATTGATAATCCGGCAAGCACCAACGGATAGGCCGAGAATGTATCTTGGAACATGCCGAAACTGACCCCCGTGTTGTAACCCAGTCTGAAATTAAGAAATGGCGCAATCTCGATTACCCGCGGTGGCTTCATCACTGTATTGACGATCAGCCATTTTGTGACGAAATCTATAGCAAACGCAGTAGTGGCCGCAGTTACTGTCAGAAATATCTTCTTGGTCAAATTCGAATAGCTCACGATCGGATGGTCCTCATTGGTTTGCAGTGCACGGCCAAAGGCGCAAATATGCTCAGTTTGAAATGGAGTAGGCTCACTCTGGTTCGGCGATGCTTGAGACGTTCCCGTCAGTGCGAAGACCGGCCTTCGGAGTGCGTCCATCGGTCTGACCCCGATTGAGCAAACGAAGCCCGTTAAGAACGACCAGCAGCGACGCGCCAACATCGGCCGCAATAGCGCCCCACAGCGAAGCAAGGCCGACAATAGTCAGAGCCGTGAAGACAAGTTTGACGGCGATTGAGAATGCGACGTTCTGATGAATTACAAAAAGCGTGGCGCGCGAATGCCGGACCAACCAGGGAAGTTTCGAAAGATCATCCGACATGAGGGCTACATCGGCTGTTTCGATGGCAGCGTCGCTACCCATTGCGCCCATTGCCACGCCGATATTGGCGCGCCCCATGGCCGGCGCATCATTAACCCCATCACCGACCATAGCAACCGATCCGTAGCGTCGCACAAGATCCTCCACGGCGGCTACCTTGTCGGCGGGCAGCAACTCAGCGCGAACCTCGTCGATACCGGTTTGCCTCGCAATTAATTCTGCCGTTGCCCGGTTATCACCCGTGAGCATCACGACATGCTCGATTCCAGCTTGATGCAGCGCAGTGACAATACTTCTTGCTTCCGGCCTGACGGCGTCGGAAACGCCCACAAGGCCCCAAACCTCCTGACCCTCACCAATCGCGACGAGCGTATGGCCAGCTGCCGTAAGCGCGTCAATATGCTGTGAGACGGTGCCAGAGATGACACCCTGTTCTTCAACATAGCGGCGTGAACGGAGCCACATGGTGCGGCCAGCCACTTGTCCGGTGACGCCTCGACCGATGATGGCCTGAACAGCTTCGGCGGGCGCGGCAACTATATTCAACTCATCCGCCTTTGCCAAAATGGCGCTTGCGATTGGATGCGCACTGCGTGCCTCCAATGCGGCGGCCACCTTGATGATTTCATGGATGCTGCGGCCTGAGAACGGTAAGATCTCGACGACCTTGGGCCGGCCTTCCGTCAGCGTACCCGTCTTGTCCATCGCGATGGCTTTAAGGCGCGCGGGTGTTTCAAGATGTGTCCCCCCTTTCACAAGAACGCCCTGCTTCGCGGCTCCCGCGAGCGCGGCCACGATCGTCACCGGCGTTGAAATCACAAGAGCGCAGGGACAGGCGATAACGAGAAGCACGAGGGCCCGGTAGAACCAAACGCCCCAGGCTCCCCCGAAAAGCAGAGGCGGAACAAGAAAGATCGCGACGGCAAGGACCATCACGAGAGGGGTGTAGACACGTGCGAATTTCTCGACCCATTGTTCACTGGGCGCGCGTCGGCTCTGCGCCGAACCCACCATGCGGATGATCTGGGCAAGTGTCGTATCATTCGCCGCCTTGGTGATCAAAACTTCGAGCGCGCCCTCTCCGTTGATCGTCCCGGCAAAGACCTCGTCACCCGGGGCTTTGAATACGGGCACGCTTTCTCCCGTGATCGGCGCTTGGTTTATCTCGCTCTCACCAGTGACCACTCGCCCGTCGAGCGGCATCTTGTCTCCTGGGCGAACGATGATATGCGCACCGACCGGGACTTCGCCTGCCGGGACGTCGCGTTCGGAGCCATCTTCAAGCTTGATGCGTGCTGTCGGTGGAGCCAGTTCCATGAGGGCTGCTACAGCGCGACGTGCGCGGCCGAGGCTCCACGCCTCAAGCGCTAGGGCCAATGCGAAAAAGAAGGACACCGTCGCAGCCTCAAACCATGCGCCGATGCCGATCGCGCCTGCGACTGCGACCATCATCAGCAAATTCATATCTGGGCGAAGGCGCTTGGCTGCGAGCCAAGCCTTTGGCGCAACGTAGCGCGCCGCGCTGAGCACCGCGATTGTGTAAAGCAGAATGCTCGGCAAGGGAGTCGAGCCTAATCCATGTTCTCCTGCCTCGAAAGCCGCTAACACACCGCCAGCCAGCCAAGCATGGACCGCAAACCCTAGCGCCGTAAACAAGCCGCTCGCTGTCGTCAGCCAAGACTGAACCCGCTTACGGCGGACCTCGGTTTGCGCTTCTTCGCTCGTCTCACCCTCGGTCCACGGCTCCGCTCTTAATCCAGCGCGGGTAACAGCCTCTAGAATGCTGGCTTCAAGAGTAACGTTGGGCTTCATATCGATCGACATGCGGCCATTGAGCAGGTCAAAAGCGAGCTTATCTTCCCCGACCAGTGGACCGACTTCGCGCTTCAGCGCTGCGATTTCGTCGGCGCAATCCATGCCGTGAATGCGCAATAGAATTTGGCCAGACATAGGTGTTGGACTTGGCGGACCGAGCGCTTCGCGCAGTTGTGACCCGCAGCACGCCGCGTCTTCAGATACTTCAACAAAATCCAACATATGCGGCGAAACTTCAGATGTCTGCCAAAGCTTGGCGTGCAAGCCCGTTTTAGCTACCGCTGCCTCGATCTCTGCTGCAGCAACTTGATTGGGTGTATGTATGGTCATGAAACCACGCTCAGTGTCGAAGGCTAGCGTATCTTCGCCGCCGACGAGTGGCCCCACTGCAGCGCGGAGCGCGCGAACCTCGCTCTGGTAGGCCAGGCCATCAACTTTAAAGCGCAATGAGCCTGGAGGACTGATTGTTTTGGTCATGAGTTTACCACCATATTTCAAATTGGAGCGAACAAATTCCGACAAGCGGCACCCTTATTACATTCTGTAGCCACTACAGAAGCAACAAGTTTTTCGTTCCCGGTGACGTTTCGTCTGGAGTAACTGCTGTATCACCTGGTTCGCTCTTGAAACTGTCGATTCAAACTATTCGGATCGCCCAAGTTGATCGGCATCTGAACTGAAGTTTTATTCGCCTACGCAAGAACTGGAACCCGGCGCTGACGGACTGAATTACAGATGTGCTTTCAAGCAGTTAATAAGTCCCTATGTAGATTTTTGTTCAGCTAAATCTGCCGGCGAGTTATGATCGGCCAAGACTTCGATGATCCGGCAATCAGCGATTTTTCCGTTGGCACACGAGCCGATCATACGGGAAAGTTCCTGCCTCAATCCAAGGAGCCGTGAAATTCGGTCGTTGACCGCGACAAGTTGATCTTGGGCGATCCGGCTCACGTCCTCGCATGAAGCATCCGGCATCTCCCTTAGCCCTAGCATAGCCCGGATTGACGCGATATCGAAGCCAAGCTCGCGCGCATGACGAATGAAGCTGAGCTGCTTGACGTCAGCTGACCCATACAGCCGCCGACCGCTTTCTGTCCGACCGGGTTTCGGCACGAGGCCTATCCTCTCGTAATAGCGGATCGTCTCAATCTTAACGCGGGCCCGCCGCGACAAAACACCAATTGTAAACATTTTTCTCCATTCTGTAGTCACTATAGATTGGAGTAGCAAATCATCTGGAACCTGTGAACCGGGCAATTCGGGCAAAGACCGATTATCGACGCTGTCATAAACGGAGTAGTCCACCGTTGCTGTTTCTTGGAGCCCCTAGTGATATATTCAGCAACTGCACTTAGTCCGTAAGTATGAGACCAATGCGGGTCAGAGCTCGGCTTTTGCTGCCATTGAGTAATGATGTCCGATGCTCTGGGCGGCTGTTACGACACATCGACCATGATTTTCGTAAGCTTTCTGGGGGCAAGCACGACATTGTTCGGACTATATAGGTGTTTCATGAGACCGCCATCGCTTGCGCTGCATCTGCAATCTACGTTCGTCTTCGCAGGCAAAGCAACAGGAGAGCGCGTTCGAATCATTGAGCAAGCGGAGCCTTAGGAGATTGCTGTCCCCCTCAAACGCCGTATCTATCGTACAGTTGTCGAGAATCGTATTACCCGTCATCCCCATCATGACATTGCTTACTGACGGGCAAAAATCATGGCATACGCTCGAAACCCAATTTGATATTTCAGCATTCGGACAGGTACTATAATAAGCGTCTTCTGATCATTTCAGGCACGGTCTTCACATGATCAATCGGTCGGTTGCGGTATTACGCGTAAATAGGACTTCTTCGTATCCCAGCCAGCAGGATATTTGGCTTTGGCATCTTCGTCCGACAGGGACGGCGGGATGATTACATCATCGCCCTTTTGCCAGTTAACAGGCGTTGCCACACCCTTACTTTCTGTGAGTTGCACCGAATCCAGCAGCCGGAGAACTTCATCGAAATTACGGCCGCTGCTCATAGGATAAAGCAACATGGCTCGGATTTTCTTGTCCGGACCAATGATGTAAACAGTGCGTACGGTTGCATTATTGGCTGCGGTCCGGCCTTCCGCATTGCCGGTCTCGTCAGCTGGCAACATGTTGTAAAGCTTGGCGACCTTGAGGTCGCTGTCGCCGACCACCGGATAATCGACTTTATTACCGCTGACCTCTTCGATATCGGGAAGCCAGTCGCGATTATCCTCGCTGCTGTCGACCGAAAGGCCCAGGATCTTAGTATTGCGCTTCGCAAATTCCTCGCCGAGCCCGGCCATATAACCTAGCTCAGTCGTGCAAACCGGAGTAAAGGCCTTGGGATGAGAGAAGAGGATCGTCCAACTTTCACCCATCCAATCATGAAAGTTAATGGTACCCTGGGTCGTTTCCGCTGTGAAATCGGGGGCTGTCGAGCCAATTGAAAGTGTCATGTAAAACTCCTATTTATCGTGGGGGAGGTAGGGGACGTCGAATTCGACGCTTCGGGTGAGAAAATCGGGCACGTGAAATCCTTTTTCGCGCAGGAATACCGGGTTGAAGAGGCGTGATTGATAGCGTGAACCTGAATCACACAATATGGTGACGATGGTATGGCCGGGCCCAAGTTCCCGAGCCAGCCTGATCGCTCCTGCGACATTCACACCCGAGGACATGCCGAGGTTGAGACCTTCTTCCTCCAAAAGAGCGAAGGTGATGTCGAGCGCCTCCTGATCTGGGATGCGGTAGGCATGGTCAATTTCCAGCCCCTCAAGATTGCCCGTAATGCGACCCTGACCAATGCCTTCGGTAATTGAGCTGCCTTCGGCCTTAAGTTCGCCCGTGGTGAAATAGCTGTAGAGTGCGGCTCCGGGCGGATCGGCAATGCCGATCCTGATATCCGGCTTGCGCGCGCGTAGCGCTTGTGCGGTGCCGGCAAGCGTGCCACCGGTCCCGACCGCGCAAATAAATCCATCAACCTTGCCATCCGTCTGGTTCCAAATTTCCGGACCGGTCGTCTCTATATGTGCGCGATGGTTTGCCCGGTTATCGAATTGATTGGCGAACACCGCTCCGTCTTTCCTATTCCTCGCAAGCTGCTCGGCGAGGCGCCTGGCAATTTTTACGTAATTGTTGGGGTTGCTATACGGTACAGCCGGAACCTCAACGAGTTGGGCACCCAGACTATGAAGCGCATCCTTCTTTTCCTGGCTTTGGGTTTCAGGTATAACGATAACCGTCTCCATGCCCAGCGCATTGCCGACCATGGTCAGACCGATCCCCGTATTGCCCGCCGTACCCTCGACGATCATACCGCCTCTTGACAGAAGGCCTTGGTCCATGGCGTCACGAACGAGATAAAGTGCCGCGCGGTCCTTGACCGACGCGCCAGGATTCATGAACTCCGCCTTGCCCAGTATTTTGCATCCGGTTTCGTTCGAAGCGCGGCGAAGTTTAACCAACGGGGTGTTGCCGATTGCGGTAAGTACATCAGGACAGACGGTCATCACTTTAAAGTAAGACTCCTTGCGAAGAATTCAACCGCAGAGACCGAATACATCTTGATGATTTGCATTAATCTCATACGACGACGAACTGCCCCATCATACCAGCATCCTCGTGTTCCAGAATGTGGCAATGGTACATATAGGGCAGGTCCGGGTCAGTATATTCTTCGAACCGCAAAATAACCCGAACGACCTCGCGCGGTGCCACGGTGACTGTATCCTTTAGCCCCCGTTCTTCTGGGCCGGGCGCGCGACCATTGCGGTCAAGTACGCGGAATTGCACATCGTGAATATGAAAGGGATGCGCCATCATCGAAGCATTCTCAATCTGCCAGATTTCTGTCGTGTTGACTTTTACCGTCTCGTCGATGCGCTGCATATCCATGGACTGGCCGTTGATTGTAAAGCCACCGCCGCGCATCATACTCATGCCCATCCCCATATTGAGGACAAATCTGCGCGTCCGAACCGCATCTGTCGGATCGACGCGAGGCAGCGAGAGCAGCCGGGTGGGCATTGTGATCGCCTTGCGCCGTTGAGCCGCAGGACGGATATTCAGCACCGTGAAGCGCTGCCTTTCGTTCATCATGCCCTCGCCGTTTGTCCTCATCCCGCGATCCATCATTTCTCCGCGACCCTCACGTCTGTCCCCGCCGTCACCCATTCGATCGTTGCCGCTCATCATGCCGCGGTTTTGCATCCCGCCGCCTCCCATCATTCCCATCGTCTCGATGCTGTCCGCCAAAAACGCGACCGGACTGCCATCACTTAGATCGATCACGATTTGTGTACGCTCTCCAGGGGCCAGTATGACATTGTTCGTACGATATGGCTGTTCAAGGAGACCGCCATCGTTTGCGACCTGAGCGAAGCTGCGGCCGTCGTCGAATGCAAAGCGATAGAAGCGCGCGTTCGAACCATTGAGCAAGCGGAGCCTCAGGAGATTGCTGCGCGCCTCGAATACCGGATTAACAGTACCGTTGACGAGCATCGTATTACCCGTCATCCCCATCATGACATTGCGCATTGACGTGGAATAAAACAGGCTGCCGTCGCGGTTGAAGGCCCGGTCCTGCACGATCAGCGGAACATCGTCGATCCCGTAATCGTTCGGCAGGTCGAGTCGCTCGCTTTCAGTATCGCGTACATAGATCGCGCCAGCTAATCCTTGATAGACTTGCGGCCCGGAGCGATGAAGTGCATGTGAATGATACCAGAACATAGACGCGCGCTGGCGCACCTCGAAGCTCGGCGACCATTTTCCGCCTGGCTCTATCGGCTGATGCGGCCCGCCGTCGGCGCGTGCCGGCAAATGGAAGCCGTGCCAGTGTACCGTTGCCGTCTCGGAAAGCTCGCTGCTGACGTTCATCCGAACGGTGTCGCCAGCATACATTTCGAGTGTTGGGCCGAGATAAGGTTGGTTGATACCGATGGTGGGCGTATCGACGCCCTTCAAGAAACGTGAGGTGCCCCGCTGCAGATTCAGATCAAATATCCGGACACCACCTTCAACTTTGCCAGGATAAAGCGTGGGTATCTGCAGTGGATTGACAGAGCCAGAGGATATATATGATGACCGTCCGCCTCCAAGAAATTCCCGTGCAGCGATGCCTCCGATCACGAGCACGCCGCCGCCGATCGCGGCTCCTCCAAGGAGGGATCGTCTGTTTGTCATGAGTTTTTCTCCTGCGGTTTATGAGGAAGGGGATCATTCCCCCGAATATTTCTCCAGAAGCCAAACGCGATGATCACAATCAATAAGAACTGCGCTATCAGCGGCTGCGACGCCGGGAATACGCCAAGCATTTCGATACGGGGCACGAATGGCCACGGCGTTATGCCGACCATTCCCGCCTCCTGGAGCCCTGCGATCCCTTTGCCGATCAACACCACCGCCAATATGGCAATAAGGATTGCGCTGTAATTAAGTAACTTCCCTATGGGCAGCTTGCGGCTATATCGCAGCATCGCCCACGCGATTGCTACCAAGAATCCAATGGCTGTACCGGCGCCCGCAAGAACTGCCCCCCCGTTTCGTTCGGTCCACAACGCCGCGTAAAACAAGATTGTCTCGAAAACCTCCCTGTAGACCACGAGGAAAGCAAGACCGAACAGGAACCAGCTGGATCCTCGCGAAAGCGCTCTACTCATGGTTTTCTGGATATAACGTTGCCATTCGCCGGCCTGCGACTTGCTGTGCATCCAAATGCCCACAGAGACCAGCACGGCCGCTGCGAGTAGAGAGCCAAATCCTTCGGTGAGCTCGCGGCTTGCGCCGCTGACGGCGATTAGCCGAGTGGCTGCGAACCATGTCGCTGCTCCCCCGGCCAGCGCCGCAACCCAGCCTGCATGGACGTAGCGGATGCCTTCTGGACGACCCGCCTTGCGCAGAAAGGCGGTCATGGCGACGACGATCAGAAGTGCCTCAAGTCCTTCGCGAAGCAAGATTGTAAACGAGCCTACAAAGCTCGATACCCAGTCTCCCGCCTCTCGCTCGAGAACATTGTCCGCTTGATCGAACAATTCAACCAACTCACTCGCTTGTAGTCGTACCTCCGCAGTTGTCGCACCCCGGCCAATCGCCGCTCTCAGAGCGCCCATCGAGCTTTCAATCTGGGTCAGGAGTCCCGCATCTCGCACCGCCAACATCGGTTCGAGTGGCTCGAAACCATCAAGATAGGCAGATAATGCAAGATCAGAAGCTCCGTCCCGGTCGCCGGAATCATAGGCTGAAACACTCGCGCGCAGCCGTGCGCGTGCGATATCGAGTCCCTCAGCACGACTGGTTGTCGTTTTTTCGGGCATTTTCCGGAGAAATGCGGCTAGTGCACGGGCCTTTTCCTCGCCTATTTCTTGCGCCAGCTGTGCCGGGGTAATCTGAGTGAGCGTTTCGAGATTCGAAAACCGCCGACGTAAGTTTGGCTCCGCATTCCATATTTTCTCACCCCTGCGTGCATCGGCTTTGGAGAATGAGAATGCGCCGACATAGAAGGCCAATGCCCATTGATCCGCACTGTCGAGCTGCGCAAAACTCGCCATCGCCGTTCCGCCGATGCCTTGGTTGATGACCTGGTATAGGCTGAAAACACTGCGTTGCCGGGCCCTAGAGAAGTCGGAGAATGCAGCCGGCGGCGGGTCCAATCCTGCCGCGAGCGAACCGTCTCCGCCTCCGCTTGGCCCATGGCAGGACGCACATTGCTGCGCGTACAATGTCGCCGTGCGCGAGAAATTGGGCATAGCGGAGGGAGCCAGGGACACAGGATAGGCGAGCAACACTTCGCGGCCAAGCGTGCGCGCAAGTTCGGCTACTTTGTCAGCCGGTGCCTTGTCCGCTATTGCGCGCTTTAACCGAGCGGCTAGTCTTACTAGATCGGGCTTGGCAGTGGTGAGGGGAAGGTCCGCGATCCGCTCGTTTGCGGATTGAGAAAATTCTACCATCTCGTCATACTCGCCGCGACTTGTGATAGCCCCTTCGGAAACTGCTTCGGCATAATCGACCGCAATATAATCCAGAAGCCGCCAAGCCGTCGCTGCGTCGGCCTGTTCTGGGCCAGCAGCTAACGCAGGCGCGCTATTGCTCGACGCAAAAAAGAGCGCGGCCACGATAATCTGTAATGTAAGCCGCATCACATTCTTGTGCCCTCGTTCTTGTGCCCTCGTTGAACCTTACGAGCGTCGGCATCAGGCGAATCGCTAACCGACATACGGAGTGCATACTTACTGTAGTGGCTACAGGATCAAGAGGTTTCTTGTTCGCAATAGCTAAAAGCGTTCACCATCGCCGCTGAGGAAAAGCAAAATTTTTGCCGATTAAGCTGCTTTGCGCAGCTCGCCAGCGTATTTTTCTCTTGATCCTTATAGTCGCTACAGAGGGCATCGTGATTGCGCGTGAGGTGCTTTAGCATTGGCCAGCGTTATGCTTGCTATGGCAGGATAGCGCCTCAGTGCCCAAATGAGGAGAAACAAAATGAGTTTGCAACTTGAAGATATAGTCCCTGATTTCACTGCTGACACTACCGACGGTCCGATCAACTTGCATAAATGGATGAATGGGTCCTGGCCGGTGCTGTTTTCGCATCCGAAGGACTTTACACCGGTCAGTACGGCCGACCTGAGTGCAGTGGCAGGATTTAACCCAGAGTTTGTCCGTCGTGACGTGAAGGTTATCGGACTCAGTGTAGATCCTCTCGAAGATAATTACGTTTGGGTTGGCGACATTGCCGAAACACAAGGTTATGCACTACATTTTCCGATGATAGCGGATGCTGACCGTCAGATTGCCGAGCTCTATGGCATAATACACCCAAATGCGGACGATACTTTGACAGTACGTTCTGTGTTTATCATCTCTCCTAACAAAACCCTTAGGCCCTTAGCTATACGAGCCCCGGCGAAACGTGAATTACAAGCCCGCAACGGGCTAGAAAATTTCTAGAGTAACTAAAGGATCAGGATGTCTATTGTTTGTAGTAAGTCCGACGGAATTCAGGAGGATTATGTTTTTCGCTAATCTCTGATATCGCGCATCCCGCGTAGCGCGTCTATCCGTTCGGTGATACAGGTACTGCGGGCATGCTCGAAGTGGCATTCTGTTTCATAGGGATTGTTACAGCGGTCTCCAGATTATGGTTGTCTGCGAATGTCATAGCCCGTCTTGAGTTATGCAAATAGCGGCTTGGCCGTGCACATTGGTCGTCGGCGAAGCCGGCAAACGGCCTGGCTTCATATGTCCCGATGGCGGAGTTGTAAATTCTATTGCAAGGGCGATACTTAGAAACCGAAAGATTCTTGCATTTTTTCCTTTCCTTTTAACCCACGGGAAATTAAGAGCCAGCTAGATGAAAAAATGGTTGCACATTATTGTTAGTCTTTTCCTCGTTACGGGAATGACCGCGGGGGCGATGGCTGAAGCTGCCGAGCTGGATTCCAGTTCGTGCTCCAGCGCTGTTGCGTCAGTAGACGATTGTGTGGACTTTTCGAAGCAAGGCGACGATAAGCAGCCCGATCCTACGAAAACCTCGACTAATTGTAGTGGCTGTCATGGCCATCAAATTGGTATCCCTGAGGTAGTCGCCGAACCGCTCGAGCCTATTGTGGTAGCTCAGGTCAGGCTGGTGCGAGGCGGCTCAAGTCTTCCCCCACCGGATCATTCAGACACTTTCCGACCTCCGATATTCTGACAATTGAGGCTTAGCTAGGCTTGGCCTCGGCGCGTGCCGTCAGTTTGTCATTAGAGGAAGTTTTCATTCATGTTTGCCATCATTTGGCGAGGCGCCCTTTTGTCCGGGCTTGGCCTCGCCCTGTTCACCGAACCCCTCGGTGCACAGGATCGTACGGTCCTGTCGCTCGAGGATGCCTTGAGCCGTGCCGGAGTTTCCGGGAGCGCGCCGGGCGCCGAAAACAACCCGCGCCTCGTCGGTCCGCGAGCCGAGACTGAGGCGGCTCGCGCACTCATCGACCAAGCCCGCTTGCGGCCCAATCCAGAAGTGTCTTTTGAGGCGGAAAACATCGCCGGGACCGGCGCTTTTTCAGGCCTCAGAGCAACCGAATACACGCTTTCGGTTGGCCAGCGGTTAGAACTGGGTGGCAAGCGCGGGTCACGTATACGTTCGGCTGAGGCAGAGGCTCGCGTCACCGCGCTTCAGGGTGACCTTTCAGCTGCCGGGCTCGCACTGTCGGTACGTGAGCGCTATGTCGGAGCTATTGCGGCTTCCGCCCGCCTTGAGCTGGCGCGTGATATTGTCGAGCGCAACAGTGAACTTGCGCGCATTGCACGTGTTTTGGTCGAAGTAGGTCGTGAGCCGCCTTTGCGCGCGCTGCGCGCCCAAGCTACTCTTGCCGAAGCGCAGGCGGCTCTGGAGGCTGCTCAGGTTGGCGATCTTGCCGCCCGCAGCGCGCTCGCCGCCTTGTGGGGGGAAAGCGCGCAACTCCCAGTGGTTCAACCGGTTTTCCCTAAGATTGAACCGCCCGCAGCACTTCTGGCTAGAGATACATCGCTGCGTTTGCAGATCGCCCAAGCCGAGCGTGAAGCGGCTGATGCCGCTATTGATCGAGAGAGGTCTCTCGCCGTGCCGGATCCAGTCATCTCGGCCGGTGTCCGCCGATTCGAGGAAAGCAAGGACAATGCCTTCCTGGTTGGAGTGACGATCCCTCTGCCTTTCGCCAACCGCAATCAGGGCAATATCGCTGCTGCGCAATCACGGCTTCGCGCTGCAACCGCGCAAGAAGCGATAATCAGGACAGACTTCGAACTTGCTATCACCCAAACCCGATCACGATATCTGGCGGCCGAAACTCGGGCAGAAACTTTGTCTGAAGCCTCGCTACCCCAGGCTGAGGAAGCGTTACGGCTGGTTCGGATTGGCTACCGCAACGGCAAGTTTCCGTTGATCGAAGTCCTGGCCGCCGCCGAGGCACGCGATGGCATTCGCGAAGCTTTGATCCAAGCTAAGGAAGATCGGGACCAACTAGCTGCGCAGCTGATCTGGCTGGCCACCCAATGAGGAATTTTGTTATGAATCGTACACGTCTGGCCGTCTTGATCGGCCTTATCATTCTGGTCGTCGCCGGTGCTGTGATGTTCTGGCCCGGTGAAAGGTCTACTCCGGTGCAGGAAGAAGCTCCCGCCGAAGTGAAAGGAGGGCATGACGAAAGTCTTGTTGAAATGGATGCTGCGGGCATAAAAGTGGCGGGCATCGCAACCGAAGCAATCCAGGCCGGCGGCCTTGGTGCAGAAATCATCGCGCAAGGTATGGTTACTGCTGCCCCTGACGGGGAAGCGGTCCTGACTGCCCGGGCGGACGGCGCAATTACCCGTGTGGTCAAGCGTCTCGGTGACTATGTGCGTGCCGGAGAGCCGATCGCCTTTCTTGAAAGCCGCGATGCATCGGATATCGCCGCTGAACGCACCGCTGCGGCTGCCCGCGCAGCAGTGGCTCGATCTGCTTATGTGCGCGAGAAAAAGTTATTCGACGAACGCGTTACCGCTCGGCAGGATTTGGAATTGGCACAGGCTGAGCTGGCTGGAGCCGAAGCTGAATTGCGGCGGACCCAATCAGCTGCGAACGCCGCCAAAATCACTGGTGACGGGCGCTACCTTGCAGTATCGAGCCTGATCTCTGGTCGGATCACAAACGCCAACGCAACGCTTGGGAGTTATGTAACTGCAGGCACCGAGCTTTACCGTGTCGCTAATCCGTCGAAGGTTCAGATTGAAGCTGCGGTGGGGTCGGTTGAAGTTCAGCGACTTGCGATCGGTGACGAGGCGACGGTCGAGTTGCCCGATGGCCAGACAATCCAGTCTCGCGTACGTGCAATCACGCCTGGTCTTGGCGGTGAAACGCGTTCGGCCACCGCTGTGCTCGACGTACGGGGAAGTCTGCAGCCCGGGCTTCCCGTGCGCGTTCGCCTGATGCCGAGCCGGGGTGAGACCTCGGATGCTATAGTTGTATCAGAGGAATCGCTGCAAACACTTGAAGGCAAGGATGTTATCTTTGTTAGAACCCCTGATGGGTTCCGCGCACGCAATGTCACTATTGGGCGGCGAAGCGCTGGCCGTGTTGAAATCGTAGCAGGACTCAAGTCGGGCGAAAAAATCGCAACCACCAACGCATTTTTGCTCAAGGCCGAACTCGGCAAGGGCGAAGGCGGGGAGCACTAGATCATGATTGCACGACTAATTGCGCTTTCCGTCCGCGCACGCTGGACGGTCCTATTCCTGTTCCTCGCGGTGGCCGCGTTGGGCACCTGGCAGTTGTTCCAGCTTCCGATTGATGCCGTGCCCGATATCACGAGTAATCAGGTGCAAATCAATACTGTCGACCCGCGTCTTTCGCCGGAGGAAATAGAGAAGCTGGTCACTTACCCGGTCGAAATTTCTCTGGCCGGTATCCCGGGACTTGAGACGACCCGCTCGATATCGCGCAATGGGTTCAGTCAGGTTACGGCAATCTTCTCCGAATCCACCGATCTGTATTTCGCCAGGCAACAGGTGGGGGAGCGATTGACTCAAGTTACCCAGAATCTGCCCGACGGCGCGCAGCCGCAAATCGGCCCGGTTACGACCGGCCTGGGCGAAATTGTGATGTATACCGTCGGCTACACCAATCCCGATGGCAAGGGTGCAAAAAAGATTTCCGGGAAACCGGGCTGGCAGCCGGATGGCAGCTATCTTACGCCTGAAGGAGAATTGCTGACTGACGAGGTTTCGAAAGCCGGGTATTTGCGAACCGTGCAAGACTGGATTATTGGCCCTCAGCTGAAGGCGGTACGCGGTGTTGCGGGCGTCGATTCAATTGGCGGTTATGCCAAGACATTCGTCGTCGAACCCGACCCGGTCAAATTAACCAATTTCGGGATTTCCTACAGCGAACTCGGCGAAGCATTGGAGAATGCCAACCTGGCGGTAGGTGCCAATTTTTACAATCGTGGAGGTGAAGCCTATCTTGTCCGCGTCGATGCGCGGGTACGCTCCGGCGATCAAATCAGCAATGCGGTGGTCGCAACGCGCGGCGGGGTTCCGATCACGGTGCGTCAGATCGCTGACGTCAAGGTCGGCGGCGATTTGCGCACCGGCGCAGGCAGCCTGAACGGTAAGGAAGCGGTAATCGGCACCGTGCTTATGTTGATCGATCAAAATAGCCGGATCGTGGCGGAAGCCGTATCGGAAAAAATCGACCAGGTTTCGGAGACGCTGCCGCCCGGAGTTCACGTCGAAATCGTTTTGAACCGTGCCGAACTGGTTGGCGCGACGGTGGGAACGGTCGAATCCAATCTTACCGAGGGCGCTTTGCTGGTGGCTGTTGCGCTCTTCTTGTTTTTGGGAAACTGGCGCGCGGCGATTATCGCAGCTCTGGTTATTCCATTCTCCTTCCTGATGATGGCGACCGGAATGAACACCTTCGGGGTACCGGGTAATCTCATGAGTCTGGGCGCGCTCGATTTCGGTCTGATCGTCGATGGGGCGGTCATCATCATCGAAAATTGTCTAGCACGACTGGCACACCGGCAGGAACGCGAAGGGAGGCTGCTCACGATCCATGAACGGCTCGAGGAAACGATGCGGGCCTCGCAGGAGATGATCAAACCGACCGTGTTCGGGCAGGCGATCATATTGCTGTCCTTCGCACCGCTGCTGTTGTTCACCGGTGTTGAGGGCAAGACCTTCTCGCCCATGGCAATCACGATCATGCTTGCGCTGTTCTCTGCGTTCATTCTCTCGATCACACTAGTACCTGCGCTGGTGGCGCTGCTCATTCGCGGACGCGTTGCCGAAAAAGAAGTGTGGATGATTCGCAAGAGCAAGGATCGCTATCTGCCTCTGCTCGACAAGGCGCTTGCCCGGCCCATGCCGTTCATCGTGGGCGGCCTGGCGTTCTTCTTGGCGGCGTTCCCAGTCTTCGGGTTTCTTGGTTCCGAATTCATACCCCAGCTTGATGAAAAAAATCTTGCGATTGCCTCGACGCGTGTTCCATCGGTTAGCATCGAAAAGTCAATGGCGATGCAGCGCAAAGTCGAGGAGGCGGTCACGAAACTTCCTGAGGTAGAATTGATGTTCTCCAAGACGGGTACCGCAGAAGTTGCCACTGACCCGATGCCCCAGAACATTTCCGACGGGTTCGTTATCCTGAAGCCACAGGAAGAGTGGCCAACTGGCGTGGACAGCAAGGCCGATGTGGTCGAACGGATTGAGAAGGCCGTGAGTGGTCAGCTCGGGCAGATCTACGAAGTCAGCCAACCCATCGAACTGCGCTTCAACGAGCTGATCTCAGGCGTACGCGGTGACGTGGCAATCAAGCTCTATGGTGACGATCTCGACAAGATGTCACAGACTGCCAATGAAATGGTGCAAGTTCTTCAGACCATTCCAGGTGCGGCAAGCGTGAAGGCGGATCAGGTTGGGGGTGCGCCCTTGCTCGATGTGAAGCTGGATAGGGCGATGATCGCTCGCTACGGACTTACCGTCAAGGAAGTTGCGGACACTGTTGCTTCGGCAATGGGCGGGAGGGAATCCGGGCTCCTCTACGAGGGTGATCGCCGTTACGATATCACGGTGCGCGTGCCTGACGAAACGCGGGTGAACCTTGACGATATTCGAGCGCTTCCAGTGTTGTTACCCGAAGAACCCGGGGAAATCCGCCAGCAGATCCCGCTGTCGCAAGTTGCCAATATCCAGTTGAGTGAAGGCCTTAACGAGATACGGCGCGAAAACGGAAAGCGCCGGGTGGTTGTCCAGATGAATTTGGATAATCGCGATGCAGGGTCGTTCGTGGCAGAGGCGCAGGCCAAGATTGCTGAAGTGGATCTGCCCACCGGATATTATCTGGAATGGGGCGGGCAATTCCAAAATTTGCAAGCGGCGACCGCGCGACTGTCTATCGTAGTGCCGCTTGCCTTTGTTGCTATCTTCGGCTTGCTGTTCATGGCCCTTGGGTCGGTCGGCCGGGCAACTGCAGTCTTCCTGACTTTGCCACTGGGATTGGCGGGGGGCATCTTTACGCTCGCCCTAACCGGTATCAACTTCTCCGTCTCGGCAGCGGTTGGGCTTATCGTGCTGGCCGGTGTTTCGGTTCTGAACGGTCTGGTCGTGATGACGGCCATTCGTGAGCGTCAGGAACATGGGCTGCCTCTAGTTGAGGCGATTCGGGAAGGCATGACCGAGAAGATGCGTGCAGTCATCATGACCGGCTTTGTTCCGGCCATCGGCTTCATTCCGATGGCAATCGCCACCGGGACGGGGGCTGAAGTCCAGAAGCCGCTCGCGGTTACGGTCATCGGCGGATTGATAGCTGCAACCATCCTTACTCTTTTGGTGTTGCCGTCAATCGCGAAGGTTGTGCTCGGCGCAATCGAAAACCGCAAGCGCAAGCGGACCGAGAATGCCCCGCAGGCTGCGCCAGAACCGGCATAAAGGAGAAGATAATGATACAAACGGTCAAATTGTTGAGGATATACACGGACGAGGGAGCTTATCTCGGAGACCGTAGAGTTCTTGAAGTGATCGCCTCCCGCGCCCGAGAGGCCGGTATGGCGGGGGCTACCGTTCTGGATGCGCGCTTGGGCTTTGGCCGCTCGGCCCATGTGCATCGTCGTCACGTATTCGAGAGCGACCGAGCTGTTGTCATCGAGATCGTCGATGAGGAAGAGCGGTTACGGACGTTTGTCGGCAATCTTGGCGATATTCCGGATGTCGGGCTGATGACACTGGAAGCAGTGGAGGTGCTTGGTGGTAAGGCCCGGCGAGCATTTTTCGAAGCCCGCCCATGATTTGCGCCGCATCTCGCCTCAATTGGTGTGATGCGGTGAGCATCGCGCATGACAGACCGGACCATCCCCTTGAGTTTGATCTATCTCTCCGCAAAGCAGGGATAATTTCCGGCGCCGGTGGGGTGACGAGGTATCTTGACGGTAGAGAACTCGTTTCCATTGCCTGTGCCCGTGGCAAAGGTTTGGCGCTTCCTCGCAGGCATCAACCAACCACTCCAGATCGAGGAAGGATTTCATCTGGCATAGTTGCAGCAAGACACCCAGTTCACGCACCAACTTTGCTATTGAAAAAACGTCTCATGGCCAGAATTTATGATTGCGAGACCATTCTTGTGACCTCGGCTAGTCAGAGCCGGCGGTTTGCTGGAGCGCCATCCTCACGAACATCGGCTACCATACAATTCAAGGATTCGCGCTGCTCGCTCGGACTCAGGTCGTTCTGTTTCCGCCAGAGCGGGCGTCATGTGGTGCGGGCGTTCGACGCGCCCGCACCACACCATCGGCGAAAACCAACCGCTTCGGCGCTGCGCTCTCCCATGCGTGGGACGATCGGATGAAGGGAACAGCAATGAAAGATCTAGTGCGCCTCAACATTCCGCTTTTGCTCCCGGAAGTAAAAGATGCAGCTGACCGCTGCATAGGCAGACTCACTAACGAATTACGAGGCCGGGCGGGCGTGCGGGACGCACATATCGTCGCGAGCCACGATGACACTCCGGCGCAACTTTGCATCCATTATGATCCTGATTTCCTTTCTCTCGAGCGTGTGCGCGAGATTGCTAAAGGTGCCGGCACAGCACTCACCGAAAAATATCAACATATCCACTGGACGGTTGACGGACTGACCCACGCTCGCAAGGCACGCACGGTCGCTGACCGGCTTCGAAATTTGCCAGGTATCATTGAAGTCCAGGCGAGCGCGACAGGTACCATCAGTGTGGAGTTCAGTCGATCCGAGGTGAGAGAGGCGGAAATCAGTAAGACGCTGGCCGAGATGGGGGTCCTTCAACGAACCGAACGGATATCAATATCAGCCCGCACCGCGAAAGAGCCGCCCAAGCATGTTCACGAAGAGGGAGAGCACGCCCACAGCAGCATTTTTGGGCCTAATACCGAATTGATCTTTTCGCTGATTTGCGGGGGGGCGCTGGCAACTGGGTTTGCGATCGAGAAACTGACTGAGGCCCCTGCCTGGATGCCGCTCGCCTGCTACTTTGCCGCCTATATATTTGGCGGTTGGTTCACCCTCCGCGAGGCGTTTGAGAATTTGCTCCTCAAACGCTTTGAGATCGATACGCTAATGCTCGTGGCGGCAGCTGGCGCGGGCGCTTTGGGCGCTTGGGCCGAAGGCGCGTTACTCTTGTTTCTGTTCAGCTTGGGGCATGCACTTGAACATTATGCGATGGGCCGGGCAAAGCGCGCGATCGAGGCTTTGGCTGAGCTGGCACCACGTACAGCCCTAGTCCGGCGCGAGGATGGCCGGTTGAGCGAAATTCCTGTCGAAGATCTCGTCATCGGCGATACCGTGATCGTAAAGCCGAACGAACGTCTGGCGGCAGATGGATTCATTGTACTTGGACAATCAAGCATCAATCAGGCACCCGTCACGGGCGAAAGCGTCCCCGTCGATAAGGAGCCAGTGCCTGACCGAGCGCTGGCAGCAGCCCAATCTGACAAGGTTTCCGCCCAGCACCGAGTATTTGCGGGGACCATAAATGGCCAAGGCGCGATCGAGATCGCTGTCACACGTCTTGCTGCCGACACGACGCTGGCCAAGGTGGTCAAGATGGTGAGTGAGGCGGAGACACAGAAATCTCCAACCCAGCGGTTCACCGACCGTTTTGAGCGGGTGTTCGTGCCCTCCGTTCTCGCGCTGGTGGTCATGCTGTTGTTCGCTTGGGTTGTCATCGATGAACCGTTCCGCGACAGCTTTTATAGGGCAATGGCCGTGCTTGTAGCGGCCAGCCCCTGCGCGCTCGCCATCGCGACGCCGAGCGCCGTTTTATCGGGCATCGCTCGGGCGGCTCGTGGTGGCGTGCTAATCAAGGGCGGCGGACCGCTTGAGACTTTAGGTTCGCTGAATGCGCTGGCCTTCGATAAGACTGGCACGCTTACCGAAGGGCGCCCTCGCATTACTGACGTCGCGCCATCAATGGGAGTGAACAACGCCGAACTCATGAAAATTGCGATCGCTGTCGAACGACTCAGTGATCACCCGCTGGCGGAAGCGATCGCGCGAGATGGTGAGCAATTTCTCGATGGTCAACCGGTTCCAGAGGCGGTCGACCTCGTCAGCCTAACAGGCCGCGGCGTGCAGGCGCGTGTTGACGGGAAGGTGGTGCTGATTGGCAAGGCTGAGATGTTCGGTCGAGATGGAATCGCTCCCCTTACGGCGGAGACGGCCCAGACGATTGAGATTCTGCGCGAGCAAGGGCGCACGACGATGGTCGTGCGCACTGGTCAGCGCGACCTGGGTGCAATCGGACTCATGGACACACCGCGCACAGCCGCAAAAGAAACGATAGAGCGACTTAGAGCGCTAGGAATCCAGCGTATGGTGATGATGTCAGGCGACAATCAGCTGGTAGCCAGTGCGGTAGCCGCCGAGGTCGGCATCGAAGAAGCCTGGGGCGACCTGATGCCAGAGGATAAGGTCGAGGTAATCAAAAAGCTTCGCGCCGACGCGCCGGTCGCGATGGTAGGTGATGGTGTCAACGATGCTCCCGCTATCGCGAATGCTTCCGTGGGTATTGCAATGGGAGCTGCGGGATCCGACGTCGCACTCGAGACTGCCGATGTCGCGCTTATGGCCGATGACCTCGCACATCTACCGTTTGCCATCGGCCTGAGCCGCAGCACCCGCTGGATCATTCGGCAGAACCTGATCGTCAGCTTGGGTGTGGTCGCCTTCCTGGTGCCGGCGACGATCATGGGTCTTGGAATAGGCCCTGCGATTCTGGTCCATGAAGGCTCGACGCTGCTCGTCGTTTTCAATGCGCTCCGATTACTTGCCTATCGAGATGGGGGCAACCAATGAACTTACTCTTGGAGGGATTTGTGCAGAAAATTGCGGGCGAGGGCGCAATATCCTCAAGACGCTTAATGCAGCGAAGGAACTTCTTAAAGTTTGCTGTGGATTTCGAAATCGCCCGATGCTCCAATTTGGTCCTAAATTTTCGTTTGTTAGGCACCATGGTCGAGGCACGCAATCTGAAATTCTTTGGCATAGGGCTACTTGGAACGGACGGTGGCACTGTCGGCGATAGCAGCGTTCAATTGTCGCCAGTACCGGTCGAGCCAGGTCCTGTTGACGGAGCAAGAAATCAAGCTTTGCCGACTACTAACTTTGGCCAACACCGAAGTTCTGAAGAGTTCGAACATCGGTTAACGTAAAGGAGATTATCATGAATTTATCAGAGGCAACCGCCAAAACCATGCTCTGCCCCATTTGCAAAGTGACGCTGTCTATCTCGGATCGACAAGGTGTTGAGATTGATTTCTGTCCACAGTGCCGGGGTGTGTGGCTTGATCGGGGCGAGCTTGATAAAATCATTGAGCGATCCGAAGCCGTCACGGTATCGCGGCCGCGCGATGAGGGTCGATCAAGCCCCGGTTTTTCAACGCACGATGACCGCCTACGGTCGAAGCGCCACGGGTATAAGCGCCGGCGCAGTTTTCTTTCCGAACTGTTTGACTGAACCATGCAGATGAACCGCCTTATGAATGGTTGGCCAGGAGGATAGCGTGTTTACACAAGAGAATGAAACAATCTTGCATGCCTCGCCATTGAAGGTCTGGTCAGCACTAACGCGCTTTGAGGACTACGAACATTGGAGCCCGTTCATCCGCATCTCCGGCCCACTCGCGCTCGATGCGATTGTCCAGTACTCGTTCAGAATGAAAAAAAACAAGCGAGGCTTTTCCGTCATTAACGCCCGCATCTCTCATCTTGAGCACCAGAGACACGTTTCCTTTCGTTTTGGCTTTAGAGGGCTAATTTCGGTTGAGGAGAGCTACCTGATAGCGCCCGAGTCTGTCGGATCGCGCTTGGTTCACAGCTTTCACTGCGCTGGCCCGCTCTCGGCGCTGAAACTCGGGAAATTGAAGCGCAATCTCAACCTGATACTTGAGACCACGGATAGGCAGTTTCAGAAGTATCTTCGTCCTTCACGGCCGTCTGTGAAAGCTAAGAAACGCGTTAGGAGAGGGTTTCGGCCGATGGATTGAAATTCAACGCAGTTTGGCCCACCGCAAGCTATTTCTCGGGAGAAAGGCGTTCAAAAGACGCTGCCACCTTCCCTTGCGGCCCGGGTCACGCCGTGGGCGCAGACCCCCACCGCCCACGGCGATACTTGACTACTATTACTCGCGTAGTAACCTCTTTTTTAAGAAGACGAATATGTATCATCAACAAGTACTGGAATTGAGATGAAGCTTTTTATGTCAACGGTTGAGAAATGCTAATAAATTTACATCAACGTATCCCGATTTCTTTCAAGATTGTAATAGGTGCATTAGTAGGTGTCATCCTTCTACACCCCCTGGTTACGCTAATTTTCTGGCTTGAGTTCAATCAGCTATTATCGACACCCTCAGATACCGTTGCCGATTTCCTATGGTGGCGGATTAGAGAGTCCACCAGTTTCGAAATGTTTCCTATGAGCCTGCTTTTTGCCGGTTTAGGTGCTGGTTTGGCCTTGGTCTTGGATTTAGTTGAAACCTTGTCTGAAAAAAGCAGAGAAAAGTCACATATTCTAAAAAGGCAACTCTCCGATCAATTGCCATTGCTTATTGCGGCAGGAGAGAGCGAGGCCACTGAATTTAAAGAGTCGTTGCGCTGGGATGTAAAAGAAGGCCGAGTAAATAAAAAATTGGAAAAGGTTATAGCTAAATCGCTTGCCGGATTTATGAACCATCGCGGCGGAAATCTACTGATTGGCCTTTCTGATGATGGCACAATCAAGGGCATTGAATCAGATTGCAAGACCTTAAGAAGTAAAAACCAAGATGGATTTGAACGCGCCCTTATTGATTTGGTGAATACTCAATTGGGAGCCAATGCCGCCACAATGGTCCACATCCAATTCTTGGATAATGGGGGCCACACCATATGCTGGGTGATCGTAGATTCCGCGCTTGAGCCCGTTTATCTAAAAGATGGCAATATTTCGAGATATTTTGTGCGGTTAGGAAATTCCACGCGTGAGTTAGATGTTCGGGAAGCGCAAGACCATATCGCACAAAGCAGTCCTGTTGGGAACAACTAAAGGTGTCCTACAAAATCATAGTTCATCGTTTCGCACCGATACACCGAGATCAGAATTTCTTGTTGGCTTTAATGGCTTTGAAATATTGATGCTCAAAATGCAAAATGGAAAAGGTTCGAAAGGCCGACGACTTCCTTTTCGATTGGGCTTCAAACTGATGCCATCGAGCATTATGGGGGCTATTTTTTTAGTACTTTGGTCAGAGGTGGCGAAAGGGCATTTGGACAAAATAGATAAAACTCTCTTGCTTGCTTTTCGGTCTATGAAAAACTCGGATCTTTTGGTTGGTCCAGGCTGGCTTCCACAAGTTGCTCGCAACGTCTCTTTTTTGGGAGATTCAATTTTTCTGATTTTTGTAGTTTTAGCAGTATCCTTCTTTTTGCTCGCAAAAAGAGCCTATCTTAATGCGTTTCTATTGTCGGCTTTATCCATGGGCGGGTTTTGGATAATATCCTTATCGAAAGACTTTTTCGGCAGACCTCGGCCTTCGATTGTAGAATATCTTTCTGTTCCCAATTCCGCTAGTTTCCCAAGCGGTCATGCCGCAAATTCGACCATCGTCTATATCCTGATAGCAGTGGCTTTATTAAACATTGTCCCGGGAAAATATGCACGGGTTTGCCTGATTTCTGTTGCGATAATATTGGCTGCATTAATCGGCATATCGAGGATTGCTTTGGGCGTCCATTGGCCAAGCGATGTTTTGGGTGGTTGGATTTTTGGACTGGGATGGTGCTGCTTGTGGTTCTTGAAAGACAGCATTCCAGATTCACCGACCGCCTTCAGTCGTTACAGTTCAAAGCGAGCACGATGAAGATACTGTCAAGCAAATACTCGACAAAAATGGAAAGGGCCGTGGTGCCTCTAGCAGATTTTCTGGATAGTCTAGAGGTAGCGGCTAAGATGATACGAATAAAAGTCGTAAGCTCAGAATCGGAGACCGTTTCTAAATTGCAAGCCACAAGTCGCAATTTATTGAAGAACTTAAAAGGGATGTGAAATGCTGACAGCAAGAGAAAGTGAAGGGCTGATTTTTATAGAAGCGGGCGAAAAGTTAGGCGCGGAAGATTTCGCTGCATTTGTGCCATTGTTTGAACGTATAGCGCAGCGAACATTTGGAACAGTTTCGATGCTAGTTGAACTGAAACCCGATTTTTCTGGATGGAACATCGGCGGGCTGTGGCGTGATCTAAAATTTGATATTCGCCATAAGGACCAATTTGGACGTATCGCCATTGTCGGCCACAAAAAATGGGTGGAATGGGGAACGAAATTTTCTGCCCCTCTGTTTAGCGGTGACATGCGATACTTTGACTTAAAAGATATCGAGAAAGCCGAAAAATGGGCCAGGACTGGCTCGACGGAGAAGAATGGGTGAGCGAAGCATCTGTAAACCTAGATTCTCCGGACAAGCGCAGAACTCTGTGGATCGTGCTGGCGTTGAATGTTGCGATTGCAATCGCCTTTTTCGGAACCGGCATTTTAGCCGATTCGAGTGCATTAATTGCGAACGGGCTCGACAATTCGTCCGACGCCGTTGTCTATGGGCTTAGTTTACTTGCGCTCAGCCGGTCGCAAAAATGGAAGCGCGGGGCCGCGCGTCTTTCGGGGATAATGCTTCTGATTTTTGCTGCGGGGGTGATTTTAGATGTAGGCAGGCGTTTCGTTGAAGGGTCTGAACCGGGAGGATGGTTAATGATGGCCATGGCTGCAGTTGCTGCTGTAATTAATCTTGTATCGCTGCGCCTACTTCAGAAAATCCAAGACAAAGATGTAAATTTGCGCGCAGCGACAACATTTAGCCTCAACGATTTCATATCCAATGGCGGCATCATTATAGCTGGTGTCATTGTTCTGTTTACCGGCGCAAATTGGCCGGACCTTCTAGTTGGCCTCGCCGTCGCTGGGGTAGCGGTGTACGGCGGCGTCGACATTTTGCGTGATGCTCATCAGGACAAGCATGATGAAATGGGAGACACCCATTGAGTTCAGGTCACGATCACGGCAGTGAGAGTATGAGTGATGGCCGCCTTTTGTTTGCGGTCGCGATCAATGTTCTATTGACCATCGCCCAGATCATTGGCGGGGTCTTGTCCGGATCGCTTGCGCTGATTGCGGATGCTTTGCACAATTTCAGTGACGCGGCTTCGCTCGCTTTGGCCTTGTTTGCGCGCCGCATTGGTAGGCGTCCTGCAGACAAGTTCATGACATTCGGATATGCCCGCGGGGAAGTGGTAGCAGCGCTCATAAATTTAACCACACTTCTGATTATTGGCTTTTACCTGCTTGTTGAGGCAATCAACCGTTTTGCTGATCCGCAGCCCATCGAAGGCTGGACTGTTATCATCGTCGCAGGAATCGCACTCGTTATCGACCTAGTCACAGCTGTCATGGTGTATGCAAGTTCAAAGGAGAGCCTTAACATGAAGGCCGCCTTTCTTCACAATGTATCCGATGCGCTAGCTTCGGTAGGCGTCATAGTCGCAGGTATTTTGATCTTGCTATATGATCTGTATATCGCTGACCTTATCATCACCATCGCAATCGCAGTGTACGTTATTTATCAAGGAATTACATTGTTACCGAAAACTGTCCGGCTGCTCATGGGCGCGGTTCCAGATGACTTGGAGTTCGACAATATTGTAGAAACGCTACGCCAGACTAATGGCGTCAAGAGTGTTCACCATGTTCATTTGTGGAGTATCAGTGAGCACAGCCTTTCTCTAGAAGCACATCTCGTCCCGAAAGAAAAATCACTGGAATCGTTTGAAGTGGTTAAAGCGTCGGCACGCTCGGCATTGGCTGAAAAATATAATATTAAGCATGCGACATTCGAGTCTTGTCTAGAAACAGACTGCTCGCCCGAAATTGTGCCAACTCATGAAAGGCGTCACATCCATGAGTGATCACATAATACTCTATGTGAACCTCCAAATGCTGCCTTCGGAGATATTTTAGGATCCTGCTTACGTCAGGCGCTAGGTAATAATAATATCCGAACGCAAATTATGGGATTGGTTGGAAGGAATAAATATAATGCAGTCCGTGCTGTGGTACATTGATGATCAAGGCCCATATCCGTGGGTTCAAGCGGCGCTTGATGTAACCCATGCAATAGAGGGCCATTTGAGTTGCCTCCATGTTTCATCACTTAGTTCATTTAAGATATCGGATGCCTATGGGGGCGTGGCGGCCAAGCATCGTTTCATTGTTGAGGCTCAAAAGCGTGGGGAAAAAATCCGGATGCAGATAAGAGAGCGGTTAGACAAAGAGAATGTAAGCTGGGATTTTAATCATATTGAAGGCGATCCCGTCAATGCGATAACACGTGAGAGTGCCTTGCGGGATATCGCGATTCTGGGACGGTCGCACGGCAATTCTGATAAAAACGGGTCAACAACATTTTTCGGAGACCTACTAAGTCACATACGGACGCCAACATTACTCCAACCTCATGATTTTATTGGAATCAATCTTACGGATTCGGCTATCATCTGTTGGAATGGGAGTATTGAATCTGCCAATGCATTGCGCTGGTCGCTTCCTTTGATCAAAATTGCTAGTGAGGTCCATATCGTATCAATTGATGAAGATAAGGCAACCGAATTTTCGCCAGATGCGCCTTGCAAATATCTCGCTAGTCATGGTGTGGATTCGCAATTGAAATTATTGTCATCGCGAAGTTCCCGTCCTTCCGATATTCTCATATCCACGGCACAAAATTTACAGGCCGGCTTTATGGTCGCCGGGGCTTTCGGGCGGAGCCGAACCCATGAATACATATTCGGCGGTGTTACTCGAAATTTGCTTCGAAGTTGCCCACTCCCGTTATTATTGGTCCCATAACTTCACCTGGACGTTCTCGGAAGCAGGGATTCA
>Ga0207900_100028_pt1 | contig 177220 bp, 165 predicted proteins | sample LinPmetageLP39_FD_184052 | JGI IMG/M metagenome (GOLD analysis project Ga0207900, IMG submission 184052) | Marine viral communities from the Pacific Ocean - LP-39 (SPAdes) | ecosystem: Environmental > Aquatic > Marine > Oceanic | place: Pacific Ocean | collected 2010-06-14
TCTAGAGCGCCTTGGAGCATATCGTGAGTTCAATCAATTGGCGAAAGATCTTGACGCGACCGCAGTCGAGTTTACTCGCGACGAGAAATGGTAGCAGGCACCGCTACCAGAAATCGTTTTAACATTTATCACTGTTTTGTATCACTGTTTTGGGTTGGATGGTTCGTTGGTTTAGCAATCAACGCTGTTGTATTCCCTACCTTTGAAAGAACTGGTCCATCATCAGTTCTTTGAATATTGGAATTTCTTCCATTTGCTACCCAAAATGCTACCCAAGTTGCAAATATTGCAACTTCGAATATCATTCTGTCAGAAAATCGTTTATTTTCAACGTATTATGGTGAGCCCTGCTGGGTTCGAACCAGCGACCTACTGATTAAAAGTCAGTTGCTCTACCGACTGAGCTAAGGGCCCCTCATCCGGCTGGTGCAGTGCGTCAGCCGTTGGGAAGCGCTTCCCTAGGGGCGCTTTGTTTCATGGTCAAGCGGCTTTGGCGCTTTTTTCCCTTGTTTTCGGGGTCGCCGGTTGCGGGCGTCCAGCTGGGCGATCGTCCGGCCGGTCAGGGGATCGCGCCAATCGCCCGCAATCTCCGCCGCAGGGCGCAGGACAAAGCTGCGTTCGCGCATCAGCGGATGGGGGATGGTGAGGGCAGGTTGGTCGCTGGCAAAGGTGCCGCCGCTCCACAATATGATGTCGAGATCGAGCACACGCCGCGACCAGGCCTGACCGCGGCGACGGCCAAATTCTGATTCGATACGTTTGAGCAGGGCCAGCAGGGCAGGCGGCGGCAATGTCGTTTCGATGATCGCGACTCCATTGGCGTAGCGGCGCTGGGACGGTCCGACCGGGCGCGAGGCGATGGTGCCGGAGGTCTCGACCATGGTCAGGCCTTGTTCGGCCAGCCGCTGTCCAGCCGCGGCAATTATGGCGCGCGGCGCGCCAAAATGCTGGTGGCGCTGGTTCGAACCGAGAGCGATCAGGTAGAGCATATGCGGCAATCTGGCTCCTGTGCGATACGGAGACTAAGGGAACGGGAACAAATGGTTCCAAGCGGGCGGATCGGCTGCTATCATGAAATCCATGACAAGGAAATCAAGGAGAAGCTTCGTGAGTCAGCATTATATCACTTTGTCGGGCGTGGTCCTGTTGTCGCTCGCCGCCGCCGGCTGCAGTGAGGATGGCATTTCCCCGGGCGAAGTCAGCGGCAATGTCGCGCGGGCGGCGCTGGTTGGCGCGGACCAGACTGAATATGGCGAAGTGATTGCGGCGCAGGGCGACAATGGCCTGATCGTCAATATCAAGGCCCAGGGCATGTCGCCGGGCCCGCATGGCGTGCATATTCACGAGACCGGAAAATGCGAAGGTCCCGACTTCAAATCCGCTGGCGGCCACTGGAATCCGGCCGTGAAACAGCATGGCTTTGACAATCCGCAAGGCGCGCATGCGGGCGATTTCTTCAATCTGGATATTGGCGCAGACGGAACCGGCGCGCTGGAAGCGACCATATCGGGCGCAACGCTCAGCGATGGCGACAAAGCCCTGCTCGATGCCGATGGCGCGGCTTTCGTGGTGCATGAAGGTCCGGATGATCTGAAGACCGATCCCTCCGGTGAAAGCGGCGGCCGGCTGGCTTGCGGCGTGTTTGTCGGCGGCCGCTGATCCAGTCCTTTGTTGGTAAATGTAGAGTAGTTTGATGAGCCAGTCCGTGTTGTTTGTCTGTCTTGGCAATATTTGCCGTTCGCCGCTGGCGGAAGCGGCCTTGCGGCAGGAATGCTTGGGTTCCGAGTTGAATGTCATTGTCGATTCCGCCGGTACCGGCGACTGGCATGTCGGGCAGCCGCCAGACGAACGCGCGCAGGCCGTTGCGGCGCAGAATGGCATGGAAATCGGGCATTTTCGGGCGCGTCAGGTGAAGGCATCCGATTTTCGCGATTTTGATCATATCATCGCGCTGGACAACCAGAATTTGAGCGATCTGAACGCATTGCGGCCGGCGAAGGCGGTTTCGCAACTGTCGCTACTCTTCGATCATGTCGCGGGCAGGGCGGGCGAGGATGTCGCCGATCCCTATTATGGCGGCGACCGTGATTTTGACCAGACATGGGCGGAAGTGACGGAAGCGGCCCGGAATATCAGGGAATGGCTGGCCGCGGGCTAAAGAGTCCCGGCGGCCGCTCCTTCCGGAAAAATTTTCGATAATCGGCCGGCCCGATAAAAGCTATCTATCGAATCTGACGGGATTATTTTGGCCAGCCAAGGCGGTTTCCCTTGAAAAAAATGCGCTGTTACCCGATATTGTAACCTATAGAGCCTGTTTGTCGGCTCGCTAATTTTGAGGAGTATGCAATTATGGCTTGGCAAGATCCAAGAACAACCTTCGGGCAGGCCCCTGTGGGCACCGCTCCGCAGACCGAGGTCGCGTTCGACGCGGGCCTGCGCACCTACATGCTCAAAGTCTATAATTACATGGCCAGCGGCGTATTGCTTACCGGCATCGTCGCGATGCTGTTCGCCAGCTCCGGTCTGGCGCAGGACATCATGTTCGGCGGCGGACCGCTGAAATGGGTGATCATGTTGTCTCCGCTCGCGATCGTGTTCGCGATGAGCTTCGGGCAGAATAAATTCTCCACCTTCACGCTACAGGCGATGTTCTGGGGCTTTGCCGCTCTGATGGGCATGTCCATGTCGACCATATTCCTGGTCTACACGGGCGCATCGATCGCGCAGACCTTCTTTGCCACGGCAGCCGCCTTTTTGGGCCTGAGCCTTTATGGTTATACGACCAAGAAAGACCTTTCCGGCTGGGGCAGCTTCCTGATCATGGGCGTGGTCGGTATTCTGGTCGCGATGGTGATCAACATTTTCCTGCAGTCGACCATGATGCAACTCGTGATCAGTGCGATCGGTGTTCTGGTTTTCGCGGGCCTTACCGCCTACGACACGCAGCGGATCAAGAGCATGTACGCTTATGTCGCGGGAACCGACATGGTCGGCAAGACCGTGGTTCTGAGCGCACTCAGCCTCTATCTGGACTTCATCAACATGTTCCAGTTCCTGCTCTACTTCATGGGTGGGCGCGAATAGGCCGATTTGGCTCACTAGAGATTATCGAAAAAGCCCGGCAGGAAACTGTCGGGCTTTTTCTTTTGCCACTTCGTCGAGATTTGAGCGCAAATGCTGGACATTTATAAGCGTGAATCATAAGGAAACGGCTGTTGTTTTGGGAGAATATCACAATGCCGCGTTTGAAGGATATGCGTCTTATATTGGTAGCCGGCGGATTGGCTCTGCTTGCCGCCTGTCAAACGCCGCCGCCTCCGCCGCCGCCGCCTGCTCCGGTTGTGCAACCACAATATACGCCGCGCGCGCCGACACCGCCATTTGGCGCGAGCCACCTGTCGATCGTACCCTCGCTTCGAACCGACGGACTGCGCGAGACGATCAATCGTGATCTCGGACCGCTCGAGACCCTATGGCATGTCCGGGCTGCACTGAATGTTGCCGCGCTCAGCTGCACCGGGCCGCTCTACGAGCGCCTGGTTGACGATTATAATGCGTTCATCAAGAATAACAGCGCGTCGCTGCGCAACGCCAACAACGCGATTATCAGGAAATTCCAGCGGGACACCGGCAGCGGTTACAAGACCGAGCATGACCGTCACCAGACCCAGCTCTATAATTACTGGTCCTTCTCGCCGCTGCGCCGGCCCTTTTGCGATCAGGCCGTGCAGATCAGCCAGCGCGCCATCGTGACCAAATCCGCCGATCTCAACCTGTTTGCGGAACAAGCCTTGCCGGAACTGGAAAAGCCGTTCACCGATTTCTATCTCGCTTATGAGGAATATGAACGCGATCTTCAGGCTTGGCAGGTCCAATATGGCCAGCCGGAAGCTGTCGCTGAGCAGCCGGCCCTCGAACAGCCCGTTCTCGATTACGAGCAGCCCGCTCCTGGCGAATGAATGGCCGTTAAGCGGTTACAGAAAAGGCCAGACGGGACGCCCCCTCTGGCCTTTTCTTTGTCTCGGGCGGGGCGCGATCAGCTGTTTTCGGCGATCAGCGCGTCATCGACGGCCTTTGCCGCTTTATGGGCGTCGCGTTCGGTCAGCCGCTTGGCGTAAGCGACAAAGCTGTCCCGCTCGGGCAGGGTGCCGAATTGCGTACCCCATATGACCTGCGCGCCGAAATAGACATCGGCCATGGTAAAGCGCGAACCGCAGACATAATCATCCGCCTGAAGCTTGCTATCGAGCACATCGACCACCCGGTCATAATTGCCATAGCCAGCCGTCATCTCCTTATCTTGCGCGACCTCAAAGCCGAGTGTCTTGTTGGTGATCGCCGCTTCAATCGGCCCCGCCGCAAAGAATAGCCACCGGTAATAGTCGGCCCGTTCCGCTGCCGTCGGTGCGAGCCCGGCATCGGGGAATGCTTCGGCCAGATAAGCGCAGATAGCTGCGCCTTCGGTCACAATCCTGCCGTCATGATCGATCGCCGGCACCTTGCCCATCGGGTTGATCTTCAGATAGTCGTCAGCCTTCATCGACGTGCCATATTCGAGCAGTATCTGCTCATAGTCTGCGCCCGCTTCGTGCAGCGCCCAGCGCGCAATCTGGCCGCGCGACATCGGGTTAGTGTAAAATTTCAGGGTCATTTCAATCTCCTTCTTGTTCAGAATTTTCCATATGGGCTCTGTATTTTTCCCGCTGCTGACGAGAGAATTCTTCCAGCGATCTTTTCGGGTCCGCTGTGTAGTTTGCTCCGGTCGGTGTGAATCCGGAAATGCGATCAAGCCGGAATGCCCGGAAGTCATCCCGCAATTCGCACCACCCCACCAATGTCCAGACCTTGCCCCAGAACCACAGGCCAAGCGGCTGGACGTTCCGCCGGGACGGCGAACCATCTTCGTCGCTATAATCCAGAGTTACGATTTCCCGGGCCTCAATCGCATGTTCACAGCGGTCGATCAGCTCTCCCGATTGTCCTTCCAGTCCGATGCGTGGTGAAAATATTTTCGTGTCGCCGACGCGGCTGCGCTCGGCTTCCGGCAACACCGCCTCGATTTTGACCAGCGCCTCTTCCGCCGCGGCAATCATCGCCGTGCCACCCCAGGCCCGGACCATTCGTGCGCCGGTGACCAGGGCAACTATCTCGTCGCGGGTAAACATCAATGGCGGCAAGTCGAAGCCGCTGCGCATGATATAGCCGATACCGGCTTCCCCCTCGATAGGGACACCAGTGGACTGGAGGTCGGCGATATCACGATAGATTGTGCGTTCGGAGACCTCGAGGCGATCGGCCAGATTGGCAGCGGTCACGAGCCGGCCACCGCGCAGATATTGGACAATCTGGAACAGGCGGTCGGCTCTGCGCATCAGTTGCTATACTTGAAGATACCGAGGCTGTTGCCCTCCGTATCCTTCGCGTAGAAGAAGGCACCCGACGGAATCGAAATGACCTCCGATACCACTTCACCACCACTGGCCTTGACCCGGTCCATAGCGTCGGTCAATTCTCCGGGGGCAGAAAGATGCGCGGTGACGCCGTCTCCCGCTGTCGCAGGCTTGCCTTCATAGAGATGGCCGCACATCGCGCCATTGATGCTGGGGATCATCTGCATCGTCTGCGGGCCTTCATCATTTTCGACGAGGCTGGTCTCCAGGACAGCTTCGTAAAATTTCTTCGCACGGTTCAGGTCGGTTGCTGGGATTTCCACCCAAACCAGTCGATCACGGGTCATCTCGGTCATTTGCTTGCTCCTTCTCTTTGGTTGAACAAGTACCGGATATCATAGCCCTACTGACAGCATCCTGTCAGGAGTGATTTAGAGTTCGTACCGCTGGCCTAATGTCGCGTCCCAATCAGAGCGAATGTTGCGCCCTGGGGATCTATGGCATTGATCGTGAAATCTCCGCCAGGTATTTCCACCGGTTCGACCAGAATCTGGCCGCCACTGGCTTTGATCCTGTCTACGGCAAGATCAATATCGGGCACCCGGAAATAAAAGGTCCATGCAGAGACCGGCATTTCGTCGGGCTTGTTCATAATCGCGCCGATCATGAACGCGTGGCGGAGCAGGGAATAAGTACCCATGGGCCCCATATCCATCTCCTCTGCCTTTTCCCACCCGAACAGGTCATGATAGAAGTTGAGCGCCGCATCCGGATCGCTGGTGGCCAGCTCGTTCCACGCGCAATGGCCGACCATCGGCTCGGTGGCCGCAAAGGCCATGCTGCTGGCGTCCGGACTGTCGACGGGCGGGGTCGGTTTCATCACATAGAACATCGCGCCCTGCTGGTCCGTAACTAGAGCAAAGCGCCCGACACCTTCTATGTCCTGCGGCTCCATATGGACCTGACCGCCTGCGGATACGATCGCTTCTGTCATCGGATCGACATCCTCGACGTTGACATAGCCCAGCCAGGCGGGGCGCGCGCCGTTTTTGATCATTTCCGGTGTCAGCGGCAACATGCCACCAATGCCGTTGCCGTTCATCGATATCTCCCGATAATCCTTGCCGTCTTGACCGCTGTCGACAAAATCCCAACCGAGCAGCTGCCCATAGAAATTCTGGGAGGCGTCGGCATCGCTCGTCAACAATTCATACCAGATAAAATCACCATGTTTGTTGGACATCGTTTTTCTCCTCATTGTTCCAGGATGGCGGCCGGTTCGAAACCGCCAAAAATCATCCGTTTACCATCGAAGGGCATGGGATTTTTCTCCGGATCCATGCGTGGATCGGCATTGTCCGGATCTTCCATCATCGCCTCGAGCTTTGCCATGCCGGCGTCGCGGGTCGCCTTGTCGGGCCATTCGATCCAGGAGAAGACGATGCTTTCGTCCGCGGTCGCCTTCACCGCCTTGCGGAAATCGGTGGTTTTGCCCTCCGAGATGTCATCGCCCCAGCATTCGATCACTCTTGTCGCACCCATGTCGATAAACATACTGTCCGCCATGTTCGCATGGTCGATAAATTTCTGTTTGTTGGCGGTGGGTACTGCAATCACAAATCCGTCAATATAGCTCATTTCTCTCTCCTCCGTCGTTTAATCCTGGCTCTCGCAAATGCCGGCCAACTGGTCTGCAACCGCTTTCCAGCCGTCGGCAAAGCCCATGTCCTCGTGCTGCTTTTTTGCCTCTGCGGTCCAGTGGCGGGCGCTCGCGGTATAGCGGGTGACGCCAGCTTCCGGTGCGATCTCGAAAATGCCGATCATGAACGGGCTTTGCGGTTGCAAGTCGGCTGTGACCGCATCGGTAAAGGCAAAGCGCTTGCCGTCGGTTACTTCGAGAAAAATGCCTTCCCCCTCGTGGCGTTCGCCATCGGGGCCGTGCATGATTGTGCAGGAACGTCCGCCGGCGCGCCAGTCCTGCTCGATGATCTCGGTGGTCCAGGGTTTCGGGCACCACCATTCGGCTGTCCGTCGGGTCATCACGGACCAGACTGCATCGGGAGGCGCGGCGATCAGGCGCGTTACGGATAGTTCGAGCGTTTCGGCGCTCTCTTTCAGGTTATGATCAGACATTTTCGATCCTCCAGTTGCAATCTCTCAGCCCATCGCCGCCTCGATCGTGGCAATGTCGATTTTCTGCATCGGCATCATCGCTTCAAAGGCGCGCTTGGCCACGTCTCCGCCTTGCGCCATCGCATCGGTCAGCACGCGCGGAGTGATCTGCCAGTTGATGCCCCATTTGTCCCTGCACCAGCCGCACTGGCTTTCGGTACCGCCATGATCGACGATTGCATTCCAGTAACGGTCGGTTTCGTCCTGCGTTTCGGTATGGACCACGAAGGAAAAAGCCTCGCTTTGCGGAAAGGCCGGGCCACCGTTCAGCCCGAGACAGGGGATGCCCAGCACGGTGAAGTCGACCGTCAGTTCGTCGCCTTTCTTGCCTCCAGGAAAATCGCTGGGAGCGGTCTGGACCGCGCCGATTGCGCTGTCGGGAAAGGTTGCCGCGTAAAATTCCGCTGCAGCCTTGGCGTCCTTGTCAAACCACAAGCATATCCTTGCCTGGGACATGTTCATTCTCCTCTCCTTTGTCCGCAATCAAGCGGCAGATAGTTCTACCCCTTCGCCCATGGCGGCAGTCGCGGCATCCATATCCATCCACATCGCCTCCCACACATGACCATCGGGATCGGCCAGGTTGCGGTTGTACATCCAGCCATAGTCCTGCTTCGGATTGATATCAGCTGTGCCGCCCGCCGCCGCGGTTTCGTTCATCCGGTCTACCGCTTCCCGATTGTCGCAGGATATCGCCAGCATCACCTCGCTCGAAGTCGACGGCGGGATCTGGCGGTTGGTGAAGCTTCGCCACTTGTCATGGGTCAGCAGCATCACGTTGATCGTTTCGCTCCACACCATGCAGGCGGCTGTTTCATCGGTGAATTGGGGGTTGTTGGTAAAGCCGAGCGCCTCGTAAAAGGCCATAGAGACGTTCAGGTCAGCCACCGGCAGGTTCACGAATATCATACGGCTGTTTGGGGCTGTCATCACTGTCTCCATCGAATCGGAATTTGACAATCTTGCCACGATAGTTATAAAAAACAACTATGGAGTTTGAAAAAATAACTAAGTCGCGAAAAACAGATCGAAAAAGATGGTATGACGATGCGTGCGGCACTGCTTTTGCGCTCGAACTGATTGGCGAGCGGTGGGCCATCCTGATCATGCGCGAACTGATGTTCGGGCCGCGGCGTTTCGGCGAATTGCGCCGTGATTTGCCGGGGGTGAGCGCCAATATCCTGACGCAGCGACTGGGCCAGTTGGAGCAGAACCGGATTTTGCGGAAACGGAAATTGCCGTCGCCCGCTTCGGTACAGGTCTATGAACTGACCGAATGGGGGGCGGAAGCCGAAGAACTGGTCCAGATGCTGGGCCGCTGGGCGACCCGGCATCCGGGTCATGATCCGACGCTGCCGCTCAGCGCGGCGTCGATCATGATGTCATTCCGCACCATGTTTGCCCCGGAACGGGCAGGGGACATGGATGCGCGCATCGGCTTCCAGTTGGGCAGCGACGGATTTGTCGTCCATATTCACGATGGCACTCTGGACACGGTCCGGACAGAACCGGTCGACGTGGATCTGCTGTTCGAAGGAACGCCACCCGGGCTGGCGGCGGCGGTCTATGGCGATGGAAAATTCGGCAATCTCGAGCAAGCCGGAATATTGACGGTGACCGGCGATCAGCATCTGGCTGAAAAATTTGCGACGCTATTTCCACTGCCCGAGAAAATATCGACGGGCGATCAAGGAACATAAAAAAACGGCGTGGGATCAGCCACGCCGTTCTTTAATTTTTCGGATTTTAAAACCCGGTTTGGGTAGGCTATTTCGTCTCGCTGTCGGCCTTTTTCTTCGCCGGAGCTTTCTTTTTCTTCGCCTTGGGCGCGGCCGCCGTGACTTCGAAGGTCAGGTTGTTGTCCTGCAGATGGACCTTGACCTCGCCGCCGTTCTTGAGCTTGCCGAATAACAGTTCCTCGGCGAGCGGCTGCTTGATCTTCTCCTGGATCAGGCGGCCCATCGGACGGGCACCGTAAAGCTTGTCATAGCCGCGCTCGGTGAGCCATGCCTGCGCATCCTCGTCGAGCGTGATATGGACATTCTGGTCGGCCAGTTGCAGCTCGAGTTCGAGAATGAATTTCTCGACCACTCGCGCCACCACTTCGGTTGGCAGATAAGCGAAGGGAACGATCGCATCGAGACGGTTGCGGAACTCCGGGGTGAACATTTTCTTCACCGCTTCGTCGCCCGCATCTTCCTTGGACATATTGCCAAAGCCGATGCCTTCTCTTGCCATGTCGGACGCGCCGGCATTGGTTGTCATGATCAGCACCACATTCCGGAAGTCGACTGTCTTGCCGTGATGATCGGTCAGCTTGCCGTTGTCCATCACCTGCAGCAATATGTTGAACAGGTCGGGATGGGCCTTCTCGATTTCGTCGAGCAGCAACACGCAATGCGGGTTCTGATCGATGGCATCGGTCAGCAGGCCGCCCTGGTCATAGCCGACATAGCCCGGAGGCGCGCCAATCAGGCGGGAAACGCTGTGGCGCTCCATATATTCGGACATGTCGAAGCGCTTGAGCGGAATGCCCATGATCGATGCCAGTTGCTTGGCGACTTCGGTCTTGCCGACGCCGGTCGGGCCGCTGAACAGATAATTGCCGATCGGCTTCTCCGGTTCGCGCAGTCCGGCACGGGACAATTTGATCGCACTGGACAGTTTCTTGATTGCCTCGTCCTGACCGAAGACCACGCGCTTGAGATCTTTCTCCAGATTCTCGAGCGTTTTCTTGTCGTCCTTGGACACGGATTTGGGCGGGATCCGCGCCATTGTCGCGATCACGGCTTCGATATCCTTGGTCGTGATCATCTTCTTGCGGCGCGAAGGCGGCAACAGCATCTGCATCGCACCGACTTCGTCGATCACGTCGATCGCCTTGTCCGGCAGCTTGCGGTCGTTGATATAGCGGGTGGACAATTCCACTGCCGATTTCAGCGCATCGGGCGAATAGCGAACCTTGTGATGATCTTCGAACGCACCGCGCAAGCCGGCAAGAATCTTGATCGTATCCTCGACCGATGGCTCGTTGATGTCGATTTTCTGGAAGCGCCGCAGCAACGCGCGGTCCTTCTCGAAATGGTTGCGGAATTCCTTGTAAGTGGTTGATCCGATGCAGCGAATGACACCGCCGGAAAGCGCCGGCTTCAGCAGGTTCGATGCATCCATCGCGCCGCCGCTGGTTGCGCCGGCACCGATAACCGTGTGGATTTCATCGATGAACAGGATCGCGTCCGGCATTTTCTCAAGTTCGGAAACTACCTGTTTCAGCCGCTCTTCAAAATCACCGCGATAGCGGGTTCCGGCAAGCAGCGCGCCCATGTCGAGCGAGTAAATGACCGCCGGAAGCAACACTTCCGGTACATTGCCTTGTACGATCCGCAACGCCAGACCTTCGGCAATAGCCGTTTTACCAACGCCGGGTTCGCCGACATAAAGCGGGTTGTTCTTCGAACGCCGGCACAATATCTGGACTGTCCGGTCAACTTCTGCCTGCCGTCCGATCAACGGATCGATGCGGCCATCCGCAGCTTTCAGGTTCAGGTTGACGGTAAACTGGTCGAGCGCCGTTTCTTTCTTGTTCTTCTCTTTCTTGTCCTCTTCACCGTCCATGCCGGACAATTCGGCCGGCTCGGGGGCCTGGCCGCCTTTGCCGACACCGTGGCTGATGAAGCTGACCGCATCGAGACGGCTCATGTCCTGCTGCTGCAGGAAATAGACGGCATAGCTTTCCCGTTCGGAAAATAGCGCGACCAGCACGTTGGCGCCGGTGACTTCATCCTTGCCGGAAGACTGGACATGTAGGATCGCGCGCTGGACGACGCGCTGGAATCCGGACGTGGGGGAGGGGTCGATGGCCTTCTCGACCTTGAGCGAATCCAGTTCGCTGTCGAGATAGAGAATGACGGCGTCTTCCAGTTCACCGAGATCGACACCGCAGGCGTTCATCACTTGAGAAGCGTCGCCATCGTCAACCAATGCAAGAAGAAGATGCTCCAACGTCGCATATTCATGGTTGCGGTCAGCAGCATTTTTCAGCGCCTGATGCAGGGTTTTTTCGAGCGATTCCGCGAATGATGGCATTTATTTTACTCCAAATTTGGGACGGTTTTAACGCCCCGCTTGCCGAAACCGATTTCGTTTATCCGGTTTCGGGCTTTAACCAATTGCTTGCACTCTAGATCGTGACCCGCGCCTTAAACGTCAAGGGCGCCGCGCTTCTGATCTGCAAACATCCGGCCAAGGCTGCCAGTTTCTCGTCTCTCTTCTCCTATACGGTCCAAAATGGAACGTCTGAACCAGACTATTATTAAACAAGGTTAACAAATGCTTTAACGAAAGCCAGCCTTTATCACTTTTTGAACAGATTATCTGCGCTTGCCCGATGAGACACGGCGAATTTTTTCTTGGCTTCGCAGCGACTTATTTCCGATTTCAACAGGGAAATCCGTTTTTCCAGCTCGTCCACCGACAACGGGTCGAGATCCTGTTTGACCATCAAGGCCACGGGATCATTGGCGTTGCGCGGTAAATTATCGTCATCATCCATGAATCGACATACCTCCTGCAGCCTAATGTTGACCGCCCGCGCTTTGCTGTCAATAAGGGCCGCAAACAAGGGGGGTCGCAAATTTCCCGGGGGACAATCAATGCCTGTATCTGAACTGCTGCAAAAAGAAATGACCGCTATCGCGATTAGCGAACCTGGCGGACCGGAAGTCTTGAAATCGGTAACGGTGGAGGTTCCGCAACCGGCGCACGGTGAAGTGCTGATCCGGGTGGCGGCTGCCGGGGTCAACCGGCCGGATGTCATCCAGCGCATGGGTTTCTATCCTGTTCCGCCGGGGGCCTCGCCGCTGCCGGGTCTGGAAGTCTCGGGCACTGTCGTGGGACTGGGCGAGGACGTCGGGATGGAATGGATCGGCCGCAGGATTTGTGCGCTGACCAATGGCGGCGGCTATGCCGAATATTGTGTTGCGCCGGTCGGACAATGTCTGGAAGTGCCGGAAAGCCTCACCATGGTCGAAGCGGCTGCGCTACCCGAGACATTATTCACGGTTTGGGGCAATTTGTTCAACCGCGGTTTTGCCCGCGAAGATGAAACGGTGCTGGTCCATGGCGGCACCAGCGGTATCGGCACCATGTCGATCATGCTCGGCAAGCTGTTCGGCCTTAATGTCATCGTCACCTGCGGCAGCGATCAGAAATGCACTGCCGCCAAGCAGGTCGGGGCCGATCATGCGATCAATTACAAGACTCAGGACTTTGTCGAGGAGATCAAAAAGATCACCGACGGAAAAGGTGTCGAAATCGTGCTCGACATGGTGGCCGGCGACTATGTCGCGCGCAATTTGCAATGTCTGAAAGAAGATGGCCGTCATGTGACCATAGCGGTGCAGGGCGGACTGCAGGCGACGATCAACATGGCCCATGTCATGATGAAACGGCTGACCCTCACCGGTTCGACGCTGCGGCCACAGTCGGCAGAGCGCAAGGCGCTTATGGCAGATGAAATATATCGCTATGTCTGGCCGGATGTGGAAGCGGGCAAATTGAAGCCGGTGATGGACGAAAGCTTTCCGCTCGCCGATGCCGCCAAGGCGCATGCTCATATGGAAGCTGGCGATCATATCGGTAAGATCGTGCTGATCGTCGAATAGCTTCATGAGCGGTGAAATAGACTTTCACGGGGCAAAAGTAGCCTGCTTCATTGATGATCATATCCTGGTCTATCGCCGCGACAACAAGCCGGACATTCCCTTTCCCGACATGCTCGATTTACCGGGTGGCGGGCGCGAAAATGGCGAGAGCGGCGCGGAATGCGTCGCCCGCGAAACATTTGAAGAATTCGGCATAAGCATCGCCATTGATCGTTTTGAACCTGTGCAATCCTACCCGAACTGGCGCGGGTCCGGTCATGTGGCGCTGTTCTTTGTCTGCCGTCTTTCACCCGACATGCTCGATGATATTATATTCGGTGACGAGGGGCAGGGCTGGACAACCATGCCGGTCACCGAATTTCTGGCCAGCGATCAAGCCGTTCCGCATCTGCAAACACAGGTGCGTTTATTCCTGAAAAGCTAGGACCCTCGTCACCAAAGCTTCATAAAAGCAGGACTTTGCTGTAACAATCGACTGCTAGGGCCGGGCCCATGGGATAGTCTCCATGGGAGTTTTTATGGCCAAGCATTTTCCCCCTTTCACCAAAGCCGATATTCCGCTGCTCGACGTTGATCGCTATGAAGCGCGGCTCAAGCGGAAGCCGCAGGTGCATGCGCGCGACCGCACCCGATACAGGACCATCTGGATTTCGGACATCCATCTCGGCACGCGCGGCTGCAACGCCGACTTGCTGATCGACTTTCTCGATCATGTCGACAGCGATACGCTCTATCTGGTCGGTGATATCATCGACGGCTGGCGGTTGAAGAAGAAGTTTTTCTGGCCGGACGGTCATAATGATATCATCTGGCGGATATTGAAACGGGCGCGGCGCGGCACGCGTATCGTTTATATTCCCGGCAATCATGACGAAATGTTCCGCCAGTTCACCGGTTTGAGCTTTGGCGGTGTAGAGATCCGGCGGTCGGCGATCCACGAAACCGCCGATGGTCGCCGCTTGCTGGTGTTGCACGGCGATGAGTTTGACACGGTGATGCTCGCCCATCGCTGGCTCGCCGTGATCGGCGACGCGGCCTATGTGACATTGATGCGGGTCAACTGGCTGGTCAACAAGGTCCGCACCTGGCTGGACCTGCCTTATTGGTCGCTGTCGAAAATGGCCAAGCACAAGGTCAAGAATGCGGTCGAATTTATCGGTCGCTATGAGGAAACCGTGGCCAAGGCGGCGGAAAGTCGTGGCGTCGACGGCGTTGTCTGCGGTCATATCCATACCGCCGAACATCGGGTGATCAAGGGCATCGAATATTATAATGATGGCGACTGGGTCGAGGGCTGTACCGCTCTGGTCGAATGCGACGACGGCAATATGCAGATTTTGCACTGGGCAGACGAAATCAAGGCGCGCAAGGAGCGCGAGGAGCAGCCGGCCCGCCTGACGTCGGTTGACGGCGGCGGCATGGACCAGGCGGCGTGAAGATCGCGCTGGTAACGGATGCCTGGCATCCGCAAGTCAACGGCGTGGTGCGGACCCTGGATACGGTGATTGGCCTGTTGCGCGACAGGGGCCATGAAATAATGGTGATTTCGCCCGACCAATATCGCTCGATCCCGGCGCCGAGCTATCCGGAAATTCGTCTGGCCTTCGCTCGGGCCGAGACCATTGGCCGGCAAATAGCGGCCTTTGGCGCGGACGCGGTACATCTCGCGACCGAAGGCCCGCTGTGCATCCAGGCGCGCCGCTGGTGTCGCAGAAAAGGATACCCGTTTACAACAGCTTATCACACGCAGTTCCCGGAATATCTCGCCAAGAGAACGAAATTGCCGCCGCGCCTGTTCTGGCCCTATATCCACTGGTTTCACCGGCGATCGGAAGCGATCATGGTCTCGACAGACAGTGTCCGCAGCCAATTACAGGGTGAAGGGCTATCCCATATCCATCACTGGAGCCGCGGCGTCGATTTGCACAATTTCCGCGCCGATGCGCCGCCGCCACCAGAATATGGACATCTCGCCCGGCCGATCCAGCTCTATGTCGGGCGGGTGGCGATCGAGAAAAATATTGCGGCCTTTCTCGACAGCGACCAGCCGGGTTCGAAAGTCGTGGTCGGTGATGGACCGGCGCTGGAGGGTCTGAAAGCCCGTCATCCAGAGGTCCATTTCGCCGGCAGAAAAACGGGGCAGGAACTGGCCGGCTATTATGCCGGAGCGGATGTCTTTGTCTTTCCCAGCAAGACCGATACGTTCGGCCTGGTGATTATCGAGGCTCTTGCCTGCGGCACGCCGGTAGCAGCCTTCCCGGTGACTGGTCCGGTCGACATTTTGACGGCGGAAAGCGGTGCCATGGACGATGATCTGAACGTCGCGATACGGCGTGCACTCACTTTAGACCCAGCCGATTGCATCGCCCTTGGCGAGCAATATAGCTGGGATGCGAGCGCCAGCCAGTTTTTGAACGGTCTGGTTTCGCAGGACCGGCGTGTGGATTGTCATATGTCGCGCCGGATCCTCGCAAAGGCAATATTTGCGCGGGTTTAGCCAAATATCTTGCCGACTCTCTCCAGATAACCTACATAAGCTTCCAACAGGCCGTCTCCGCAAGGGGGCGGCCCTTTATTTTTATATCGTCGCTGGCGTAAAAACGCCAGTTATCAGAAGGATGCCATCATGGCCGAACAAGCAACCCCTCTCATGCAGCACGCAACCGCCAGCTGGCTGGTGGACAATACGGCGCTCAGCTTTGACCAGATTGCCGAATTTTGCGGCATCCATATTCTCGAAGTCAACGCGATGGCCGATGATCTCGCCAGCTCCAAATATACCGGACGCGATCCGATACAGGCGCATGAGCTGACCCATGAAGAAATCGAAAAAGCCGAGAAAGACCCGAATTACCGGATGGTCATCCAGAAGGGACCGGACCAGATACGTCGGACCAAGGGGCCCCGCTACACGCCGGTTTCCAAGCGTCAGGACAAGCCCGATGGCATCGCCTGGCTGCTGCGCAACCACCCGGAGATTTCCGATGCACAGGTTGGCAAGCTGATCGGCACCACCCGGACCACGATCAGTGCGATCCGTGATCGCGAGCACTGGAATATCGCCAATATCGCTCCGAAAGATCCCGTGACCCTCGGCCTCTGTTCGCAGCGCGAGCTTGATACCGTGGTCGCCAAGGCCGCCAAAAAGGCCGGTATCGAGCCGGAAATGGCGGATGACACCAAGCTCGGCGGCGACAAGGAAGCGCTGATTGCCGAACTGCACGAAGAACGCGCACAAGCGGTTCGCGATGCAGAAGCGGCCTTGTCGGGTGAAAGCGACGAAGAAGCGGCACCGGTCGAGCATACAGCAGAAACGCTCTTCAAGGATCGCTAGGCGACAGGCTTTTTGTCTGAACTGACAATCTAGCGGAATATGGTGACTGCCAGCGCGAGAGCGCTGGCTTTTTCCGTTTAGGCAGCGAGACCTGGTGGTTCCAGCCCTATCAAAAACCGGGTTTAACTATCCGGTTAAACTGCCTTGCGCATCTGCTTGCCATGGGTCTATGACCAATCCATGGATGCTCCCAGAAAACCTCCCGCTTATGATGCCATGCTCGCCGATCATGGCTTTGATCCGATTGAATCGGACGGCCTGACCTATCCGCTCGGCGATTATGAACCGAAATTCGGCGAATATTTTGAACTGATGCCCGGCATCGGCTGGACCCGGACGCCGGTGCCCGGCCCGCTCGGCCATATCAACAACTGGATATTGGCCGACCGCCACGAAGACGGCAGCACCGGCTTTGCGATAGCCGATACCGGACTGTTCATGCCGCAGGTGATCGACGCCTGGAAACATCTGTTTGATCAAGGCGCGCTGCACGGACAGAGCGCGACCAAGATCATCGTCACCCATTATCATCCCGACCATGTCGGCTGCGCCGGCTGGCTGGCCAACCGGTTCAAGGCGCCCCTGCACATGAACCGGACAGAGTGGCTGCTCACTCGCATGCTGCTCGCCGACAAGCGCGACGGCGTGCCGCAGGAGGCGCTCGATGAATGGCAATTCTGTGGCTGGGAACCGAATCTGATCGACGATTTCGCCAAAAAGGGCTGGGGCCGTTTCGCCCGCGCCGTTTCCGATCTGCCGATCGGCCATATCCGCATGGAAGAGGGCACAAGGCTACGCACCGGCGACCATGAATGGCGGGTGATGATTGGCAATGGCCATACACCCGAACATGCCTGCCTGATCGACGACAGCGCCAAGGTGATGATCTCCGGCGACCAGATATTGCCGCGGATCACCTCCAATATCTCGACCATGCTCAGCGAACCGACCAGCGATCCGCTCGGCGAGTGGCTCGCCAGTATCGCGCATTTCCGCGCCGAACTGGATAATGACCTGCTCGTCCTGCCAGCCCATGGCCGTCCGTTTCTCGGCGCGCACCAGCGGCTAGACGCGCTGGCCGAACGGCATAATGAAGCGCTCGACGATCTCGAACAGGGCCTGCGCGAGAGCCCCAAGCGAGTAGTCGACAGCTTCCCCTATCTGTTCCGCCGTCCGATTACGCCGGATGTCATCGGCATGGCCAGCGGCGAGGCAATGGCGACGCTCCGGCATCTGGAATATACCGGCCGCGCCCGTCTCGAAATGAAAGACGGCACCGCCTGGTATAGCGCGGCCTGATCTCCGCGGTCGGTCAATCTGCTGAGCGCTAGTCCGGGTCAATGGGCGGTCGTCTTGGCATCCACTGGCGGTTCGACCTCGTCGCTGGTGCAGTGCAGGGCGTAGCCGCGCAGGAATATCGCCAGGGCGACCAGTGACACAATCCCCGCCAGCCCGAACGGCGCGCCGGGCAGATAGTAGATACTCCCGGCCACTGTGAAAGCCGCGAAAACGGCGGCAAATAGCGGCGGGCCGATGACCGAGGCCATGCTTTGCAGGCTGGCCACGGCGCCCTGCAGCTCGCCCTGCGTTTCATCGGATACCGCGTTGCTCATCAGGCCATTGATCGAGGGCTGGAACAATCCCTGAAGCGAGCCGACCGGAATGGCGAGGAAGATCAGCCACCCCTGATCGGGGCCGGCGACGACATAGAAGACCGAACTGATCGCCATGGACAGTGCGGCGATGATCACCGCATTACGCTCGCCAATGCGCGGGATCAGCACCCGGATCAAAAGGCCCTGCACGATGGCGGCGCCGATACCGACGCAAGCGAGCGCCATACCCACGGTCCATTCGCTCCAGCCAAAGGCTTCCATCGCGTAAAAGGCGAAGATGATCGGATAGACGACATGGGCGGTCATCCAGACTGTCAGCGCGGTGGCATACCAGAAAACGATCTTGTTCTGGCCGTGCAGCCCCCTGAGCGCGACAACGGCATTGGCGCGGGCAATGTCGAAGGGACGCCGTTTTTCCGGAGGATGGCTTTCCTTGAGCATGAAAAAGCCGAAGACCAGATTGAGCGCAGCGAGCGCGGCCGCCGCAAAAAAGGGCAGGCGGGTGCCATATTCGCCCAATATGCCGCCAACCGCCGGACCGATGATGAACCCCAGTCCAAAGGCTGCGCCGATCAGGCCGAAATTCTGTGCCCGTTTTTCCGGAGGGGAAATATCGGCGATATAGGCATAAGCGGTGCTGAAACTGGCGCCCATGACCCCGGCGATGATCCGCGCGGCAAACAACCATAATATAGAAGAGGAAAATCCCATCAGCATATAGGCGATGGCATAGCCGCCGAGCGCGCCGAGCAGCACCGGTCGCCGGCCAAAGCGATCAGACAGATTACCGATGACCGGGCCGAAGACAAATTGCATCGCGGCATAGGCAAAAGCGAGCCAGCCGGCATAGACCGCCGCTCCTGAAAGCGTGTCTCCGGTGATGCCGGTGATCAGTTTCGGCAGAACCGGCATGATGATGCCAAAGCCGAGCATGTCGATCAGCACGACGAGAAAAACAAAGACCAGCGATGATTTGGCTGCGGGGGTGGGATTGGAATCGGCCATGCGGCGTTGCCCTACACGCTCGGCAAAAGGAAAGGGAACCCATTATCGCGCAATTTTCATTGTCTGTTCGCGCCGGTTGACTTACATAAATGTCAATGACTGAAACCCATCCTGACCAGACACCGATCTGGAAATCGCATTATAATCATCCCACGCCCTGGGATCAATTCTACCCGCCCCTGTCTATGCCCGGAATGTTCTTCCGCTCGGCTGGCCGGCGCGGGGACGCGAACCTGCTCGACTTCATGGGACGAAAATACAGCTATAGCGAAGTCGCTGCCGGTGTCGTCCGCGTCGCCAAGGGGCTTCAGGATATGGGCGTTGGCAAGGGCGACCGGATCGGCCTGTACCTGCCCAACGTGCCGCATTATGTCAGCGCTTATTATGGCGCGATGGCAATCGGCGCGACGGTCGTTAATTTCTCGCCGCTCTATACTGTCGAAGAACTCAGCCATCAGGTCGAGGATAGCGGGACAAAAATCCTGTTCACGCTTTCTGCGACCGCGCTGTTCCCGACCGCCTATCAGGTGCTTGATCAGTCCAGTCTCGAGCGGCTGGTGGTCGGCAGCATTGCCGGCGCGTTGCCAGCCGGCAAGGCGCTGTTCTACTCGCTGTTCCGGCGCAAGGAGAATAGTCCACAACCGGATGATGTCCGGATCACGCCTTTTTCCGAATTGATCGACAATGACGGCCTCTACAAAGCGCCGAATATCCGTCCGGACAAGGATATCGCGCTGCTGCAATATACCGGCGGTACCACCGGAACGCCGAAGGGCGCGATGTGCAGCCACCAGAATCTGACCGTCAACGCGCGGCAGATCAACGCGATTGATCCTTATCTCGACGACGCCGACCGGCTGATGGGCGTGCTGCCCTTCTTCCACGTCTTCGCCAATAGCGCCGTGCTCAACCGCACGGTCGAACGCGGCGGCGAGATCGTCATGCTGCCGCGCTTTGACGCGAAGCAGACATTGAAGGCAATCAGCCGGACCAAGATCACCGCAATGCCCGGTGTGCCGACCATGTATCAGGCTTTGCTCGACCATCCCGATATCGACAAGGCCGATTTCTCGTCGCTCAAAGTCTGTGTGTCGGGTGGAGCGCCGCTGCCGCTGGAATTGAAGCAGAAGTTCGAGGCAAAGACCGGCGCCAAGCTGATCGAAGGCTATGGCCTGACCGAAAGCTGCGGCGTGGTCAGCGCCAATCCCTATGCGGGGCACGACAAGACCGGCACCATCGGCCAGCCGGTTCCCGGCACATTGGTCAAGCTGGTCGACAAGGCTGATCCGGCAAAGCCAGCTCCCGAGGGCGAACCGGGGGAACTGATATTCTCCGGGCCGCAGGTGATGCAGGGCTACTGGAATTTGCCCGAGGAAGATGAAGAGGTTTTTATCGACGGCTTCCTGCGCACCGGTGATGTCGCGACGATTGACGAAGACGGCTTTATCAAGATTGTCGACCGGCTGAAGGACATGATTTCGGTCGGTGGCTTCAAGGTCTTCCCGAGTCAGGTCGAGGAGGTTCTCTACAAGCATGAAGCGGTCAAGGAAGCCCTGGTGCTCGGCGTACCCGATGCCTATCGCGGCGAAAGCCCCAAGGCTTATGTCGCGCTGGAACCGGACATGACTGTCACCGGCGAAGAATTGAAAGACTGGCTTAACCCGCAACTGGGCAAGCATGAACGGGTGGTGGATGTCGTGATCCGCGACAGCCTGCCCAAGACCATGATCGGCAAGCTGGACCGCAAGGCTCTGCGGGCTGAGGAACTGGACTAGAACCGACGTCTCAAGCGGCAGTTATCCTGTTGTAGTGCGGAGTTTTCCGGCTTTTTTCGAAACGAAAACCTGCGATTTGGCGGTATAGTTTTTCACCGCATATAATTGTTTGTCTGCGGCCTCGAGCAGGCTGTTGGCGGTCGCTCCGTCCATCGGCCATGTGGCGATGCCGATGCTGGCTCTGACCCGGATGATATGTTCCTGAACAACGCAGGGCGGGACCAGAGCGGCCAGCAAATGGTCTGCGCAGGCGGCGTCGGAGATAGTCGAGTCCGGCGACAGCAAAATGGCAAATTCATCGCCGCCCATTCGCGCGACAATGCCGTTTTTGCCGCAGGTTTCGCGAAGCCGTCTGGCTACTTCGACCAGCAATTGATCACCGACAGCATGGCCGAACCGGTCGTTGACCGGCTTGAACGCGTCGAGATCAAGCAGGGCGACGGTGAAGGTGCGCTCGTGATCTTCTTCCTCAATCTGGCGGGCGAGATTTTCAGCCAGGATCCGGCGGTTGAACAGGCCGGTCAGCGGATCGGTATGCGCCAATTCGCTCATATCATGTTGCAGGATCAGCATGTGAATGAACTGGTCATTCTGCTGCGTGATCAGGCGGTACAGGAATGTCGTTACCATGATCAGGCTGGCCGCAGCAGACCAGGCCAGAGGATCGCCCGAAAGCAGCAGGATGATCGTGATTGGCACGATCCCGATGATTATATTGAGGATCGCCGCCAGCCGTATCGTCGCCAGCGTATAAATGGTGGTCAGCGAACCCATGGCGAGGGTGAAAGGATAGAAAAGCTTCATATCATCTGGCGCATTGACGTAGCTGAGCACACACCAGATGCTGACGAGAACGCATATCGTTGCGGAAAAGAACGTTGCCTCGCCAATGAACTGGCGTGCGAGATCGGGGCTGGCCGAAGCATTACGGTCCTTGATCAGCGAAATGAAACCGATCAGGCAAAAGCTGCCCATGGCGAGCGGCATTCCATAGCGGATCCAGGGTTCTGCCCCGACGCTCGAGGCGTAGAGTACGAAGGGAAGGGTCAGGAACATCGCCAGAAAAAGGGCCCGGGACTGGCTTTGCAGCCGGGTCGCGCTCAATATCGCGAATTCGTCCCGGACTGCTTCCGGGATCGGCGGTATAAGGCGTTGTATAGACTGTCGAATGAAGGACTGCATGCAGCGTTGCTAACGGCAAAATGTAAACGTCGCGTTAAGGTTGCTCCTGTGCCCCATATATCAGCTCATAAGGGGCTTGCAGAGTGTTTTCTTTACCTGCGTTTACGTCAAATTAACCAAGAAAATTTAACATGATCCGGTCTGAAAACCAACGGGGGAGGTCATCGTGTCCTTTGAAAACGCCAGCTCGATCATCGCTAATCACACAGTTGCGGGAGGGGTGGTAAAGCGCGGCGCAAGCAACCCCAGCCTGCCACAGAATGACACGCCGGAACAGCGCGCGCAGCGCCGGGAACAGATCAACGCCACCTCTACCGTCTATCAATGGACAACCGATATCGCCAGCTTGCCCGGCGTGCCTCTGGCCACGCATGTGCCGCCCGATGACCAGCCGTCTATCGAATGGTGGTTCAAGGTGCTCGAAGTCGGCATCGCCATTTTGGAAAACGTCAAGGCGGTGCTGCTGAAGCCGATATTTTCCGGTCTCGACGAAGCGGCGAAGACAATCGTCAGCGACGCGCTGGAAGATTTCAGCCAGGTCACGGCCAAAGTGGAGACCTTGCGCGAGAAGCACCGGGTGGCCAATGCCGGTCCCGGTCTCGAAAGCAGCATCGAGGAGGCCGTTCAGGGCGCAGATATCGACGAGGTGCAATCGCATGACACCGCATTGCGCGACATTCTTACGGTGATCATCGATGTGTTGAAAGCCGAAGAGGCCGCCCATACACGATCGATCGAAGCCTATCGCGACCTTTACCAGACGCTTCCGGTTCCCGGCATCGCCTATACATTTCAGGATGATGACCAGTTCGCCCGGCTGCGGGTGGCCGGACCCAATCCGATGCTGCTGCAGGGCATCGACCAGATGCCGGATAATTTTCCGGTGACGGCCGCGCAATATGCCTCTGTCATGGGCGGGGACACTCTGGCAAAGGCGCTTGCCGAAGGTCGGGTTTTCCTGTGTGATTACACGGACCTGGAGGTGCTTGTTGCGGGTGTCTGGAAAGGTCATGCGAAATATGTCTATCGCCCGATGGCGCTTTTTGCCGTCTCGCCGGGAGGCTCTTCGCTCAAGACGGTCGCGATCCAGTGCGGTCAGGACAGCAGCCAATATCCGGTAATGACGCCTTCGGACGCCTCGTCGGAAAAATGGGGCTGGGAAATGGCAAAATTTGTCGTGCAGGTCGCCGACTGCAATTATCACGAACTGTTCGTCCATCTTGCCGGCACCCATCTGGTCAGCGAGGCGATTGCCGTGGCAACCCGTCGCAATCTCGCCGAGGTGCATCCGCTATGGTCATTGCTGGTGCCGCATTTTGAAGGCACGTTGTTCATCAACAATCTGGCGGTGGAAACCCTGATCAACAAGGGCGGTCCGATCGATGACTTTTTTGGCGGCACGATCGAGTCCAGCCAGCTGGCCGCCGTTCAGGCGCGTCTGTCCTTTGACTTCTACAAGAAAATGACGCCGGTCGATTTTGCTGAAAGGGGCGTCGCCGACCCGTCCTGCCTGCCGGACTATCCCTATCGCGATGACGCGTTGCTGGTCTGGGATGCGATCCACGACTGGGCCGCGCAATATATCAATATCTATTACGCCGATGACGAGGCCGTGACCGGTGACAGCGAACTGGCCTTGTGGGTTTCATCAATCGCTTCCGAGGGCCATATTGTCGGCTTCAAGCCGATTACCTCCCGCGCCCAGCTGATCGACGTCTGCACGATGATCATATTCACCGCCAGCGCCCAGCATGCCGCGGTCAATTTCCCGCAACGCACGCTGATGACCTTTGCCCCCGCCGTTACCGGAGCGGGCTGGACCGCCGCGCCGACCGGGCAAACGGGCCACAGCAAGGGAGAATGGATCGAATATATGCCGCCCATGTCACTGGGATTGCTGCAATTGTCCTCGCTGGAATTGTTGGGTTCGGTCTATTACCGCCCGCTCGGCGATTATTGCACCAACCGCTTTCCCTACAAGTCATGGTTCCAGGACCCGGCCATTACCGACGATGAAGGTCCGCTGGCGCGTTTCCAGGCCGGTTTGCGAGCCGTCGAGTCCAGGATCATCGCGCGCAACCAGCGGCGGATGCATCCCTATGTCTATCTGCAACCGAGCCAGATCCCGACCAGCACCAATATCTAGGTCCTGACGAACGGCGGAAATTTCCAACAGGCAGGCGCGCGGTCCGGATCAGTCGGGGCTGCGCGCTGCCAAAATGCGCTTATTTCGCTTCTCTACCGCCTGAAATGCCTTGAAAACGCCAAGATTCGGATCGGTTTTGCCGGTTTTGCCCAGATTTTCGAGCTGTTCGTAGAACCAGAAAATGACCGCGAAACTGGCGACCGCCTTGACCATCTGAAACCGCATGAGAAAGCCCAGCCAGTCGGGGATCAGCCGAAGCTCGTCCTCGTACCGTGGCAATGCTTCCAGATCTTCCAATAATCGCTTCGGTGCATCGGTCATCACGCACATCGGGCGCCCCAGACCGACCAGATCGGCGGCACCGCTGGAAAGTGCGGATTCCATCGCCGCCCGGGTTCGAAAACCGCCGGTCACCATCAGCGGCACCTTGACCGCATCCTGCATCGCTTTTGCGAAATCGACGAAATAGGCTTCTCGTGCCTTGGTCGATGGCGCGACATTCTGTTCCTCTTTCTCCTCGATCCCGTCGGCGCCCATCAATGCGGGCTGTTCGTAGGTGCCGCCGGAGATTTCGACCAGATCGACGCTGGCCTCCTCCAGCCAACGGACAACCTGCAGACTGTCCTCGAAATTGAACCCGCCCTTCTGGAAATCGGCGCTGTTCAGCTTGACCGAAATCGCGAAATCGGGACCGACGGCGGCGCGCGTCTTTGCCACCACCGCGAGCAGGAAGCGCGCCCGGTTCTCCAGGCTGCCGCCAAATTCGTCGGTCCGCTGATTTGACCGCGGGCTGAGAAAGCTGCTCAGCAGATAGCCGTGAGCGGCATGGATTTGCGCGCCGGTAAAGCCTGCCTGCTGACAGGTTTTTGCAGCCAGTGCAAAACGGTCGACCAGTTCCTCAATCTCTTCTGTCGTCAGCGCGACCGGCTCGCCGAATTGTCCGCCGGGCAGGCCCAGCTTGACCGCCGATGGCGCCTTGGGATGCTTGTTGACATTGCTTTGCGTCTGCCGTCCGGCATGACTGATCTGGGCCCAGAAATGATTGCCATTGCGCGTCGCCGCCTGCGCCCAGCTTGTCAGCGCCGCCATCATCGCGTCATCGGCCGGTCGGTCGATGACAACATTGCCCGGCCGCTCCAGATGGTCGCGATCGATCTGGATATTGCCGCTGAGCAGCATCCCCGCACCGCCGTCGGACCACAGTCCGTATAGCCGGTCCAGTTCCGCTGTCGGCACGCCGTCCGGCGTGGCCAAGCCCTCGGTCATGGCAGCCTTGGCGATCCGGTTGGGCAGGGTGGCTCCGCAAGGAAGCTTCAGTGGACTGGAAAGCGAGATGGTCATGGAAAAACCCCGAATTTGGATTGCGAATAAAAACTGATTCTGTCGTATACGGCAATTTATGGCAAGCGGAAGCGCATATTTCCGACATAAAATGCTGGAAAACCGTTTGTTTGGCTTTTGCTTTAAAATAGGTATAGTGTTGCTGATGTATCGCGAGGAGGCAAACTACCCGCGATGGTCGGAGATGATATTCTGAGGGGAATGGAAATGGTCGCTACAGCGTCTCGAAAAACGGTAAGCAAGCATCAAGCGCGTCACGGCGTGCAGCATCATAGCGTCCGGTGGGACAAGAGAATGAGCAACAATTGTGCGGCCGCTTTGCTGGTCTACACCATGATGCAGATTTTCTTCGTGCTCGGCTTTATCGAAACCAGAGGCATGTCCATCGCTCCCTATTTCGGACTGGTTGTGCTCGTTGCCGTAATCATTCCCTTTTGTCGCAATTTTGAGAAGCGCTGGTCGGAAATGGGCAACAGCGGTCTGTCGGAACAAAGTCTTGCGGCAAAATTCCGCGCCGATCAGGTGGTATTGTGGATTTTGGCTCTCGGCCTGCCACTGCTATTTGCCGCTTTGATCAAAATCTTCGCGCCAATGGTCTAACCCGGCGCCCAAAACCGGGCGCTGCAAAGCTATAAACCAGCGACGCTTTCTTCACCATTTGGCACCAGATCGTTGACCTTGCTGGGTGCCGCACCTATGTCCAGCTTATGCTAAAACCTTCCGAAGCGCAGGACCGCGCCGACGCCCTCATTTCCCAAGCCAAAAAAGCCGGTGCCGATGCCGCCGACGCCATCTATGTATGCGATGCGGCGACCCAGGTGCAGATGCGCCTCGGCAATCTGGAAGATGTCGAACGGTCCGAAGGCGAGGAAATCGGCCTCCGGGTGTTTGTCGGCAAGCGTTCGGCAACCGTGTCCTCGTCCGATATGGACCCGCAGACCTTGTCCGATCTGGTCGGACGCGCGCTCGACATGGCCAAAGAGGCTCCGGAAGACCAATATGCCGGCCTCGCGCCAGAAGAGCTGCTGCTGAAAACAGAGCCCCTCGCGATCGAAGGCGATGACGGGCAGGACCCCGATCCCGAATTTTTGCGTGAACTCGCGCTCAAGGCCGAAGATGCTGCGCGAGCGGTCAAGGGTGTCACCAACAGCGAAGGCGGCGGTGCCAGCGCCGGTCGGAGCATCGTTGCCCTGGCCACCAGCCACGGTTTTTCCGGAGCCTATTCGACCAGCGGCTATAGCCTGTCGGCGAGCGTTATCGCCGGAGAAGGCGATGGCATGGAACGCGACTATGCCTATGACAGCGTACGTTTTCTGGACGATCTGGATGCTGCCGAAGAGATTGGCAAGGAAGCCGGAGAGCGTGCCGTTTCAAGGCTCAATCCGGTCAGCTTCAAATCCGGCGCCATGCCGGTCGTATATGATCCCCGCGTCGGCAACAGCCTGCTTGGCCATTTTATCGGCGCTATTTCGGGCAGCGCCATTGCCCGCAAAACCAGCTTCCTGCTGGATGCGCTCGATAGCCAGGTGTTCGACAGCTCGCTGTCGATCATCGACTGCCCGCATCGCAAGCGAGGTCTCCGGTCCAAGGCGTTTGACGGCGAAGGATTGCCGACCGCGAAAACCAAATTGATCGACAATGGCCGATTGACCCAGTGGATCATGGAAAGCGCCTCGGCGCGCCAGCTTGGCCTGCAGCCGACCGGCCATGCCTCGCGGGGAGTCGGCGGAGCACCCGGCGTGTCCGTGACCAACCTGCATATGGGCAATGGTTCGGTCAGCAAGGCGGATCTGATAAAAGACATAAAGCATGGCGTCTATATCACCGAACTGATCGGCATGGGCGTCAATCCGGTGACTGGCGATTATAGCCGCGGCGCTGGCGGTTTCCTGATTACCGATGGCGAGATCGGACCACCGATTTCCGAAATCACCATTGCCGGTAATCTGAAAGATATGTTCAAGAGCCTGATTGCCGCCGATGATCTGGAATATCGCTATGCCGGCAACGTTCCGACATTGCGCACCGATAGCATGACGGTGGCGGGCGGCTGAGCAAATCCGCTAGTGGTGAACCTGTCTCACTACATCTATCGGATCATAAGCGCCCTTCGACAAGCTCAGGGCTAACGGAGAAACGCGTGGCTGATATAGATTTTGATCGGGTTATCGCGATCGCCAGGGAAGGCGGGGCGCTTGCCATGCGCCACTGGGCTCTCGGCAAGAAGGAAGCCAATATCTGGGAGAAATCTCCGGGGCAGATCGTCAGCGATGCCGATCTTGCGGTGGACCGTTTCTTGCGCAGCGAGCTGGAAAAGCTGGTGCCGTCCGCCGGCTGGCTTTCCGAAGAAACCCATATCGATCACAGCGGTGCCGGTGATGAACTGACCTGGGTGGTCGATCCGATTGACGGCACCAAGGATTATGTCGCTGGCAAGACCGGCTGGTGCGTGTCGGTAGCTCTCGTCCAGAATGATGCGCCGATATTCGGGGTGCTGGATGCACCGGCGATGGAGGAGACCTGGGTTGGCAAGGCTGGCAGCCACACTGAAGTGAATGGCCGAATGCTGGCCGCCAGCCAGCGCTCGCAATATGAAGGTTGCCGGATCCCGGCGGAAGAATTGCCGCCCGAGATGAAGCTTACCGCGGTGCCAAAGCCAAATAGTATCGCGCTGCGTATGGCGATGGTTGCGGATAACCGGGCCGATGTGGTTGCCTCGACCCGCTGGGGCCATGAATGGGATATAGCCGCTGCCCATGTCATCGCCGCCGAAGCGGGGGCCAGTGTCACCAATGCGTTAGGCGAAACTTTGGTCTATAACGGCACCCACGGCAAGGCGCTCGGCGTATTATGTTGCTCAAAAAACCTATACAAAGAGGCGGTGCAGCGGATCGGCAAATATGTCACTGACAATGGCGCCAGCCACTAGGTCCCAGTTCTAGGCCGGGCGGGTCGCGCGGGTTCTTGTCCACAATCCATGACGGTCGCGCCGAGCCGAATTGACCAGTGCCTGGCCGAAGGCCTTCACGATCCAGCCCAATTTCTTGCCCTTGCTGGTATATATGCGCTGATCGAGAGAAGCGCCGGCGCTCTGCTTGATCGCCCGGGCAATGTCGCCGTAAATTCCTGCTGCCGCCAGCACCGCCCAGCGGGACCGGAACGGCAGGCTGGAGGCGCCGACCCGCGCCGAGGCTTCATAGTCGCCCGCCAGATCGCATAGCCGATTGACCAGCGCAACCAGCGCATTCCGATGCGCGGGGTCCATGATCCGGTCCGGATCAATACCGGCTTCAACGAGCCAGTTTCCTGGCAAATAGCATCGGCCGGCTGCCGCATCCTCGGCCACGTCGCGTGCGATATTGGCAAGCTGGAACGCCAGACCCAGATCACAGGCCCGGTCGAGCACCTCCTGATCCCGTGCCGACACACCCATCACCACCGCCATCATGCAACCGACCGCACCGGCAACATGATAGCAATATTGAAACAGGTCATTCTCGGTTTCCGGTCGCCAGCCGCGCGCATCCAGAGCAAAGCCGTCGATCATGTCGTCAGCGAAATATTTGGGAATATGGCATTCCTGCGCGACCACACCAAAGGCGTCGAACGGCGGATTGCCGGTTTGCTCGCCGCCATGCGCTCGCGCGGTCATCATCCGCATGGCCGCTATGGTTTTTCCGGGATTGGCTATGGCCGACATGCCGTGACCATGATCCTGACCATCGGCAAGATCATCACAGGCCCGGCACCAGTAATAGAGCAGCCACGCCCGTTCGCGTGTTTGCCGGGAGAAAAGCTTGGAAGCACGGGCGAAGGATTTTGACCCGCGTTCGATGCTGGTTCTGGCGTGCAGGACGAGATTCTTGCGGTTCATGATGGTGATGAATGGAAGGCCGTTTGCACCGAGCCGGTCGCAATGCGTCTGGTGAGGGAAAACGGTCCTTCGACAGGCTCAGGACGAACGGACAGGTTAGTCACGCCATATCCTCCAGCATCAGCTCTGCCGTTGCTTTTGCACTTCCCACCACACCCGGAATGCCTGCGCCGGGATGGGTGCCCGCGCCGACAAAATAGAGATTGTCGATCACATCATCCCGATTGTGCACCCGGAACCATGCGCTTTGGGTGAGCAGCGGCTCGAGACTGAAGGCGCTGCCGAGATGGGCGTTGAGATCGGTGCCGAAATCCTGCGGCGTATAATGGAAGCTGGTGACAATCCGGTCGTGAATATCGGGGATCAGGCGATGGCCGATTTCATCGAGAATGCGTTTCTCGTAGATCGGCCCCATTTCCTCCCAGTCGATCGGCAGCTTGCCCTGATGCGGCACCGGTGCCAGCACATAGAAAGTGCTATGCCCTTCCGGCGCCATTTCCGGGTCGGTGATCGTCGGATGGTGGAGATAGAGCGAGAAATCGCTCGGCAACACGCCATTATCATAAATATCGTCGAGCAGGCCTTTGTAGCGCGGTCCGAACAGGATCATATGGTGCGGAATGCCCGGCCAGCTGCCCTTCAGGCCGAAATGGACGACGAACAGCGACGGTGAATATTTCTTCTTCTTCAGCTTTTCGGTGACGCTGTTACTGCGATGTTTGTGCCCGAGAAGATCGCGATAGCTGTGCATTACGTCCGCATTTGAGGCGACCGCATCAAAGCGCTCGCTCCAGCCGGATTTGCAGGTGACGCCCGATGCGCGGTCGCCGATCGTATCGATTTTCGTCACCGGATCATCCAGCCGGATCACGCCGCCGATCCGTTCGAAATGCTTGACCATCGCGGCGACCAGCATATTGGTCCCGCCCTTGGCAAACCACACGCCGCCGAGCCGTTCCAGCTTGTGGATCAGGCCGTAAATCGCGCTGGTCTTCATCGGATTGCCGCCGACCAGCAGCGACTGGAAAGACAGAAATTCGCGCAGCTTCTCGTTCTCCACAAAGCCGGAAACCTTCGAGTAAACCGAACGATAGGCTTCATATTTCATCAGGGCAGGGGCCGCCTTTATCATCGATTTGAAATCGAGAAACGCTTTGGTACCGAGCTTGACATAGCCTTCCTCATACAGCCCGCCGCTATATTCGAGGAATTTCTTGTAGCCCTCGACATCATCGGGTTCGATCGCGGCGATATTGGCGTAAAGCTCCTCGGGATCGTTGACATAATCGAAGTTGGTGCCGTCCGGCCAGTTGAGCCGGTAGAAAGGCGATACCGGCATCAGTTCGATATCCTTGGCCATATCATTGCCGGTCAGTTCCCACAGTTGCGACAGGCAATCAGGGTCGGTGATGACCGTCGGGCCACCATCAAAGATAAAGCCGTCCTTTTCCCAATAATAAGCGCGCCCGCCCGGCTTGTCGCGGCCTTCCAATATGGTTGTCTGGATGCTGGCGGACTGCAGCCGGATGGCCAGCGCGAGGCCCCCGAAACCGGAACCGATGACGGCGGCTTTTTTGAACAATTCACTCTGGGATTTTGCAACTTCACTCATCGAATAATCAAACTCATCTATATTTTAGCAAAAGCGGGATTGCGCGGGAAACGGGAATGGGCGGTTTGCCGGTCAACAGGCTGATCTGATCCATCTTGGTCGACTTTCCGGCATAGAAACGGGCGAGCAATCGCTCGTCCTTGGCATAGGTATGTTCCAGTGTCTTGTAACGTTTATCCGGGTCAGCGCCAAGAAACAGAAACGCGCATAGCAGCCGGTAGAATTTTCCGTTTTTCCAGTGCTCCGTCGCCAGATCGCGCAGTATCTTGTCGAGAGAGCTCTGGCTGATTTCGGGCATTTGCGCAATCAGCATCGCGGTCTTCACCGCCATCGGTAGCGAATAACTGGTGATCGGCTGGATCAGCGCCGCCCGTGCCCCGGCGCGTGCATCGAGGTCCCCGTTGGCCTTCCAGAAAGCCTCGAAATCACCACCATAGATGACCGGAAGCTGGCCTTGTTCTGCGCTGAGTACCGCATCGATCTCCCAGCCCTGGCTGGCAGCATATTCGGTAATACGGTCATGCGAGGTCGCGCTGTCGAGGTCCGGAGCGTCCGCATAATAAGTGTCTTCGACAAAAACCTCGCTATCACTGAACGGCAGGCAATAGATGAAGCGGTAGCCGTCAATCTGCTCGACCGTTGCATCCATGATGATCGGTCGTTCAAGCCCGTGCGGTTTTTTCAGCCTCAGCATCTGCCCGCAAAATTTCTGCCAGCCGGTTTCCAGCGCCGAAAGATCGCCGCCGCCGCGGACATCGAGCACCGCTTTTGCCTTGATCACGGTGCCGTCCGCCAGTTGCACCCGCCCGGCCTCAACCTTCTCGGCTCTCTTTCCGGTAATCAATGAGTCCGAAGGCAACCGCTCCCGCAGCTCCCGATCGAGATTGGCCGATTCAATCGAATAATAGCCGTTGCCCAAACGGCGGCTATATTTCGGAAAATGTACATCATAATTGTCCCACTGGCGCGAGATTAGCGGATCGACCAGCCAGCGATGCTCCGGCTCGACATCGCTTGCGAAAAAGGACCAGATATGATTGCCGCCAAAATGATCTTCTGCCTCGATCAGTGCAACCTTCAGTTCCGGCCGCAATTTTGCCAGCGCTAGCGCAACCAGTCCGCCCGCCAGCCCGCCGCCGGCAATAGCCAGATCATATGGGTTCGAAGATCGCGCAGGCTTCGGCATCAATATGCCTTAGCCGATGGTGCGGGCAGGGGAAAGCCTGTCTGAAAGCATGTAGGCCGTTCGTTTATTACCGCTTGCTCCGGCGTGATCCGCGCCATATCCCCCTGCCATGGACTATGGCCTTGCTATCCTGATTTCAGCCATCGCAATGACGCTTATCGTCGGCGGTCGCTATCTGCTGAGCAGCGGTTTTTTTGCCTGGCTGACTGATCGGGTGCGGCCGGGTCATTATGAACAGCTGAAACCGCAGATTGGTCGCGAAATACGCTGGTCGCTGCTGTCCGCCGCGATTTACGGCGTTCCTGCCGGAATCGTCGCGTGGGGCTGGCAAAATGCCGGCTGGACCAGGATTTACACCGACCCGAGCACATATCCGTTGTGGTATCTGCCGCTGTCTTTTTTTCTCTATCTCTTTCTGCATGACACATGGTTCTACTGGACCCACCGGCTGTTCCACCGGCCGCAATGGTTCAATGTCGCCCATGCTGTCCACCATGACAGCCGGCCACCAACCGCCTGGGCGGCGATGAGCTTTCATCCGGTCGAGGCGATCAGCGGGGCCGTCGTCATTCCCGCTCTGGTGATCGCGATCCCGATTCACGTCGGCGTTTTGGGTTTGGTATTGCTGACCATGACGGTTATGGGCGTAACCAACCATATGGGGTGGGAAATGTTTCCGCGCTGGCTGGTGCGCGGGCGATTGGGCAAGTGGTTGATAACCGCTACCCATCATGAGAAACATCATGAGGCATATCGAGGTAATTATGGGTTATATTTTCGCTTTTGGGACAAGATCTGCGGCACGGATATCGGGCTTGCCGATGCTGGGAGCGGTTTCGGTGCTGCTGGCGGGAGCAAGCGCGTCGGCGAGTGAAGCACCGGCTGCGGTTGCACCGGTCATCTCTGCCTCGATTGATCTGGCGATTACCGGTCTCCGCTCGGAAAAAGGCAATGTGCTGGTCTGTCTAAGCGCAAATCCGGAATATTTTCCGGATTGCACCAAGGACAAATACGCCCGCAAATTGAAGGTTTCCGCGACCCAGGCCGATAATATCCAGATTGCCGGGGTAAAGCCGGGCACTTATGCCGTGGCCTTGGTTCATGACGAAAACGCCAATGGAAAAATGGACCTGCGGCTGTTCCTGCCGCGCGAAGGCTTCGGCTTTTCGCGCAATCCGAAAATCGGCATGGGCCCGCCCAAATTCAAATCGGCGCAATTTACCGTTGGCACCACCGACGCCCATTATGCAGTACGGATGAAATATATCCTGTAATCTGGCAAAAATTAACCGTTACCTAGGACTCTGGCGGCATTCTGCCACGACAGACTAGGAGTTGCGTTAAATGTATCAATCCAGACAAGCGTTTTTAAACCAGGCTGATGGTTCCGAACAGTTGCGACTGTCGGAAATCCTCGGCGCTTTTTCCTATGCGCTGGACCTGACCGAAGGCCAGCCCGCCGGCCACAGTATCCGAGCCTGCTGGATTGGAACGCAAATAGCCATGGCGATGGGCTTGAAGGGCGACGCCTTGCGCGACGTTTATTATGCCGTTCTGCTGAAGGATCTCGGTTGCAGCAGCAACGCCGCCCGGGTCAGCGAGATGTTCGTTGGCGATGACCGCAAGCTGAAACAGGGTTTCAAACTGATCGGGCCAAGACCGGAAGATCTGGGCGAATATATTGCCGTTGCCGTCGGTGCCGACGCGGAAGCCGATGTGCGTGAACGGGCGCTCGGCAATATCGCCGAAAATGGCGGCGAGATCATGACGGATATCATGGCGACACGCTGTGCGCGTGGTGCAGATATCGCCCGGAGATTGCGCTTGTCCGAAGATGTCGCCCAGGCGATTGCCCATCTTGACGAGCATTGGGACGGCGGCGGGCTGCCGCTTGCTATTGCCGGTTCCGATATTCACCTGGGCGGCCGGATCGCTCTGCTGGCTCAGGTGGTCGACGTCTTTTACACGGCGAGGGGCAAGGATGCTGCGCTTGCAGAAGTCCGCAATCGAGCAGGCAGCTGGCTCGATCCGCAGCTGTGCGCCCTGTTCGAGAAATTGTCCGAAGCCAGTGGCTTCTGGGATGAATTAGCGCTCGACGATCTGCCCGAACAATTGTCGGCTCTCGAACCGGCGGCAGAATATATCAATGTGGACGAGGATTATCTCGACGATATCTGCTTTGCCTTCGGCCATGTCATTGATGCCAAAAGCCCGGACACCGCTGGCCATAGTGCCCGGGTAGGGATGATAGCAGACAAAATTGCCGAAAAACTGGGAATGGCACCGGAATCCCGTCGGGTGCTGCGCCGCGCCGCCATTCTGCATGATGTCGGCAAGCTGGGCGTCAGCAGTGCGATTCTCGAAAAGCCCGGCAAGCTCGATTCCGAAGAATGGGAAACCATGCGAGCCCATGCGGCCCTGACGACAAATATTCTGGGACAAATCGGCGTGATGAGCGGCATGGCGATGATCGCAGGTTCGCATCACGAACGACTTGACGGAAAAGGATATCCGCTGGGTCTCGACGAACGTAGCATCGCGATGGAATCCCGCATCATCACAGTCGCGGATATCTATGACGCACTGACCGCCGACCGGCCCTATCGGTCAGCCATGTCATCGGAAAAAGCCATGTCCATATTGCAGGAAGAAGTGGGCAGCGCGGTGGATGAGCAATGTTTCAAGGCGCTTCAGGCCGTTATCGAAGAGGGCCTGCTAGAATAGCAACGCTTTGCCAAAGATGATGGGTCTCCTATATTGGGATGGAACCGTTATGCGGTCAGCGCGTTAAACCATCGCGCAACCAATAGGGAACCAGTCTTGAAACATTCGAACATATTTCGCCGTGCCGCCTTTCTTTCTCTCGGTCTCGGCCTGTCTTCCCCGCTTCTGGCTCAGGAAGAGTCTGCGCCAGTTTCGACCGAAGATTCGGTCTTTGACGGCGACTATCTGACCGCGGGCATCGGCGTCGCGATTGGTTCCAGCTACGAAGGATCGGACAATTATACGGTTTCGCCGTTGCCGGTGGTGCTGGGCAGCTTCGGCGGCGTGGATTTTCAGCCGCGCGGCCCCGGCATTGCGCTCGATTTCATTCCAGATCGTGATGGCGCGAAAGTCGATTTCATTTTCGGGCCTGTGGTACGCGCTCGCTTTGATCGCCACAATTCGATCGAGGACGAAGTCGTCAAATCTCTTGGCAAGCTCGACTTTGCGGTAGAGGTCGGTCCTTTTGCCGGCGTCCAGGTGAACCGGTTGCTCAATCCCTATGACTCGCTGACGGCGCAGGTCGATCTGCGCTGGGATGTCGCCGGTGCCCATGACGGTATGGTCGTCTTCCCCAGCCTGACCTATTTCACGCCGCTCAGTCGCGGTGTCGCGACCAGTTTTTCGATCAATGCGGAATATGTCGACGATAACTATGCGGACTATTATTTCAGCATATCGCCGACCGGATCGGCGGCCAGCGGCCTGCCGACCTTCACGGCTGAGAGCGGCTGGAAAAATGTCGGCGCGACCATGCTGACCGCTGTCGATCTGGACGGCGACGTGACCAACGGCGGGTTCAGCATGATCTTCCTCGGCGGCTATTCGCGGATGCTGGGCGATCCGAAACGTTCCCCGGTCACCTCCATCCGCGGCAGCGCCGATCAGTTCTTTGGCGCTATTGGCCTGGGTTACACTTTTTAACGATCAGGCAGATAAGCGCTGGTGGAAGAGACTGGCGCTGCCCAGAGCAAATAAACTTCGCTAGACCTGCTAACCGGTTCGGCATAGACTTCAGCTTTCCGGAGACATTCGCAAGAGCGTAACAGGCCGTATATCCTGACATGCTCTTGCTCCAGTGGGACAGAAGGAGAAAATTTTTGGGTAATGCAGGCAATATCACCGGATGGATAACCTTCTTCATTGGGCTCTATGCCGTCGCCGCTGGTACTGGTGAATTTCGGCGGCCGGGTTTCTGGCTCAAAATGATGCAGGAATTTCGGGAAAGCATGGCGCTGCAGTTTCTGACCGGCATGGTCACGCTAACGCTGGGCGCGACCATCTATCTCGTCAATCCCTGGAACCCCGACGATCTTCTCTCGATTTTGATCACCGTGCTCGGCGCCTGGATATTCATCGAAGGCGCACTGATCCTGGCGTTTGGCGACTGGTTTCTGAAATTTGCCAGCAAGTTGATGGGCGCTGCCAACCGGCTCTGGGCCGGGCTTTCGATTGCTGTCGGTCTCGCTGCCATATTTGCGGCGTTGGTGCGGCTGCAATTGGGCTGAACCGGACCAAGATGCCTGATCGGTTTAGACCGGTTCCATCTCCTTGAGATGTTGTCGCAGCGCAGCAGCCACTTCCTGCCGTGCGCCATTGGCGGTCGGAATCGCGCCCACGGCTGTGAAGGACGTGTGGATCTGTCCCGGATAAGTGATATTGCGAGCCTGCGTCCCTGCTGCAACGAGCGCTTCGGCATAGGCCTTGCCCTGATCGCGCAACGGATCAAATTCGCCGGTGATAATCAGAGCGGGAGGCAGATGGGACAGATTCTTCGCGAGCAATGGAGAGGCTTTCGGATCGGCGCGCTTGGCGGGGTCTGCATAATGATCCCAGAACCAGTCCATCAGCGCTTTCGTCAGCACAAAGCCTTCGCTATTGTCGGTCATCGACGGGCTGTCGTCTCCCGCGTCGACAACCGGGGTGATCAGGATCTGGCCCTTGATTTCCGGTCCGCCTGCATCGCGAGCCAGCTGGCAGATAACCGCAGCGATATTGCCGCCAGCGCTCCAGCCGCAAACCGCCAGTTCACCTGCTATGCCGCCTAGCGTTTCGATATTGTCGGCGACCCATTGGACCGCAGCAAAACCGTCGTCGGTTGCGGCGGGGAAGGGGGCTTCCGGCGCATGGCGGTAATTGGCGGAAATGATGATGCTGTCAGCATTCACGCAGAGGTCGCGGCAAAATGCATCATCGGACGTTTGATCGCCGAGTACCCAGCCGCCGCCGTGGAAATAGACCGTAACCGGATGCGGGCCAGCGCTGTCCGGCCGGTACAGGCGATAGTCGAGTGCACCCTCCGCGCCGGGAAATTGGCCGTCGATCACTTCACCGACCGCCGGACCCGGGGGATTGCCGGCATTCATTGCAACCGAGGTAGCGCGGGCCATTTCCGGTGACATGCTTTCAAACGGCGGCAATTCCATCTCGGCCAGCATTTCGAGCAGCGCAACCACATCGGGCTGCTGACGCCGGACCAGCCCGTCGTGACAACGCGAACCGTCCGGTCCATCGAAGCGGAAGCCGAGATAATCCTGAGCAGCGACATCGTTGCAGGCTCGGCGATAGGCGGCGACACCACCGACATAGGGCAGGCATACGCGCGGCTTTCCGGGGACATTGGCACCCATATACCAGGATTTTGCCTGCGGAAAGAGCGTCATGTCGCTGCTCGCCGTGCCATATTCTACCCAGCCGGTCTCGGCGGTTTCAGTGGCATCAATCACAGTGAGATTTTCTTCGCCCATATAGGCGAGGCAATCGGCGATCCATTCGACATGCTGCTCGATCGACAGCACCATATTCGACAGGACCGATGGGCTGCCGGGACCGGTAATCATGAAGAAATTGGGGAAGCCGGAAACCGTCAGACCGAGATAGTTGACCGGACCGTCGGCCCATTTGTCCTTCAGGCTTTGGCCATCGCGGCCACGGATGTCGATCGCCAGCAGCGCGCCGGTCATCGCATCAAATCCGGTCGCGAAGACGATCGCATCAAAGTCGAAATTCTGATCCTGCGTCGCCACTCCGGTTTCGGTGATCGAGACAATCGGATTTGCCTTGATGTCGACAATATCCACATTGGGCTTGTTGAATGTCTGATAATAGTTGGTGTCGAGACAGGCGCGCTTGGTGCAGACCGGGAATTCCGTTGGCGTCAATATGTCGGCGACATTGCTGTCTTCGATAACCGAGCGGATCTTGCTGCGAACAAATTCTGCCAGCGTATCATTGGCCTGCTCGTCGAGCAAAAGATCGGCAAATTCGGAGGCGAGATGCGGGATCGCGCCTGTGTTCCAAAGCTCTTCGTAGCGCTCTTGCCGCTCTTCGTCCGATACCGTCAGCGCGAAGTCCATCGCCTCCTTGCCCGGCACGCCGACCCTGGTCCAGCGGGCCTCTTCCCGGTATTCCTGATAGCGATCCTTGACCGCTAGCTTCTCTTCCTTGATCGGGCCATTGCCCGCGGGAATTGAATAATTGGCGGTGCGCTGGAACACAGTGGTATGTTCGGCCTGTTCGGCAATCAGCGGAATCGACTGAATACCCGATGATCCGGTCCCGATTACCCCGACGCGCTTACCGACAAAATCAACGCCTTCATGCGGCCAGCTATGGGTGCGGTAAATCTCGCCGGCAAAATTGTCGATCCCTTCGATATCGATATCCTTGGGCTGAGACAAACAGCCGGTTGCCATGATGAAGAAGCGGCTGCTCACCGTCTCGCCCTTGTCGGTGGTCACGGTCCAGCGCGACATATCCTCATGCCAGACCGCCTGCTCAACCCGCGTTTCAAAGTTGATGTCGCGGCGCAGGTCAAAGCGTTTGGCGACATGCTGGGCGTAGCGGAGGATTTCGGGCTGGGTCGCATATTTCTCGCTCCATTCCCATTCCTGTTCGAGCTCGGGGTCAAAGCTGAAGGAATAGTCGATGCTTTCAATATCGCAGCGAGCGCCCGGATAGCGGTTCCAGTACCAGGTGCCCCCAACATCATCGCCTTTTTCGAAGACTTTAACCGACAGGCCAAGCGCCCGCATCTTGTGGATCAGATACAGCCCGGCAAAGCCCGCGCCGACAACGACGATATCGAAATTCTGCTCACCTGCTTCAGCCATATTCCGCTCCATTTCATGCCTCGTTGGGCTTGTGTCACGGCACAGCAGATTGCCGCCGACGACTCTGTTCTGTTTAACTGTTTGATTAAATCATCGCTGCACGTACGGCAAGGCCAGAATTGGCATGACATCCAGCGGGCAAGCCTCTAACATTCATCTATCCCCGGGGAGTCGCCATCCCATCAAATTTTGATGGGACTCGTAAATGCGTCTGAGAGGCAGGTGTAACGCCCTGCGACCCGCTGAACCTGATCCCGCCCCTCATGCATGAGGGCTTACGGGCGGAGGGAGGGAGCGGTTTTGACAAATCCCGCCCTCGTTCCGAAATGACAAAGGAACGAAGAAATATGGCTGACCTCCCCGCAAAAACCGAAATTGGCGTAACCACCGGCCCGATCAGCGGCTCGAAAAAAGTCCATGTCGCGGCGCATAGCGGCTCCGGCATCCGCGTGGCGATGCGCGAGATTCATCTCGAGGGCGGCGAAGCGCCGATCCGCGTCTATGACACCAGCGGGCCTTACACCGATCCCGAAGCACTGATCGACATCAAGACCGGCCTTAACGAACTGCGCAGCCCGTGGATCAAGGCGCGTGGCGACGTGGAAGAAGTCACCCAGCGCGAAGTGAAACCGGAAGACAATGGCCAGCTCGGCCCCGACCGCTCCGGCGGCGTCGCGCCTTTCCCCAATGTCCGCCGCAAGGTGCTCCGCGCAAAAGCGGGTGCGAACGTCTCCCAGATGCATTATGCGCGTCAGGGCATCATCACCCCCGAAATGGAATATGTCGCCGAACGCGAAAATCTCGGGCGCGAGCGGCTCAAGGAATATAAGCGCGACGGCGAAAGCTTCGGCGCGTCGATCCCCGACTATGTCACGCCCGAATTTGTCCGCGACGAAATCGCACGAGGACGCGCGATCATCCCCAACAATATCAACCACCCGGAAAGCGAACCGATGGCAATCGGGCGCAACTTCCTCGTCAAGATCAACGCCAATATCGGCAATAGCGCCGTCGCCTCCGACGTCGCCAATGAAGTCGACAAGATGGTCTGGTCGATCCGCTGGGGTGCCGATACGGTCATGGATCTCTCCACCGGCCGCAATATCCACGACACCCGCGAATGGATCATCCGTAACTCACCCGTGCCGATCGGCACCGTGCCAATCTATCAGGCGCTGGAAAAAGTCGGCGGCGTTGCCGAAGACCTGACCTGGGAAATCTTCCGCGATACGTTGATCGAGCAGGCCGAGCAGGGCGTCGACTATTTCACCATCCACGCCGGCGTCCGACTGCCCTACGTCCCGATGGCGGCCAAGCGCGTCACCGGCATCGTGTCGCGCGGCGGATCGATCATGGCGAAATGGTGCCTCGCCCATCACAAGGAAAGCTTCCTCTACGAACATTTCGACGACATCACCGAGATCATGAAGGCCTATGACATCGCCTACAGCCTCGGCGACGGCCTGCGTCCCGGCTCGATTGCCGACGCCAATGACGAAGCGCAATTCTCCGAGCTCTATACGCTCGGCGAGCTGACCCACCGCGCGTGGAAGTCGGACGTGCAAGTGATGATCGAAGGCCCGGGCCATGTGCCGATGCACAAGATCAAGGAGAATATGGAAAAGCAGCTGGCCGTCTGCGGCGAAGCGCCTTTCTATACGCTCGGCCCCCTCACGACCGACATCGCGCCCGGCTATGACCATATCACCAGCGGCATCGGCGCAGCGCAAATCGGCTGGTACGGCACGGCGATGCTCTGCTATGTCACGCCCAAGGAACATTTGGGCCTGCCGGACCGCGACGACGTCAAGGTCGGCGTGATCACCTATAAACTGGCCGCCCACGCCGCCGATCTCGCCAAGGGCCACCCGGCGGCACAGGTCCGCGACGATGCACTGTCAAAAGCCCGCTTCGAGTTCCGCTGGCGCGACCAGTTCAACCTCAGCCTCGACCCGGAAACCGCGATGCAATATCACGACCAGACGCTTCCCGCAGAAGGCGCGAAAACCGCGCATTTCTGCTCGATGTGCGGGCCGAAATTCTGCAGCATGAAAATCAGCCAGGAAGTCCGCGATTTCGCCTCCAAGCAGAACCAGAGCGCCGAAGGCTTTATCGCCTCGGAGAAACTGGGTGCTGACACCGCAGCCGCCAGCAAGGCGGCAGCGGAAGAAGGCATGCGCGAGATGGCCAAGGTCTATAAGGACAAGGGCGATCGGTTGTATCTGCCCGAGGATGAGGTGGAAGAACCGGCGGAGTGATGTTGTTCAATTCTTTCGCAATTTTCTTGATTGCTAGCGCTCCGGCTCAACAGGCCGCTCCAGAAACTTCCGCTCCGGTAGTCGAACGGTTATCGGAGTCGGCACGAGTGGGGGAACTTCGTGTCCTGCAATTATGGTCGACTGATAGCGAAAGATTTATCGAACAATGGTCACGGCCCACGCCTCCTAAGCTGACGACGGATAATAGGGTCCAACGCAACAAACCGATTGAGCAATTCATTATCTTTGGCGGCTGTCAGGCGGATGCGTCAGGTAATTGTAATCTCAGCGGGGAGTTGACCATAGTTGACCCCGAAGGTGAGCCTTATGGAGAAACAATGAATTTCGCGGCTTGGGATAATTTGCCCAAACCGAAGGGGGAAGTGTTGTCATTATCGCCCGTCGGTATCGGTCTGAGGGTAGAAGATGGCGAAAAACTAGGGACCTATCGGATACGTTTGGCAGTCACCGATGAAGTGGCAAAGGTCACCGCAATAACGGAGGTCGAGATATTGGTGGAAGAAACAGCGGAGTGAATAGGCTCAAATGGAGTCTGGTTTTATGCTCCGTGGCCCTGGCCGGCTGCGCCGGACAGACTGCTAACGTAAACTGGAACCTTGCCGGTGGCGCCTTTACCGCCGGGGAAGGGGTTGCCCCGATGGTTTTTAACCGGAAGGACGCGTCCCGTTGTACCGGCCTGTGGATGCTTCATGGTGATGCGGTGGATGATGGCGCGTTTCCGTTGGAAGTCCATGACGCCTTTCCGGAAGAATTGCGGCTGCCCTACGCGATGAATGCCGCCCAATTTTTCGGCGAGGACGGAATAAACGAAGTAGCCTATCGCGAGGCCGCCGATCTTGCCGAGTTACAATTGCGCAGCGCTCTGGCCGGGGACGGGGAAGCGTTCCGGCTCTATTTCGAAGCCCTTGGCCGCTGTTCCACGCAACCGGAGGCGGTCGGTGATGCAGCCGGAGATGCGATAGATGCGCCTGCGGGTGCGTAAGACAGGAGTTGCGGAGTGATCATGAGCCGAATAGCAAAGACCAATATCTTGATAGCAGCGGCGTCGCTGCCCCTGCTGGCGTCCTGCGGCGGCGGGGCTGGCGAACCGGAACCGGTTGACGAGGCCGCTGTTACCGCGCGATCTGCTCCGGTGGCGCAGGAATTCCAGCAGAAGCTCAAGGCACAGCTGGTGGCGGCGCTCACCAATGGTGATCCGGAAAGCGCGGTTTCGGTGTGCAGCCAAGTCGCGCCCGCTATCGCTGCTACGGCGTCCGAAGAGAGTGGCGCTGAAGTCAGCCGCATCGCCCGCAAACACCGCAATCCCGACGCCGGCGTGCCCGCGGCGATGGAAAGCCAATATGACGCTCTTGCCGCGCAGCCCCTGTCAGACGGCAAGCCTGCGGTGCAAATCTGGCGCAGCGGGGAGGGCGAGAATGCCCGCATCCACTATCTCAGCGCCATAACGATGCAGGATCAGCCCTGTTCGGTTTGCCATGGCACCGCTGTCGACCCGGCCCTGAAACAGCATATCGACAGTCTCTATCCGGGCGATCTCGCCACCGGTTTCAAGCCGGGCGACCTGCGCGGTGCGATGCTGATCAGCTGGAAAGCGGATGCGTTTCAATAACCAGATAGTGCGCCGCCGTGCGACCATCGTCATCCTGAACTTGTTTCAGGACCCCGCGAGATAGGGCACTGCCGTCTGGGGTCCTGAAACGAGTTCAGGATGACGAGTGAATGCTTTGCCACGCCCAACACCGCTCCCGCCCGCTTGACGACAGCCAGCCGAAGAGCGCAATATAACCCCCTGCAACGGCCAGCTTTTCCACCAGCGAGTCGCTGCACACAGAGGGGGGAAACAATATGCACAAATTTCTGATCGGCCTGTCTATGCTGGCCATGGCTGCGCCACCGCTACAGGCGAAGGACGCAAAACAGGTCTTCATGCCGGAAGATGCCGGGAATCTCGCCTTCCAGTCCGCGGTGGGCTACGCCGACGCGGTGATCGCCGGGGACAAGGTCTATCTGTCCGGCGTGATCGTCACGCCAGAGCCCGGCGAGACCGACCTGAAACCCGCCTTCACCCGCGCCTTCGACCGGATCGGCCGGACGCTGGAACGGGCCGGGGTCAGCTGGGACGATGTCGTCGACCTGACCAGCTATCACACCGACCTGCAGGGCTCGATCAATGAAATGGTCGAGGTCAAGAACCTCTACATCAAAGCCCCGTTCCCCACCTGGACCGCGATCGGCATCAGCGCGCTCTACGAGGCGGACGGCGTGGTCGAGATCAAGATCGTCGCGCAGCGGGGCGGGGAGTGACCCGCTAAAGCCCCTCCTCTTCAGAAGAGGGGTTGGGGTGGAGGATGTCGATTAATTTCCAACGCCCCCGTCATCCTGAACTTGTTTCAGGATCCGGTGAGATTGTGAATCGCCGTTCGAGATCCTGAAACAAGTTCAGGATGACGAATAGGCGGTGATGTTGGGAGACGCATTATGCCAAGTTCAGCTAAAATCAACGACGAACGCGCCGCTGACTTGCAATACAGCAAGGACAGCCTGATCGACTAGTTACGCTGACAGTGCACTTTTTTCCGGCACCAACTTCTCCACCAGAGCCCGCAGCTCCCCCGCCGTCGTATGCCCCGCCACCACCTCGTGATAGCCGATCCCCGCCTTGCGCAGCGCTTCCTTTTTGACCGCGTCGCGGGCGGTGGCGCAGTTGCCGGCGTGGTGGCCTGATCCCTGATATTCGAGCGCGTGGACCACGCGGCAGCGGTCGTCCATCAGCGCGAAATCGACGCGCTTGCTATTGACGCTCAGAAAGGCCTGCTTGTCGGGACTGGCCAGAAATTCGCCGAGCGAGACCTGCGCCATCACCTGCCAGCCGGGATTGCGCGCGATCACCGCCTTGTCGAGCGCGGTGAAGACATTGGCCTCCGACTTGTTGAGCAGCGGCCGGGACGCAAATTTGGCGCGGCTGACCTTCATCAACTGGCCGGCGGCGAATTCGGCGCCGCTCTTCTTACCCGCAGTGTGATATTTCGGGCCGTTCCTCCGCCGCCAGGCCGCCCGCCGGGCACCGACGCGATATTGTTCCACCGCGCTGCCCAGCATGAACGCTATCACCAGGGCCACCAGCCCGGGCAGGTTCGACAGGATGAAGACCATCGGTTCGTCCATTTTTTTCTTCCATTTCTCCTGCGCGCATCATGCCTCAAAACGGTTGAAAAATTGTGTACGGCGAGCCTTAATCAAAAACGCCCTGTTTTGAATGCATTGCAATCGAATGAAGGTATCAGGACAGGCGCAACCATTCCCCGATCAAGGCGTAACCCCAACATGAAACTAACCCTGTCCCTATTCTCGCTCGCCCTGCTGGCAGCCTGTTCATCGCAGTCCTCCCCCGACCCTGAGCCGGCCGCGGACGAGACTGTTTCTGTGACACCCGCACCGCCGGTGGCGCCGGAGAAGCCAGTCCCCGCACCCGATCCCGCGCCATCGGCAAACACGCTTACGCTCGCCGGTCTCGGCGATCTGCGCATTGGCGAGCCGGTGCCTGCCACCAGTAGTTGGAAAGCTGAAAGCGTGCAGGCGTCCGATGGCTGCCGCGTGATGGCCTCGCCCGATTATCCCGATGCTTATGCGATTGTCGAAGCGAACAAGGTCCGCCGGATCACGATCAGCGAAGGATCACCGGTCAAGCTGGTCGAGGGCATTGGCCCCGGCGCCAGCGAAGCGACGGTGAAGCAATATTTTGCCTTCCCCGCCACGCCGCATAAATATGGCGACCCGCCCGCCAAATATCTGACCGCGCCCAACGCGGACAGCGGCGACCCCGCTCTGCGCTTCGAAATCGGCAGCGATGGCATGGTCAGCCAGATCCACGTCGGCACGATGCCGGTGCTCGGCTATGTCGAGGCCTGTTCCTAGGATCAGACTGGTGGGATATTCCCGTTCGCCCTGAGCCTGTCGAGCCGAAGGCGACCGCAGGTCAACGGTCGGCGTCTGCAGGGCGAAGGTCAGTTATTCCCACTCGTGCTTCGACAAGCTCAGCACGAACGGAACGGGTGGGGCGAGAACAGGCACCTCCACCACACCGTTCGTCCTGAGCCTGTCGAAGGACCGCGTCTGTGAGGCAGGCTGGTGTCTTCCCACCCATGCTTCGACAAGCTCAGCACGAACGGATCGGGTGCCGTGCGTCTGTTCACACCACCGCCGAACCGACCACCCTCAGTTCCTAAAACCCCGTTCGCCCTGAGCCTGTCGAAGGACCGCGTCTGTGAGGCAGGTTGGTGTCTTCCCACCCATGCTTCGACAAGCTCAGCACGAACGGATCGAGTGCCGCGCGTTTCCCTACACTCCCCACTGGCCCACACCATCAGCAAACCTCACCAACCCACAACCAAAAAAAGCCGCCCCGAAAGGGACGGCTTTTCTATTGGCGCTGCTGCGCAGGAGGGAGAGGGAGAGCAGGCAGCGCCGTGGTTCAGGGAGGGGGTGGGTTAGACCTTGTCGCCGAGAGCGCCCTTGACGGAGCCCTTGACTTGCTGGGCCTTGCCCCTGGTTTCCTGAGCCGCGCCTTTGGCACGGGTCTCGGGGTCATTGCTGTTCTGTTTGGCTTTGCCAACGGCTTCGTTCACATTGCCTTTTACTTTGTCTACGAGTTCGCCCATTTTCATGGTCCTTCTGTTTGGCCGGTTGTCCGGCCCTTGGGGGATGCAGAGGTTGTTGCCTGCACAATATATATAAGCGCGAACCGCCCGTTGGTTCCCGCCGCAACAGCAGACTGGCGCTCGTAAAAAACGGACTGGCGCTTTGCCGGATATCGGTGGCGTCGCGCGGGCATTCTGCCGACTTCGGAACGATCGAGAGCAAGCCGGCTAGATGCCAGTAGTTTCGATCAGGACTCTTTGGAATTCGCCAGGGGTTTTACTTCGCTCCTGCTTTGACAGCGGGCGCATATTTGTTATGATCGGCTCATGTTTTCGATGGCATTTGCCGCGATATTTCGAAGATACCAACCCGGGGGGGTGTTGAGTGACAGAAGAGACTGGTCCAGTTGATCCTGATGGCGGCGATAACGGCAGCAAGTCGCCGCGCTTCGATTATCAAAAGATTTTCGACAAGGGCAAGTCGATGCTCGGCAGCACTGCATGGCTATCCTCGCTCGCCCTGATCATGGTCGCCTTCAGCCTGACCTTTCTCGTCTATAATGACAAAATCTGCGGCATCGACAAATTGGACAAGGACGGGTTTAGCAAGATCCAGTTCAGGGCTCCCAACAGCACATGCGACAGCGTTACGGTGCCGTCTGATCCGCTGAACACCAACCGCTCCAGCGCTGCAGGAATAGTGATAGACGGAGGCAGCGGCACAGGCCCTGTGGTCGCGCGCGCCGAGGTCAGCGCGCTCAGCCTGAGCCGCGAATTGAAGCAGATCGTGACCGATGTCCGGACCAGCAACGGGCTGTCCGGCGATGCGCTGCTGACGGCGGCGGCCAAGGCTGAAATCGAGGACCGGATCAGCGAGAATGACCTGCTGGCCGACCTGCGCGAAAAGGCCCGGAGACGCGAAGGCCTGTTCGTCAGCTATGGCTCGCCGCGCAAGACAACCGTGCCCGGATATCCGCAACCCGATGGCTGTCAGGTCTATGCGAAGAAGAAAGACGCCGGCAAATGGCTGGTGATCGAGGGCCCCAATGGCAACGAGATTGTCCGCTACGCCAATGAATCGCTGCCGGACGAGATTGGCGGGCGGCCGGTGGTGACCGAAGTCCAGGTCAATGGCAAAGACGCGGTGCGGCTCAACATCGACCTGACCGGGATCGAGGATAATTATACCGTCGTCTATGCCAAGGAAGCCAGCGAAGTGGAACGAAACAAGCGGAAATGCTGAACGCCAGTCCGCCTTCGCGTCGGCCGATGAGGTCGAGCAGCGGTTGCTGGCCGGTATCGGTGGCAGCGGTCGGAAAAGGCGAGCAATAGCGGACGGCTTGACCGTTTTTTAACCATCGCACCCTATCCCCGCAGATCTGACAAACAACAGGAACCACCGGGCGATGGACAGCCAGCCGTTTACCAGCGATACGATAGACGCGCTTGCCGCTGCCTATCCGCTTGCGCCGCGCCATCTGCAGCACCGGCTCGCCGACCATCCGCTGCTGCAGCTCGACGCGCTGGCAGCGCTCGCCCGCCGGCTGCGCCCGGAATCGATCGAGTTTAACGCCGCCACCGACCTGCCGCTCGGCATCCGCAACGACGAAACGCCCTATACCGGCCTCGACGTCCACGAAACGATCGACAGGATCGAAAGCTGCGGCTCCTGGGTATTGCTCAAGACCATCGATCAGGACCCGGCCTATGCCGAGTTGATGCACGATGTGCTCGGCGCGGTCGCGCCGGTGGTGGAGCCGCGCACCGGCGCGATGATGCGGCTCGAGGGCTTTATCTTCATCTCCTCGCCGCAAGCGGTCACGCCGCTGCATTTCGATCCCGATTATAATATGCTGTTCCAGGCGCGCGGCAGCAAGACGATGACCTTCTTCCCGGCCGGCGACAAAGAGATGATCAGCGACCGTTTCTTCGAGCAATATTTCAACGGCGGCCCGCGCAACCTGCCTTGGCAGGAGGAATGGGCCGAGCGCGGCCAGCCGATCACCGTCACCCCGGGCGAGGCGATCTACGTGCCGATCCTCGGCCCGCACTGGGTCAAGGTCCATGACGAGGTCTCGGTCTCGCTGTCGCTGACCTGGCGCAGCGAGTGGAGCTTCCACCACGCCGACGCCTGCCGCTTCAACAGCCGCCTGCGCAAGCTCGGCCTGCGCCCGTCCTCGCCGCAACTCTACCCGGCCGACAACCGCCTGAAAAGCTACAGCCAGCGCGCGCTGGTGCGAGCGGAGCGGATGATGGGGCGCGGGTAGGACAGGGGCGTGTGACGGCGCAAGCAAACCCGTTCGCCCTGAGCCTGTCGAAGGGTCGGCGTCTAGGAGGCGGGTTGGTGTCTTCCCACTCCTGCTTCGACAAGCTCAGCACGAACGGAATGCGCGGGGCAAGAGCCGGTGGGCCACCACCCCGTTCGCCCTGAGCCTGTCGAAGGGCCGCGTCTAAAAGTCGGGTTGGTTATCCCACCCATGCTTCGACAAGCTCAGCACGAACGGAATGCGTGGGGCAAGATCAGGCGCGTCCATCCCCACCGTTCGCCCTGAGCCTGTCGAGCCGAAGGCGACCGCAGGTCAACGACAGGTGCCTCACAAAATCCCGGCCCAGACCGGAAGCCCGAATCCGCAAACCCATCACCTCAAATTACTGATAATTCACATCGACAGCAAACTGGCCGCTATAGGCGCCGGGCAGCTGGTCCGGATTGATGTGCAGGATCGCGCCGAACTGGACTTCCGCCGAGCCGCCGGTCATCTGGATCTGCGCGCCCGAGCCGCCGGGATAGGTGAGCTCCGCACCGATCGGCTGGCCAGGCCCGTTGAGATAGAATAAGGGCGCGTAGCTGATGGCGACGGTCGCGTCGCTGCCGCTGAGCGACAGCCGCGACCAGCTGAACGAGCCGGTGCAGATCATCGTCCCGCAATTGCGCGCGCTGGCCAGCGGATCAAGGACCACGCTGCCGCCACTGCTGCTGGCGATGATGCTGCCGAAGTCGAGCTCGAGCAGCACCGCAAACTGGATCGGGCTATAGACCTGCGCCTTGCTGTCGGCGCTGGCGGTCTCCGCCATCGCAGCCGACGGCACCAGTGCGCCGCCCACGGCAGCCGCCACCACCCAATATCGCATCATCCCTCTGGCCATGTCCCGTTCCCCCGAACCCTGTTTCGCAAAGTTTGCAGGGGCTTACATAAGGTTACAGCTGTGCAAATATCGTGCACCAGACTGGTTAAACCGGCCTTTACCATGATGGGGCGGGGAACGGGGAACGGGGCAGGGCGCCCCCACCGTTCGTCCTGAGCCCGTCGAAGGACCGCGTCTGTGGGGCAGGTTGGTTCTTCCCACCCATGCTACGACAAGCTCAGCACGAACGGTCTGGGTGCGGCAAGAACAGGCGGGGCCACCACACCGTTCGTCCTGAGCCTGTCGAAGGACCGCGTCTGTGAGGCAGGTTGGTTCCTCCCACCCATGCTTCGACAAGCTCAGCACGAACGGAACGGGTGCGGCAAGATCAGGCGCGTCCACCACTCCGTTCGCCCTGAGCCTGTCGAAAGGCCGGCGTCTAGGAGGCAGGTTGGTTCTTCCCACCCATGCTTCGACAAGCTCAGCACGAACGGAACGGGTGCGGCAAGAACAGGCGCGTCCATCACACCGTTCGTCCTGAGCCCGTCGAAGGACCCGGCACCAACCGCACTGGAATATCTATTCCCCCTTCGCCGCGATCATCGCGAACAGCTCCGCCCCGGTCAGCGTCTCGCAATCCCCGGCAAAGCTGTAATAAGCCGGCTTTTCGTCGATAAACACCTGCCGCCGCAAGCGCAGCCCGGCATCCTTGTCGGTCGCGTCGTCGAACAGCCCGGCGCAGACCATATGCTCGCCCGAACCCTTCAGGCGATAGAAGAGATGCGAGCCGCAATCCCCGCAAAAGGCCCGCTCCGCCCATTCCGACGAGCTGTAGACGGTCATCCGCTCCGCCCCGTCGATCACCACATCCGTCCCGCAATCAATCTCGACAAACGGCCCGCCACCCCAGCGCCGGCACATCCGGCAATGACAGGCATCGACATGGCTGGCGGCCTGTGTCGCGGTGATGGTGATGGCGCCACAGAGGCAGTGGCCCTGGCGTAGGGTGGTTTGGGGTGTGGTCATGATGGGGCCTCCTGTGCCGTAATTTTCGTTTGGGTTGGGGTGAGAAGCTGGCCGTCGAAACAATGAAAAAGTTTGAGAAAACTCTTCAGTCTCATCTTTGAAAGGTTGATCGTGACACATTGGCCGTCACACATAATTTTCTACTTCGATTACTGTTTTTTTGCTTGCTGCGACAAGCGAACAAATGAAACGACTACCTTTTTGTATCCGAGAGCTTCTATTTCCCGCTTTGTCTCGTCAAGCGAGATGCGTGAGAAAAAAGGAATCGTGTAATCACCTGTTCTCTTGGAAGGTTCGTCAGCAAATTTGAATTCCACGGTCCATTCGCTCGGAAAGCTGTCTTTCAATTCTTCCAGGCAGATTTCATCTACGTGCTTACTTAGATGTTTGAAAAATTTTTCACGAGTATCATCATATGACCGTAAAAGTTTTGCTGAGTTCATGCCTTGTGCGAGGAAATGGCTGATGACGCTGGATCGCCTGCCACTCTTCTTCAAGTGGATAAGCTTTTTTCGTTTTATGTCGAAAAGATCGCAGGATTCTATACCTCGCCCTGCTGTCCCCGGAACAGGAAACATTACTTGATCTAGCAGTACATAGTCATTTTTATGAGCGTTTTGAAACTCAATCAAATAATCTTCTTCTCTTTGATAAGTTGGGGAGTTTCCCCTTTTACCTCTCGAAAGTATCGGCCACGCATGAAATGTTTTGTCGAGGCCTTCAGAAGCTTTTTTGAACGCCGAATTAGCTGATTCTTTTAACTGCTCTTCGATTGCGTACCATTTTCCTTCATTGAGAGCGTATCGAATGTTGTTTAGCCTCAGCGATCCTACCAATCCTTGATGGACGGTCCATTTTTTGATGATATGCGTACCATCAATGCTGTGCGTGACTATTTTTAGTCTGTGGAGGTCATCGACTGTTTTAATCTGCCCTATATCTTCTAACAAAACATCTAGAGTAACATCTGCGTAGTGTGTTCGCTTCAATGATCCAGATATTGTTATAAATCCGATGGGCTCGATCTCGATTTCCGGAGCGCCTAGTTCGAAGTCTGGTTGATCTGAATTAATGTTGTCTAGTAAGTCACTATCGAGATCGGCAACGACGTTCGTATCGGTCACCGGTTTTATCTTATCGATGATTGCGAATGCAGAGTTGGAATAATCCTTGGATTTATAAAGCTCTAATAGAAGTTCTCCAAGTTTATCTAGTTTGCTGATTTCAATTTCAGATGTTAGTGTAATCGAACTAGATCCACTCAATGATGATTTTGTGTCTTTGCTGTTGCCACTAAGTTTTCTAACCAAACTTAAGGCTCTATCGACGTTAAACTCTTGAAGGTTGGTGATTCCCGCCGCTTGCGTAGCATCTCTTATGATGCTCCCCAAATTTGCTTTCTCAACGAGTTTAACGTTTGTATCGGATAACGAATTTGCAGCCACCAAAAGACCAAAATCATTTTCCCGCTTTTCGCTATCGATCATAGTATGGCCGTGCCCATACGTGCAGGCCATTACCCGATTGTCGCTTTCGAACAATATGACTGCAGCGGCAGATCCTGATTTTATCCCATTGTTTACGGAAAAATGGTTGTCGAGCACTTTGGCCCATGATGGTGTTGTCAAAACAACCGGCTTTGAAAACAAACGACACTTAAAATTCAGTGGATTCCGAAGTGGAATCTCAGTTCCAGCATTTTTTCCATTTTCAGTTAGAAAATCAGTTAGCTTGGTGACCCCAAGGGCTGCAAGATGAATCGAGTACTTGAATTTTTTCCTAGGTGCCGCTGCCATCCCATAATCCTCCAAGTATAAGGGGAGTCTTTGTTCCCTTATTTATGTGTCTAGCAGAATAATATGGGTTTGAAATCAACTTTTTAAGGTTATAAAACGTCGTGACACGATAGTACAGGAACAAGTCTACTTGTTCGGACTCACAACCCCAACTCCCGCGCAATCATCCCCTCGCTAAAATAAGCCCGCTCGCAGATTATCCGGTCGGTCCCCGGCGCAAATTCAAAGCTCGCCGCCATCCGCACCCGAAAGCTCTTGCCGGTCGGCTCGATCACCCGCTCGCCGATGGTCAGCGGGCCGAGATGGGTGCCGGTCAGCCAGAATTCGACCAGCACGACATGCTCGCCCGCCGCGCCGATCGCGATCACTTCATTGGCCTGGTCGGGGAAGGGCGTGCGCGACATCGCGAAATATTTGCGCACCGCTTCCTCGCCGTCGAATATGGTGCCATTGCCGTATAATTCGTAGCGCGGATGCTGGAACGTATCGATCACCGCGTCCCATTCATGGGTGATCTCCAACGCCATATGATCGCGCACGATCTTGAGTCGTGCCTGTTCGAGGTCGGTCATCGGTTTGCTCTCCCTTGTTTTTGTTGGCGGGAGTGTCGCGCAGCGGGGAGGGGAATGCAATCGGGATTGTGGGGGTGGTGGCGGAGCACTCGTCATCCTGAACTTGTTTACCTTCGGTGGCCTGCGGCTCAGGACCCCGCAAGGTGAGCGCGCAGTAGAGGGAGGTCCTGAAATAAATTCAGGATGACGGAGGAGGGGCTAATAGGCTATAAACCGTCATTGCGAGGACCGTAGGTCCGTGGCAATCCAGTGCCGCGCGCGCCGCACTGGATTGCTTCGGGGCGTTGCCCCTCGCAATGACGAATGTGGATACATAAATGACCAAATTGCAGACCAAGCCCTTTGATGCGGCGAAATATATTACCGAGCCAGCCCATGTTATCGAGTTGCTCAATGACGCACTGGATAGCGGCGAGGCCGGCTATATTGCCGCTACGCTTGGCGCCATTGCCCGGAGCGAAGGCATGACCATGATCGCCGGGAAATCCGGTGTGAAACGGCAGGCGCTTTATCGTTCGCTGAGCGAGGACGGCAATCCGACGCTGGAAACCTTGCTCGGTGTGCTCGGCGCGATGAACCTGCAGCTGGCGGTGAAGGAAATTGAGGCAAAGGCTGCGTAAGAAAAACCTCGTCATCCTGAATTTATTTCAGGATCTCCCTCGATTGCGCGCTTGCCTTGCGGGATCCTGAAACGAGTTCAGGATGACGATGGAGAGAGGGGGAGGTCCTGAGCCACGGACCACGGTGGTCAACTTGTTCGGGACTTCGAGTAAAAATTCCAGCCCCTCCTCTTCAGAGGAGGGGATTTAGGGGTGGTGGCGATGCGCAAGCATCGCTCGCGTCAGCGAACGAGGGAGTGCGGCGGTTGGTAGCTTTGATTGTCGGGGAATGCGCTTTGCCGGGAGAAACCACCCCAACCCCTCCTTTAAAAAGGAGGGGCTTAACCCACCCAAAAAACCGCTTTCCTACACCGCTCCCGATATGCCTTAATCCCCGCCATGCCCTACTCCCGCCCCGATCCCCGCAGCGCCGCGGTCCAGAGCCGCCGCATTTCCCGCATCCCCGCTTTCACGCCCGTCCCGTTACGACCGCGCCCCGATGGCTGGTCGCCGGTCCGGCAGGCGGAATTTATCGGCTTGCTGGCGCAGACCCGTTGCGTCAAAAAGGCGGCGATGCTGGTCGGGATGAGCCGGGACAGCGCCTACCGGCTGCGCCGCAAGCCGGGAGCTGAGGAATTTGTCGCGGCCTGGGACTCGATACTCGGCGTGCCGACGAGCCAGCAGCCAAAGGTTACACTAGAAACGCTCTTCCAGCGGATCAGACAGGGCAGCTACCGCCCGATATTGCGCGGCGGCCGCTATGTCGGGACGATCCGGAAACCCGATAATTCTGCGCTTTTGGCGCTGCTCGGGCGGCTCGACCGGCTGGTGCCGCCGGAGCAGGATCGGGGCGCAGAACCGGAAGGTTACAGAAAACAAAAGTGCCCGTCTGTGTAAAGTTCGGGGAGCGGCACAACGGGAAAAACGTGACTCGGACTTTTTTTCGCCGCAAGATGGACCGGTCCCCCGCACAACAGACGAGGAGAATATCGATGGAACAGGTGATCACCGCAACCCTCTGGTTCTCCGCGGTCTCGGCCGGCATCATGGCGGGCGTTTATTTTACCTTTTCGGTGTTCGTCATGCAGTCGCTCGACGCGCTGGAGCGCCCGGCGGGGATAGTCGCTATGCAGTCGATCAACCGGATCATATTGCGGTCGCTGTTTCTGCCGCTATTTTTCACCAGCAGTCTCGCCTGTCTGTTGCTCGCGGTCTTTGGCCTGATGCAGTGGGGCAGCGCCGGTGCCTGGCAGATGGTGATTGGCGGAGCGCTCTATATCGTCGGCATGCTGGTGGTGACGATGATCGGCAATGTCCCGCTCAATAACGCGCTCAAGGCGACCAACGCCAATGGGCCGGACGCCGAGGCGATGTGGCGTCGTTATATGCAGCGCTGGCAGCCGTGGAACCATGTCCGGACGGTCAGCTGCACGGTCTCGCTGGTGCTGCTGATCGCCGCGATTGCCGAGCGGTAGCCGTCACGAGGCGACCGGCGGATATCAGAATGATCCCGGCACCTCGCGCTGGGCCGGGGTTGGCCGGGCCGGTATCAGTAGCTCGCGGGGCAGGGACAATGGTACGCGCTGCGCCGATGCCGCTGTGGTGGCGCTGCTGGTTGCGCCTTGAAGTACGCCTGCGATCGGGGTGCAGGCGGCTCCGGCAAGAAAGCCGAGGGCGCGCGCGGTCGACGCTTCGGCGGGATCGCCAAGCGGCAGGCTGATGTCGTCGGCGGCCTGACAGCTGTTGGTCAGCGAGCTGGCCAGACCGCTGAAATAATTGGCGTTGCCGTCGGCATTCTCGGTGGCAAAGGCGATGATCCGGATGCGATCGTCACAGGCGCTGCGGTCCAGCCCGATCTGGCCAACCGGCTTGCCAAAGGTGTTGCTGCCGACCAGAGCCATATTGGCGTCGTGATAGGGGATCATCGCGTTGATCACCAGCTCGCTGGCCGATGCCGAGCCGCCAGTGGTGATGAAGGCGATGCGGGTCGGGGCGATCGACTGGGCCTGCGTCTGGAAGTTGCGGGTCTCGTTGTTGGCCGACTTGCTGGCGCGGAAGCGGGTCACGCCCTGCACCTGGTTGGTGAAGCGGTCGCGGCCGAGCAGATCGGCGAACAGTTCGGCGGTCCGCACCAGCCCGCCGCCATTATAGCGCAGGTCGATGACCAGCTCGGTCACACCGGCGTTGCGGAACTGCAGGAAAGCATCGCGCAGCTGCTGCTCGGCGCTGTCGATGAAGGTGCGCAGATTGATATAGCCGGTCATGGTGCCGCCATTGTCGATGATCTGCACGCCATAGCGCGGCGAGACCGGCTGGATGTCATAGTCGGCCTTGCTGACCGTGGTGGTGGTCTCGACGCCCGCCGCGTTGCGGAAGCGCAGCACCCGGCTGGTCCCGGCTGTCGAGGGGCCGAGCGCGCTGCTGACCGCGCCGGCACCGCCCTGTGCAAACAGCGAGGTTACGGTCTCGAGATTGCTGGAGCTGGTCCCGATCGCGAGCAGCTCGGCGCCGCGATCAAGTCCGGCGGCGAGAGCGGGCGCGCCTTCAAAGGCGTCGAGAATATAGACCCGCGACGCGTTGCTGTCATAGCTCAGCCTGATGCCAAAGCCCGCGGTGGCGCCGGAATTGAGGAAGGCATTCTCCTCGGCGATCGAGGTGATATAGGTGAAAAACCGGTCCCGTCCCTGATTGCGGGCGGTGGCGGTGAGGGCGTCGATATAGTCCTGCACCGATACATAAGGTGTCGGGCTAAGGCTGCCGGGCAGGGTTTCGGGGAAGAGATACCATTCGTTGATCTGGTCGAACGCCCAGTTCTGACGACTTTGCAGCGAGCAGGTCGTCCCGGTCGGTGTTGGCGTTGATCCGCCGCCGCCACCGCCGGGAGGCAGGCTGACATTGTTGTTGCCGCCTCCGCCGCCGCCACAGGATGCGAGCAATGCCGCCAATGCCAATATCGAACCGGATTTCCGCAATGCCATGCTGCCCCCATTTGCCAGACTGAACGAAGGTCAAGCGCGAGAGGCCTAACCCGATAGGATCGACACTGATAGCGTTCTGGCCAATTGTCCACATAGAAAAAATCCGCCGGCATCGCTGCCGACGGATAGTTTTTCCTCCCCAGGAAAACGGTTTGGATCAGGTGCCCCGCAAAGGGGGCTGGGGGCACCTGAACTCTGGCTATTCAGCCGAACTGGTTCATCGTGTTGTGAGCACCGCCGGCTTTCAGGGCGGCGTCACCGGCGAAATATTCCTTGTGGTCATCGCCAATGTCGCTGCCGGACATGTTCTGATGCTTCACACAAGCGATGCCTTCGCGGATTTCCTTACGCTGTACGCCGAGGACGTAGCCCAGCATACCGGCGTCGCCGAAATATTCCTTGGCCAGATTGTCGGTCGACAGGGCCGCGGTGTGATAGGTCGGCAGCGTGATCAGGTGATGGAAGATACCGGCGCGTTTCGATCCATCGGCCTGGAAGGTGCGGATGCGCTTGTCAGCCGCTTCACCCAGTTCGGTGTCATCATATTTCGCGTCCATCAGGCCATCGCGATCATATTCGGAAACATCGAGACCTTCTGCAGCCATCGCATCATAGACCTGCTGACGGAAGTTCAGCGTCCAGTTGAACGAAGGCGAGTTGTTGTAGACCAGCTTTGCATTGGGAACGACTTCACGCACCCGGTCCATCATGCCGGCAATCTGCTCGACGTGAGGCTTCTCGGTTTCGATCCAGAGCAGGTCGGCACCATTCTGCAGCGAGGTGATGCTGTCGAGAACGCAGCGATCTTCGCCGGTGCCCGGTTTGAACTGGAACAGGTTGGAAGGCAGGCGCTTCGGACGCATCAGCTTGCCGTCGCGGTTGATGATGACATCGCCGTTCTTCGCGGTGGCGGGATCAATTTCTTCGCAATCAAGGAAGCTGTTATACTGGTCGCCGAGATCACCGGGCTCGTTGGAAACCGCAATCTGCTTGGTCAGGCCAGCACCCAGAGAGTCGGTGCGGGTGACGATGATACCGTCAGTTACGCCCAACTCGAGGAAGGCATAGCGGCAGGCGCGGATCTTCGCGAGAAAATCTTCATGCGGCACGGTAACCTTGCCGTCCTGGTGACCGCACTGCTTTTCGTCAGAGACCTGGTTTTCGATCTGCAACGCACAGGCACCAGCTTCGATCATCTTCTTCGCGAGCAAATAGGTCGCTTCGGCATTACCGAAACCGGCATCGATGTCGGCGATGATCGGAACGACATGGGTCTGGAAATTCTCGACCTTGTCCATTGCCGCTTTTTCAGCCGCTGTATCACCAGCATCACGCGCCGCATCAATGTCGCGGAACAGCAAGTTCAATTCGCGAGCATCCGCCTGACGCAGGAAGGTGTAGAGCTCTTCGATCAGCGCCGGTACAGACGTTTTCTCGTGCATCGACTGGTCGGGCAGGGGGCCGAATTCGCTGCGCAATGCTGCGACCATCCAGCCGGACAGATAGAGATAGCGGCGTTTGGTATCGCCAAAATGCTTCTTGATCGAAATCATCTTCTGCTGCGCGATGAAACCGTGCCAGCAACCCAGCGACTGGGTGTATTTGGAGCTGTCGGCATCATAGGCTGCCATGTCTTCGCGCATGATCGCTGCGGTATATTTGGCAATATCGAGGCCGGTCTTGAAGCGGTTCTGCAACTGCATGCGGGCAACGGATTCGGCATCAATGCCGGACCATGCGCCGTTCTGGCTGCTGATAAGATTGTCGGCGGAACTTTTGAAATCTTGATAGGACATGATATTCTTCCTTAAACTGGGGAGGCGGTGAAATATTATGCTGTAAAATTATTTGCAGCGTCTGAGAGACTGTTTGGCCGAGTTTAAGGGATTATTCCAGAGAATCTTGTCGATTTATGAGTCGGAATGTATGGGAAAATAGGCTTTAGCGTGTAATATTGTAAATATATTTACACTGGCTATCTACCAGCTTAAGTGCCAGTGCTTCACATGCGGCGATCGGATGAGGCGCTTCCCGGAGCTGTGGCTCGTGCCGCTATTCGGTAAACGCAGCAACGACCGGTCCGCTTGCCCATCGCGATCCTGAAACGAATTGATGATGTCGGGTAACGTGAATCCGATAAGTCGGTGCATCTCGAAAAAGGGGAAAGGCGTTCAATCGAAGCTATATCAGCTTTGATAGCCGAATTTTTCGATCCACGGCTCGAGCACGGGGATAACCGGTGCGAGATGGTCGCGATATTTTTCCCATCGGCCGCTGGCACGTTGATAGATCGGTTCGGTCACTTGTGAATAGCTCGCCGTGGTGATCAGCCCCCGCGACTTGGCAGTCCGGCTGTGGTCGAGCACATTGTCATCCCATTGCAGGTCGAGGAAATCGAACAGCGGGCGGACCTCGGTGGCGACATCTTCGACTAGCCGTTCATAGACAATCGGATGGACGTTCGCCGGAAATAAGGCCAGCGAGGTCTGCCAGTGCCGGAAGGCGAGATCGTATAATTGCGCTGTATCTTCCAGCCGGAGGAAATTGGCCATGGCGGAGTTTAGCCTGAAATTCGCCATGAAGCAGCTGAGCACTATGTCGCAGGGGTGGCGCAGAGCGAGGATGATCTTCGCCTTCGGAAACAGGCGCTGGATCAGCGGCAGCCGGTAGAGGAACAGCGGCGACTTATCGACCAGCAACTGACCCGGGGCGAGCGGCTGTATTCTCTCGACCTCGGTGAAATAATCGTCGCGCGCCTTGACGATGGCGTCGCTGTCCATGCCGGCCAGTGCCGACAGTCCGCCCAGAGCTTCTTCAACGTGATTGAGCGGCGGCTGCTCTTCCATCACAACCGTGTCCGGGTGGCCCATCAGGATCGTGTCGAGCAATGTGGTTCCGGACCGCGGGAAGCCGACCAGAAAGACCGGATCGGGACGCTCGTCGGTGATCTCGGCTTTGCGCCAGGAATCGCGCCAGTCCGGCGTGAGCATATTGATCTCCTGCGCCAGTTGCTCGCGCAATTCGCTGGCGCGATCGAGCGGGGCTGTCGGGTTGTCCTCATAGGCCAGCCTATTGGCTCGCGTATAGGTATCGAAGGCCTCGTCGGTCCGGCCGAGCCGGTCGAGCAGCGTGGCCCGCGCATGGCTGACCCGGATTGGTTCCACATCGGCAGGGACGGCGTCCAGCTTGATCAGCGCTTCTTCAAACCGCTTGGCCCGCCGCAATTGCAGGGCCTCGACATAAGCCAGTGGTTCCGGCGCTATTCCGTTCCTGCGCGCCAGCGCTATCAGCGGCGCGAACTCTTCCTCGCGATTGGTATGTTCATATTGAATGGCGAGGCCGAGATAGGCGTCGAGCTCTGTCGGATCGAGTTCGATAGTCCGTAAATAGGCGCGCTCGGCGTCTTCGGTTCGCCGCAACACGCCATATTCGATGGCTAGTTTCAGCTGATAGTCGGCAAAGTTTGGATCGCGGTCTGCGGCCTTGATCAATGCAGCGAGAGCCTCTTCCTGCTTGAGCTGAGTCTTGTAGAGCAGGTAAAGCTGATAGGGCAGACGGGCGTCGTCCGGGAATTCGTCAATCGCCTTGACCAGTTCGGCTTCCGATTCATCGACGTGATCGAGAGCGAGCAGGGCGTCGGCCAGATTGAGCCGGGCGGGCGCGGCACGCGGATCAAGCGCGATTGCCCGCCGCAGCGCTTTGACGGCGCCTTCATAATCATCAGTCCCGGCGCGCGCGTTGCCGAGATTGTTCCAGCATTCGAAATCATCAGGATAGTCCGCCAAGACACGTTCATAGACTATAATAGCATCGGCGAACTGCTCGAGCTTTTGCGCCAGAAAAGCGCGATAGCGGGCCACGCGCAAGCTTTTGTCCGCCTGTGCCAGTTCGGCGGTTGCCACTGCCAGCGCTTCGGCGTCCTTGCCTTGATCCATCAATATCGCGACAAGATTGCAGGCGATCGTGATATCTTGCGGCATCAGCGCGTGCGCTTCCGCGAGATGCCCCGCTGCTGCCGGCAAATCCTGCAGCTGGGCGCAGACCATGCCGAGAAACGCATGGATCGGCACCATATCAGCGGAACCCGCCTCCAAGCCTCCCTCCGCGATCGATCGGGCCTTGGCCAGATCACCACGCTGGGCGGCCAGTATCGCTCGATCTAGCGTGGAGCCGCTATCTTGATCTTGATTAGGGGAGGTTTCGCCAACCATCTGCTGTTCCGATCTCGTTGCTGGTTGGACCGCTATAGAAGTGCCGGTCCCAAAAAGAAAATGGAGGACTCCCGCCCAGGGAGCCCTCCAATATGATAGATCAGCTCGGCTTTAGAAGTCGAGCGTAACGCCAGCGAAGATATAACGCCCAAGCGTGTCATAGGTCGCCGGATAGGTGTTGCCGTTGCAAGGACCGGTTGGGCACAGGTTCGGGGTTCCACCACCGCCGGAGGTTACCAGTGGCGGCTCCTTGTCAAACAGATTGTTGATGCCAAGGCGGAAGGTGAATTGTTCCTTCAAGTTATAGGTGAGCACCGCATCAATATAGCTGTACGACGAGATCCGGGTGCCAGGTCCGGCATGGTCGGTCTGGCCACTTGGATTGAGGGCATCGAACGAAGATATGGTTTCAGCCTTCACCTTGCCAATCAAACGCCATTGCGCCGAGACACCGAAGCCCGAGTCCGTTTTCAGAGACACGCGAGCCTTGTGGCGCCAGCGCGGAAGCGGAGCACCTGCATCGGATGTTCCGCCAACGCTACACGTTGGGCCGTAGAGTCCTGCACAGTCGTAGGTAACCAAGCTACCATCATCATTGAGGAGGCCGTTTTCGACCTCGTAGGAGTCCAGATAGGTACCGTTCATCGACAGCGAGACCGTACCAAAACTCACCGGTACGGTATAGTTGCCGGCAATTTCGATGCCCGAGGTCTGGAGACGGCCGACATTGTTAGGTAGATCAACCGTGAAACCGCCGGGTGTTAGCCATAGCGAACCTGCAGCATCGCGATTGACTAGATCACAAGAAGTGGGCGTGAAGGTCGCCGAAGCATTCGTCACACAATTGTTGAGAATCGCATCAACGCCGAAAGTTCGAATTGCATCGGTTACCTCAATATTGAAATAGTCGATGGTCAGCGACAGCCGCGGAATGAAATTCGGCTGAAGGACTACGCCTGCCGTCCATGTTTTAGCCGTTTCAGGTTGCAAGTCAGCATTGCCTCCAAGCAAGCCATTATACTGTCCTGCCGGGTTCGGCGTTACACCCTGGCCCACAACTAGGCCCTGCGCCAGACAGCCGTAGTTGGTAGCGGTGATGGTAATCCCTGCACAGGGGTCATTCGAACCGCTAAGACCGACAGCTGATGTCCGGAACAGTTCCTGAATGTTCGGTGCCCGGACAGCCTGATTATACATCACGCGAAAGCGAACGTCGGGTATTGGAGCGAGCTCCGCACCGATCTTGAAGGTGTCGGTATTATATGTGCGGTCAGCGCTCGTTTCATAATGCGAACGACGATAACCGGCGCTGATCTCGAACGTATCAACAATGCCATTCTGGATCACAGGAATCTGTGTTTCAGCAAAGAATTCAAGAACATCAAAACTACCGGAAAGCGGCAATGTCGCGCCGCCCTGACCGGACAAGTCACCGGTTGCAAAGCCGTTGTCCACCTCCAGTTCAAGCGTCTCTTTACGCCATTCACCGCCGATGTTGACCCGTACGCCATCTTCGGCCCACGGAAAAACCATGCCATAGTTCGTAAGGTCGCCTGTGAACGAGACATTGGCCACCTGCTCGGTCGTTTCACCTGACTGGAAGCCGGATACGTTCAGATAGTTGACCGCTGCATCGCTTGCCCCGCCTTCACCCGCGAATAGATCATAGGGTACGCAGTTAGTGTCACCGGCAGTAATAAGAGATCGGCAGACAACCTGTCCCTGTGTCGCGCTGCCGGGACGATTGTCGGTTACGGCATCAAGCGCACGGGTCAGACGTGCGATCGAGAACTCGTTCGAGTAGACTTGCGAGTAATCAACCTTACCATATTGGTAATAAGCATCGTAGCTCCAGACGTCCGAGATATCGCCCTTCGCACCGAGGACACCGCGGAATGTCGTGTGACCAAGATTGGACTGACGCGGACCACCTTCGAGGTTGCGACGAAGGGTTAGTGCGTAACCCTGATTATAGGTCCCGCCCTGGCCGTCTGCAAAATCGATCGGAGGAGCGGTCGGATCGGGATTGTACGGAGCAGTGGTCGCTGTCGGGAACGTGCCGACAAAGCCGCTGATCAGATTGTCGGCATCGCAGATGACGGCTGCCTGTGCCGCAGACATCAGCGGGTTGTCGCAGTTCAACGTCAATGTATTACCAAAGTTACCCGACGGAGCAATTTGCGCCACCGTCTTGTTGTCCATGAACTGGAATTCCATATAGGGCCGGAAAGAATCGCTGACTTCATATTTCACAAAGGCACCGGCGGTGAAGCGTTCGTCAGGACGCTGGAAATGGTTGAAAGGTGCAAAGTTGAAAACGCCCAGCCCGTTCACAAAACCGCCATTCGGTGCAAAAGTATAGAATGTCGAAGTACCGGTCGTCACGGCCGTATCAAAAACCAGCACATTGCCATTTGGTGTTGTTGCGGAACCACCACAATTGTTGCCACCGCTGCTGGTATTTTGCAGGACGCAGGCGCTGAAGTCGCGCTCCGACTGGGTTACAGCCTCGATTTTGCGATAACCGCCATAGATCATGAAATGGCCGCGATCATCGGCGAACTTTGAGCCGAAGGCTACGGTCGCGTCGATCGAACCGCCGTCGGTTATGCTGCCGTCCGGATAGGGGAAGCCGCGCGCATCTAGAAAGGGTCGAACGAACTTGTTGTTATTGTCATGCTGGTAGAAGCTATATTGCGCATCTACCCGGAAGCCTTCAAATTCATCGTCGATGATGAAGTTGACAACGCCGGCAACGGCGTCAGCGCCGTAAACCGAAGATGCGCCCCCGGTCAGGACTTCAACCTGTTTCAGCATGGCGGCGGGAATGATGTTGATGTCGGCTGCAGAACCACTGGCCGGTGACGGATCGCCCGGTACAATGCGGCGTCCGTTGATCAGGGCGAGTGTGCGATTGGAGCCGAGGCCGCGAAGATCGACCGTTGCGGTACCGTCCGCGCCATTGGCGAGAGACGATGCCTGGCTCGCAGAAACGGCTGGCAAAGAGTTCAAAATATCTTCGACGCGGGTTACGCCCTGCAATTTGATATCTTCACTGGCAACCACGGTAACTGGCGAGGGTGAGTCGACCCCCGGGCGCGCAATACGCGATCCGGTAACAACGATGACCGATTCCGTTTCGGCTTCGGCGACATCCGTAGTCTGGGCAAATGAGGGTGTTGAGGCAAGTGCAATACTCAGCGCTAGCGGCGCAGCGGCATATCTCAGGTTTGTGAGGTTTCTGTGAGTCATTAATCTTCTCCCTGCTGGACTGAACAGATAGTGCATGGTGACCATCTCTTGTGGCCACTCATCAGTATTCAGGTCAAAATTTTGCAGGAGTAGTTATCTATTCTCTGAAAATGCCAACCTTCAGACTGTCACCTGTATTGCACCAGTAACTCACCTGGCCTAGCAAAATCGGTAGGGGCTTATTCGAATTTCCGACAAACGTTTCATTTTTGCAACAGCCCGAAAGGAGAAGCTTTTTACATCGTGTTGCAACCGCATTGATGATCGGAATGAGACTCAGTGGGTTTGCTTGCTGTTCGGGCTATTTTTCTTTTTCTGATTTTGCCGCGCCAGCCGTGACGTGAATTCCGGCGAAAGAAATAATTACCATGGCAAGCAGAGCCAGTTTCCCCAAATCATAAATTTTTGAACCAGCGAATCACACTTCAGCCTTTCCTACATATAACCAAATAGGTTATTTGTGCTCCTATGACAGATAGAAAAGCACCGCCAAACCCTGATACCCCCGACGAGTCGGACGGAGATTCTCACCAACTGGACCGGCATGGTCACGACCCGGATGCCTATGACTGGGTGCCGGTCTTGCGCAAACGACGCAAGGACGGCTGGACACCGGAACGCCAGCGGGCGTTTATCGGCGCGCTGGCCGACAGTGGCGAGGTATTAGCGGCGGCGCGCAGTGTCGGGATGTCGGATACCGCCGCGTATACGCTGCGCAGGGCACCGGGGGCGGAGGGATTCGCCGCTGCCTGGGAAGCCGCATTGGCAGCGTCTTCGGGCCGGCTGGTCGATATTGCGTTCGACCGCGCCATCAATGGCGTCGACGACGAGATAATCGATAAGGAGGGCAATCACATCTATACAAAGCGGAAATATAATGACCGCTTGCTGATGTTCCTGATCCGCGCCCATGCTCCGCAACGCTATGGCAATGCGCATCGTGATGGTCGCGTTGCGGGGGACCGACAGGACATGGTTCCAGCAATTCCGCCGGTCGCGGAAGCGTTGAAATTGCTCGGGCCCGAACCGCCGGCTGAACCGGAAAAGCTGCTGTCGCCCGAGGAACTGGATGATGCGCTGGAAATCGCTGATATCATGGACGGAAAATTACCGCACTGGCAGCGTCAGGACCGGATTGGCGATGAAGAGGAGTCTATTGCATCATCGGATGTGAAGCGACTTACCATAAACAAGCTTCAAATATCTGATAATGACGAAGAAAAAGGCAGCGAAGATTGAAAAACGGCTGTTTGGCAAGACCCGTTCTTGGCCGCAACTTTGACAAACTTTGAGATCGATATGTCTCCGTTCTGCTCTATTACAATGGCCATATCAGGGGAATGATAGTGATCGATGTAATCGCAATGAGGATCGTTAGTGGCAGGCCATAGCGGGCAAAATCGAGGAAGCGATAGCCACCTGCACCATAGACCAAAGTGTTGGTCTGATAGCCGATCGGAGTCAGGAAGCTGGCGCTGGCGGCAAACATCACGGCGATGACAAAGGGCCGCGGATCGACGCCGAGAGATATCGCGAGCTGGATGGCGATCGGAGTGACGACGACGGCAACGGCATTATTGGTCACCAGTTCGGTCAGCATCAGGCTCAGCAGATAGATTGCCGCGAGAGCGTAGATTGGCGGGAAGCCAGACAGCCAGGGCGTTGCCGCTGCGACCAGCATCTCCACCAGACCGGCATTTTCGAGTGCGGTGCCAATCGCCAGCATCGCCACGATCAATCCGATAATCCGCCAGTCGACCGACGCAAAAGCCTCGTCCGGTTCGATACATCGCGTGACGAGAACAGCCGCCATTCCGAGTACGGCCAGTCCGGCAATCGGCATAATGTCGAAAGCGGCGGCGAACACGACAGCGAGGATCACTGCAATAGCGATCGGGGCTTTATGGCGCCGGAAACCACGGGTCTTGGGCTCGCTGACATTCATCAGATTCTCGCCTTCGACCAGACGGCGAATATTGGCTTTTGCGCCTTCCAGCAGCAACGTATCGCCGATCTGCAATTTGGTGCTGTCATATTGTTCGGACAGATTGCTGCCCTTGCGGTGCATGGCAATCGGGTGAACGCCGTAGCGCTGCGGCAGTGCTGCATCTTTCAGGCTGTGACCGATCAGATGGGCATCGGGGAGCAGCAATATCTCGGCAAGCATCGATCGGTGCGAGGACATGGGAACGAATTGCTGGGTCTCGTCGCATTTGGTCAGCGGCAGCTTTCCACGCTCGCGAATGGTCATCACGTCCGCTTCATTGGTGTGCAGCACCAGCACATCGCCTTTCCGGATCACATATTTCGACAGGGATTTGCGGATAGACACGTCGTTGCGCACGACATCGATCAGCCGTCGTTCGCCGCTGCGGAACAGGTCGATCTCGCTCGCTATCTGTCCGATATAGGGCGACGTACCGATGACGAAGATCGACATTGTATAGCGTTTGGCTTCATTCTCATCGAGCAACGACGACATCGTGTCGCGTTCCGGCAGAAAGCGGCGGGTCAGAGCGAGATAGATCACGCCGACCAGCGCGATGACGATACCGGCGGGGGCGATCTCGAATATTGAAAAGCCGGCCAGACCGTTCTTCTGGGCAACGCCGTCGACCAATATGTTGGTCGACGTACCGATCAGGGTGCAGGTGCCGCCCAAAATCGCGGCAAAGGAAATCGGCATCAATATCTTGGAGGGGCGCTCGCCGAGTTCTCTGGCCAAGGTGATGCCGATCGGGATCATCATCATCACCAGTGGTGTGTTGTTGGTGAAGCCCGACAAGGCTGCGATCGCGACCAGCAGCAGCCCGGTCGCCAACACCGGCGAGCTCTTGGCCAGTCCGGTAACCTTCAGCGCAAAGGCTTCCAGCGTACCGGTCCTTACCAAGGCGCCGGAGATGATGAACATCGCCGCAATCGTCAGCGGGGCAGGGTTGCTCATCGCCGTCAATATATCGTCGGTCGAGATCAGGCCAAGAACGAGAAGAAGGCCCGCCGCGCCTATGGCGGTCACCTCCGGCGGCCGGAATTCCGTCGCGAAGGCAATCAGCAGCAGCAGGAGGATCAGGGCGACCAAGGCCGGGGAATAAGGCGCGAGAACGTCAAGCATGAGCGGGTCCGATAAATGGCGCGCGCCGGATAGCGCAAACCCCAGTAAAAGCCTACGCGAACCGGCGCTAGCGAGAAAGCGCAGCGCCGCACAAATTATTGTTTGGCTATCGCAAGTTTTGGTTCATGGGCAATTTCGTTTCGTGGCCCACAGGCGCATGATTCTGTCGATCAATATCGGAAAATTTCATGGATCAGCAGCTCGTAATAATTTGCGCTTTGACCTTCTCAATCCATCTGATCGGAGCGCTGGCCTATTCGGCCCGTATTGCCGGTGTGCGAACGGGGCGGATTGCCGTTTCCTTTGCCTTGTTCAATATATTGGTTCTGGTGTCGCGACTGTCAAACAGCTTCCTGGGGCCTTTCCTGGCAAAGCGGATTGAAAATGGTCTGGCCAATGGCACCGGTGAGGGGCTGCTCACCGATTTCCGGCTGGTTTTGCTGGCCGCGACTGCCGCGACCATCGTCGGTGCTTTGCTCATACCCACCGTACAACGCTGGTTCAGCAGCGCGATTTTGCAATTCCACGAGCATCGCTCGATGCCACGGTTGATCTGGCATGCCTTGACCAAGGGCGGGATCGGCTATGTCGGAAGAACCGCCACGGTTCCAAAACGAGTGCACATCAGCGACTTGCGAAAACCGCGCGGTGTATCGATGACGATCATCGTGCTGAACATAGTGGCGCAGGCCTTGCTGACGGTCGGTGTCGTCGGATCGCTTTATGCTGGTTATCTAAATCCCGAATACCGGGTCACGGCATCGCAGCTTTCCGCCGTTATCAACGGATTTGCAACGATCCTGCTGTTTGTAGTGATCGATCCGCAATTGTCGGTGATGACCGACGATGTCGTTAGTGCCCGCGTCAGTCAGCCGATGTTCCGGCGGACGATTACCTGGTTGTCGCTTAGCCGCGTGGGCGGGACGTTGGTGGCGCAAGCGCTGCTGCTGCCGTCTGCATTGCTCGTTGCCTATATCGCAGGCGTAGTTTGAGGCGCTAGCCCTCCATTGGTTCATAAGACGCCTGCAGCAGCTAGCTCATCGCTGGAATGATCCACACCATCGACATCACCACAACCGCCAGCAGCAACGACGCCGCCAGAACAATTCTGACATTGTGGGGCGCGCGGGGTTTGTTGCTTGCCTCGCGTTCGGTGACTTCGATCTGATCGCCATGTTTTTCCATGTTATGCTCCTTTGCCGTACCCGAAATAGCGAAGGCGACCATAACATAAATACCCTCTTATGGGCAGGTTTACGGCTTTTTGGGGTCGAACGGCCAGTTGATGACGCCGCCAGCGATCAACGCCCACCAGATAAAAACGGGCTGAAAGGCAAGGCGGGGCCCATGATAGAGCCAACTCGCAGTCTCTCCACCAATCGCAATATTGTTAATCGCGTGGTTGATATTCGCAGGATAGACACAGAGTGCATAGAGCGCGAGGCCAATGCCCGCAGCATAGCGGGCGCGTGGAACGATTTTGGGCGGGATCAGCAAGCCGATGGCGCCGGCGATCTCGGCAACGCCAGTAAACAGGATGACTTGCTCTGCAAACGGCACCCAGTCCGGCGTGATCGCGAGAAACCCTCCCGGAGACCGGATATGGGCAATTCCGGCAACCAGATAGAATATTGCCAGCAGCCATCGGAAAAAACGTCTGGTGAGCGTTTCTTTTCGCCAGCCCTGTTCCATTAGCGACGGCCCATACGCGCTACCACGGTGACAAAGAACGCCGTCGACCAGCCAAGCAGAATGAAGCCGTTGAGCCCCTCGATCGCGGCAATCATCTGCCATTTTATATCCAGACCGTCGCTGTTATAGCCGGTGGTGGAATAGGTGATGGTCGAAAAGTAGATTGCTTGCTCGAAGGTCGGAATGGCATCGACCAGCCTGTAGACGATCGCATAAGCCCAGATTTCTATACCGTGCAGCACGAAGAGGCCGAACACCAGTGCGAGCGTCACGACGATCCCGTGCGGCGACATCGGGTGGATATGCTCGGCCGCCTCTTCGCGTGCCTCGATCCGCAGAAAACGACCCAGCCCAAAGACGCCAACGCCGTGGATCAGTACGGTCAGAAGGACCATGAAACCACCGACGGCGAGTTCTGCAAGCATCGAGTTTCAGCCGCCCCAGGGTGCAGGTGGGACCGCGATGGATTTGGACAGATCAAACTCCACCCGGAAATGGCGCCCGTCTGCTGATTCCGGTCGGCGCAGTTCGTAAGCAAACTTGGCATCGCCTTGGCCCGGTTCGCTCATTTCCATCGCCCACACATTGGTCACCGACTGATCAAGGCCATTGGCTTTGAACGAAGCGATCGATTCTGCGTCGACGGGAAACTCCTGCCGATCCGCTGTACCCTCGCTCTCCGTATCACCGCCATAATTGGTCACAGCGTCGAGGCTGCCGTCTTCATGACGATGGCGGTGCTTTAGACGGAGGCCCTGATCAGTGCGTGTGATGATCCATGTGCGAGAGCGGTCCCACTCGCTCTTACCCTCTGCAATATGGAAAGGAATCTGGATCTCGTTCAGATCACAGGATGCCGCATGCATGATCATTGGCTTGCCCGCCATATCGGCATCGGCTTCCTGATCAGACACCAAAGTTCCGGCATAAGCCTTGCCGCAGAGCAAGCTCAGTCGCTCGAAAAACAAATCCTGCGGCGATGGTTCCGGTGCCGGAGTGGAAGGTGAATCACACGCAGCGAGCGGGACACAGAGCAAAAATATTGCAGCGAAGATCAATCTGGACTGTTTCATCGGTGCAATTGCTACACAATTTCTGCCGGCCATGAAATAGCTGAGATTGATCTGTTTGCTTATTAACGAATAGGCTGCTATAAGCTCTACAGCTAATAAATCGCGTTACGAAGAAATCTAGGTTTCGCAACCCCTACGGTCGCATACTCTTTTTCCCATTTCTCGAAGTTGGCCAATCCCGTCCGGTTTTGCATTTCGCATAATCGGGCATAATTAAGTTATGAATAGGAATAAGACTATGCCTACAGGCACCGTAAAATTTTTCAACACCGACAAGGGCTATGGTTTCATCGCTCCTGAAGATGGTGGCGATGACAGCTTCGTGCACATCACAGCAGTTCAGGCTGCCGGAATGCAGTCGCTCGAAAAAGAACAGCGTTTGACATATGATGTTGAAACCGGAAATAACGGCAAGAAAGCAGCTGTAAACTTGCAGCAGGCTTAAGCCTTACACCGCATACGGGAAAGGGCGGGAGTGCTTGGCACTCCTGCCCTTTTTTTGTATTGAATCTGTCTGCAGCTAACTCCAGTCGAAGGAAAGGCTGCCACGATTATACAAGCCGGCGAGCAACTCGATCACATCATCCGATGTTCGCCATTCGGGATTGATGACAAACTGTTCCTGAGCGCACAGCATTTCGGCCAGCAACGCCGTTTCACCGGCGCAGGGAAACCATTCCCCGTCGACGAATAGCAGCAGCTTTCCTTCGTCTTCGCGAACGAAGGAAAAGCGGCTGGCGGGATTTCGGAACAGAGGATGGTCGGCGGTCAGCAATGAGCGTAGATGTTCTGTCTCGATCGGCTCCTCGGGACGCCAGTCGGTTTCCGGATATCTCGGCGTGCTGCTATATTCTCCGAACCATCGCGCGAAAGCCGCGCGGTCAGTCAGCTTCTCGGTCAGCATGTCGTGTAGCCGGTCGATAGCGGTGGCGGGTATTTCTCCGGGATTGTTCTGGAGCGTCAGGTCAGGATCGCAATAGCGGTCATCATCGGTCATTTTAGGCAAAAGATCGTCACACCAGTTGCCGATCAATTCCTTTCGCGACGGCGACCGAAAACCGATGCTGTAAGTCATGCAATCGGCGCCGACTGCAACGCCATTATGGGCGATGCCCGGCGGAATATAGAGCATATCGCCGGGGTTCAGTATCCATTCCTCCGCGACTTCAAATTCGGCGAGCAGCAGCAGATCTTCGTGCGATCGCAGAGGTGTCTGATCGTCACACTTGCCGCCGATTTGCCATTGGCGCTGGCCGAGGCCCTGGATCAGAAAGACATCATAATGGTCGAAATGCGGGCCAACCCCGCCGCCATCGCTGGCGTAGCTAACCATTACATCATCAATCCGCCAATTGGGGATGAAACGAAACGGCTCAATCAGCGCGGCGACATCGGGTATATGTTGGTCAACCGCCTGCACCAGCAGGGTCCAGGGGGATTTGCCCAGCTCACCGAAGCGGGTCTCGGGCAAGGGGCCGTTTTCGGCGTTCCAGTCGTCGCTCGATTGGGTGATCAGGCGCGATTCCACATGATCCTCGCAAGCAAGGCCGCCGAGCTCATCGGGCGAAAGCGGATTGCGCCACGACTGCCACGGATTGCGGATCAGCAGTGGACGTTTCTGCCAGTAATCGCGAAGAAAAGCGGCTGTATCAAAATTGTTCAATTGCATTGACCCGCGCTACACAATTTCAGGCGGGACCGGTAGTGATACCGGTAAGGATTATGTTACGTTGCTCAATCTGCCCGCCGCTGCCAAAGGGGAGCATGACAAAACTGATCCTGTTCAACAAACCCTTCGGCGTGCTGCCGCAATTCACCGATCGCGGGAGCGAGACAAAGCGCCCGACGCTTTCAAACTTCATTGACCTGCCCGGCGTCTATCCTGCTGGCAGACTCGACCGGGACAGCGAGGGGCTGATGATGCTCACGGATGACGGAAAGCTGCAGGCGCGGATATCCGATCCGAAATACAAGACACCGAAAACCTATCTTGTGCAGGTCGAGGGGGACGTTGCGGAAGAAAACCTCGCCATGTTGCAGAAGGGAGTCGAGTTGAAAGACGGATTGACCCGACCCGCGGAAGTCGAACGTATCGACGATCCGGAGCTGTGGGAGCGCGATCCGCCGATCCGGGTCCGCAAGAGCGTGCCCGATTGCTGGCTCAAGCTGACCATAAGCGAAGGCCGGAACCGGCAGGTGCGCAGGATGACAGCGGCTGTGGGGCACCCGACCTTGCGGCTGGTGCGATGGAGTATTGGCGACTGGTCGCTCGAGGGATTGCAACCCGGCGAATGGCGGGCCGAAGAATAGCCCATTTGCGCTAGCCCGCTTTTTCGATACAAACGGCGATCGAGCGAGGAGCGAAACAATGAAAAAGACGATCCGTATCATATTGCTGCTACTGGTGCTTCTGGGCGCGGCTTTCTTTGTTTTCCGGACGCCCGACACCGATCGCACAGTGATGATCGCCAAATATGGCAATGAAGCCTCGCGATTTGTCGACGACGGTCATGGTGCAAAAATTCATTATCGTGATGAGGGTAGCAGAGATGGGCCAGCGCTCCTCCTGATCCACGGATCGAACAGCATGCTGCAGACATGGGAACCGCTGGTAGCTTTGCTCGGCGACAAATATCGGCTGATTTCGCTCGATCTTTACGGCCATGGTCTGACCGGACCCAATCCGACCGGCGCTTATGATGCCGGAACCAATACAGGGGCGGCGGTTCGTGTACTCGATACCGTCGGTGTAGATAAAGCCTATTGGGTCGGCAACAGCATGGGCGGCTGGTTGACCTGGCGTGCCGGGCTTTCTGTGCCGGACCGGACATTGGGGCTCGTCCTGATCGATGCCGCAGGTGCGCAGGTAGAGCAAAAGATTCAGCCTTATCTTGGCGCCAGACTGGCGCAATCATCGATCGGGCAAATATTGCTGCCGGAAATCACACCGCGTTTTCTGGTCAAATCCTCGCTGGAAGAAAATTTTGCCCGGCCCGAGCTGCTGACTGAAGAGCTGGTCGACCGTTATTGGGAATTGCTCCGCTCCCCTGGCAATCGCAAGGCGGCGGTCGATCGCGGGAAGACTCCGCGCGAACCGGAAAAATGGGCCGAAGTCGGCCGCCTTAAGATGCCGGTACTGTTGCTCTGGGGAGAGCAGGATAAAGTCATTCCCTTGTCCCACGCGCGGGCCTTTGCAACGGCAATCCCCGGGAGCAAACTGATCACCTATGCAGATGCCGGCCATTTACCGATGGAGGAAACTCCGGAACAGGTGGCGCGGGATATAGATGTCTGGATCCAAAGTCTGGACGCAGAGGTCGCTGCGCCGGAATAAAGACTATTTCGCACCTGATTGCCGGCAGTGGTCTGACGCTTCGTCAATTTAAACTGTGAGGTCGGGCAGACTCCAGTCGATCGGAGTCATTCCATTTTTCTTCAGAAAATCATTGGTCTTGCTGAAATGCTTGCATCCGAAGAAGCCGTTATACGCAGACAGCGGCGAGGGGTGAGGCGCTTTTAGCACCAGATGATGACCGCCCTGTTCGATGCTTTGCACGAAAGCCGCCTTTTTCTGCGCATAGCTGCCCCATAACAGGAACACGACGGGTTCCGATTTAGCGGCAATCAGCCGCACGATTGCATCGGTAAATTCTTCCCACCCCTTGCGGCGATGTGAGGCCGCATGGGCCATCTCAACCGTCAATACGCTGTTGAGCAGCAACACGCCCTGCTGCGCCCAATGCTCAAGGAAACCGTGGGCAGGGCGTTTCAGGCCGAGATCACTTTCCAGTTCCTTGTAGATATTGACCAGCGACGGAGGTGGACGGACGCCCGGCTGCACGCTGAAACACAGACCGTGTGCCTGGCCCGGACCATGATAGGGGTCTTGCCCCAATATAACCACACGCACTTTGTCGAGCGGCGTCAAGTCAAGCGCGCGAAAATATTCCTCGCCTCTGGGGTAAATCTCCTTGCCCGCCGCTTTCTCCTGCAGCAGAAATTCCCGTAAAGTGGCCATATAATCGCTGGCAAATTCTCCGGCGAGGGGGGCTTTCCAGCTTTCGTCGAGTTTTATGCGATCATCCATATCCCGCTATTAGCAACACGTTATTGATAGGCAAAGCAGGATCAACCCCGCTTGCCAGTTTCGCCTGGGGAGATTACCGTCCTGCTGAAGCGCCACCAGAAAGCGCAAACGCACAAGGAAACACATCTGCCCATGACCGACAGCAATATTCCCGTCATTTCCGCAACCGGCCTGTTCACGCCGGCAGACAGCATCAGCAATGAGGAACTGGTTTCCAGTTTCAACGCTTATGTCGATCTTACCAATCGCGCAAATGCTGACGCGATTGCAGCAGGGGAGGTGGAAGAACTGCCGCACAGTTCGGTGGAATTTATCGAGAAGGCTTCGGGTATCAAATCGCGTTTCGTGCTGTCCAAGGATCCGATCCTCGATCCGGAGGTGATGTGCCCGCGTTTGCCCGAGCGTCCGAACGAAGAAATCTCGGTCCTTGCCGAAATCGGTGTCAAAGCCGCACTGCAGGCACTGGAACGGGCAGGGCGCAAGCCGGAAGATGTCGATGCCGTGCTTTGCGCATGCTCGAACCTCCAGCGCGCCTATCCTGCTATCGCTGTCGAAATTCAGGCCGCGCTAGGCATGGAAGACGGCTTTGGCTTTGACATGAACGTTGCCTGTTCCTCCGCGACTTTCGGTATCCAGACTGCCGCTGATTATATCCGTTCGGGCAGCGCCAAATCGGTGCTGGTTATCAATCCGGAAATTTGTTCGGGGCATCTCAACTGGCGCGACCGCGACAGCCATTTCATTTTCGGCGATGTGGCAACCGCCATCCTGATCGAGTCCAAGGATATTGCGCCGGCGCACCATTGGGAGATCGTCGGTACGAAACTAAAAACCCAGTTTTCCAATAATATCCGCAACAATTTCGGTTTCCTCAACCGCACCCATCCGGAAAGTCGCGACGACAAGGACAAGCTGTTCGTCCAGGAAGGTCGCAAGGTGTTCAAGGAAGTGGTGCCGATGGTCGCCAATATGATTAACGAGCAGACGGAGCGGCTGGGCATCGAAGCAGCCGAGTTGCGCCGTCTCTGGCTGCATCAGGCGAATGCAGGTATGAACCGCTTGATTGCCCAGCGCGTGCTCGGTCATGAAGCCAGCGACGATGAAAGTCCGACTGTCCTCGATACATATGCCAATACATCTTCCGCCGGCTCGATCATCGCCTTTCACAAGCATAGCGACGATCTGGCAGACGGAGATATCGGGCTGATCTGTTCATTCGGAGCGGGTTATTCAGCCGGGACGGTTTTTGTGCGCAAGGTTGCGTGATCCGGGAGATTTGAGATGACGATGACAGGCCAGTGCCTTTGCGGCGCGGTAAGCTACTCGATCGAGGGAGAGCTGCAGATGTGCGGCGTCTGTCATTGCAAAAATTGCCAGCGACAAGCGGGAAGTTCCTATTCCGTACTCTTTGCGGTGGCGGATGACCAAATCGAGATCAGCGGCGACCTGACAACCTATGACGATCATGCCGAGAGCGGTAATATCGTCCATCGCCATTTCTGCGGCACCTGCGGTTCGCCGGTGAAGACGTCGCTTCCGACCCAGCCTGGCATGACTTACATCAAAGCGGGCACGCTTGATGATACCAGTGTGCTGCATCCACAAATCCACTTCTGGACGGGCAGCAAACAGCCTTGGGTCGAGATCGATCCGAATGTCCCGCAAATGGCCGGGAATCCCGGATGATTGTCATGCGACAAATAACAGCGGGTGTCATGGCCTTCGCGATGCTCGCAGGCTGTGTCGAGCCCGCCGAACAACGACAAGCGGATCAAGCCGAGGTCATTGCTGAGCTTGCTCCAATCATCCTTCAACCGAATGGTGTTTCGCAGGGAGAGAATATGGGCGTCCCTTACGGCACTGAGAAAACCAAAATTATCGCAATGCTCGAACGTTTTGGCGTGGTCCATCAAAGCACGAACGAGGAGTGCGGTGCCGGTCCAATGGAATCCGCTTCCTCTCCCGCGACCGGCCTGACCGCCAATTTTCAGGATGGCGAGCTGGTTGGCTGGTTTTTTGATGGTGACGGAACATTGGCGCATACCGCGAATGATATTACAGTCGGATCGACCCGTGCTGCTCTGGAACAAGCGATGCCGATAGAAATGCAAACGGACAGCACGCTGGGCATCGAGTTTTTCTCCGGCTCCGGAGTAGCCGGGTTTATCGGCGGGTTCCTTACGGATGACAGCGAAAATGCGACTATCGAGAGCCTTTATTCAGGGACCAATTGCTTTTTTCGCTGACCTTTTGAGGGTGCGATTTCGGGGGATGATATGATCAGTTTACGGGCGCGCTTGCTGTTCTTCATTGTCCGTATTTCGGGCTTGAAAAACTATCTGCTCAAGCCTGGCAGGGCGGAGAAATTTATCGCTCGAGACCATGCACGCGGTCCGGCATTGCCCGTTCGCTGGCTGCGCAAGCATTGCGACATCGAAAAAGCCGAGATTGATGGACAACCACTATACCGGTTTAGTCCGAAGGAGAATGGCAGTTCGCTGCATATCTTCTATCTGCATGGCGGCGGCTATGCGTTCAATATTGTTTCGCTGCACTGGCATTTCATCAAAAAACTGATCCGCAGAACCGGAGCAAGCGTCACCGTCCCGATCTATCCCTTATCGCCGGAGAATAAATGGGACAGTAGCTATGCGATGGTGATGAAGGCGTTTGAACAGGCGGTTTCTCGCTATGGTGCGGAGAATATCGTTGTGATGGGCGACAGCGCAGGTGGCGGCTTCTCGCTCGGACTGTCCCAGATGCTACGCAATCAAGGCAAGGCTCTGCCGAGCAAACTGGTGCTGCTCAGTCCTTATCTCGATAAGACCGCTGCCGATCCAATGCAGATGGAATTGGAAAAAACCGACATCTTGATCTCGATCGAGGGTGTCCGCCGCCTCGGCTCATGGTGGATGCGTGAAGGAGAAGACCCGGCGATGTTCCCCGCCAGTCCATTATTCGCGCCAGTTGACGGATTACCGCCGATGCTTGTGTTTGCAGGAACCGATGAGATGTTGCTTGCGGACTCCGTGCGTCTGAAACGAAAAGGTGATGAAAGTGGCGCGCAGATTGAACTGAAACTCTATGATCACATGCAACATGTCTGGATGTTATTGCCTATTCCAGAGGCGAAAAAGGCTTTGGACGAAATTGTGGAATTCCTACTCGCCCCGAAAGTTTAGTTCGAGAAGGACGCCATTGGGTTCGGTGAAAAACAACTGTTTCAGATGGATCGACGGGATGTCGTTGAGCCTGTAGTCGATCCCGTGGGCCTCGAGCCGGGCGATGAATGCCTGATGGCCGCTACAATCCAGCGCCACATGATGGATTGCGCCGGTGGTCGGCCCAGTCTCTGTTTCGCGGCGATAGGCTTGCTGCATCTCCTTGGAATTAATATGAAAAATCGCGCGACCGTTGTCGTCATAAAGCCACTGGACATGTTCGGGCGGCAGCGGTTCGGGGCCATCTCGCACATCAAGATCGAATAATTCGACAAAGAACCGCACGGTTCCCTGAAGATCGTCTGTGATGATATTTACATGATCGAGTGCGTTGAGCTTCATCCTAGCCCTTCAATTTGCGGCCACGTTCGATGATGGCGAGCCTGCGGTTCTCGACTTCATCCATCGAGACTCCGGCATTGTACGGCACCGATATCTGGTGCTCATAGGCCATGCCATCTGCAAGATTGCGGTCGAAGCCGGTCATGATCAGGTCTTTGTATACCTTCAGAAAGTCACGATCGATGCTTGTCATGTCGCGTGCCAGTGCCAAGGCCGCCGGCATTAGTTCGTCAGGTTCATAAACATGATTGACGAGGCCCCAATCACAAGCGGTCGGGGCGTCGAGAAACTGGCCGGTGAAGCTGAGTTCACAGGCGCGGGACAGGCCAATGAAGCGGGAGAGTTTTTGCGACAGTCCCCAGCCCGGCGTTATACCGACCCGCGCGTGGGTGTCGGCGAAGCGGGCATTGGTTGAGGCGATCCGGATATCGCAGGCCAGTGCCAGCTCAAACCCGCCTGTTATGGCAACTCCGTTGATTGCGCCGATCACCGGTATTGGCATTTCGGTCAAAGCGAAAATCGGGTTTGTGGCACCATCCCGATCATTGGCCGGACCAAGGCCGGATTCTCCCAGCTCTTTAAGATCAAGGCCAGCGGTAAAGGCACGGTCTCCCGCACCGGTAACGATCAGAGCATGGATGGTCTTGTCGTCGCGAACATCCTGACAGGCACTACAAAACTCGGCTCGCAATGCGCTGGACAGCGCATTCATCGCTTCCGGGCGATTGAGCGTGATGGTTGAAACACCATCTGATTTCTCCAGCAATATCAAAGCCATCAGTCGCTATCTCCTGCTTCATATTTTTCCGCAATTTGTGCGCCCATCGCGCCGGTCATCGCAAAACATTGTTCGGGATCGCTCTGCCGAAGTTCTGCAATCTTCAGCTCCATCCCTTCGGCGATGATAAGCTCTGGAACATTATTGGCTACAGCCTCCAGAATTTGCAGCGCACAATCATCCGGTTCCATGCCATTGTCGATCGCGGCATCGGATTTCCCGCGGCGCTCGCCCTCTTTGGTCAGTGCGTTGCGCGACACATTTGTGCGGATCGAGCCGGGCAGGATATTGGTGACATGCACATTGTGCAGTTGCTCGGTCTCGGCGCGCAGAGCGTCCATATAGCCGATCAGTCCGTGCTTGGCGGCGCAATAGGCGGTGCGCAAGGGTACGCCGACGCGCCCCGCGACCGAGCTGATTCCGACAATATGGCCGCCGCCGGCTGCAATCATGTGGGGCAGCAGCAGCTGGGTCAGCCAGATCGGCGCGAGCAGATCGATATTGATGATCGTCTTGTGGATATCCGGAGGCGTGTCCAGCGCCAGACTGCGCTGGCTGATGCCGGCGTTATTGACCAGAACATCAACCTTGCCCCTCCAGTTGCGCGCTTCTTCAACTTTTGCGGGCAGGGTGTCATAGTCGGTCGTTTCGAAGGGCAGGATCAACGTGTCAGTCTTGATCTCCGCTGCCACTCGCTCGAGCGCTTCGGTGCGGCGACCCGACAATATGATATGTGCGCCTTGTGCGGCGAAGGCTTTTGCCAAGGCCTCGCCGATTCCGGAGGAAGCCCCGGTGATCCAGACAATCTTACCGTCAAATTTCATAAGTTCATTCCCTGTTCCGCCGCTTTGGATTTCTTCCAGCCGACAAAGCAAAGCGCCAGCATGATCACATTTCCCACAGCATCAAGCAGCCCGATGTTGGTGAACACAGGATCGTGGAAGGTGAAATAATAATTGAACCCGAAAAACGGTACTAACGCTATTCCGTAAACCAGAAAGGTCAGCGACGAAAAGCGGGAAAACGCTGCAAACAACCCCGACAACAACGCTTGTGCGCCAAAGCAGGCGATCACGAAAGGCAATATGCGACCGCCCTGACGATATTCCGGTAGCAACGTCGTATCAATCACATGCTGCGGAAACAATGCAGCCCATCCACCCAGTATGAAGAACACCAGCGCGATGAAAAACTGAATGCGCTTGGGTGTCATCTCCATACCGTCGGTTAAGCGTTTTTGCTCAATTTTGGCGCGTCATCGCCAAGATCTTCGAACCATGCCTCGACTTCGCCGTTCAGCTTGATCAGCAGCGGATTGCCCTTGCGGTCCATGGTCTTGCCGGCCTGAACTTTGACCCAGCCTTCAGACACGCAATATTCTTCGATATTATGTTTGCGATCGCCGCGAAAATTGATCCCGATACCGCGAGATAGCAATTCGCCGCCATAATGCGGGCTGCGGGGATTGATGGCGAGATGGTCGGGCGGGGTGTCCGGTCCGGCTGCTGCGCTATTGGCGGGGTCGGGTTGTTGGTCTTCGGTCATCGATACGAACTCCTGATAGTTTGATGCGCATTGCCACAAACACCCGGATAATCAAGTCCTGCCTGTGCCCATGATAACGAAACAATCAACTGAACCGGTCGACGATATTCTGATCTATTTTCGGATCGGGGCCATATTCATTATCCCCATGGTCGCCATCGGTGACGAGGAAAACCAGCAATAGGATCCAGCCAATAATGATCACAAAAATTAACAACATCCACCAGCCGGACCGACCGACATCATGGAGTCGCCGCACGCCGACAGCGAGGCTCGGGATAAACAATGCCAGACTGATCAAAATTGAAATCGGGCCATCATCTTCCAAATTATATCCGAGAATAGCAAAGTCGACGATCGAGGATGCTATGCTGACAAGCACGCTGAACAGACTAAACATCCAATATTCCATGCGTCGTGATCGACCAGTGAACTCTGCGTAACGCCTGAGCGGCAATAACATCCATTCCATGATCTTTTTCCTCTCAAGCCTTGGCTAGGCTGAGACTATGCTAATAATCTAGATTATCAAGCTATCTGCGTGCCGTTAGCGATTTTCGAGTCCATCCGGACCCAAGTAGCGCTTTAGCCCGCCATTGATTAGCTGAACGTGTCTCCAATATGATCGACGGATTTCGGATCGGGCCCAAATCGATTATCGCCACGGGTTCCTTCAAGGCACATGAATACCAGCACGATCAAACCGCCGACGAGCGGAATAAAGTTCAGCAGTACAAGCCATCCTGATTTGTCCTGATCGTGGAATCGGCGAACCTGTACAGCCAGAGAAGGTATGATAATCGCGAGGTAAAACACGCCGAGCAGTATGGAACTTGAACTCCAGGTTGCCATCTCAACGGAGTCTGCTGGATCCGATACCGTCGTGAAACTGCCGGTCATTAGCCCCAGGGCTACGGCGACGATAAATATAAGCAGGACAAACATCCAATATTCTTTGCGCCGGGAGCGTCCGCTAAAATCTGCATAGCGCCGCAGTGGCATCAACATCCATTCCATGATTTTTCCCCTTTCGAGCCTCGAAGCATCGGAGGTTACGCAAAAAATCAGGATTATCAAGTGGTGGATGACATGCTCGCGATTCATAACACGAGGCCGTGGCGGCGGTTAGCGAAGCTAAAAAATTATCAACGACACGTTTGCGAGGGAGTCCAGTGGAGCCGAAATGCAACTGAGCGATCCCGGCCCAAGCTGAGGTTGACGTCCGTGTTTCATATTTGACTGCTGCCGCGTGTAATATAAAAAAGGCGGCCTTGCGGGCCGCCTTTTTTATAATTTCTGCTGATTTAAGCAGCCGCTGCCTGGCGCGATGCCTTCTTGCGATCGTTCGGATCGAGATAGCGTTTGCGCAGGCGGATGTTCTTTGGTGTGACCTCGACCAGCTCGTCATTGTCGATATAGGCAATTGCCTGTTCGAGCGTCATGACTTTCGGCGTGGTCAGGCGGATGGCGTCTTCCTTGCCCGAGACGCGGAAGTTGGTCAGCGCCTTGGATTTCATCGGATTGACATCGAGATCGCCGGGCTTGGCATTTTCACCAATGATCATGCCCTCGTAAACAGGGGTCTGTGCGCCGATAAACAATACACCGCGCTCTTCGAGCATGTTCAGCGCATAAGCTGCGGTGTTGCCGGTGCCGTTGGAAACCAGCACGCCAACCGGACGGCCTTCGATAACGCCTTTATACTCGCCATATTTTTCAAACAGACGGTTCATCAGGCCGGTGCCGCGCGTGTCGGACAGGAATTCGCCATGATAACCGATCAGTCCGCGTGATGGTGCGGAGAAGGTCAAGCGGGTCTTGCCGGCGCCGGACGGGCGCTGTTCGGTCAGTTCCGCTTTACGGCGCTGCATTTTGGAAACAACCGTGCTGGAATATTCATCATCAACGTCGATGACGACGGTTTCATAAGGTTCCTGACGCTTGCCATCTTCTTCGCGGTAGAGAACGCGCGGACGGGAAATACCCAGTTCGAAACCTTCGCGGCGCATCGTTTCGATCAGCACGCCGAGTTGCAGTTCGCCGCGGCCAGCGACTTCAAAGCTGTCCTTGTCGTCGCTTTCGGTGACTTTGATCGCCACGTTGGATTCTGCTTCGCGCGCCAGACGGTCGCGAATTACGCGGCTGGTAACTTTGTCGCCTTCACGGCCCGCGACCGGACTGTCGTTCACGGCAAAGCGCATCGACAGCGTTGGTGGATCAATAGGCTGTGCAGCGATTGGTTCTTTCACAGAAACATCGCATATCGTGTTGGAAACAGTCGCTTTTGTAAGGCCGGCGAGCGAAATGATATCACCTGCCTTGGCGCTTTCCACAGGGAGACGTTCGAGGCCGTTAAAGGCCATGATCTTGGTGGCGCGGCCAGTTTCGACGATATTGCCGTCCATATCGATGGCGTGGATCGGCATGTTGATGTCGATCTTTCCGCTTTCGACTTTGCCGGTCAAAATGCGGCCGACGAAATTGTCGCGGTCGAGCAAGGTGACCAGAAATTTGAACTCGGCGTCTGGATCAACGTCGGGCTCCGGTACATGTTCGATGATCTTGTCGAACAGGGCAGAAAGGTCGCCCTCGCGGACATCAGGAGTCTCGCCGGCATAGCCGTTGCGGCCGCTGGCGAAGAGCGCCGGAAAGTCCAGCTGTTCATCATTGGCATCGAGATTGACGAACAGGTCGAACACTTCGTCGAGTACTTCTTCGGCGCGACCATCAGGACGGTCAATCTTGTTGACGACAACAATCGGCTTCAATCCGAGAGCCAGAGCTTTGCCGGTCACGAATTTGGTCTGAGGCATCGCGCCTTCGGCGCTGTCGACCAAAAGGATCACACCGTCGACCATCGACAGGATGCGTTCCACTTCACCGCCAAAGTCGGCATGGCCCGGGGTATCAACAATATTGATCCGTGTGCCTTTCCATTCGACGCTGGTGCATTTTGCGAGAATCGTGATGCCGCGTTCTTTTTCAAGATCGTTCGAATCCATCGCCCGTTCCTCGACACGTTCATTGTCGCGGAATGTGCCGGATTGGCGGAAAAGCTGGTCAACCAGGGTTGTTTTGCCGTGATCAACGTGCGCAATGATTGCGATATTGCGAAGGGACATATTAGATTCTACCGTTAGAAGAGGAAAGGGCGGCCATAAGCAAAGCCCCGATATTGCCGCGCCCTTAGCCTGTTTGGTGCTGCACCGCAACATCAGAAAGCTTGCCAAATCAACTTGGGCAATCCATTTGCCGCTACCAATATGCAAACCCTTCGCCTGATCCTTACCGATAAATTCATCTGGCTGCTAAGCGGAGCGGTTCTGCTTGCCACCTTGATGCCGGTGCAGGGCGTGGCGAAAGATGTCGCGGGCATCTTGTTCAACGCCGGCATTTTTGCGGTATTTCTGCTCCACGGCATCCGTCTCGAACGGCATGAAGTGCGTGCCGGTCTGGGCAACGTCCGGTTGCAGGGGACGATATTCATCTGGGTATTTGGCGTGATGCTGGGAATCGGGTTGCTGCTGTCAAAGGCGCTCGATCAGCTGCTTCCTGCCGATGTCGCGCTGGGATTTCTGTTTCTGGGTGTGCTGCCGTCCACGGTGCAATCGGCCACCAGCTATTGTGCGATTGCCAGAGGAAATGTTGCTGCCTCTGTGGTCGCAAGTGCCTTCATAAATCTGGTCGGGGTATTTTTGTCGCCATTATTGTTCGCACTGCTGGCCAGCGCAGCCGGCGTGGAAATAACCTCGGAAACAATCATCAAGCTGGCCGCGATATTGGTGCTGCCTTTTGTGCTCGGCCAGACTTTCCAGAAATGGCTGCGACCCTGGGTGATGCAGCACAAGGATTTGACCGGCTGGATCGACCGGGGGGCGATTGCGCTGGCGGTCTATGTGTCCTTTTCCGCAGCGATCATCGCCGGGATGTGGAGCCGGGTTAGCGGCGTGGAATTTGTCTGGCTGGCCGCTGCCCTGTTGTTCTGGCTGGGGCTGGCCTTCGGCGGCACGTGGGCGCTCGGCGGGTTGATGGGCCTTGCCCGTGGCGACCGGAAAACGTTGCTGTTTTCGGGCGCGCAGAAGAGCGTCGCCATTGGCGCGCCGCTGGCGGCGATCATCTTTGCCCCGGAACGGGCGGGTCTGGTGATATTGCCGCTGATTTTCTATCACCTCGCACAACTGTTCCTGTCTGCGCCGGTGGCCGTGCGATTGGCCGGGGATGAGGAGTAGCATATTGTCATCCGTTCGTCCTGAGCCTGTCGAAGGACCGCGCGTGGCGATAGAGGCACTTCGACAGGCTCAGTGCGAACGTAATATTCTATAGCTCTCGCAAAGCCCGCGCCGGTTTGGCGGACAGCACCGGGATAGACCCCAGCAAGCCGATCCCCAGCGTCGCAACCGCGCCTATGCCCAAAGTCAGCAGAACGATTCCCCAATCCGGTTGCCAGGTAAATTCGAAAATCTGGGTGATCACGAACCAGCCCGCGAACAGACCGAGGCCAAGCGCCACCGCCGACAAGAGAAATGCCAGCAGCGCATATTCAATCGCCTGCACCGTCAATATTTGTGCGCGCGTTGCGCCGAGCAGCTTCAGAATCACGCTGTCATAGACCCGGGCCTGACGCGATGCGGCGATGGCACCGATAAGCACCGCAATGCCGGAGAAGATCGCGATCGAGGCGGCGGCGGCGATGGCGGTGGCCATCTGGTCGAGAATGTCACCGATCTGGGAGGCGATTTCCTTGACCTTGACCATCGAAATGGAGGGAAACTCCTGCGGCAGGATGCTGAGCAGACTGTCTTCTTTTGCCGTCTCGAGTTGGATCGTCGCAGCGACATTATGCGGGACGTCGGCCAGCACGCTGGGCGGGAAGACCAGCACATAGTTGAAACCGAAATTGCGCCAGTTGACCTTGCGGAAGGAAGCGACTCTGGTCGGGATCTCGACGCCGAGCAGGCTGACGGTCAGGCTGTCGCCGATCTTCAGGCCCATGGCCGCGCCTTGCTCTTCATCGACCGAGACCAGCGGTGGTCCGTCATAATCTTTCGGCCACCATTCGCCCTCGACGATCTCGCTGCCTTCGGGAATGGTCGCGCTATAGGTCAGTCCGCGATCGCCGCGCAGCACCCACGCACCTTCGGGCAGGGCTTCCAGTTCGGAAACGCGCTGGCCGCGAAATTCGGTGATCGTCCCGCGCAGGGTCGGCACGATATTCACTTCGGCATCCTGCGAGGTTTCGGCGACTTTAGCACGGAATTCATCCGCGCGTTCGACCGGGATATCGAGCACGAAGAAGCTCGGGGCATCGCGGGGCACGGTGGAGCGGATTTCATTGGTCAGACTGGTCTGGATAGCGGCCAGAGTGGCGAACAGTGTCAGGCCCAGCCCTAGCGCCACTACCAACTGTCCGGTTTGCGCACCGGGACGATGGAGGCTGGTCAGTGCTAGGCGCAGCAGAGGATGTTTCGGGCGTGGGGCCTTGCTCGCCAGCCAGCGGATCAGCGCGCCCAATGCGGTCAGCAGTAGCAGGATAGCGGCTGCCGCGCCGATGAAGGATGCGGAGAATAATGGCTCATTGGCTGTGCCGAGCGCCAGCGCGATGATCGCTGCTATTGCCAAGCCAACGCCAATCCAGCTCTGCCGGTCAATCTGTCGCCAGGATTTGCCTTCGCCGCGGATGATGCCCGCCGCCGGTATGGTTTTTGCTCGCGACAATGGGGGCAGGGCGAAGATGACCGCTATCAGCAGTCCGTATAGCGCACTGACCAGCAGCGGGAGCGGATAGACGGCAAATTCCGGCTTGATCGGCAGGACATCGCCAGCAATCTGGATGATCGCCAGCGGAGCCAGCGCCCCAACCACGAGACCAAGAGCAATCGCGCCGATAGCCACCGCCATGATCTGGAACAGATAGATACGAAAAATCATCGCACTGTCGGCGCCGAGAATCTTGAGCGTGGCAATCGCGCCCTGCTTGCCGCGCAAGTAAGAAGCGACGCCATTGCCTACACCGATCCCGGCGATCACCAGTGAGGCGAGGCCGACCAGCGTCAGAAACTGGCCCATGCGTTCGATGAAGCGCCGCGTGCTGGGCGCGCCATCGTCGCGCGTCTTGATTTCCCACGAGGCGTTGGGGAATTGCTCGGAAAGCCGGTCGCCGACCTCGCGGGGAATGGCGGTGGCGGGCAGCTTGAGCCGATATTTGCTCTCGAACAGGCTGCCGGGCTGGATCAATTTGGTGGCGCGCAGACTGTCCAGCGACGTGATCGCCACAGGGCCGAGAGAGAGGCCTTCGCTGAGCCTGTCCGGCTCTTCGGATATGATGCCCGAAATGGTGAAGCTGGCTTCGCCAAAGTCAATTTTGTCGCCGGTTTTCAGCGACAGGCGCTGCATCAGGGCAGGGGTGACATAGATGTCCTGCGGCTGTGGCGCAGAGACTGTTTGGCCACTCTCAAGCCTGAATTTGCCATAAAGCGGGTATGCGTCATCGACGCCTTTCAGTTCGACCAGCTGCGTGTCGCTGCCATCCGGCAACCGGGCCATGGCTTGCATACGCAGCGTTTCGGACAACGTTCCGGCCTGTTTGAGGGCGGCGAGTTCTGCGCTGGTGGCTTCGCGCTGGGCAACCGCAATCTCGAGATCGCCGCCCAATATCGCCTGACCGCGGTTGGCCAGTTCTTCGGTGATCGCATTGGTCAGGCTGCCAATGGCCGCCAAGGTGGCGACGCCGAGAAACAGGCAGACGATCAGCAGCCGAAGGCCAACAAAGCGCCCGCGCAGATCGCGGCGGGCAATCGTCCAGGCTTTGCCCAGTTCAGCGCTCACGCGGCGCTGTCCCGTTCGATCAGGCCGTCGCGCAGTTCGATGATCCGGTCGCAGCGTTTGGCCAGTTCGGGATCGTGGGTGATGATCAGCAGCGTCGCCGAAGTCGCCTTCTGACGTTCGAACAACAGGGAAATAATCTTATCGCCTGTTGCGCCGTCCAGGTTGCCGGTCGGCTCGTCGGCAAAGATGATCATGGGCCGCGACGCCATGGCACGGGCGATAGCCACGCGCTGCTGCTCGCCACCGGAAAGCTGGGTGGGGTAATGGCCGAGCCGGTCTCCGAGACCTACTGCGGTCAATTCTTTTGCTGCAATTCCAAATGGATCGGGTTGGCCGTCCAGTTCGAGGGGCACGGCGACATTCTCCAGCGCCGTCATCGTCGGGAGCAAGTGAAAGGCCTGCAAAACAATGCCGACCCGGCCGCGCCGCGCAACCGCCAGCTGATCCTCGTTCATCTTGCCAAAGTCGGCTCCGGCAATATTCACCTCCCCGCCGCTTGCCCGTTCGAGGCCGGACAGGATCGCCATCAGCGACGATTTGCCTGAACCCGATGGTCCCAGCAATGCAACGGTCGTTCCCTCTTCGATCGACAGATCAATGCCGCGCAAAATATCGACACGCGCTTTGCCTTCCCCCAAAGACAGGGTGACATTCCGGGCTGCAATCGCGATATGGGGTTCAACTATGGCGGCGTCGCTCGATGCGGCGGTTTTCTGGATCATGGGGGTAAGGATATCCGATGTTGAAGAATTTATTTGTATATGGGTTCACACTGGCATTTCTGCAACTTTTGATCGCTTGTGGCCCAGCGCCGGAAGAGGTGCAAGCTGTTCCAGAGGACGTAGCAACGGTCTCGACGGAAACAGGCGGCGATCAAATGGCGGAAGCGAAAGACGCTGAAATCCTGATTGTTGCTTTTGGCGACAGCCTTTATGCCGGCTATGGCCTGGACCAGAAAGAGGGCTTTGCTCCGGAACTGGAAGCAGCGCTGACCGCGGCCGGCAAGGATGTGCGGGTTCACAATGCCGGCGTGTCGGGGGATACCACCGCTGCGGGACTGCGGCGGATGGACTTCGTCCTCGATAGCCTGCCGCGAAAGCCGGATCTGGTGATATTGGGACTGGGCGGCAATGACCTGCTCAGGGGGCTGAAACCCGCAGATAGCCAAGCCAATATGGAAGCGATGGTCAAGAAATTGCAGGATCGCGATATAGAAGTCATGCTCACCGGGATGCTGGCCCCACCCAATCTCGGGGCAAAATTCAGTGATGAATTCAACATCATCTATCCGGCGCTTGCCAAAAAATATGATGTCGCGCTCTATCCGTTTTTCATGGACGGGGTGGTGGGCCAGCCTGATCTTTTCCTGCCCGATGGCCTGCATCCGACCGCAGAGGGGATTGATATCATCGTCGGCAAAATCGCGCCGCAGGTGGTGGAATTGCTGGAAGACTGAGCTTTGTCGAAAATGGAAGAGTTGGAAGCATGTTGCGCAGTTTTGGAAAAACTGTATTATTTTACTAATACAGCAGTTGAAACGCTTGAAAAGCGGTGCATTTGCATCCATTTATAGAGAAAGCCCCGCATTGGTGCCGGGCAGGGAGGCTGAACAGCATGGTGACCGAATCAATCACAGCGACCGACGACCTGAAATTGACCCCGCCGGATCCGGTGGTGCCAGTCGCTCCTGAAAAAGCCGGAGGCCTGGTGTCAATTGGCGACGAGGTTAAGACCAAGCTTGAGGAAAAAGTTGACTCTTTTATCGACGATTTGATCGCTCAGGATCAAAATAGTCCCGAATTTGGCAAAAAAGTGGACCAGATTACCAACATGGGCCGCAAGGAAATCGCCGAAGCCGCGGGCCAGTCGAATCGCTTTCTTGATCGACCGATCCGTTCGATGGATGAAGAAAGCGGCATCGGTTCCGATCTCGCCGAACTGCGCCGTACGGTCGAGGATCTCGATCCGGGCAAGCGCGGCAATCTGACCGCGAAACGGAAGATTTTCGGAATCATTCCCTTCGGCAACAAGATGCGCAACTATTTCGACGGCTATAAAAGCGCGCAGGGCCATATCGGTTCGATCCTTGACCGGCTTCGCTCCGGCAAGGACGAGCTTTTGATGGACAATGCGGCGATTGATGTCGAGCGCAAGAATCTCTGGGCGGCGATGGGCCGGCTGGAACAGATGATCCACGTTTCCAAGGTCATGGACCAGAGACTGGAAGACAAAGCGACCGAACTGGACGCAACCGATCCGGCCAAAGCCAAGGCTATCCGGGAAAGCGCGCTTTTCTATGTGCGTCAGCGGACGCAGGATTTGCTGACCCAGATGGCGGTCACCGTGCAGGGCTATCTGGCGCTCGATCTGGTCAAGCGCAACAATGTCGAGCTGGTCAAGGGCGTTGACCGGGCCAGCACAACCACCGTGGGCGCTCTGCGCACCGGTGTTACCGTGGCCCAGGCGCTGACCAACCAGAAGCTGGTTCTCGACCAGATTACCGCGCTCAACACCACAACGGCGGGCGTGATCGACAGCACCAGCGAGATGCTGAAAAACCAGACCGGTCAGATTCACGAGCAGGCCGCCTCGTCGACCATTCCATTGGAAACGCTGCAACGCGCTTTCCAGAATGTCTATGATACGATGGACAATATCGACACGTTCAAGTTGAAAGCATTGGAAAATATGAAGTTGACGGTCAATTCTCTGTCCGGCGAGATCGAGAAGTCGAAAGGCTATATTGCGCGATCCGAGGGACAGGCGAAGGCCCAGCTGGAAGCGCCAACGGAAAACCCCCTGGCGGCATTGGAGGAATAGAGACTGGTGTCGGAGAGTAATCAGCAAATTTTGGCCGGTGCGACGCGGGCGTTGCGGGACTCCCAGTTCCGGCGTTCGATTGGCAATCGCTCCCATCAACTGAAGCGCGGCCATTTCTTCAAGAAGCTCGGCCGCGCCGCCATGTGGACGGTAGGCGTGCTGGTCGGCGCCAGCATCATCGGCGGCATATTGAGTGGCATCGGTTTCTGGGGCGTGATGATTTCTGCCGGCCTGATCGGCGGTGGCATCTGGGCGTCGATGAAATTCCCGAAGATGAAAATGCCGACGCCGGAAACGATCATGAAGTCGGATCTGAAATCGCTGGCCGGAAAGACCGAAATCTGGCTGGAGAACCAGCGCCCGGCTCTGCCGGCCCCGGCGGTCCAGATCGTCAACGGCATCGGCGTCCAGCTGGACATGCTGTCACCGCAGTTGAACAAGCTGAATGAAGGCGATGCTGCTGCTTATGAAGTGCGCAAGCTGGTTGGCGAACATCTTCCGGAACTGATCAACGGCTATCGGGCGATCCCGCTCTCGATGCGCGGAAAAGCAAACGATAGCGGCAAATCGCCCGACGAGCAGTTGATCGGTGGCCTGTCGCTGATCGAAAAAGAAATTTCCGGCGTCACCCAGCAGATCGCGAAAGGTGATATCGACAATCTCTCGATCCGCGGCCGCTATCTCGAGCTCAAATATGACAAGAGCGCTGAAGCCGAATGAATCTCGTGGCTTCCGGGTAATCGCTTCTCTCTGTCTCTCATTGATCAGGATTGCCCATGGCCGCATCGCATCTTCAGCCATTTGACGCTGCCGCCATTCTGGTTTCGCTGGCAGCGATACTCGGTTATCTGAACCACAGGTTCCTGAAACTGCCGTCCTCGATCGGACTGACGATCATGGGCGCAGTCGCTTCGTTGATGGTAATCGGGATCGACTGGCTGCTGCCAGGCAGTTCCATGTCGGCAAATGTTCTGGATTTCCTCGCGGGCATCGATTTCCACGACACGTTGATGGAAGGGATGCTGTCATTTTTGCTGTTTGCCGGCGCGCTACACGTCGACTGGGCGGACATGAAGCGGGGGCGCTGGCCGATATTGCTGCTGAGTACGCTGGGCGTCGGCATCTCGACCATCATCGTCGGCAGCGGCTTCTACTTTATCGCCGGATGGTTCGATATCGAGATCGGATATTTATGGTGTCTTGTATTTGGCGCGCTGATCAGTCCGACTGATCCGGTCGCCGTGATCGGCGTTTTGAAGCGTGCCGCGGTGCCACCGACCTTGCAGGCGACAGTGGCAGGCGAAAGCCTGTTCAACGACGGTGTCGGGGTTGTCGTATTCGGTATTCTGCTGACGGCGGCACTGGGAACATCGGAATTTTCTGCGGGCCATGCTGCGCTGGATTTTGCGAAAGAGGCAGGCGGTGGTGCGATGCTCGGCGGGATGGTCGGCTGGCTGGGTTTTCGGGCGATGCGTTCGATCGACGAATATAATGTCGAGGTGATGATCTCGCTTGCGGTGGTCATGGGCGGTTACAGCCTCGCGCATTTTCTCCATGTCAGCGGGCCGGTCGCGATGGCGGTGGCAGGCCTGCTGATCGGCAATGCCGGCGTCAAGCTGGCGATGAGCGACATGACGCGGGACTATCTGCTCAAATTCTGGGCGCTGGTGGATGAATTGCTCAACGCCGTGCTGTTTTTCCTGATCGGCCTCGAGGTTATTGCAGTGGCACCGACGCTGGTGCTTTTCCTCACCGGTATTGTGACCATTCCGCTGGTGATTGGCGCGCGCGTCGCAGGGGTCGGCTTGCCCTTGTTCGCTCTGCGTCCGTTCCAGTCGCTGGGCAACATGGCCATCCCGACCTTGGTCTGGGGCGGTTTGCGCGGCGGTATCTCGATAGCGCTGGCGCTGTCGCTTCCGGAAGGACCCGCGCGCACGGTCATCCTGTCGGTGACCTATGTTGTCGTCTTATTCTCGGTGATCGTGCAGGGCGGGACGATCAGCGGGCTGATCGACCGGCTCAAGCAGCGCAACAAGGATATCACCCTGGCGGACGCGGAAGAGGCAAGGGCGGAAAGCCAGTAACTCTATCGCAACAATGGTTCCTTGTTTTGATCCGTCGTTTTTCGAGCCTCTTGGTGGACCTGCGTGCCATGAATCACGGATATCCAAATATTTCGATCCCGGAAGTTTTTCGGGAAAGTTAAGCGACAACAGTTGCGCACAAAAGATCCAGGACAGGAACGGCAGTAATTTTCTTCGGCAGGACTGAACCATCTCCAACAAGCTGCGTAGGTTTGAAAGAAGATATTTGTTCCCCAACGAAGGAAAAGCCCATGAAAGACCTGAAACTCGGCGAAAACGGCGAGCCACGCCAGACCGCAACCGGCGACGATGATATCATGACCACCCAGCAGGGCATGCCGGTATCGGACGACCAGAACAGCCTGAAAAGCCACGCCCGTGGCGGCACGATGCTGGAAGACCAGGTCATGCGCGAGAAGATTTTCCACTTCGATCACGAACGCATCCCCGAGCGGGTGGTCCACGCGCGCGGCTATGGCGTGCACGGCCATTTCGAACTGACCGACGCCATTCCCGAACTGTCCAGCGCCGATATTTTTCAGCGGGTTGGCGAGAAGACACCACTGTTCTGCCGTTTCTCGACCGTTGCCGGCAGCAAGGGGTCTCCCGACGTCGCCCGCGACGTGCGCGGTTTTGCCGTTAAATTCTACACCAAGGAAGGCAATTGGGATCTGGTTGGCAACAATATCCCGGTCTTCTTCATCCAGGACGCTATCAAATTCCCCGACCTGATCCACTCGGTCAAGCCGGCACCGGATCGCGGCTTCCCGCAAGCACAGAGTGCCCATGACAATTTCTGGGACTTTGTTACGCTGAGCCCGGAATCGATGCACATGATCATGTGGGTGATGTCGGACCGCGCCATCCCGCGCTCCTTCCGTTTCATGGAAGGGTTCGGCGTGCATACTTTCCGTCTGGTCAACGCCGACGGCAAATCGCAATTCGTCAAATTCCACTGGAAACCGAAGCAGGGCATGCAGTCGGTGGTCTGGAACGAGGCGCTGAAGATCAACGGCATGGATCCCGATTTCCACCGCCGCGATATGTGGGACGCAGTCGACTCCGGTGACTTCCCGGAATGGGAATTGGGCGTGCAGGTGTTTGACGACAAATTCGCCGACGAGTTTGAATTTGATGTGCTCGACCCGACCAAGCTAATCCCCGAAGAGCAGGTTCCGGTGCGGATCATCGGCAAGATGGTGCTCGACAATAATGTCGACAATTTCTTCGCCGAGACCGAGCAGGTCGCATTCTGCACGCAGAATATCGTGCCGGGTATCGACTTCACCAATGATCCGCTGCTGCAGGGCCGGAATTTTTCCTATCTCGACACCCAGCTGAAGCGGCTCGGCAGCCCTAATTTTACCCATATTCCGGTGAACGCGCCGAAATGTCCGGTGCGCCATTATCAGCAGGATGGCCATATGGCGATGACCAACCCCAAGGGACGGGTCAATTATGAGCCGAACAGCTGGGACGAAGGCGAGGGGCCGCGCGAGGATCCGGCAAGAGGGTTCAAAAGCTTTCCGGAAGAGGTGAGCGGTACCAAGCAGCGTGTGCGTTCGGAACTGTTCGCCGATCATTATAGTCAGGCCCGGCAATTCTATATCAGCCAGACCCCGATCGAGCAGGACCATATTGCTGCCGCCATAACCTTCGAACTTTCGAAAGTGGGTAAGGAAGCGATCCGCGAGCGGATGGTAGGGCATTTGCGCAATATCGACGCGGATCTGGCGCAAAATGTCGCCGACGGCATTGGCATGGAAAAGCTGCCCGAAAAGATCAAACCAGCGCGCAAGCCGGTTGATGACTTGCCAGTATCCGATGCGCTCAGCATTCTCAAAAATGCTCCGGAAAGCTTTTCCGGTCGCAAGCTCGGTATCTATATCGCGGAAGGCGGCGACGCCGAACTGGTGAAGGCGTTGAAGAAGGCCACTGAGGATGCAGGCGGCACCTGCGCCATCATCGCGCCGCATGTCGCCGGCGCGAAATTGTCGGACGGCAAGATGATGCCGGCTGACGAAAAAATCGACGGTGGCCCGTCGGTGGTGTTCGATGCGGTTGCTCTGGTCATGTCGGAGGACGCGGCGCAGAAGCTGGCGACCAACAAACCGAGCCAGGACTTTGTCAGCGACGCCTTCGCCCATGTCAAGTTTATCGCTTATTCCGAAGGCGCGATGCCTCTGTTGAAGGCCGCGGGAATCGCCGACAAGATGGATGACGGCGTGGTCGAGATCGGAGCGAAGAAGGACGCTGCGGACTTCCTGACCCAGTGCAAGCAATTGCGTTTCTGGGACCGGGTATCGGGCTAAAAGCGGGCCAGAGCTGCAGCGCCTGCGACGAAAACCGTCGCAAGCGCAGCAAATGCAAAACCGTCGAAGCGGCAAGCGATCACTCGTTTGTCGCTTCGATGCGTTTGTGGCCCAGCGAGGCGGTCAAGAACAGCAGGTCAAAGCGCTGTCGATGCCAAAATCACGATGTGAAAGGAAAAACTGGATCCCCCGTGAGGATTCGAACCTCAATTAACGGAGTCAGAGTCCGTGGTATTACCATTATACGACAGGGGAGTGCCGGTGCGGGGCAATAGGCAGGGAGCGGCTTTGGGTCAAGCCTTTTGGTGGCCTTAATCTGTGATTGGTTCCAGCAGTTCGGGGCCATTGTTGCGGTTGCTGTTGATCAGGCTGGAAATCCGGGTGGTTATAAGCTCGCCCTGGTAGGTTTTGGCCAGATTTTGAGCCGCTTCCCAGCTACCGTCCATCCAAGTGTCAATATCCGCTTGTTCGAGAATGGCCGGTGCGCGATCGTGAATCGGAGTGAAAGGTTCCGGTGCGGCGGTGGTGATCACTGCATAGCTGTCGATGTCGAGCCGCTCGTTGTGCGTCCACAGACCGGCCAGCAGCATCGGCTGTTGATCGCTGCGTTCGACCTTGTAGGGCGTTTTCGTGTTTCCGGTGCGCTGCCATTCGTAGAAGCCGGAGACCATGATGATGCAGCGGTTCTTGTCCAGCAGCGGCTTGAACGAGGGTTTCTCGGTCAGCGTCTCGGCGCGGGCGTTAATCATGTTGGCGGCAAATTTCGTGTCCTTGGCCCAGTGGGGCACCAGCCCCCAGTGCATCGGTTCCAGCGATCTGCTACCATCGCGGCTGACGCACACCGGGACCATCTGGGTCGGACAGATATTATAATTTGGCTGGAAATTGCTGTTCGGCGGCGGCTGGACGATCGCCAAAATGTCCCGATATTCCGCCCAGGTCAGTTCTTCGTGGCTGAATTTGCGGCCGCACATGATATTTTCCGATCGACTTGGTTACCGCCCCTTGCGTCAAAGCGGCTGCGGCGTTATCTTTACAGGCAAGTACCGGCGGTATTATCCGATCCGGAGAACATAAGAGTACGGTCATGGCGGATCAAGCATCCCCATCGCCGCAAGATACAAAAGGCGGATCATCCGCAAGGAAATCCCGCCCGAAACATGCGGCGACACATAATGGACAGAGTCGGGTTGCGCCTCCTGTTCACTCAAATGCAGGGCGCTGGCCCAAATTGCGGTCCTATGCAGCAATTGATCTGGGCACCAACAACTGCCGGTTGCTGGTGGCAAAACCGTCTTCGGACGGCTTCATTGTCACCGATGCCTTTTCGCGCGTTGTGCGACTGGGTGAAGGACTGGTCGAATCCGGAAAGATCAGCAGTCGCGCGATGGACAGAGCGGTTGCAGCCCTGTCGATCTGCGCCGACAAGCTGCGGCGCCGCAATGTGACGCTCGCCCGGTCGGTGGCTACCGAGGCCTGCCGGCGCGCCAGCAACGGCGACAAATTTATCGAACGGGTGCGACGGGAAACCGGCATTGCACTCGATGTGATCACCGCAGAGGAAGAAGCGCGGCTGGCTGTGCTCGGCTGTCATATCTTGCTCGAACCGGGCGAAGGACCGGCGCTGATTTTCGACATTGGCGGCGGTTCGACCGAATTGGTTCTGGTCGACACCAGCGGTTCGGCACCGGAGATTCTCGACTGGCAGAGCGCGCCCTGGGGCGTTGTCTCGCTGACCGAGAGCGAGAAATTTGACGGCGACGACCCGGTTGCGCGGCGCGAGGCTTTTGCTGCCATGCGGGCGCGGGTTACGGACAGTTTCGCCAGTTTTGCGGCGCGCTTGCCGCGGCTCGACCAATGCGATTACCGACTGCTCGGTACGAGCGGTACGGTGACCACGCTGGCCAGCCTGCATCTGAAACTGCCGCAATATGACCGCAAGGTGATCGATGGTCTGATTGTTCCGACGGAATCAATGCGGGAAATCAGCACCATGCTGGCCCATGCCTCTCCGGAAGAGCGGGCGGATATTCCGTGCATTGGCAAGGAACGCGCCGATCTGGTGGTCGGCGGCTGTGCCATTCTGGAATCGATCCTCGATATATGGCCGGCCAGCCGCGTTGGCGTGGCGGACCGCGGCATTCGCGAAGGCATATTGCGTTCGCTGATGTCGGCCAATGAACGGAGTTCGGTGCGATGAGCCGGGGCAGATCAGGAACCAGACAGAAGGTCAAAACCGCCAAGGGCCGCAAAATCGGTTCCACGCGCTGGCTCGAGCGCCAGCTCAACGATCCTTATGTCAAACAGGCCAGAGCCGAGGGCTATCGCTCTCGTGCGGCCTACAAGCTGCTTGAACTCGACGAGCGCTTCAAACTGGTGCGCAACGCCAAGGCTGTGGTGGATCTCGGTATCGCGCCGGGTGGCTGGGCCCAGGTGATGCGCAAATATGCGCCCAAGGCTGCGGTCGTCGGTATCGATCTGCTCGACGTCGATCCGATCGAGGGGGTTACGATTTTCAAGATGGACTTCATGGATGATGCCGCGCCGGACATGTTGATCGAAGCGCTGGGCAGCGCGCCGGATCTGGTCTTGTCCGATATGGCCGCCAATACGGTCGGGCATCAGCAGACCGATCATTTGCGGACCATGGGCCTGGTCGAGGCGGGTGCCTATTTTGCAGTTGAAAATCTGCAGGAGGGCGGTGCTTTTGTCGCCAAAGTATTGGCCGGCGGAACCGACAATGACCTGCTGACCCTGCTCAAAAAGCATTTCACAGTGGTCAAACATGCCAAGCCACCGGCAAGCCGCAAGGGTTCGTCCGAATGGTATGTAATTGCCCAGGGCTTCAAGGGCAGGGCGGAAGAAGCCTAATTGGCGGCGCGCGCTTTCGCGACCATTTCCTTCAGGCCTTCAAATCCGACCGCGCCGACTTCCGACTGATTGCCGACGACCCAGGCTGGCGTGCCGGTAAAGCGCAGCTTTTGAGCGGCAGCGATATTGTCCTGGATTTCCTTTTTGGCTTCGGGCGAGGCGATAAAGGCGCGAGCGGCCGCCATGTCTAGACCGATCTCGTTGGCAGCAGCATTGATTGTCGAGGGTGTCGGGCGACCGGTGGCAAACATGGTCTTGTGAAAGGCGTAATATTTCCCCTGTTTGGCCGCCGCCAGCGCCATCAGTGCGGCGTCGTTGCTTGACTCGCTGAGTATGGGCAGTTCGCGGAACACGACTTTGACATTCTTGTCTTCGGCAATCAGCCTGGCGACGTCGCGCTCTGTCTGTTTGCAATAGGGGCAGTTGAAATCGGAATATTCGACAACGATCACATCGCCATTTGGATTGCCGGCAAAGGCGTTGCCAGCAAAAGGCTTTTCAATCTGCGCCCGGACGGTATCGATCGCGCCTGTCTTCTGGCGGTTCTGCAATATTTCCACCGCTTCCGGAATGATCTCGGGGTTTTTGAGGATATAGTCGCGGACAATCGCCTCGATCGCTTTCTGTTCCTGGGCATTGATGCCCGCTGCCAGCGCGGCTTCGCTGGCTGCTTCGGTCGAGCTACTGCTGCCGGCCTGCCAGAACCAGACGCTCACTGCCGCCGCTATGGCCAATCCACCACCCGCCATAATCATCCACTTTCTGTTTGAAACTTCATCCACAATCGGGTTCTTTCCTTGAATCATGGCATTGGCCATGGCCGCGGGGCTTGTCCAGCCCAAATGGCCAGAACCAGCGCATCACGACTTAGCGGCGGCGGCTGTTCTTTTCAAATTCGGCTTTGGCTATGAAGGAAATATCCTGCGCCCGGATCCAGTCAGGCGTGTTTTCCTTTATGCCCGACATGGCGACTTGCGAGCTGCGGATGGCACCGGCGTAATTGCGCTCCAGCAATGCGCTTTCCGCTGTAGCCAGCTGCGCCCGCGCGATATCGCCCTTCTGGGAATAGACCACGCCCAGCTGATACCAGGCGAAGGGATTGCGGTTATCCTTGTGCACGGCGGCTTTCAGGACCTGCTCTGCCTCGTCCAGATATTGCGGATCTTCGGTGGCGATCAGGGCATGGCCGAACAGGCTCGCGATCAGTGGCTGGTTATTGGTCAGCTGCACCGACTTGCGCAGCGACTTGAGCGCTCCGTCCGGATTGCCGGACTCGAGCAGAATCTGGCCCTGCAGCTCGAGAAAATAGGGGTCTTCCGGCGCTGTCTTGAGCAGATTGTCTACCTCGTAGAGTGCGCGGTCCGGGTAGGCGCTCTTGTGCCAGGCATAGGCGCGGGCATAGCGGGCAGGGACCGACTGGTCGCTTTCGGGATATTTGCGCAAGGTCACGACAGGGTCGGCGGTAAACCCGAGCAGCTTGGCCTTGACCCGCTGGAACCGGGATTCGATGTCCGGATCCGATGGCTTGTCCCAGGAAGGATCCTGTTGATAGACATCGCGAAGCAGGGTTACCCGCTCGCCGGAAAGCGGATGGGTTCGCCCGTAGCTATCCTCCTGCGGAATGCCGAGACGGAATTCATAATTTTGCAGCTTCTTGAAAAAATCGATGGACCCTCTGCCGGATATGCCGGCTTCCCCGAGATAACGGGCGCCGGCGGAATCGGCAGATCGTTCCTGCACCCGGCTGAAGGCCAGAAATTTGCCCATGGCGGCTTGCTGGCCCGCTGCCAATATGCCCATGCCGGCGTCACCGGCTCCGGCAGCAATGGCGGCAGCGCCCAGAACCAGGCTGAGAATGGTGATTCCGGTCGCGGTTTTCGCACCTTCATCAAAGCGGATGATATGGCCGCCGGTGATATGACCGAGTTCGTGGGCCATAACGCCTTGTACTTCATTGGCGCTGTCGGCGGTCTCGATCAGGCCGGAATAGAAATAGATGCGCTGCCCGCCGGCGACAAAGGCGTTGATCTGGCTGTCGTTGATCAGAACGACCTCGACCTCGTCGGCATCCAGTTCGGATACCGCTACCAGAGGGGCCACCATGTCGGTGAAAAGGGCTTCGGTCTCGGCGTCGCGCAAGATCGACTGGGCGGCAACGGGTTGTACGGCGATCGAGATGATCGCCAGAAATGCAACCATCAGACGGGTCACCCGGTCTGCGGCAGGCAGACCGATGCGGGAAAATGAAACAGCAAAAAAATTGCGCATGAAATTCCTTAGCATGAAAGTCTGGTTGGAGCCTTTTCTCCTGCCATCAACTGCCTGAACCGCGGATGAAAACCATAGCGTCCCCGCCAGAAACATCTGACGGGGACGTTATATTGTCAATCATCCAAAGGTACGCTGCCACCAGCCCTGACGCGGTGGTCCGTCGCTGGATTCCGTCGCGTCGCTGTCGGACGTTTTCGCTACGGCTTCGTCTTTAGGCTTGGCTGCCGCTTCGTCTTTGGGCTTGGCAGCGGCTCTCGGCTTCCGCGGCTTGGCAGGCGCTTTTTCCTTGGCTTCTTTCGGAGCTTCGGTTCCTGCCTTGGCAGTCGCTTCGGCGCTATCCGCCTTTTTGGCCCGTGATCTCGGCGCGCGTTTTACCGGTGCCTTTTTCTCTACGGGTGCGTCAGCGGCTTCGCCCGTCGCTTCGGCGGCCGGTGTGGCTGCTGCTGCTGCTGCTGGCTTGGCCTTGCGCGGTGCCCGGCGGCGTTTCGGCTTTTCCTCGGCCGCTTCGGCTGTCGGCTCTGCGCTTGCTGCTGGCTGCTCAGCCGGCGCTTCGCTTTTGGCAGAGCGACGTCTTGCGCGCGGCTTGGCTTCGGCTTTCTCTTCACCAGCGGTTTCGCTTTCTGCTACCGGTGCAGCATCCGCCTTGCGAGCGCTGTTGCGGCGCGAGCGAGGTTTCGGCTTCTGGGCCTGTTCGCCAGCATCCGTGTCGTTCGGCTGCGCGGCGGCTTCGGCATTGTTCTCGCCGGAGCTTCCACCACTATTGTCGGTGGATTTCTCGCCGCCGTTCTCGCCGCCATTCTCGCCGGAAGTCTCGGACGTACCGGTTTCTCCACGATCACCACCGCGGTTGCGTCTGCCGCGCCGACGCCGTTTGCGCTTCGGCCGTTCTTCGCCATCGTTGCGATCGCCACGTTCTTTGCGCTCGCCACGTGCTTCACTTTCGACGTTATCAGCCTCATCGACCTCATCATCATCATCGTCATCGATAATGGGTTCGAACTTCGGCATATTCTTCGGCGGGCTTCCGGAAGTCTGGATTTCCATACGGGCGCCTTCGGTTTCGCCATCGGGCACGATTTCGATCGAGACGCCGTAGCGTTTCTCGATGTCCTCGATTTCATGACGCTTGCTGTTCAGCACATAGATGCACGCTTCCTGGCTGGTGCGCAGGCTGATCACGCTGGCCTTGCCCTTGGCTGCTTCTTCTTCGAGCAGACGGAGCGCGGACAGGGCAGAGGACGAAGCCGTCCGGACCAGTCCGGTGCCTTCGCAATGCGGGCAGACTTTGGTCGAGGCTTCGAGGACGCCGGTGCGCAGGCGCTGGCGGCTCATTTCCATCAGGCCAAAGCTTGATATCCGTCCAACCTGGATGCGTGCGCGATCGTTTTTCAGTGCATCGCGCATCGCCCGTTCGACTTTGCGGACATTGCCGTTGCGGTCCATGTCGATGAAATCGATCACGACCAGTCCGGCCATGTCGCGCAGTCGCAACTGGCGCGCGATTTCGGCGGCGGCTTCCATATTGGTTTTGACCGCAGTCGCTTCGATCCCGTGTTCGCGGGTCGAGCGTCCGGAGTTGATGTCGATCGACACCAGAGCTTCGGTCGGGTTGATCACCAGATAACCACCGGATTTCAGTTGCACTTCCGGCGAATACATAGCCGACAGCTGATCCTCTACGCCATAGCGCTGGAACAGGGAGACTGGATCGGCATAGCTCTTCACCCGCTTGCTGTGGCTCGGCATCAGCAGCTTCATGAAATTCTTCGCGGCGGTATATCCGCCAGCCCCTTCAACCAGAACTTCCTCGATCTCGCGGTTGTAAATGTCGCGGATCGCACGTTTGACGAGATCGCTGTCGCTGTGGATCAGGCTAGGTGCCGTCGCGCTCAGGGTCTTTTCGCGGATTTCGTCCCAGAGGCGGGCGAGATAGTCGAAGTCGCGCTTGATTTCCGGCTTGGTGCGGGACAGTCCGGCGGTGCGGACGATACAGCCCATGCTGGTTGGCAGTTTAAGATCAGCGATGATTGATTTCAGACGCTTGCGATCGCCGGCATTGTTGATCTTGCGGCTGATTCCGCCACCGTGGGAGGTGTTCGGCATCAATACGCAATAGCGGCCGGCCAGGCTGAGATAGGTGGTTAGCGCAGCGCCCTTGTTGCCGCGTTCTTCCTTGACGACCTGCACGAGGACAACCTGCCGCCGCTGGATAACGTCCTGGATCTTGTAGCGTTTGCGCAGGGCCATACGCTTCTGGCGCGCCTGATCGCTGGCTTTCGGCATGCTGCCTTTGCCGCGACCCTTCTGGCGACCACCGCGTCCGCGACGGCCTCCGCTTTTGCCTTTATTCTCGCTATTGTCTTCGCCATTATCTTCGGATGAATCGTCCTCGGACTCATCATCCTCGTCGTCATCTTCATCATCGCCATTTTCTACCGGAATTTCGCCTTCGGTCACGTCGATCGTATCGACGCTTTCATCCTGATCGACTTCGACCAGAGCGGTATCAAGCTCTTCGGTGGCTTCGCTGCGGACCATGTCGGCAGGAGAATCTTCTTCTTCCTCTTCCTGGGCGCGCAGAGCGGCTTCTTCTGCCGCGTGCTGGGCTTCCTCGGCGAGCAGCGCTTCGCGATCTTCTCTCGGAATCTGGTAATAGTCGGGATGGATTTCGGAAAAGGCGAGAAATCCGTGACGGTTGCCACCATAGTCGACAAAAGCTGCCTGCAGCGACGGTTCGACGCGGGTTACTTTTGCTAGATAGATATTGCCTTTAAGTTGTTTGTGCTCGGAAGATTCAAAATCGAATTCCTCAATCTTGTTTCCCTTTACGACCGCCACCCGGGTTTCTTCCTGGTGGCGCGCGTCGATTAGCATGCGCGTAGTCATTCAATAGTCTCCTGGCAGGGAGCGCCGGATCAGAGCCCGGCGGGTCCATGCGATATAATAGGGATGACGTTTTCGTGCGCGCGTTCCTTTGATGAGGGGCGGGCGTCGTCATCCGGTTGATTTGAAATATTTCAGATAAAAATGCGTCTGCAACCACTGCATGGCTCTGGCCGTTAGCCAAAGTCTTTCCGCCCAAGGAAGCGCCTCCGAAACGGAGAGCCTCTAAGCCGGAGATTTCATGCCTCATGTTGCGTCAACCTGGTAGATGCCGAATGATTTTCGGCATTTAGACGAACCGTTCCAGGATTCTTCCCGAAAGGTTCAAACAGGCTGCTAGCACCGCTCGCGCTGATCGGCAACACAAACTGTGACAGAGCGGAAACATCTCCGGCAATATCCGCCCGCAATGAAACGTGCCTAATGCACCGTTAACCGCGTCATTTTACGGCGCCTTACGAAAGCATCCTTAATGCCGTCTTCACTCCAATTGATGGGGAGAAAACAGCAGGACGCCGCGATCTATGAAAATTGACTGGACCCAAAAGGCACACCGGATGCATAAGCGGACCATGGCACTGGCAACAATATTGGCATCGGCACTGGCCACAATGGCTCCGGCCCATGCAGGCTCGGTGAGCAGGATCGAAGCCAATGGTTCGCAAATCACCATCTCTTTTGACGATCTGGTGGAAGGGGCATCGGCCTTTTCCCTGATCGGGCCAGACCGTATTGCGATAGACGTGCGTGGCGGCAAGGCCGGACGCGGTGGCTCTGCGGCCGGTATTGTCAAATCGGTACGGCAGGGACAATATAATCCCAACACGGCACGGATCGTGTTCGATCTGGACCGCCCGGCTGTAATTACCAACGGCAGCTTCTCCAAAGATGGCAAAAGTCTGAATCTAAGTCTGCGATCGGTTGGTCAAAACCAGTTGGCGAGCGGGCGGCTGTCATTCCTGCCGCCGGTGAATTTCCGCGCCGAACCGCCGAAGAAGAATTACAGCGTCAAAGTGCCTCTCGGCAAGCCGCTGGATTCCGTCCGCTTGCCGAAAATTTACGGACCGAATGATCGGAGCAGGCCGCTGGTGGTCATCGATGCCGGCCATGGCGGGCATGATCCGGGAGCGATTTCCCCGCACGGGAATGCCCGCGAGAAAAACGTGACTCTGGCAATTGCGAAGGCAATTCGCGACCGGCTGGTCGCGGGCGGCAGGGTCCGCGTGGCGCTGACCCGTGATAGTGACGAGTTTCTGGTGCTGGAGGAACGTTACGGCATTGCCCGCAGGCTTGGCGCTGACCTGTTCATGTCGATCCATGCCGATGCGGCAGGCAACGAGACGGCTTCCGGAGCCACTGTCTATACATTGTCCGAAGTTGCTTCCGACCGTGAAGCGGCCAAGCTGGCGGCGCGGGAAAACAAGGCCAATATCATCAATGGCATTAATCTGGGCGGCGCGACGCGGGACGTATCGTCGATCCTGATCGACCTGACCCAGCGTGAAACCATGAATGTCTCTGCCGATTTCGCGAAATTGCTCCATCGTGAAAGCAGCCGGCAGATGGCTTTCCGCAAAATCCCGCATCGTTATGCATCCTTTGTTGTGCTCAAGGCACCCGACACACCGTCGGTATTGTTCGAGACTGGCTATCTGACCAACAAGGATGATGTGGCGTTTCTGAATTCCCGTCAGGGCCGGACCAAGGTTGCATCGGGTGTCGCCAGCGCAATCGAGTCGCATTTCGCCCGGAAACTGGCAATGCGCTAGACCAATCTGGCCGGGCAAGATTGTCGGGCCATCCCGTGGCGAGGCGGTGCGCGTTTTTCATCGATAATCGCTGGAAAATGGATGCGAGCCGGTTTAGATAGCGCAGCCTATGGTAAATGAAGCGTCAGATACGGCTGGAGAAAGTCTCGCCTATAAGCTCGAACGAAGCACGGGCAGTTTTTTCGAGCGGATCGAAAGATTCTGGCAGAAGAAGTGGTTCCGGCTATTTGTCGCTTTTATAGCGCTCTGTGTGCTCGGCTGGCTGCTCGTCTGGCTGATATTTGCCCGGGACTTGCCGGATGCGACGGCGCTGCAAACCTATGAACCACCCCTGCCGACAATGGTCCGCGCTTATGATGGCGAGCCGGTCCACAGCTATGCTCGCGAACGGCGCGTGCAGCTGGAATATTCCGAATATCCGGCACTGCTGGTGCGCGCCTATCTGGCAGCCGAAGATCGTACCTTCTTTGAACATGGCGGACTGGACTATCCCGGTATCGCCACCGCCATTCTCACCAATATCTCCAATAGCGGGCGTCCGGTCGGGGCCTCCACCATTACCCAGCAGGTCGCGAAGAACCTGCTGCTGAGCAGCGAAGTCTCCTATCGTCGCAAAGTGCGCGAGGCGATCCTGGCCTATCGGATCGAGGATGTGCTGACCAAGGAGGAAATACTCGAACTCTATCTCAACCAGATATTCCTCGGCCGCAACGCCTATGGTGTGCAGGCTGCCGCACAAGCCTATTTCGGCAAGGATGTCGATGCACTCGCCCTTCATGAAATTGCCTATCTGGCGATCCTGCCCAAGGGTCCGTCCAACTATCGACCGGAAGTACACGAACAGCGTGCGATCATCCGGCGCAACTGGGTCTTGGGCGAAATGCAGGAGAATGGCTGGATCACGTCAGCACAACATCAGGCCGCGATTGCGCAGCCGCTGGGCGCGATTTCCCGTTCCGGTCCCCGGTTCGAACGGGTGGGTGGCTATTTTATCGAGGAAGTCCGTCGCCAGCTGATCGAGCAATTTGGCGAGAATGAAAAGGCAGGCCCTTACAGCGTCTATTCCGGCGGACTCTGGGTGCGCACATCGCTGAACCCGGAATTGCAGGAATATGCCAAGGATGCCCTGCGCGGCGGTTTGCTACGCTATAGTAGTGGCAAAGGCTGGAGCGGTCCGATCAACAAGATCGAGATGGACGAGCAATGGGCTCAGCGCCTGTCCTCGACCTTCATCAACACGGATTATGCCAACTGGCGGATCGCGGTTGCCATCCGGCCGACCGGCGGCGGGGCTGAAATCGGCTTTACCGATGGTACCACGGGCCGGATAAATTCGGTTCCGAGCGCCTTGAAAGCTGGCGATATTATCGCTGTAAGCCCCGTGGGTGGCAGCAGCTATCGGCTGGAGAATGTGCCCGAAGTCTCTGGTGGTATGGTGGTGCAAAACCCCCGTAATGGCCGGATATGGGCAATGCAGGGCGGCTTTGACGACCGGATGAGCTCGTTCAACCGCGCCACCCAGGCCGAGCGGCAGCCAGGTTCGACGATCAAGCCATTTGTCTATGCCACGGCGCTGGAACAGGGCATGACTCCTGCGACCCTGATCGAGGATGCCCCGTTCTGCGTCTATCAGTCGGCTTCTCTGGGGCGAAAATGTTTCCGGAATTTCGGCAATTCGCGCGGCGCTGGCCAACAGACTTTGCGTTGGGGTGTAGAGCAATCGCGCAACCTGATGACCGTGCGCGCCGCCAATGATTCCGGCATGGAAAATGTTGTCAGGACGATCAAGACCATGGGTATTGGTGACTATAAGCCCTATCTGGCTTTTGCCCTGGGCGCTGGCGATACCACGGTGATGAAGCTGACCAATGCATATTCCATGCTGGCAAATCACGGGCGTGAGCTGAAACCGACTGTGATCGACTTTGTCCAGAACCGTCAGGGCGAGGTCATCTTCCGCGCCGACGAGCGGGTTTGTGAAAATTGCAATTTGCGCGACTGGGACGGAGAGCCGATGCCGCGGCCGCGTCCTGCCGGAAAACAGCTGATGGATCCGATGACGGCTTATCAGATGATCGACATTTTGCAGGGTGTGATCACCCGCGGCACCGCGCAGAATTTGAAAAGCCTCGACCGGCCTCTGTTTGGCAAGACAGGTACCACCAGCGGCCCGACCAATGTCTGGTTCGTCGGCGGTTCACCCGACATGGTCGCCGGCGTCTATCTCGGCTATGACCAGCCGCGCAACATGGGCGGCTATGCCCAGGGAGGCACGCTGGCCGCGCCGGTCTTCCGGCGCTTTGCCGAACGGGCGATGGCGGGCATGCCGAAAACGCCATTTGTTGCCCCCAAAGGCGTCCGGATGGTCCGCGTCGACCGCAAGACCGGCAAGCGGGTATTCGGCGGCTGGCCGACCGATGATCCCAAATCTGCGGTCATCTGGGATGTCTTCAAACCCGAGACAGAACCACGCCGCTCGATCCGCAAGGATGAGCTGCTGGCCCGGCTGGAAGCGCGCAAGGCGCAACTGATCGCGGAACAGGCCGCAGCGCGCGCACGGGCTCTGGAAGCCAATCGTAATCGCGGTCCGGCACAGAATGATGACGAGTTCCTGCAGGCTGAAGGCGGCATTTATTAGCGGTAGCAGGTCCCCGGGCGAATGCTGAAAGCATCGGACATTGTGCCTGAGCAGGGCATCGCCACCGTCGGCGTTGAAAGCGTCGCGGCCCTTTCCGACATTACCGCCGATGCCTTTCGCGACGATCCATTCAACAGCTGGCTGTTCGGCGGCTTTGAGCCGATGAAGCGGACTTTTTCCGGTCTGGCACAGCACATCTACGCACCCAACGGTTTTTGCCAGATCTTGAGCGAGGATGGCGAAGGCCGTGCAGCCGCGATGTGGCTGATGCCCGGTGACAAGGCCGATGCATCCATGGCGGGGATGCTGCAGACCTATTGGGGGCTGTTCGCCAGCGGCGGCTGGGGCGCGCTGATGCGCGGTAAGGCCGCAGGCGAGGCGATGGAAAAACATCATCCGAAGGAGCCGCATGCCTACCTGTTCACCGTTGGTGTTGCCAGCGCGGGACGGGGAAGGGGATTGGGCCGCCGCCTGATCCAGCCGGTCCTTGATGCCTGCGACCGCACGGGCACGATGGCCTATCTGGAGAATAGCAATCCGGCCAATCGGCGCTTCTACAACAGTCTAGGATTCGAGCGGGTTGAGCTGTTTCACGCATCGGGCGACAGTCCGCCGCTGGAAGCGATGAAGAGGCTTCCCCGATAGGGCGACGGCGCGCATCTGCAATAATAGTGAAATAATTCTGTAATTCAAAAGTCATTGAGCGCCAGTAGACGCCTTGTTCGAGAGGCCGCACGGAGATTTCCCGTGCGCAATCAACCTTGAACAAGGGAATTTGAGATGAAAACGAAATTTGCAATATTGACAATGGCCACGCTGGCTTTGGCCGGATGTGAAAATCAGGCTGGCAACAGCGGCGGCGGCGGAAGCCGGGACCAGATCCGGATCGTCGGATCCTCGACCGTCTTTCCCTTCGCCAAGGCTGTGTCGGAAAATTTTGTCACCGCTGGCAGCTACAAGGCTCCGGTGCTGGAATCGACCGGAACCGGCGCTGGCATGAGCCTGTTCTGTTCCGGTGTTGGCGCGGATACGCCCGATATCGAAAATGCATCGCGCCGGATGAAGGCGTCCGAATTCGAACTGTGCCAGACAAATGGTGTCACCGACATTGTCGAAATCAACATCGGCATCGACGGAATCGCCGTCGCCCAGTCCAAGGAAGCCACAAGCTTTTCTTTGACCCCCGAGCAGATTTACAAGGCGATTGCAGCCAAGCCGTTCGGCAAGGAAAACACCAACGAGAAATGGTCGGATATCGACGCGTCGCTGCCGGCCATGGCGATCAGCGTCTATGGCCCGCCATCGACATCGGGTACGCGCGATGCGCTGACCGAGTTGATCATGGAAGTCGGTTGCAAGACCGATCCGGCGACCAAGGCACTGAAGGACAGCAACAAGGACGAATATGAAGCCATCTGTCACGATATCCGCACCGACGGTCCTTATCTGGATGCGGGCGAGAATGACAATCTGATCGTTCAGAAGCTGAAATCCAACCCCAATGCGGTCGGTATCTTCGGCTACAGCTTCCTTGAAGAAAATCTCGACACGGTACGCGGCATTGCGATTTCCGGCGTTGAGCCAGCCTATGACGCGATTGCTTCGGGTGAATATCCGGGCGCGCGGCCGCTGTTCATCTATGTGAAGAAGCAGCATGTTGGCGTGATCCCCGGCATAGAGGAATATGTCACGGAATTCGTCAACGCCGGTACCCGCGATGGCTATCTGGTCAAGGCCGGCCTGATCGCTTCGCCGGACGCAACCCGGGCATCGATGCTGGAAGCGGCGAAAAACATGCCGCTGTTGACCAAGGATGTATTGAAATAGCGGGAAACTTCCCGCCTGGTTGACAATTGGATTGCCACGGAGACCAGATATATCGTGGCAGATATCCGGAGGGGCTGTTGGCGACAACGGCCCCTTTTTTGTCCGGGAAAAACCATCGGAAGCTATCAAAATCGCGCAGAAAATTTCGCAACGCCGAGGCGCGGGAAAAGAAGTGGCGCTATTATGACATTTTTGTTACAATGAAGAATAGCGCAACAAGGAACCCTGATGAATCTTAGCACTGCCCAGCATACCGTGTCCGCCTTTGATGCGGAAATTCACGATCTTCGGGCAATGGTGCTGGAGATGGGGGACAAGAGCACCAGTGCCATTGTCCGGGCGATCCAGGCGCTTGAACATAATGAACTGGCGCTGGCCAAAGCGGTCGTTGCCGACGATAAAGAGATTGACGAACTGGAGCGGCGGATCGATGCCCTGTCGATCCAGACGATTGCCCTGCGCGCGCCGATGGCCGACGATCTCCGCCACCTGATCGCAACTTTCAAGATTTCCAGCATCGCCGAGCGGATCGGTGACTATGCCAAGAATATCGCCAAGCGCGTGCCGCTGGTCGCCGAATCCACCCGCAAGATCGAACCGGCTTCGCTGCTTCCCTCGATGGCCAATATCGCCGCCGAGCTGGTCCGGGATTCGTTCAAGGCTTATGCCGACGGCGACGCCGATCTGGCGGTTTCGGTATGGGCGAGAGACCAGACGCTGGACCATTTCTACACCAGCATCTTCCGCGCGATCATCACCTATATGGTTGAGAATCCGGCCTTTATCAGCGAATCCGCGCATCTGCTGTTCATCGCGAAAAATCTCGAGCGGATTGGCGATCATGCGACCAATATCGCCGAGCTGACCTATTTTGCCGAAACCGGACGGCAGATGCCGGATCGCAACAAGGGCGACAATGTCGGCACGATCTGGGACGGGCAGTAGCCATCGGCCCGGATTGAAGCCGCCGTTCGGCTCCGGTTATCGGGATCAGAAGCTGATCTGGAAACGTCCCGCAAAAGCGTCGACATTATAATCGCCATCGCCCGCCGCGAGGATCGCCGCGTTGCTGTAATCCAGTTTCGAATAGCTCAGCAGGAACCGGACATAGTCGACCGGTGTCCAGATCAAAGACGCCTGATAAGCGTCCTGCGTGCCACCGACGAAACCGGCATCGGTCAGATCAAGCCGGTCATAGCGGACATTGACCTGCCAGGCGCCGAGGCCGCCCTGGCCGACCGGATTGGAAACCTTGACGCCCTTGAACACACCTTCCTTATAGCCGCGCGTGTCGTCGGTCAGGAAGAAACCTGCCTCGACCGCGCCGCCGAAGAAGGTCGGGTCGGCAAGCGCGCCGGTGCGGTTCAGATTGAGCCAGTGGCCCTCTGCCGTCGCGTGGAAGCGACCGGAAATAACCGCTGCCTCCAGCCCGTAGCTGGTCTCTGACTCGGCGTCAGTGATAGTGCCGGTGTCGATGAAGCGGGTGTCGGTGAAATGGACCGCAGGGCGCTGGCGATAGCGGGCCGAACTGATCGCATCACCAAGATCGCGATAATGGTAAGACGCCCCGAAATGGGTCTGGACCTCGCCGAATTTCGGCATCGCCACCGCGCGGACATCAAAGCCGATGCTGTCATTCTCGTCATCATTCAGATCACCGATATTGTCGGTGAATACGCCGGCCTGGAACAACAGATCGGACACGCCATATTGCGCCGAAAGCCCGACCCGGCGTTCAAAGCCGAAAGCATCGGTATAGCCGGCGCGCTCGATAAAGCTGGTGTCGTTGCTGCTCGACAGCTCTTCCAGTCCCTGGAATGTGTTGTGCTGGCCCGCGGTCACCGTCAGCCCGCCATCTTCATAAGTGAAAAAGGCATCGGTCAGGTCGATCTCGTTGCGGGCGAAATCGGCTTCCAGCTTGTAGCCGAAGCCGCCCGGGATTGATCCCGATGCGCCTAGCCGGATCCGCCGCGCTTCATTGGCAAAGCCGAGCCCGTCGTCGACGATGCTGTCGGGCGCATTGACCGACCCAAAGTCATAAAGCATGCGGCCACGCGGCTTGAAGCTCCATCCGTCTTCGCCCTTGATTTCCGGAGCGCCCTTGAAAGCGATCTTGGCTGGCTTCTGCTCTGCCAATTTCTCTTCGGTCGCGGCCAGTTTCGCCTCGGTCGCCGCGATTGCGCTGGTCGAAGCGACCTGGCTCTGCTGCACACTGCCGAGCTGCGCTTTCAGATCTGCGACCTCCCGCTCGAGCTGCTCCAGCTTGCTGAGCAGCGCCGCGGCCTGTTCGTCGGAAATCGGCGCGGCCATGGCAGCGGCAGGACAAAGGGCAATCGCCGCGGTCCCGGCCAGCAGGCCAATGGTCTTGAGCATAGGGTTGGTCATGAGATAGCCTGTCTGTTGAGGATCATGTTTCAATTGATGAGCGATCTATGACGTTAGCGTTGCCCTTTCATGGCAAATTTATTGCATGTTTATGACAGGCCGGGCGGCGGCCGGGAAGCGGGTTTCGGGGTTGGCAGGGCAGCGGCGGTGCCGCGTCAATCGGCGACGGGCAGGCGTCGCTTGCCCTTGGTGCGGCTGGTCAGATGATAGCGGTGGCAGCGATCACAATGATAGGGGCGCAGGTCGATGGAGGCGCTTTGGGCCGCCGCGATAGCGTCCGCCTCGCTGGCAAAGCGCTTTTTCTTGCGGCAGATGGCGAGACGGGTGCGCATGGGGCGGATTTAGCGGCTTGCGGGGAGGCGGGCAAGGCACCCTTTCCTCTCTGCCGCGTAGCGGTGGGGAGGGGGACCGTCCGCAGGATGGTGGAGGGGGCGGTTGGGCTTGGCGCTGGCTTTGGGGGTTGGGGTGACTCTCGGAGGGTTGTTGCTGCCGGACGCGCCCCTCCGTCAGCCGTTTCGGCTGCCACCTCCCCGTCGCTGCGCGACAGGGAGGAAAATGGGGGGGGCTTCAACAGCCTTTCCTACACATGCCCCGTTATGCCATATTCTCAAATGGCTCTTTGAAAATCAAATCCTTCTCCCCCCAATCTGCAAAAGCGGAGCGGGAAGGCCTGCCTTTGCCCGCCGCTTTCCCATTCTCACCTTGTTCAGTCTCACTGCTCCGAAACTGAACAAACGCCTTTTGCGGACCTGAAAACCTGCCGAAATCACGCCCGAAAAACCCCGGAAGTTTTCAAATTCATAACAGTGTAAAGTTTGTAAAGTTCGATTGGCGCCGCGGGAAAAAATCGCGGCCCAAACTGTCGGACGCGGGGCGGACGTTTCCTGCTGACAAGGGCTTGCGCCCCTGCTAACGGCTGGCCATGACCGAACGTTCCCATATCCGCAATTTTTCCATCATCGCCCATATCGATCATGGCAAATCGACTCTCGCCGACCGGCTGATCCAGCATACCGGCGGGCTGACCGCGCGCGAGATGAGCGAGCAGGTGCTCGACAATATGGATATCGAGCGCGAGCGCGGGATCACGATCAAGGCGCAGACGGTGCGGCTGCATTACAAGGCGAAAAATGGCGAGGATTACGAGCTCAGCCTGATGGACACGCCGGGCCACGTCGACTTTGCCTATGAAGTGTCGCGGAGCCTGGCGGCTTGCGAGGGCGCTTTGCTGGTGGTCGACGCGGCGCAGGGCGTCGAGGCGCAGACTCTGGCCAATGTCTACCAGTCGATCGAGCATGATCACGAGATTATTCCGGTGCTCAACAAGATCGATCTGCCGGCGGCCGAGCCGGAGCGGGTGCGCAACGAGATCGAGGAGATCATCGGGCTGGACGCGTCGGATGCGGTGATGGCGAGCGCCAAGTCCGGCATTGGTATCGAGGATATATTGGAGCAGATTGTTGCCAAGATTCCGCCACCGGGCGGCGACCGCGACAAGCCATTGAAGGCGATGCTGGTCGACAGCTGGTATGATCCCTATCTCGGCGTGGTCATCCTGGTGCGGGTGATCGACGGGGTGCTGACCAAGGGGCTGAAGATCAAGTTCATGGCCCAGGGCACCGAGCATCTGGTCGACCGGGTCGGCTGTATGCGGCCGAAGATCGAGCAGTTGCCGGAACTGGCGGCGGGCGAAATCGGCTTTATCACGGCGCAGATCAAGGAGGTCAGCCAAACCGCGGTTGGCGACACGATCACCACGGTCAAAAATCCGGCGCCCGAGGCTTTGCCGGGCTTCAAGGAAGTGCAGTCGGTGGTGTTCTGCGGCCTGTTCCCGGTCGATGCGGCGGACTTCGAGAAATTGCGCGAGAGCATCGGCAAGCTGCGGCTGAATGATGCGAGCTTCACCTTCGAGATGGAGACCAGCGCGGCCTTGGGGCAGGGCTTCCGCTGCGGTTTTCTGGGGCTGCTGCATCTGGAGATTGTCCAGGAACGGCTGACCCGCGAATATGATCTCGACCTGATCACCACCGCGCCGTCGGTGGTCTACCGGATCGAGATGAACGATGGCAGTGAATTGTTCCTGCACAACCCGGCGGATATGCCCGACGTGGTCAAGATCCGCGAGATCGAGGAGCCGTGGATCGAGGCGACTATCTATTGCCCGGACGAATATCTCGGCGGCATATTGAAGCTTTGCCAGGACCGGCGCGGGGTGCAGAAGAATCTGACCTATGTCGGCGACCGGGCGCAGGTGGTCTATGAACTGCCGCTCAACGAAGTGGTGTTCGACTTTTACGACCGGCTGAAGAGCATTTCGCGCGGCTATGCCAGCTTTGACTATCACCAGATCGGCCTGCGCACCGGCCAGCTGGTCAAGATGAACATTATGGTCAACGGCGATCCGGTCGACGCGCTGAGTATGATCGTCCACCGTGATGCCGCCGAATTCCGCGGTCGTCACATGTGCGAGCGGCTCAAGGACCTGATACCGCGCCATCTGTTCAAAATCCCGATCCAGGCCGCGATCGGCGGCAAGGTGATTGCCCGCGAGACGATCTCGGCGATGCGTAAGGATGTGACCGCGAAATGCTATGGCGGCGACATCAGCCGGAAGAAGAAGCTGCTCGACAAGCAGAAGAAGGGCAAGGCGAAGATGCGCGAATATGGCAATGTCAGCATCCCGCAGGAAGCCTTTATCGCCGCGCTGAAGATGGGCGACGAGGGCTAGGCAGCCGTCCAGGCGGTTGTCCCGAACCGCTGTTTCGCGGGATTTCCGTTTGCCATTCATGGTAAATATTGTTGAAACTATATGTAACATCTCGTATGTTGCACATGCGAAGCACGCATCAGGGTCGCATCTGATTTGCGGGAATCAACAATGTTCGATCTTTTTGAGTCAAACCATCGCCGGGCCAAGGATGCCCGGGAAGTCAAATCCTATTTCTCCAAATATGGTGAGCAAGCTATTGATATTCTGGCGGAACGGGCGAGCGATCGCGGCCTGTCACGGCGAGACCGGCGTCATTGGCGACGGCTGGCCCGGAAGGCGCGACGGCGACAGGGCGAACCGGTCAGCCAGCTAAATATGAGCTGATATCAACCGCTGTCCCGCTGATAGGGGCAGGGTGTGATATCTTCCGGCGCAATCGCCGGCCCCTTGGCGCGGAACCGCGCGAAATAGCCGCCCAGCTCGGGCCGCTCCATGAATCCGACCAGCTCGTAACCAACCGCCTCGAATTCGCAGAATAGCTGTTTCGGCGGGATGCCGTGTTGCGTCACATCGCGATTGACGTCGACCACGATCACTTCTCCGGCGCCATGGCCGCCGCTTTTGCCGAGCAGTGCCGGACGCAGCCGCGAGAGGAAGGCATAGGGCTCGCGGACCTCGTGATACATATGGACCAGGAAAATCCGGTCGAAACTATTCTCCGGCAGGCGCGGATCGTCGGGCGCCCCAAGCTTGATCGAAACATTGTCGAGGCTCTCCCGGTTGACCCGCTCGGCCAGCCGGTCAATCGCGCCCTCGTCAATATCCTGCGCCAGTACCCGCCCCGCCGCGCCGACCTTCTCGGCCAGCCGCACGGTATAATAGCCTTCACCCGCTCCGATATCGGCGACGGTCATGCCCGGCTCCAGTCCCGCCGCCTTCATGATTTCCTCGGCCTCGCCCCGCTTGTCGCGCGCGGTCTCGGTTGACCATTCATTTCCACCAAGTTCCGACACTGGCCGCGAAGCCGGCGGATAGGCACGCGCGGTTTCGGCGCGATTGGCGTCTGCCTCGGGCACGCGCTTGCAGGCGCCGAGAGGCCCGGTGAGCAGCGTTAATGCAGCCAGGCCAGCGATCAGGCGGGCGGGCGGTAGCGCGGTTTTGGGGGCAATATTTTTCATCGCCGAAAGACTAGGCGAGCGCGTGTTTCGGTTCAATCCCTGTTTTCTACCGGACCGCCGTTTATCACTTTGCCCCTGCACCGGCCAGCAGCGGCTCGCGCAAAAGAAATGCGCGAGACAAAAAACGAGCGGCCGCCGGCAGAACCGGCTGCAGGGTCACACGGGTCACACCCCCTAAAGCGAAAAAACAGCCGGAGCCTTGGATCCGCTTGAAACGGTCGTTAATCCACCGTCTTTTGCCGAAATGCGCGCTGCCTTTTTCAGGCAGCCGCAATCAGCGCCATGGGTGTCGCGCTGACTGCCGCTGATATATGTGAACGAAGGATTGGCTGGCATTTTTGCCTCGGTTAAAAGCGTCAGGATAATGATTGAGGTGGGTGTAGGAAAGGGTTTTGCATATCCATCAGCTATAGGCGGCTCGCAAAAGCCCGGAGAAGTATCATCACCTCATTCCTCCGGTAAGCCCGCCAACAATTTATCCAGAGTTGCAGGATATTCGCGGACGCGGATTCCGGTGGCGTTGTAGATTGCGTTAGTCACCGCCGCCGCCGCGCCACATATTCCCAGTTCGCCGATACCCTTTGCCTGAATCGGGCTCGCCCATTCGTCCCGTTCCTTGAGCAGGACGACCTCGATTTGCGGCACGTCGAGATTTACCGGAATATGATATTCGGCGAGATCATGATTGACGATATGGCCGTCCCGGTTGTCGAATGCCAGCTCCTCGGTTAGGGCGCTGCCGATCCCCCAGATCATGCCGCCATAGCATTGCGACGTTGCGGTTTTTTCGTTGAGGATTCTGCCGGCACCGAACACTCCGATCATTCGCTTCACCCGCGTTTCACCGGTTACCGCGTTTACCGCCACTTCGGCGAAATAGGAACCATAGGTCGCCTGTTGCCAGTCTTCGAGCGTCTTGCCGGGTTCGATATGTCCAATGGCGGAAATCTCTTCTCCGTCCAGTATTTCGGCTAAGGGTCGCGCCTTATCGCCTGTTCCTGCTTTGCCATCGGCAAGTGTCAGGTCAGTTTCTTTGCCGCCCAGCTTGTCGGCGAGTTTTTTGCGAATTTCCTCGCAGGCCAGAAAGACTGCGGAACCGGAAGAAGAAGCGCCCCATGAGCCGCCTGAGCCAGGCCCGGCGGGGAAGTCGGTGTCACCCAATCTGGTTTCGACCCTGTTCGCCGGCAAGCCGAGCATGTCGCAGGCAATTTGCGTCAATATCGCATAGGTTCCCGTGCCGATGTCGGTCATGTCGGTTTCGACCACGGCGCTGCCATTTGCCAGCAGCGTCACCTTGGCCTTGGCTTCCGAGAGGATGTTGACCCGGGCAGCGCCGGCCATCCCGTGACCGATCAACCAGTCGCCTTCGCGCGTTCCGCCGGGTTTCCGATTGCGGTTGTCCCAACCGAAAAGCTTTGCGCCTTCATCAAGCGCTTCGGTGAACCGGCGGGAGGAATAGGGAATGTCCTCTTCCGGATGCCGTTCTGGAATATTGCGCTTTCTGAGTTCGACCGGGTCGATGCCGGCCGCTTCTGCCAGTTCGTCCATCGCATTTTCCAGCACCTGCATGCCGACCGCTTCGCCCGGGGCGCGGACCGAGCCACCGCAGGTTCGGTTGACGCGGGCCACTTCGATACCGAGCTTGCGGTTCTCGCCGCCATAGAGGAAATGGGTTGCCTGTGTGACGGGCTCGTAAAATTCTTCGCCCGGCAAGTTCGACACCAGACATTCATGGCCTAGGCCGGTCAGAACGCCGTCTTCGCCGCATGCCAGCCGGACATGCTGGCGGGTTTCCGAACGGCGCATCGTTGTTTCAAAAACCTGTTGCCGCGAGAGCGCTACGCAGACTGGCCGCCCGATGTCCTTTGCAGCAATGGCTGCAGCAACGGCTTCTGGCGACAGGCCCAGTTTCGAACCGAATCCGCCGCCTACAAAGGGCGACAGCATCCGGATATTTTCCGGAACAATATGCAGCGCGTCGGCCAGTTCGTTGATATTGAAATTCAGCATCTGATAGCTACCGCGCAGGGTCAGCTTGTCGCCCTCCCAACTGGCGATGGCGCAATGCGGTTCCATCGCGGCGCTGTTATGGCCGGGTGTGCGATAGACCTGATCAACGGTGAAGGCGGCGTCGCGCATCGCCTGGTCGAGGTCGCCCTGATCGAGTTGGTCATCCTCGGGCGTGTCGGTCTCGGTTTCATCTTCTTCCGGGTCAAAGGCGGCATTGCCTTCGGTGTCGTAACTGATCGGAAGTATATTGGCGGAGTGGCGGGCCTGTTCGAATGTATCCGCGACAACGACAGCAATTGGCTGACCGAAATAATCGACCTGCTTCGATCCTTGCGGCGGTGCTACATTCGCACCGCCTTGCGCCGGCCGCCGCAGCAAGCGGTCATCGGTAATCACCGCATGAACCGCTTCGTCTGCCAAGATTTCGTCGCTCGCAACATTGGTGACCCGACCTTTGGAGATCGTGGCGCGCACCAACACTCCGTAGACCATGTCCGGTATGTCCCATTCGTGGGCGTAGGTTGCCTGACCCGAAACCTTGAGCGGTCCGTCGGGGCGGTCCATCGGTTTTCCAACCAGCCCCTGTCGCATGTCGTCGAGACGGTTGCGTGTATCCGGCTTGTCCATTTTCTGGTGCGCGGTCATGCTGCTGCTCCTGCTTGCGTGGCTTCTTTCAGGACGGAAATCAAAACGCGTCTGGTGAGCGGTATCTTGAAATCATTGCTGCCATAGCCCTGCGCTTCGGCGAGCAGTCTGTCGGCAGCCTTGCCAAACAGTTCGGCGGAAGGCTGTTGGCCGATCAGCAATTCTTCCACCGCTTCGTCACGCCATGGCTTGTGGGCCAGTCCACCAAAAGCCAGCGCGGCGCTGCTTATTGTGTCACCGTCCATTTTTACGACGGCAGCTAGCGAACACAGCGCAAAAGCATAAGAGGCGCGATCGCGGACTTTCTGGTAAACCTGCTTGCCCTCAATGGGTGGCGGCAAAATTACCGCAGTGATCAAGTCACCGGTTTCCAGGATATTGTCCTTCTCCGGATGGTCACCGGGAAGGAGGTGAAATTCCTGGATCGGCACGAGACGAATGTTGCCCGCGCTATCTTCAATCTCCACCTGCGCGTCCAGCGCCGTCATCGCGACGGCCATGTCGCCGGGATAGGTGGCGATGCACGCGTCGCTCGCGCCCAGGATGGCGTGAATTCGGTTGAAGCCTTCCAACGCTTGACAGCCGGAACCGGGGTCGCGTTTGTTGCACGGCATCGCGGTGTCGTAAAAATAATAGCATCTTGTGCGCTGGCACAGGTTACCACCCGTGGTCGCCTTGTTGCGCAGCTGTCCGCTGGCACCGGCGAGGATCGCGCGCGACAATACCGGATAATCGCTGCGTACGCGCTTGTCGGCAGCGCAGTCGCTGTTGGTCACCAAGGCGCCAATGCGCAGTCCGCCATCGTCGGTGACGCTGATCTCCGAAAGGTCCAGCCGGTTGATATCGACCAGCTTGTCCGGGGTCATTACCTCGAGCTTCATAAGGTCCAGCAGGTTGGTCCCGCCCGCTATAAATATTGCATCGTCGCTTGCCTGCGCCGTGGCATCGGTGCGGTCGGCTGCTCTTGCATAGTCAAATGATTTCATGACTGCTCTCCGGCGGCCTGACGGATCGCGTTGACGATATTGGGATAAGCGGCGCATCGGCACAGGTTGCCGCTCATCCGCTCTGATATTTCTTCATTGCTCAACTCTTCGGGGCCTTCGAGGTCGTCGGATACAAAGCTTGGCCATCCCGCCTTGGCTTCCTCGATCATGGCGGTGGCCGAACAGATCTGGCCCGGCGTGCAATAGCCGCACTGGAACCCGTCATGCGCGACAAAGGCGGACTGCAGCGCCGACAGGTTGTCGGGCTGACCAAGGCCTTCGATCGTCGTAATTGTGTCGCCGTCGTGCATGCAGGCGAGTGTCAGACAGGAGTTGATCCGTCGGCCTTCGACGATCACCGTACAGGCGCCGCACTGCCCGTGGTCGCAACCCTTTTTGGTTCCGGTCAGCCCCAGATGGTTGCGCAGCGCATCAAGCAATGTCACGCGGCTGTCGGCTTCCAGCTTGTGCGTTTCCCCGTTTATGACAAGTTCGGTGGTTTCCATATGGCGGCGTCCTTCCCAAGAGTGGCGACGTGACATGCGCAAACTGGTCAGAGACGAGGTCTCGTATCTTCGATGACGGTCAGTTGACGGGTCGATATCGCATAAAGTCTGCCTATCTTACGTTTTCTCCTGACTTTTGGTTCCACCACGGGTGACTTCAGGGACGATTTTCCGAGTTTTGTGTCCATCTCGCGAGGTTGGAGAATCGGGATGTGACTGGGATCGAAGCTTGTCGAAGCACGGCTCTCGTCTCACGCGGTCCTTCGACAGGCTCAGGACGAACGGGGTTGTTCCCCTGCGTAGGCAGGGGACCATCTCGTGGTTTGCCTTTGGAAGAAATGGATGATTGGTACCGTCTGCGATGCCATTTTTTTCTCGGACATCTCTTTTCACCGTTCGTGCTGAGCTTGTCGAAGCACGCCTATCGTCTCACGCAGTCCTTCGACAGGCTCAGGACGAACGGGGCTGGGGTAATCTGTTTTAACAGGCGTACGCCTCTCTAATCCACATCCTCGACATCAACCGCTTCGCCGGTCACCTTCTGGGACAAGGTGGCAGCGATGAAATCGTCCAGCGCGCCGTCGAGCACATCATTGGGCGCGCTGCTGGTATGGCCGGTGCGGAGGTCCTTGACCATCTGATAGGGTTGCAGGACATAGGAACGGATCTGGTGGCCCCAGCCGATTTCGGTCTTGGCTTCATATTCGCCCGAGGCCTCGGCCTCACGGCGTTGCAGTTCGGCTTCAAACAGACGCGCTTTCAGCATGCCCATCGCGGTGGCGCGGTTCTTGTGCTGGCTACGGTCATTCTGGCTGGCGACGACGATACCGGTCGGCTGGTGGGTGATACGGACGGCGCTGTCGGTCGTGTTGACGTGCTGGCCGCCGGAACCGGACGCGCGATAGGTATCGATCTTGAGGTCGCTCTCGTTGATCTCGACCTCGAAACTGTCGTCGATCACCGGATAGACCCAGACGCTGGAAAAGCTGGTGTGGCGCTTTGCGGCGCTGTCGAACGGCGAGATGCGGACCAGCCGGTGGACGCCGCTTTCGGTCTTGGCATAGCCATAGGCATTCTCGCCCTTCACCTCGATCGTCGCGGATTTGATGCCCGCCTGATCGCCGGCCTGATAATCAACCATGCTGACCTTGTAGCCGCGTGCTTCGGCCCAGCGCTGATACATGCGCAGCAGCATTTCGGCCCAGTCCTGACTCTCGGTGCCGCCGGCGCCGGCGTGGATTTCGATATAGGTGTCGAGCCCGTCGGCTTCGCCGGAGAGCAAGGCCTTGACCTTGTCGCGGTCGGCGCGAGTGGCGAGCTTTTCCAGCGTAGCGGCGCCCTCATCGGCGAGGGCGGCATCGCCTTCTTCCTCGGCCATCTCGATAAATTCGAGCGCGTCGTCGCGTTCCTGCTGGATTTCCTGCGCGGCGCTGATCGATTCATCGAGGCGGCGGCGTTCGGTCATCACCGCCTGGGCGGCACTCTGGTCGTCCCACAGGGTCGGATCCTCGACGCGGGCATTGAGCTCGTCGAGACGGCGCAGGGCAACATCCCAGTTGAGGGCGGTCTTGATCAGGGCGAGAGCGGCGTCGATCCGGTCGACATAGGCTTGCGCGTCGGCACGCATGATAATCTCCAAAACTATTGGCAGCAGCGATTAGACGATATCGGCGGGAAGTAAAGTATTGTGGGGCAGGATGCGTTGGTTTTGCAGCACATCCTGCGAGACAGCGATTTGCTGCCGAGACTGTGCTGTCTGTGATAGTATAGGAACAGGATCAGGAGATTAGCGGCATGACGATCGAGAATTTTACCGACAAGGACGTGCCCGACCAGAGCGGGCGCGTCTTTTTTGTGACTGGTGCGAATAGCGGGCTTGGTTATCAGACTGCGAAATTGCTCGCGGGCAGGGGCGCGCGGGTGCTGCTCGGTTGCCGGTCCGTGGAAAAGGCAGAAGCGGCGATAGCCGATATCCACGCAGTCTATCCGGAGGCGGATATGCGGTTCATTCCTCTGGATCTGGGAGATCTTAAATCCATTCGCAGTGCGGCGAAGCTGGTGGCGAAAGAGCCAAGACTGGATGTTCTGGTCAATAATGCCGGGATCATGATGCCGCCGCGCGAAGAGACGGCGGACGGTTTTGAATCGCAATTTGGCGTCAATCATCTGGGGACGTTTGCGCTGACCGGACTGCTGCTCGACAAGCTTGCGGAAGGGCAGGCACCCCGGGTTGTGATCACCGCCAGCATGGCGCATCGCAATGGCCGGATCGATTTTGACGATATCAATGCTGAGGAAAGTTACAGCCGCTGGGGCCGATATGCGATGAGCAAGCTGGCCAATCTGCTGCACATGTACGAACTCGACCGGCGGCTGCGCGCGGCCGATTCCCCGATCAAGGCGGTTGCCTGCCATCCCGGCGTAGCGGATACCGAACTGGCCAAGAATTTTCCAGGCTTCATGGTGTCTTTGTTCAAGCCGGTGTCGAGCCTGTTCATGAACAGCGCGGCGCAAGGGGCGTGGACGACGCTGGCCGCTGCCGCCGGGAATGATGTCGAGGGTGGTGAATATTTCGGGCCGGGCCGTAACGGCGAATGGACCGGACCGGCGCGCGAAGTGCAGCCCCGCCCGAAAGCCAAACGGATCGAGCCGGCGAAACGCCTGTGGGATATTTCTGAAGAAATGACCGGTGTTAAATATCCGGTCTGATTCTCTAATCCTCTGAAGTCCGCTATTTCCTTTGCTTTCAGGAACTTGTTGCGTTAGCTTAAGCTCGGGAGGACAGGTTTAAACACTTCGCCCGAGGGGAAATGGCTTGTTCGATGAAATGATGGGTAGCGACGAAGACGTTCGCGAACCCTATGTCGCCTATAAAGGCTGGCTGGACGATGAAGATACCAAACGGCTCCATCGCAAATCCGCGGATGCGGAGGCCTTTTTCCGCCGGACCGGTATTACCTTCAATGTCTATGGCGAGGATGAAGGCGACGAGCGGCTGATCCCGTTCGACGTTATTCCGCGGATATTGTCGGCCAGTGAATGGCGTAAATTGTCGCGCGGGATCGAGCAGCGGGTCAAGGCGATCAACGCCTTTCTCTATGATATCTATCACCGCCAGGAGATATTGCGCGCGGGCCGTGTGCCGGTCGAGCTGATCGCCAACAACATTGCCTTCCTGCCGCAGATGATCGGCGTCAATCCGCCCGGCGGCATATATACCCATATTATCGGCACCGATATTGTCCGTACCGGGCCCGGCGAATTTTACGTGCTCGAGGATAACGCGCGCACGCCTTCCGGGGTGAGCTACATGCTGGAAAACCGGGAAACGATGCTGCACATGTTCCCCGAACTGTTCGCCAGGATTGGAGTGCAGGAAGTGAGCAGCTATCCTAGCAATCTGCGCCGATCGCTGGCCGCCTGCGCGCCGCCGAAATGCGAAGGCAAGCCGGTGGTTGCTGTTCTCACCCCGGGTATCCACAACAGCGCCTATTTCGAGCACAGCTTTCTCGCCGATCAAATGGGAGCGGAACTGGTCGAGGGCCATGATCTGAAGATTGTCGACGGCCGTGTCGCGATGCGAACGACGCAAGGCTATACGGCGATCGACGTGATTTACCGCCGGATCGACGACGATTATCTCGATCCGTTGAATTTTCTGCCCAATTCGATGCTCGGCGTGCCGGGGATCATGGATGTCTATCGTTCCGGCGGGATTACCATCGCCAATGCGCCCGGCACCGGTATCGCCGATGACAAGGCGCTCTATTCCTATATGCCGGACATTATCGAATTCTACACTGGCCAGAAGCCGCTGCTGGAAAATGTTCCGACATGGCGCTGTTCGGAGAAGGATCAGCTGGACTATGTGCTCGAGCATCTCGCAGAACTGGTGGTCAAGGAAGTGCACGGATCGGGCGGCTATGGCATGCTGGTCGGCCCGGCTGCTTCCAAAAAGGAAGTCGAGGATTTTCGTGCCAAGCTGATCAGTAATGCCAGCAATTATATTGCCCAGCCGACGCTGGCGCTTTCGACCGTGCCGATTTTTACCGAAAAGGGCCTGTCGCCGCGGCATGTTGATCTGCGGCCGTTCGTGCTCGTGTCTCCCGATCGTATCGATATTACGCCCGGCGGCCTGACCCGCGTGGCGATGACCGAGGGATCTCTGGTAGTCAACAGCAGCCAGGGCGGGGGGACCAAGGATACTTGGGTGCTGGAAGAATGAGGGGGCAGGGATCATGCTAGGCAAAACTGCCGCCAGTTTGTTCTGGATGTCGCGTCTGCTCGAGCGGACAGAGAATAGTGCGCGCCTTATCGAAGCGGGCTTCCGGATTGCGCTGACCCACTCGTCTTCCGCAGCCGATGAATGGGCTTCCATCCTCGCGTCGTCCGGCGCCAAGAAGAGCTATCTGGCGAAACATGCCGATTATAGTTCAACCAAGGTGATCGATTATCTTTTGCGGGACAAGGACAATCCCGGCAGCGTCATCTCGCTGATCAAACAGGCGCGGGACAGCGCCCGTACCGGGCGGATTGCCCTGACACGGGAAGTCTGGGAAGCAACCAACGAAGCCTGGATGAATTTGAAAACGGCTTTGGCCAATCCGGTTGACGAGCGGGATTTACCAGATGTTCTGGCGGTCATCCGCCAGCAGAGTTCACTGGTCCGGGGCGCTGTTCTTGGCACTATGCTGCGCAATGACGGGTTTAATTTCATCCGGCTCGGCACGTTTATAGAAAGGGCGGACAGTACCGCCCGGATATTGGACGTGAAATATTATTTGTTGCTGCCCTCGATCGCGCAAATCGGCACCGCCGTCGACAATGTCCAATGGGAGACTATCCTGCGCTCGGTATCCGCGCAACGGTCCTATCGTTGGCTGAACGGTTCGGATATCAGCGCGTTGAGCGTTGCTGAATATCTGATCCTTCACCGACAGATGCCGCGTTCGCTCGCTTTCTGCTATGAACAGATTTCCGATAATCTCGGTTATCTCGAACGCGAATATGGATGTGATGTGTCATCGCACCGTCTGGCGAGAGATATTTGCGACCGTTTGCTCGGACAGCCGGTAAAAACTATATTTGAAAATGGTCTGCACGAATTCATCATCGAATTCCTCGCGGCAAATAACGGCCTCGCCGCGCAGATCGAGAGCGACTATAATTTTCAGGACAGGATAAACTGAATATGCTGCTGAAAATCAATCACGAAACCCGTTATAATTACGATAATCCCGTGCAATACGGGCTGCAACAGTTGCGTCTTCGCCCGAAAGAAAGACCCGGTCAGCGGATAGTCGACTGGAATATCGAGATTGAAGGCGGATCACTGGAATTGTCGTTCGAGGATCAGCACTGCAATCATGTCGATCTGATCAACATAGAACGCGGACGCAACGAAATTGTCATCCGCTGCACCGGCGAGGTTGAAAATACCGATGGCAGCGGCGTTATCGGCAGCCACGCGGGATTTGCCCCCTTGTGGTATTTCAAGCGGGCAACAGCGCTTACCAAGCCAGAGGTCGAAACCGCCAAATTGATCGCATCGCTGGATCAGGATTATGACAACGACATCGCCCGGTTGCACGCGTTGTCAGCGCTGGTTACCGACAAAGTCGCCTATGAGACTGGCAAAACCGATGCAGAAACAACCGCAGAGCAGGCGCTCACGGTTGGTGGTGGCGTCTGTCAGGATCATGCCCATATCTTCTGCACGGCGGCGCGCTCGCTGGGCTTTCCTGCGCGTTATGTCTCCGGATATCTGATGATGAGTGACCGGGTCGATCAGGATGCCACACACGCCTGGGCGGAAGCCTATATCGAGCATATCGGCTGGGTCGGCTTCGACATCTCCAACGGCTATTCGCCGGATGAACGCTATGTCCGGGTCGCCACAGGCCTGGATTATCGCGATGCATCGCCGATATCCGGCCTGCGCTATGGTGCGGGCAATGAGGATATGATTGTAAGCCTGCAAGTGCAGCAGTAAAGGGGCGCAGATCATTGCGATGATTCTTATAAGGGATAACCGGTAGTAATGACTTATTGCGTGGCACTGCGGATGAAACGCGGCCTTGTTTTCATGTCAGATACCCGCACCAATGCGGGTGTCGACGATATTGCCCAGGTCAAGAAGCTGACCAGTTGGGAAGTGCCGGGCGACCGGGTCATTACCTTGCTTTCGGCGGGTAATCTGGCGACCACTCAGGCGGTTGTCAGCCTGCTGGATGAGCGCGGCAAGCATCCCGATGACCGCAATCCATCGATCCTGCAGGCGCCATCGATGTTCCAGGTTGCGACGATCATTGGCGACACTTTGCGCGAGGTGGTCAAAACCTATTCCCACGAAGGTCAGGAAGCCAAGTCTCCTTTCGGTGCGACGTTGATTCTCGGTGGCCAGATCCATGGTAGCGATCCCAGATTGTTCATGATCTACCCGGCCGGTAACTTCATCGAAGCCAGCGATGACAGCCCCTTTTTCCAGAGCGGCGAAACCAAATATGGCCGACCGATTCTGGTCCGCGCGTTCGAGCCCGACATGAGCTTCGAAAATGCCGTCAAATTGCTGCTGGTGTCTTTCGATTCTACCATTCGTGCCAATCTGGCGGTGGATTTGCCGCTGGATATGCAGGTTTATGAAGCCGACAGTTTCAAAATCACGCAACAGCAGCGGGTCGAAAAAGACGATCCCTATTTCCAGACTATCTCCGAGGGATGGGGTGATGCGCTGAGAAGCGCATTCCAGTCGCTGCCCGACTTCAGCTTCAAAAACTAACCGAAGCGTCTTTTCCCCGCCATCGCTCTATGCGCCATGGCCATCGTGGTCAGCTGCGCGTTGACCCGGATGCAACTCGGCATCACGCTGGCATCGGCGACATAGCAATTGGTCGTATTGTGTACCCGCTGGTTGAGATCGACGACGCCCTTGTGCGGGTCTTCGTTGATCGCATTACCGCCGTGGGGATGGGAACTGGACAGGACGACATCATCAGGCTCGACGATTGCCTTTTCGTAAAAGGCATCAATCTCTTCATGGCTCATGTCGCTGGTCAGCGTCTGGCCGCTTAGCAGGGCAGGGTAGACCTCGATCGCGCCGTTGAGGAAGTGGACTTTGGTCATCGTCGCCAGCGCGCGGCGCAATAAAGCCAGTTCCTCCTCCCCGATTTTGAGCTTGAGCTTGCCATCTTTCATATAGCCGAGCCGGTCTGCCGGAAACAGGACGCCCGCCGACACCAGTCTATTATAATTTCTCATCCGCTCGTAATGATCTTCGAACCAACCCGGTACCAGCATGGCCATGCTCATCGGCGGCTGGAAATGGCTTTCGATCAGGAAATCGCCGCGATCGATATAGGTCGCCATCTGGTCTTCGTTCCATGCGTTGACCTGCGTGCCTTCGGGCATCAGCGCGACCACCGGACAGGCGATGTTGAGCGAGATATTGCTGCCCGATTGCAGGATGCCGCTATTGTAGAGCAGATTGCTGGACGCGAGCGCGCCCGCGGCGACGACCACACCTTTGCGGGCGCGAATGGTGCGCTTGCCGCCACCCTTCAACCGGATTTCGACGGCGTCGGCGACCCGCTTGCCATTGGCACCCTCGGTCCACAATATTTCGGTCGCTTCGGCCCGATCCAATATCCGGGCCGGTTTGATACGCGCATCGCTGGTTGCATGGGTCAAATAGCTTTCCGGCATGGCTTTCTTCCGCCCATAAGGGCAGCCCGTGTTGCAATAGCCGCAATAGATGCACTCACTATCAGGCGTTGGGGGACCGTAATTTTTACTGAACCATGCGGTGATCGCGGTCCGGTCTTTCGGGTCAGCCGATTGTGCAGCATATTTGTTCCAGCCGTCGACCAGATGCGGGCCATTATTACGGCCGGTGATCGCGTCTATTTGCGTGACTTCGAGCGCGTTCTCGACCGCATCATAGCTCGCAGCCAGACTGGCTTCGCTTATCGGAGCGCCGAGCCTGGCCCAGGTGTCATAAACATCTTCTGCGTCCGGATGGACGAGGCCGGCCTGTTTCATGCGCAAGCAAATGCCGTTGTTGATCACGGTAGAGCCGCCAACCACACGGCCCTGAAACACGATGATGTCCCGGTCGGCGGTTGTTTGAAGGCCGCCATCCTTGAACAGGCGCGCGGTCATCCGGGCTTCTTCATGGGTCAGGCGCGATGACGGATAATGGCTGCCGGCTTCGATGATGAGTACTTCATGCCCTTCGTCGGACACCGCCGCTGCGGCAACGGCGCCGCCAGCGCCCGATCCGATCACGATGACATCGGTTTCTTCCGGGACGGCGCCATGGCCGACAAAGACCGCTGCCGTCAGATCCCGGCGGGTGTCGCGGCGAACCGGTCGCTCGCCCGGGGCTGAGCGGTCACGCTGTCCCGGCAATTCGAAATCGAGGTCGGCAAAGATCGGGTTGTCGAAATTTTCCTCCTCATCGCCATGTTGCCAATGTCCGTAATAGCCGGCCAGGATGACGCCTTTGGTGCGGGCTATGTCCTGAAGGAAATCGATCCGCGATTTTTGCAACCGTCTGCTGATCAGTTTCTTGCGGATGCGTGGAGAAGCGGCGAGAAAAAACGGACCACCGAGAACGGCCAGCAGGCCATAGAGCGCCATCCGGATTTCATCCGGCTTGTTGCCTTCGATATTGGTAAAATGTTCCTGCAGATTTTCGACCACCTGATCGGCTGAAATCGCCATCTTCCGGTTGTAGAACAACGCCTCCGCCATCGCCTTGATCATCAGCGCCTGCAGTCGGTTAAACGGCTTTTTCAACTTTCATCTCCCAAGGTGCGACCCGGGGTATATCTCGTTTTATCTAGTCTTGTGCGGTATCGCCTATCAAGTCGATGCCGGATCCATCTCCATATCCGACCGCCTTGAACCGACGGCTAGCAGGAATGTCGCCGGACAGAAACGCGCAGTTTTCTTGGCCATTGTCCAACCTGTCCTATCATTTAGCGCAGGATAACAGGATATTATGCTTTTTCTATCCCTGTTTTCGAAGCAGTTGTGATGAAGGCCACTACTGGCGAGGGCAGATATGATAATATAGACAATCTGATAGCCATCGAGGGTTTGTCATGCATATTAAAACTCACCGTTTTACCGCCACACTGGTCGCCGCAACATTGATCGCTGGCCTTGTCATTCCTTCACCAGCCTCGGCGCAATTTGGCGGCTTGTTCAAAAAGCCGTCATCTGCTGACCGGTCGCCGGACGACAGGAACAAGGGCGATGACTGCGCCACCGATGCAAAAAGCTCGATCGGCAAATCGATACTGGGCAATATGATCGGAGATTTTACGCGGCGGGCAACCCGGGGCATGGGCGTCGCCGGAACCTATGTTCCGCAAGCGGAAGTCGCGGACACGCTGACCAATTCCATCGCCTGCAGACTGCATCCTGACGAGCAGTTACAGGCGGCAGAGGCGACGCGGAGCGTGACCCGATCCGGGGAGCTTGGCGTCAGTTCGCAATGGACAAGCGAAACGCGGCCCGGTGTGTCGGGGAGTTCCACCGCGACCGCCAAATCACAAACGGCGGACGGTACAAGTTGCATGACCATCACAGATATTGCTATCGTCGATGGCGAAGAAACCCGTGTGTCCAAGCGGATGTGCAAAGCTCCCGGAGAAACACGATATATAGTCGTGGTGTGAAATATGAGAAACAAGATCAAAGCCGCTATCGTTGTCGCCTCGCTTTTTACGTTGGGCGCGACTGATGTGAAGCCGGGAATGGACCCGGACAATCCGACCTGTCCGAGCGCTCCGAACTGGTCGTCCAACACCAAGATGGTGCTGACGCCGAAAATGATCGGCGGCACCAAGATCTTGCTGGCCGAAGGGGCCGTCGATACAGGTCTGCCCGAACGGATGCGCAAGATGTTGACGGACAATCCGGATATATCGGAAATCTGGCTGCGGTCTTCCGGCGGTAACGCGAGAGCGGGCAATGAAGCCGGCCGGGTGATCCGGGAATCCGATGCCCTGATCATCACCCGCATTCCCCAGGGCTGGACCTGTTTCAGCGCCTGCAACTTTGTCTTCATGGGGGGCAGGGCCCGCATCGTCGAGCCCGGCGCCCATTTCATGGTTCATATGTTCACCATGACCAACGACCGCAACGCGATCAATTACAGCATCGAAATGGGGACCGATTCGACGGTCGGCCTGATCGGCGAAGTGGAACAGCAAAGCGCGCTGATGGCCACCGAGGATAATGATTTCCTGATTCGTATGGGCGTGTCGCGGAAACTATTGTCCGAAATCATGTACAAAACCAATGCCGTAAAAACCGAGGACGGTGACCAGTCGACCCGCCGCTGCCTGACCAACGAGGAAGCGATGCGCTACAATGTCGCCAATGTCGGCGGCTAGGCGTCTCCCTACAGAATAACGGCCTCCCGAAAATGACAGCGCCCTTTTGCTTTTCTTTTGAAATTATGGCGTTAGCATGAGCTTTAGCTAATCGGGCCAGCGAATGGGGAAGGCAGGACTATGCGTCATATTGCGATCATCGGATCGGGACCTGCAGGCTATTATTCGGCGGAAGCCGCGCAAAAGAAATTCGGTGACGATGTCGCGGTCGACATAATCGACCGCTTGCCCGTTCCTTTCGGCCTGATCCGCACCGGTGTCGCGCCCGACCATCAATCGATCAAGGCCGTGTCGCGGCGTTACGAGAAAACCAATCTCGGCGACAATGTGCGCTTTGTCGGCAATGTCACCGTCGGTGAAGATGTCAGTGTCGCGGAATTGCAGAAATTATATGATGCCGTCGTGCTTGCGACCGGCGCACCCAATGACAGGGTGCTGGATATACCCGGTAGCGACCTGAAGGGTGTCATCGGCAGCGCCGCCTTTGTCGGCTGGTATAATGGCCATCCCGATTTCAAGGATCTCGATCCCCCCCTCGACGCCCGGTCGGTCGCGGTCATCGGCAACGGCAATGTCGCGCTCGATGTCGCGCGGATATTGGCAAAGACCGCAGATGAATTTTCCGGCAGCGATATTGTCGGCCACGCTCTGGATGGGCTGAAGCAGAGCAAGGTCGAAAAGATCACCTTTCTCGGGCGGCGCGGACCGCATCAGATTGCAATGACGCCGAAGGAACTGGGCGAACTGGGCCAGTTGGAGCGAGCCAGACCGGTGGTCGAAGCGGCTGATTTTCCTGAGCTGGACGACGATGCCATGCTCGATCCGGGCATGCGAAAATCGGTCACCCATTTGCGCAATTTCCAGATTATCGAAGACGACGCGCAGCATAAGCCGATCGAGATTGTCTTCGATTTTTTCGCCATGCCGGTTGCAATCCAGGGCGCTGGCAAGGTCGAGAAGCTGGTCGTCGAAAGAACCGAACTGGACGAGGAACTGCGATCCGTCGGCACTGGCGAGCGCTATGAGCTCGATTGCCAGATGGTGATCAGCTGCATCGGCTATCGCACACCGCCGATCGAAGGCGTGCCCTATGAAGATGGTCGGGGCCGTTTTGCCAATGTCGACGGACGGATTTTGCCGGGCCTCTATTGCGTCGGCTGGGCGAGGCGTGGACCATCTGGAACCATTGGCACCAACAAACCCGACGGTTTTGCGATCGTGGACGCTATCGCCGAAGATATCGGCGCCGGTGACAGCAAGGAAGGCCGCGCCGGCCTCGACCGGTTGTTTGACGAGCGCGGCGTCGAGGCAGTCACCTTCCGCGACTGGAAGAAAATCGAGGAAGCCGAAATCGCCCGCGCACGGGAAGGCTCACCGCGCGAGAAATTCACCGATATCGCCGATATGATTGCGGCGCGGGATTAGGCCGACAACCACTCTCGCAAAATCGCGTTCACTTTTTCCGGGGCTTCCTGCTGCACCCAGTGGGAGACGCCGGGCAAGCGGTGCAATTCGAGATCCGGTACCCACTCTTCGGTGCCGTCGGTGCAGCGGATATCGATGGCGGCGTCTTCTTCGCCCCAGATCATCAGCGTTGGTATGTCAACCATGCCATCGCCAATCTCCCTGACATCCTTGGTACGCAGTAGCGCGCGGTAGTAGTTTATCATCGATCGCAGCGCGCCGGGGCGACTGGCGGCGTCGGCATAGATTTGCAACTCGCTATCCGGGAAACGGCTTTTGTCGACCGCCATTTTGGAAAATGCTTCTTTGACGGGTTGGGCTCGATTTCTCCCGAGCATTTTCTCCGGCAACCAAGGAAGCTGGAAGAAGAAAATATACCAGCTTTTCTTGAGTTGATACCAGTGCCGCATTTCCCGCTGCGCGCATTTTGGATGCGGCACGTTCATGATCACCAGCCTGGTCAGCGGACGAATCTTTTTGATCGCGAAGTGCCAGGCGATGATCGCGCCCCAGTCATGGGCGATCAGGGTGACTTCTTCCGCGCCGCTGGCGTCGATTAGCGCGGCGACGTCCTTGACCAGTGTGTTCAGGCGATAGGAATCCACGCCGTCCGGTCTGCTCGAACCGCCATAGCCGCGCAGATTGGGTGCCCAGACTTTATAGCCTATTTCGACCAGCAGCGGGATTTGGTGACGCCAGGAATAATGCAGTTCGGGAAAACCGTGCAGGCATAACGCTAGTTTTTTGCCTTCTCCGGCGGTTGCGACTTCGAAGGACAGGCCATTGGCTTTGACCCATTGCATGACGATGCCGCTCGCCGGTTTCGGATTCCATGTGAAATTATCTTGCATAAACTTTCCTAGCATCAGTGGACTTTAACCATCCAGTTAAATCTGTTATGCATCGGCAAAATAATAAGGAGAGAGTCGATGCATGATCTGGTAATTCGTGGTGGTACGGTTGTTGATGGTACGGGCGGCGCGCCCTTTGTCGCCGATGTGGCGATTGATGGTGACCGCGTTTCGCTGGTCGGAACGGTCGCGGCGCAAGGCCGAGAAGAGATTGACGCCTCTGGAAAATTCGTCACCCCCGGCTTCGTCGATGTGCACACCCATTATGACGGCCAGGCGACCTGGGACGATGAGATGGCGCCATCAAGCTGGCACGGTATCACCACAGTCGTCATGGGCAATTGCGGTGTCGGTTTTGCTCCGGCGCGGCCCGATCGTCACGAATGGCTGATCAATCTGATGGAAGGCGTCGAGGATATTCCCGGTACCGCGCTGGCCGAAGGCATGAGCTGGAACTGGGAAACTTTCCCCGAATATCTCGACGAGCTCGAGAGAATGCCGCGCACCGTCGACGTTGCGACCCATGTCCCGCATGGCGCTGTGCGTGCCTATGTGCTGGGTGACAAAGAGAAGCCCGGTGCGGTTCCGACCGAAGACGAGATCGAACAGATGTCGAAAATTGTCGAGGATGGTCTGAAAGCCGGTGCTCTCGGCTTCTCGACCTCGCGGACGATCCTGCATCGCAGCATCGATGGCGAACTGGTTCCCGGTACCACGGCGACCAAGGAAGAATTGATCGGCATCGGCCGCGCGATGGGACGGGTCGGCTATGGCGTGTTCGAAATGGCGAGTGATCTCAACAAGGAATGGGACGAATTTGACTGGATGGGCGATCTCAGCCGCGAGACCGGCATGCCGGTCACCTTCGCGGCGCTGCAGTCGATCGCCAAGGACCAGTCTCTCGACGAGCAGATCGCCAATATGCGGGCAGAAAACGACAATGGTGCCAATATCGTTGCGCAGATCGCGCTGCGCGGAAACGGCATCGTCATGGCCTGGCAGGGCACGGTGCACCCATTTGTCCGGCATCCGAGCTGGGTAGCGATGGAAGAGCTGAGCTGGGACGAGAAATATGCCAAGCTGAAGGATCCGGCGTTCAAAGCACAATTGCTGAGCGAAGCCAGCACCCCGCCGGAACAGGTGGACATGATGCCGGTCTTCACGATCATCACGCAGGGCTGGCCGATGCAGTTCGAAATGGATCTGGATTTCAACTATGAACCGCAGGCCGACGAAAGCATCGCCGCACGGGCGGAAGCAGCCGGCAAATCCGGTGCGGAATATGCCTATGATTTGATGATGGCGGATGACGGCAAAGGTTTCATCTATCTGCCCTTGCTCAACTATATGGACGGCAATCTCGATTTCCTCGAGACCTTGCAGCAGGCGGATGACACGGTGAACAGCCTGTCCGACGGCGGCGCGCATTGCGGCACGATCTGCGACGCGGCAAGCCCGACCTTCATGCTCGAATATTGGGTGAAGAACCGCAAGCGTGGCACGATCAGCATCGAAAATGCGATCAAGCGGCAATGTCTGGATACGTCACGGCTCTATGGCCTGAACGATCGCGGTGTGCTGAAGCCCGGCTATCTGGCCGACGTGAACGTTATCGATATGGAGCGGATCAAGCTTGGCAAGCCATGGCTGGCGTTCGACCTGCCAGCGGGCGGCAAGCGCTTGCTGCAAAAAGCCGATGGCTATGATTATACGATCAAGTCGGGGCAGGTGACCTTCAAGGGCGGTGTCGTGACCGACAAACGTCCTGGCGGCCTGATCCGTGGCCCGCAGATGGTCGAGATGCTCGAAGCGGCGGAATAGTTATAGGAGCGCAGCCGGTTCACCGGCTGCGCAACTACATCAGCTTTCGATATTAAAATCCGGTCCAGCGTAGGCGGACAAAGGCACTTCTACCTGCGCCCGGCAGACGGGCACCCAAGGCTACGTCGGAACCGCTTACGCGGTTATAGCCGGCCAGATGGTCGGTGTAATTTTTATTGAACAGATTTTCGACACTGGCGTCGAGCGTGAAACCTGGCGTCAGTTCGACGTGGCCGAATAATCCCGCCAGCAAATAGCCATTGCTTGGCTGTTCGTCATTGGTAGCGGACACCTTGTTCTGATCTGCAAAGGCCTGCAGTTCCGCGCCGACATGCCAGCGTTTCTCCTGCCAACTCAGAGCGACGCGGGCGTTTGGTGGCGTTATCCGATAAAGATTGTCTGTAATGTCGCGACGTTTCGCCCGGACGTAGCTTGCGGTCCCATCCAGATTCAGCGGCCCGCTGATATTCCAGCCGAAATCCAGGTCGGCGCCGTAAAATTCCGCATCGACATTGCCGAAACGCAATGGCGTCGAATCGCCGTTCATATTTGCGACCATTTCCACCGGAGAGTTGATGATGCCCGGCGTGTCATCATAGGCTACGCCCTGAATGAAATCATCGACGCGTCGATAGAATAGCGTTGGCCGAGCATAGAAGCGGCTATCCTGATAATCGAAACCAATTTCGGCAATCCAGGCTTTTTCATTTCCCAGATTTAAATCGCCGACATAGATATTGCCGTCGGCAAGTCCCCCGCTTGCACCGGTTGGCAGCCATGAGAAACGCTCGATCGCATTGGCCACACGGGTCTTGTAGGCAAGCGACAGGCGAGGTTTGAAACTCCCGATATCGCTCCAGAAACGTGCTGCTATATCGACGGTGTCTCCGGACCACGTGCGATCCGACGCGGCGAAACCATCGGCGAGAATGCGGGGACCCATCGGAACGGCGCTGCCCAAAAGCGGCGATCCTGCCTCCATCCGATGATGGTCAAAGCGGACGCCGATTTCGGCTTCAATCTGACCAACTGCCAACCGGCTCTCGACGAAGGCACCGACCCGACTGCCGGAAATATTGTTGAGCGATGTCAGGAAAAAGTCAGCATTCATCGGATTGGTGATCCGCACATCCTTGTCCATTGTCTCGACGTCCGCGCCAATCCGGATGTGACGATCCGGGGCGCCGATGCGCAGCGCGGTGGCAGCCGTACTGGTGTCCGCATCGGCAAAAGTGGCGCGTTGATCCATCAGGCTGGCCGGTCCCTGCCGGAGGGAAAAATTATCCATCAGATGCCGAACCGCGACATGGCCCGCTTCCACTTCTAGATAGAGATTGTCGCTGAGCTTGCCTTCATAGGCGAGCGACAGGAAGTCCGTGCTGAAATACTGGATGTCCATCGGGAAAGGCGGGTTGCCGGTCGGATCAGTTTCCTGACGGCGGTAAGACAGGGTCAGGCTGCCGTCGCCGACTTTCAAGCCGGCATGGGCTCCATAGTTGAGGCGCTCGAAGCTGGATGACGCGATGGTCCCGTCCGGGAACTGCAGATCGTCGCCTTTCTCGTAGGAAACGATGGCACCCAGTTTGATCCGTTCACTGGACAGGCTGACAAGCCCTCCCATCAGATAGCTATTGTCGCCGCTGCGATAGCCGGCGGTCAGATCGGCCTGCGGCTGCAGTGTCGCGCTGTCGGAGAATTGCGCTTCCTTCAGAATGGCATTCACGCCACCGCCAAGGCCCGGGCCTTTGCGAACCGGGCTGATGCCGCGGTCGATTTCAATCCGGTCGACCAGCGCCATCGGCGCATAATGCAGCGGCGGGTCCATCAAATTGGGGCCGCCAGACGAAAAGCGCTGGCCATTGACCCGGACCAGAATACGGTCACCAAACAGGCCGCGATACTGGACTTGGCCGGATAGGCCGCCATTGTCGATCAGGGCGGCGCCCGGCGCGCGGGCTACCAGCGATGCTGCGTCGGGGGTGGAGACGATTTCCTTGTCGCTTTCGATCTCGTCGGTGGTTGCCGCGTCGCGTTGACCGGTGACGATTATATCGGTGAGCGGGTCGGCTTCGGCATAGGCAGGAGAGGCGAGGGCGATGTTCGCCGTAAAGGCGGTTAATATTGTTCTATTCATGATAAGTCCCAAACGGCCATGTCCCACCGCGTGGGAGGGCCGCAAAAAATGCAAATGGTGCGATCAATCACCCATCAGGTTAACGATCGCGCGCTATTTCAGATGTTTTGGGAAATTACCGGGGGCCCGGTTGCCGGCGGGACATTGATCCGGTTGCGCAGCGCAAAGCGGCGTGGTTCGGACGGTTCGTGCGTGGCCGGAGCCAATGTAGCGATTGCGATCTCGGGTGCGGGCGAAGCCAGGCCAAGGGACGTGCCACCGGCGAAGGCACAAGCAGGCGTTGATTGTTCCGGTTCGGGTTCCGGGGCGCTCTCATCCTGCTGGCCATAGACCAGAGAAAGCAGGTCAAAGTCGGGATTGTCCGGCGTGACCACCAGCTTGCTGTCGGCGTGACCGGAGCAAAGTTTGATCGCGAAACCGTCTGCAGTTTGTGTCGGCATGAAGCCTTGCGGCGCCAGCGTGCTCAGCAATATCGCGACCAAAGCGAATGCGTGGATCGCCGGGTTGGTTTTCAGAAACCGGGAGAGGGACAGAGGCCGAGTCATTGTTTATGTGGGCGCTATATTGCGCGGTGCGGGAAAATGCCAGTGTTCTTGAAGGTGTCGGCTGCCAGAGACCGATAATACCGATCCAGGACAGTTAGGGTCGAGGGCGGCGACTTGATTATCCGTCACCCCAGCGAAGGCTGGGGGCCAACTCGATTAGGCGTTGAAACGCAAGCTTTGTGCTTGGCGAGAATAAGCGAGAGAAAGCAACATTGGCTTAGGCTCCAGCCTGCGCTGGAGTGACGGGATTGGCCTCCGTTGGACGTGGGGGGGGGGTATACGACAGGTTTTTCTGCCGTTCGTGGTAAGCTTGTCGAACCACGCCTATAGCCGAGAGTTGCCCTTCGACATGCTCAGGACGAACGGCTCTCCATGAGAGCTTCACTTAGCCCCAACCATCTTGCTCAAGGGAGAGCTATCAAACCCGCATTGGCATCAGCACGTATAGCGCGGTCGACTTGTCATTCTCGCGAATGAGCGTCGGTGCGCTGGCATCGGCCAGATGCAATTCCACGGTGTCGCCTTCGATCTCGCCGAGGATATCCATCAGATATTTCGAGTTGAAACCGATTTCGAATGTGTCGTCCTTGTAGGATCCCGGTACTTCTTCTTCGGCCTTGCCATTTTCGGGCGAGGTAACGGAGAGGGTGATCTTGTCGTCGCCGAGCGCCATTTTGACGGCGCGGGTTTTTTCGGTGGCGATGGTCGATACGCGGTCGACGCCCTGGGCGAAGCTTTTGGCATCGATCTTGAGCAGCTTGTCGTTGCCGGTCGGAATAACGCGGGTGTAATCGGGGAAAGTGCCGTCGATCAGCTTGCTGGTCAGGATCGCGGTGCCGAGGGTGAAGCGGATCTTGCTCGCGGACAGATCAACCTGAACCGACGATTCACTATTCTCATCCAGCAATTTGCGTAGTTCGTTGACGCATTTGCGCGGGACAATCACGTCGGGCATGCCTTCTGCACCGGCGGGCCGGGGCAGGGTAACGCGGGCGAGCCGGTGACCGTCGGTCGCGGCGGCTTTGAGTACCGGTGTTTCCTCATCCTGCACGTGCAGGAAGATGCCGTTGAGATAATAGCGGGTTTCCTCGGTCGAGATGGCAAAGCGGGTCTTGTCGATGATCTGGATCAGCGAAGAGGCAGGCAATTCGAAGCTGGTCGGCAATTCGCCTTCGGCAATGACAGGAAAATCATCGCGGGGAAGCGTCTGCAGGTTGAAGCGCGCGCGACCGGCGTTGACCTTCATCTTGCCATCGGCTGCGTCCAGTTGCACCTGCGAACCGTCTGGTAGCTTGCGGGCAATGTCGAACAATGTGTGGGCTGAAACGGTAGTAGACCCGGCGGTCTCGACCTGGGCTTCGACGGTTTCCACGACTTGGAGATCCAGATCGGTGGCCATCAGTTTGATGCTGCCGTCGGCGCTGGCTTCGATCAGCACGTTGGAGAGAATGGGGATGGTGTTGCGCCGCTCAACCACGGACTGGACATGGCCCAGGCTCTTTAGCAATGCCGCGCGTTCAATGGTCGCTTTCATAAACCGTCCTTCTTGTTCCCGATCGTCCGTCGATTTAGCTGTGCATCAGACTCCGCACAGCGTCACGGATAGTTCATGGCTTCATTAACAATAAAGTGCCGCAGGGCAAGCCTGATTGCCGTCAACGTCCGATAATGCCGTGAAAAACTGTGGAAAAAAGCAACAAGGCGGCTAAAGCCGCAGTGGCAGGGGATGGATTTGGCCATCTCGGGACAGAGCAGGGTTAATATGAGCGGCATCAATACCAACGGAAAACGACTGTTTATCGCACGGCATGGCGAGACGATCTTCAATCTGGCTGGCCGGATCCAGGGTGAGCATGTCCATACGCCGCTAACCCGGACCGGATTTGCCCAGGCCGACGAGATGGGCAAGGCGCTGGCGCGTCATCTGGCTTCAGAGAAGCCGGCGCTGGATCTGATTGCTTCCGACACTGATCGGGCGCTGCAGACGTTGTCGGTGGTGGCCGAACATGTTGGCGCGGACTGGCATCAGGCGCGCAGTGATGCACGGCTGCGCGAGATAGACATGGGCGAATGGGGCGGTGCCTGGTATCGCGATCTGGCCGGCAGGCTGGAAATTGACGAGGCGGAACGGCTGTTTGTCACCGTTGCGCCGGGTGGCGAAGATTATCGTGCTATCGCAAAAAGGCTCGAACATTGGCTTGGCGAGCAGGAGTTTGCCCGCGATGCGGTTTTGATCAGTCATGGCATGACCAGCCGGGTTCTGCGGGGCTTGCTTGTCGGTGCCGATCCGCATCCGCGCTTTGGCGCGCCGATTGCCGAAGGCTTGTCCCAGGGTTCGATCGTCCAGATCAAAGACGGCGTCGAGGACGTGTTTCACATTGGTGGAGGGGAAGGGGAGAAGGCTTGAAAAAGCATTATATACTCCTGATTCTCGCAGCTTCGGTGATCTCTATCCCGGCGGTCGCGAAAGATTCGCTTGTCATATTCAACAGCTGGGGCGCGTTCCGCGATCCGGAAATTCCGCGCTGCTACGCCATTGCGGAGTCGGAGGAAATTACCGGAAAGGCAGAACGCAAATCCTTTGCCACCGTCGGTTTCTGGCCCAGCCGTACGATCAGGCGGCAATTTCACGTCCGGTTGAGCCGGGACCGGTCGACCAATAGCCGGCTGATGGTCAGTATCGCCGGTCGCCGGTTCCAGCTCACTGCCAGTCGCTCGGACGGCTGGTCGCAGGATAAACGCATGGATGCCGCGATCATTGCCGCAATCCGTTCGGCCACCAGCATGACGGTGGAAAGCGTCGGACGTGATGGAAAGCCAATCGTCGACGCTTATCGGTTACGCGGCGCGGCGACGGCAATCGACGCAGCATCATTGGGATGTTCGCGGTTGCGGTAGATTTTCCCTGGGACTCACCCTATATGCGCTCCCATGCAGATTCCCGGCCATATTGATCCCGTTCCCTTGCCCGCCAAGGTCACCCCGCGTGCTGACGGCCGCATTGACCTGATAGGTCTCAGCGTTACGGAGATCCGCAGCGTGCTGATCGAGGCAGGGCTTGAGGAGAAGCAGGGAAAACTGCGCTCCAAGCAGCTTTTCCACTGGATGTACCATCGCGGGATCAACGACTTCGCGCTGATGACCGACATGAGCAAGGCCTTGCGGCCTTGGCTGGCAGAGCGTTTTGTCATCGGCCGCCCGGAAATCGTCGAAGCGCATCTGTCGGAAGACGGCACCCGCAAATGGTTGCTTCGCTCTGCCGACGCCCAAGATTATGAAATGGTCTTCATTCCTGACGAGGATCGTGGAACGCTTTGTATTTCCAGTCAGGTCGGCTGCACGCTCAATTGCCGTTTCTGCCATACCGGCACAATGCGGCTGGTACGCAATCTGACGCCTGGCGAGATTGTCGGTCAGGTGATGCTGGCGCGTGATGCGCTGGGCGAATGGCCGAAAGGCGTGATGGATTTTGCCGAAGAAGGTGAAGCGGAGAATACCAAGGAATATAATCAGGCTTACAAGTCGGATGGCCGTCTGCTGACCAATATCGTGTTGATGGGAATGGGTGAGCCCTTGTATAATTTCGAGAATGTCCGTGATGCGATGAAGATCGTGATGGATGGCGACGGGCTAGCGCTCTCGCGTCGCCGGATCACCCTGTCGACCAGCGGCGTTGTGCCGATGATCGCCCGGGCCGGAGCGGAGATTAACGTCAATCTTGCGATTTCCCTGCACGCGGTGAACAAGGAAACCCGGGACGAGATCGTACCGCTCAACCGCAAATATTCGATCGAAGAACTGCTTCAGGCCTGCGCCGATTATCCTGGTGCCAATAACGCCAGGCGGATCACCTTTGAATATGTGATGCTTAAGGACAAGAATGACAGCGATCAGGATGCCCGCGAGCTGGTTAACTTGCTGCGCAACTATGATTTGCCGGCGAAGGTCAATCTGATCCCGTTCAACCCCTGGCCCGGATCGGACTATGAATGTTCGACCCCCGAACGGATTAAATCTTTCTCGAAGATCATTTTCGACGCCGGGATCAGCGCACCGATCCGGACTCCGAGAGGCCGGGATATCATGGCGGCCTGTGGCCAGTTGAAATCGGCCAGTGAAAAGAAAAGCCGGGCCGAACTGGACCGTTTGGCCGAAGAGAAGCAGGCCGCTCTGGGCTAGACGGCGGCGATTACGTCAATCTCTACCATAAGATCCGGCAGGGCCAGCGCCCTGACTTCCAGCGTGGTGTCTGCGGGATAGGGGGACTTGAAGTAGATTTTGCGCGCTTGCACGATCTTGGTAAAATTACCCATGTCGGTCAGGTAGATGGTTACCTTGACGATCTTGTCGCGGCTGCTGCCCGCCGCATGAAGGACGCGATCGATATTGACGAAAACCTGGCGCAATTGGGCATCGAAATCCGCAACGCCGACGACTTGGCCCTGTTCGTCTATTGCGGCCTGACCGGAGAGAAAGAGCAGGTCACCGACCCGCCACCCCGGTGATATGGCGTAAGGCGCGAGTGGATCAGGATCCAGTTTGATGACCTGTTTCGTGGCGCTCATGATGTCCGCTCTCCTCAATCGTGATATCCTGTAGCAGGTTAGTAGCGACGAAAAGCGGATGCCATAAAAAAAGGGGCGAGCATCGCTGCCCGCCCCGTTGTTCGTTATTAATCCGGCTGGATTAGAATTTCATGCCGAGGCTTACGAGACCCTGGTTGCGGGAAACGCCATCTTCGTAGTTGCTGTAGCGATATTCGCCGCGCGCGAACATATTCTCGCTGAGCTGATATTCGATACCGGCGCCGACACGAACGCCGTCGCCATTTTCGCCACCAAATCCGGGGGAAGAAACGCGGGCATTGGTGTAGCCTGCTTTTGCGTAAAGCAGAGCGGCGTCACCAACAACAAAGCCTAGACGGGCGCCAGCGTAGAGATCACGGCCAGCTTCGAGACGACCGCCAGCATTGGAAATTTTCCCGGTGGATTCGGTCGCTTCCAGCTCAACGCCATAAACAACGTTGCCTGCCTGAATGTCATAACCGAGTGTGGCACCATAAAGGAAGCCATCGACATTATCGAGCCCAGCAATGTCGAGATCAATATTATCATATCCAGCTATTGCTGTAGCTTTCACGCCGGAAAAATCACCTTTTTCCTGAGCCATTGCGGGGGATGCAAGCACAGATGCTGCAATAGCGACTGCTATTGTTACATTTTTCATTTTTATTGGTTCCTTGATTTTGCGATTAAATGACCGCTAATTTTTTAAACTTAGATTGTTCTTTCGCGGTCGAATATGCATATAAGTTTACAAACCTGAATGACAACTGCATGACTCGATTAAATCTGTCACAAATGACATTCTCCCCACCCGTGTTGTGAAAATGCAACAGTCGAAAGCTGTAACGATAGGCTTGGCAAGGCAGAACTAGCGGTTAGAGTATAGATATGCCGGAGCATCCCATCATCCCTGTCCAAGCCCGCCATCACCTGACGACCCGGATCTGGCACTGGATCAACGCGATCTGCCTGTTGGTGCTGCTAATGAGTGGTCTGACCATCTTCAACGCCCATCCCCGGCTCTACTGGGGCGAATATGGTGCAAATAATGACTATGCCTGGATGGCTGTCGGTTCATCTGATCGAATGGGGTACCTCCGCTTTGGTGAAATGCGGATCGAAACGACCGGTGTTCTGGGAAACTGGCAAGACAGCGAGGGCAAGACGCAGAAATGGGCTTTCCCCGGCTGGGCAACTATTCCTTCAAGTTACAGTCTGGCCGATGGCCGGCGTTGGCATTTCTTTTTTGCCTGGATATTCAGCGTTGGATTGACGCTGTTCATGATCCGGTCGCTGTGGAACCGGCATATCCAGAAAGACCTGCATATGCGCAAGGAGGAGTGGCGGCCGTCGCACATCTGGCGATCCCTGCGCGATCACAGCAAGATTGCGACAATCCGGCAATCGTCGGCAAAGCAATATAATGTCATCCAGAAATTGAGCTATGTCGGGGTGATATTCATTCTGCTGCCGCTGATGATTTGGACTGGACTCGCCATGTCTCCGGCGATGGACGCAAACTGGCCGTTGCTGACCGATCTGTTCGGAGGCCGCCAGTCGGCCCGTTCGGTTCATTTCATCACCGCATTTCTGTTGGTCCTGTTTTTTCTGGTTCACATCGTGATGGTGCTGCTTTCCGGACCGATCAGGCAAACGATGGCAATGATAACCGGCGGACGCGAAATGGGGGCAGGGCGATGACCATCATTAGCCGGCGGAAACTGATTACCAGCGCCGCGATCGGCGCAGGGGGGCTGTTGTCCGGCTGCGATGCTTTGAATCGGAGTGCGGCTTTTCAGGATGTTCTGGCGAGCGCGGAAACCGCGAATTTTGCCGTTCAGCGCGCCTTGGGAGACCGGATGGAACTGGCCAGCGAATATAGCATTGCCGATCTCTCGCCGACATTCCGGGCCAATGGCAGCCGCGATCCCGGGACCGCCGACTACACGAACAGCGCGGCGCAGGGCTTTGCCGACTGGCAGCTCCGGTTGACCGGCTTGTTCCGCAAACCACAGCAATTCAGTCTTGCCGCCCTGCAATCCATGCCACAGCGGACCCAGATCACCCGCCATGACTGCGTCGAGGGCTGGAGCGCAATCGGTCAATGGACTGGCGTGCCGCTAAAAATCCTGCTCGATCTGGCGCAGTTGCAGGACAGCGCCCGCTTTCTGGTTTTCCATTGTGCCGACACGCTGGGCGGACGGCCATATTATGAAAGCATCGATCTGCTCGACGGTTTTCATCCGCAGACAATATTGGCCCATCGATTGAATGGAGCGCCGTTGCCGATCGCGAACGGAGCGCCGCTACGGCTCAGGGTCGAGCGTCAACTGGGCTATAAGCACGCCAAATATGTAACCGGAGTCGAGGCTGTCGCGTCCCTGGCTGGAATCGGCGAAGGAAAAGGCGGTTACTGGCAGGATGTTGCCGGTTATGAATGGTATGCAGGCATCTGAATCGTAGAGAATTTTGCTGTTCCTCAGGAGTGAATTTATGTCGATATTGGGCCGGTTTTTGAATAGCGTTGTCAAAAAAGGGTCTGTCACCGTTACCCATGCGGACGGAACAACCGAAGCTTTCGGGAATTCAACCGCGGGCTATCCGGATGTTGGCATCCGTCTCGCCGACAAGAATGTTGTGCGGCAAATTCTGCTCGATCCACGCCTGGGTGCGGCCGAGACGTTCATGGATGGGCGCCTGATCGTCGAAAAAGGCGATATTATGGAACTGGTGCAGCTTTTGCGCGCCAACAAGCCTTTCGAGCGCGGCGGCAAGCTGAACGATCCGGGGGCTTTCAAAAAAATCCGTGATCGGGTTGCGGCTGGCCTTGACGGCATCAACCTTCCTGGCCGATCGAAGAATAATGTCGCGCATCATTATGATATCGGGAATGATCTTTACGACCTGTTCCTCGACGATGACCTGCAATATAGCTGTGCCTATTGGGACTTTGACCGGCGCGGACCGGATATGACGCTGGAGCAGGCGCAGGCCGACAAAAAAGCGCATATTGCCGCGAAGCTGGATCTGAAACCCGGGCAACGGGTGCTTGATATCGGCTGCGGCTGGGGCGGTATGGCGCTTTATCTGCACCGCAAGACAGGCGTCGAGGTGCTCGGAATCACGCTTAGCGAAGAGCAGTTGAAAAAAGCGAAGGAGCGCGCCGAGAAGGAAGGCGTTGCGGACAAGGTTAAATTCGAGCTGATCGACTATCGCGACCTTGCGCAGCGCGATCCGGGAAAATTCGACCGGATCGTCTCTGTGGGCATGTTCGAACATGTTGGCACACCGCAGTTCCGGACGTTCTTCCGCTGTTGTGCCAATCTGATGACCGACGACGGCGTGATGCTGTTGCACACGATCGGACGGATGGGCGGTCCCGGAACGACTGATGCCTTCACCCGCAAATATATCTTCCCGGGCGGCTATATTCCGGCGCTGAGCGAAACACTGGAGGCGAGCGAACCCTATCGTCTGATCGCGACCGATGTCGAAAATCTGCGATTGCATTACGCTTTCACATTGCGCGAATGGTATAAGCGGACGGTACAAAACCGGGAGAAGATCATCGCCCTCTATGATGAACGTTTCTACCGGATGTGGATATTCTATCTGGCCGGCGCGACCGCTGCTTTTGAAAATGGCGGCATGTGCAATTATCAGATCCAGTTCAGCCGCGCCCGCCGGACTTTACCGCTGACGCGGGATTATATCGGAGAGACCGAGAAGAATTTGACGGCTTGACGGAGATTCCTGCTATTCGGGATAGCGCTGGTTCATCAAATCCCAGTTGTTGCGGATAAGCTGCTCCAGCACCGACAGGTCGACCTTTTCCAGGCGGTTGATATAGAGGCAGGATTTGCCGACGCTATGTTTTCCAAGCAAGCCCATTAGCCGGTCCTGCTCGGCTTGCGCATCAGGCGTGCAATAGGCACCCATCAGATATAGGCTGAGCTTCGCCTTGCGTGGGGAAAAGCCGCTGCGCAGCGAGGTGCCTTCGCGTCCGCTTTCATATTTATAGTCATAGCTTCCGAAGCCGATGATGCTCGGTCCCCACATTTTTGGTTCTTCGCCGGTGATACGCTGGAACATAGCAACCAAAGCATCGGCCTCGTCCCTTCGCCGTTCCGGTTCGACTTTGGCAATAAAGGCATCAACCTCTGCGTCGGTCTGCCGGGTCTTGTTCGTCGCTTTCGCCATATCTCTCTCCACCTTTGGTCCATATATCATATTGCGCCGAAAATTGGAGCCTGTTAGGCGGCCAAGCTCAACTGGGCTTCATAGTTTGAAAGACGATAAAATGAGCGATTCCGTTAAGCGTGTGGTTTTGGCCTTTTCCGGCGGCCTGGATACCAGCGTTATTCTGAAATGGTTGCAGCAGGAATATCAGTGCGAGGTCGTTACTTTCACCGCCGATCTGGGGCAGGGTGAAGAACTGGGCCCTGCGCGCCGTGTTGCCGAAACGCTCGGTGTCAAACCGGAACATATTTTTATCGACGATCTGCGCGAAGAATTCGTCAAGGATTTCGTCTTTCCGATGATGCGCGCCAACGCGCTGTACGAGGGCCTTTATCTGCTCGGCACCTCGATCGCGCGGCCGCTGATTTCCAAGCGCCAGATCGAAATTGCCAAGCTGACCGGCGCCGACGCCGTGGCCCATGGCGCAACCGGCAAGGGCAATGACCAGATTCGCTTCGAGCTCGGCTATTATGGTCTTGATCCGGATGTGAAAGTAATTGCTCCGTGGCGCGAATGGGATCTGACCAGCCGCACCCGGCTGATAGAATTTGCCGAGAAACATCAGATTCCAATTCCCAAGGACAAGCGAGGAGAATCGCCATTTTCCTGCGATGCGAACATGCTTCACACGTCGTCTGAGGGCAAGGTGCTCGAAGATCCGTGGGAAGAAGTCCCCGATTATGTCTATTCGCGGACCAATAATCCCGAGGATGCGCCGGATAAGCCGGAATATATTACCATTGATTTCGAGCGCGGCGATGGCGTCGCGATTAATGGCGAGGGCATGAGCCCCGCGACCCTGCTCGAGAAGCTCAACGATTATGGCCGTGAACATGGCATCGGGCGGCTTGACCTGGTCGAAAACCGCTATATCGGGATGAAATCGCGCGGCATGTATGAAACGCCGGGCGGAACCATCTATCATGCAGCGCATCGCGGCATCGAGCAACTGACACTCGATCGCGGCGCGGCTCATCTGAAGGATGAACTGGCGCCACGTTTTGCCGAACTGGTCTACAACGGCTTTTGGTTCTCGCCGGAGCGCGAGATGTTGCAGGCCGCGATTGACCACAGTCAGGCGCGGGTCAACGGCACGGTACGGCTGAAGCTTTACAAGGGGTCGGTCGACGTGGTCGGACGGAAATCCAAGGATAGTCTGTACAGTGAAAAAGTCGTTACATTCGAGGATGATGCTGGCGCTTATGACCAGAAGGACGCAGAAGGCTTCATCAAGCTCAATGCGCTTCGATTGAAATTGCTGGGCAAGCGCAATGGCTAGGATTTGCAGTGCTCCGCGCTCGTCGCGGAGTTGCCGGGCTGTCGAGGCAGAATGTCTCCTCAGCTTCGCAGCATATACTGTGATTATGTCATGTTGATTCCGCTTCTCATCCTCCTTGGTGGTTTCGTCATATTGATTGTTGGCGGAGAACTGCTGGTTCGCGGCGCCGTCCGCGTGGCGGAGCGGGCAGGGATGTCGGAGCTTCTGATCGGTTTGACAATCGTCGGTTTCGGCACGTCGGCGCCGGAACTGGTGGCCAGCGTCGAAGCTGCGCGCGCCGGGTCGCCTGGCATCGCCTGGGGCAATATTGTCGGTTCCAACCTCGCGAACAGCTTGCTGATCCTCGGTACAGCCTCCCTGATTCTGCCGATGGTGGTGCCGAGAGGACCGTTGTGGCGCGACGGCGGGCTGGCGTTGATCATGACCGTTGCTCTTTGGCTGGTTGCCAGCACGACCGGCATGACGGTTGCCGTCGGCGCTGCCTTTCTGGTCTTGCTGACTGGCTATCTCGCCTATGCCTATTGGGCGGAGCGGACACAGCCGGTTGGCGCCAGTGCTTTGCACGAAAAAGCAGAAGCTCTCGAGCTTTCAGATACGCATTTGCACGACGTGCAGCCGCTCTGGCGATCCATCATGGTGTTGCTTGCCGGGATTATCCTGATCGTGCTCGGCGGTCGATGGCTGGTCGAAGGTGCGGTTGATCTCGCGCGCCTGGTCGGTATGAGCGAAGCCGTGATCGGGTTGACGGTGATCGCAATCGGGACGTCTCTGCCGGAACTCGTGACCTCGGTGGTCGCTGCCTATAAGGGCGCAAGCGCGGTCGCATTGGGCAATGTGCTGGGCTCTAATATTTTCAATCTGTTGTTGATTGGCGGCGTCACGGCTGTAATCGCCCCCGGTACGATCCCGGGAGAAATCAGCAATTTCGGATTGCCTGTGCTGATCGCGGCTTCGGCTTTGCTGCTGATATTCGCGGCGACCGGTCGAAAGATAACGCGCTGGGAAGGCGGGATATTGCTCGCGGTCTATCTGGTCATGTTGGTTTATAATATCGTCGCCGTTTGAATCAGGCGTTGCAATCTCGAGAATCTGTCCCTAGATAGCAGTCATCCCGACATTGTGAGATTTTGAGGGGCTGGCGCTAAGGGGCCGGTAGCGAATTCGCATTGTATGTAGACATGAAGGACTTGGATTGACCGATATAGCCGCCCTGATAGAACTGATTAAGCCGGAAGCAGATGCTTTGGGTTTTGATCTGGTGCGGGTGCAGTTCGTATCGGGAGCGGAAGAGCCCACTTTACAGATCATGGCCGAACGTCCGGAAACCGGACAGCTGGGTATTGATGACTGCGCCGCCTTGTCTCGCCGGATTTCGGCAAAATTCGACGCTCTGGAAGAAGAGGGCCGCGATCCGATTGACTATGCCTATCGGCTGGAAATCAGCTCGCCGGGTATTGACCGGCCGCTAACCCGCGCAAAAGATTTTGAGAACTGGTCCGGACAGGAAGCACGGATCAACCTGATCGAGGCCATTGCCGGCAAGAAACAGCTCCGCGGCCTGCTCGAAGGTATTGAAGGCGATATAATAAAGATTGACGATCGTGAGACGGGAAGTCAGGAGACGCCCCTTACGAATGTCCATAGTGCAAAATTGATTCTGACCGACGCCCTGATCGCTGCAACCGTTCCGGTTTCAACGGATGGTGCGGACGAAATAGAAGAACAGACTTTAGAAGAACAGGAAGACTAATCATGGGCAGTGCTATTTCAGCCAATAAAGCCGAGTTGCTTGCTATCGCGACCGCCGTTGCGACGGAAAAAATGATCGACAAGACGATCGTGATCGAAGCGCTGGAGGAAGCCATCCAGAAGGCTGCTCGCGCTCGCTATGGCGCAGAGAATGACATTCGCGCCAAGTTCGATGTCAAAACCGGCGACTTGCGTCTGTGGCGGGTTGTTGAAGTGGTCGAGGAAGTCGAAGACTATTTCAAACAGGTCGATATCAAGCAGGCTGAAAAGCTGGAGCCAGGCTCCAAGGTTGGCGACTTCATCGTCGATCCGCTGCCGGAAGTCGATCTCGGCCGTATTGATGCGCAGTCGGCCAAGCAGGTCATTTTCCAGAAGGTCCGTGACGCTGAACGCGAGCGGCAATATGAAGAATTCAAGGAACGCGGCGGAGAGATCATCACCGGTGTCGTGAAATCGGTCGAATTCGGCCATGTTGTGGTCGATCTTGGTCGCGCAGAAGGCGTGATCCGCCGCGATCAGCAAATCCCGCGCGAAGCCGCCAGGGTTGGTGATCGCGTTCGCTCGCTGATCCTCGACGTACGCCGCGAAAACCGTGGTCCGCAGATTTTCCTTTCGCGCGCCCATCCGGATTTCATGAAGCATCTTTTCGCTCAGGAAGTCCCGGAGATTTACGACGGGATCATCGAAATCAAGGCTGCTGCCCGCGATCCTGGCTCTCGCGCCAAGATCGGTGTGATCAGCCACGATAGCTCGATCGATCCGGTCGGCGCCTGCGTCGGCATGAAGGGTAGTCGTGTACAGGCTGTCGTGCAGGAAATGCAGGGCGAGAAAATCGACATCATCCCATGGTCGGAAGATATTGCGACATTCGTCGTCAATGCCTTGCAGCCCGCTACGGTTAGTCGCGTTGTTATCGACGAGGAAGAAGGCCGCATTGAAGTCGTCGTTCCTGACGATCAGCTCAGCCTTGCCATTGGTCGTCGTGGCCAGAATGTCCGCTTGGCTTCGCAGCTTACCGGCCTTGCCATCGACATTATGACCGAGGCGGACTCGAGCGAAAAACGGCAGGCTGAATTTGCTGCCCGGACCGAGATGTTCCAGGAAGACCTGGACGTTGACGAAACATTGTCGCAGCTGCTGGTGGCCGAAGGCTTTAGCGAGCTGGAAGAAGTTGCCTATGTTGCCCCGGAAGAAATTTCCAACATAGAAGGCTTTGACGAAGAGCTGGCAGCCGAATTGCAGAATCGCGCGCTCGAGGCGCTGGAACGGCGCGAAGCGGCGGCGCGCGAAAAACGCACCGAACTGGGCGTCGAGGACGCTATTGCCGAATTGCCCCATCTGACCGAAGCCATGCTGGTAACACTGGGTGAAGCAGGCCTCAAAACGCTCGACGATGTTGCCGATCTCGCGACTGACGAACTTGTTCTGAAGCGGAAATCGGAGCCGCGCCGTCGCAATGACAACCGCAAGCCCGAGCCCGATGGCGTCTTGGCCAAATATGGCCTGACCGAAGAGCAGGGCAACGAGATCATCATGGCCGCGCGTGCGCACTGGTTTGAAGATGAAGACGAGCCAGCAGCTGCTGTCGAAGAAACCGGGGAGGACGCAGATGCGGAATCTCCCCAATGAGACGCGGTCTAAACCTCTAGATCAAGCGCCATATCGTAAATGCATTTTGACTGGGGAAAGTCTTCCCCAGGAGGAACTGATGCGTCTTGCGATGGGGCCCGATGGGCAAATTGCACCTGATGTCCGCGCGAAAGCCCCGGGTCACGGTGCATGGATTGGCGTTGATCGTGCCGCACTGGAAGCAGCGCAGGCCAAAGGCCAGCTGAAAGGCGCGCTGGCAAGAGCGTTTAAAACCGGTCAGCTCGATATTCCCGACAATCTTCCCGAGCAGCTTGAAACAGCGCTCGAACGCTCCACATTGGACCGACTGGGTCTGGAGGCGCGGGGCGGAACGTTGCTGACCGGTTCCGAAAAGATCGAAACGGCCGCACGCCAGGGCGATCTCAATATGCTGCTCCACTCGTCCGATGCCGGACGCGATGGCTGCGCCAAATTGGATCAGGCATGGCGGGTTGGTAGCGACCGGGAAGGCGAAAATATTCGTGGTCTGATATTGCCGGTGGACCGGCAGGGGCTTTCTGTGGCATTGGGCCGCCAGAATGTGGTGCATATCGGCATAACCGACAAGCGCGCAGCGGGGCGGATTTCGCACAGCCTGAAGAGATGGCTACACTTTATCGGTTCTGATAAAGTTGATGATGATGCCGAAAAGAAAGTTGCGTGATCCGGTCGAGAAAAGCTGGAAAATATATTGCAGTAATTACTATTTTAAGGATTAAGTCTGTTCGATGAGTGAAGATACAAAAGATACGCCAAAACCTGCACGCAAACCCCTTGGGTTGAAGCGTTCGGTTGAACCCGGCGAAGTCAAACAGACGTTCAGCCACGGACGCACCAACAAGGTTGTGGTCGAAGTCAAACGCAAAAAGCTGGTTGGCAAGCCTGGGGCCGTGGAAGCGGTGAAGGAAGTCGTCAAGGAAACGCCTGCGCCTGCTCCGGTAGCGGCTCCGGCGCCAAAGCCTGCTCCGAAAAAGCAGCCGGCTGCGCCCAAGGCGAATGATGGCCTGACTCGCCAGGAGTTGCAGGCGAAACTTCTGCGTGAGGCAGAAGAAGCGCGTCTGGACGCGATGCAGGAAGCTCGCAAACGCGATACGCGCGAAAAGAAAGAGCAGACCGCAGAAGAGAAGAAGCGGGCTGAAGACAAGCGCAAGGCCGAAGAAGAGCAGGCGCGCAAGGCACAGGAAGAAATCGCTGCTGCAGAAAAAGCCGTTGCTGAAGCGCCGGCTGAAGCTGCCGCTGAAACACCTGCGGTGGAAGCAACCACTGCGGCAACACCTGCCGCAACGGGTACTGCGCGGCCACCGGCACGCAAATTTACGCCAGTAGAAGCACCAAAACGGCCGAAGCCGGAAAAAGAAAAGCAGAAAGCCGGACGTGACGATCGCAACGATCGTCGTCAATCGGGCAAGCTTACCGTCAACCGTGCCTTGCGCGGCGAAGATGGCGCTGCGCGGGCACGCTCGCTGGCAGCGCTGAAACGCGCACGCGAAAAAGAAAAACGGTCCATGCGGTCAGGGCGGCCGAGCGAACCGCGCGAAAAGCAGATCCGCGACGTCATCGTGCCGGACGCCATTACCGTACAGGAACTGGCCAAACGTATGGGTGAAAAGGGTGCGCAACTGGTCAAATCCCTGTTCAACATGGGTTCGATGGTCACCGTCAACCAGACGATCGATCAGGATACCGCAGAATTGCTGGTCGAGGAATTCGGTCACAACATCCAGCGTGTTTCCGAGGCCGATGTTGAAATCAACACCCAGGCCGATGTCGATCCGGAAGAAACGCAGAAACCGCGTGCTCCGGTTGTGACGATTATGGGCCACGTCGATCACGGCAAGACCTCGTTGCTCGATGCGTTGCGCGGAACCGATGTGGTTGCGGGCGAAGCTGGCGGCATTACGCAGCATATCGGTGCTTATCAGGTCACCATGAAAAATGGCGACAAGGTGACGTTCCTTGATACGCCTGGCCATGAAGCGTTTACCGACATGCGGATGCGCGGTGCCAATGTCACCGACATCGTGATCTTGGTGGTGGCTGCCGATGACGGCCTTATGCCGCAGACAATCGAAGCGATTAATCACACCAAGGCCGCTGGCGTGCCGATGATTGTCGCGATCAACAAGATCGACAAGGAAGGCGCTGACCCGACAACGGTCCGCACCCGCCTGCTCGAGCATGAAGTGATCGTCGAAGAAATGTCCGGCGACGTGCTCGACGCCGAAGTTTCTGCGCTCAAGAAAATCGGCCTCGACGAACTGATGGACAAGATTCACGTTCAGGCCGAATTGCTGGAACTGAAAGCGCGTCCTGACCGTCCTGCCGAAGGTACGGTTGTGGAAGCAAAGCTTGATGTCGGTCGCGGTCCTGTTGCGACTGTGCTGATCGAACGCGGTACATTGAAGCGCGGCGATGTCTTCGTCGTCGGTTCGCAGACCGGTAAGGTCCGGGCGATGATTGATGACAAGGGCAAGCAGGTCAAGGAAGCTGGACCTTCCATGCCGGTCGAAGTGCTGGGTATCTCCGGTGTTCCATCCGCTGGCGACAAGCTGACCGTGGTCGAGAATGAAGGCCGTGCCCGCGAAGTTGCAACCTATCGTGCAGAACAGCAGAAGCTGAAACGCACCACACAGGCGCCGACAAGCCTCGAGAATATGTTCTCTGCAGCGGCCAATAGCGCAGTGGAATTCCCGGTACTGGTCAAGGCCGACGTTCAGGGTTCTACCGAAGCTATCGTGCAGGCGCTGAACAAGATTTCGAACGACGACATCAAGGTGCGGATCTTGCACAGCGGTGTCGGCGCGATCACGGAATCGGACGTTACTCTGGCCGGAGCCAGCAAGGCACCGATCATCGGCTTCAATGTTCGTCCCAATGCCAAGGCGCGTGAAATCGCCAAACGCGATGGGGTCCGCTTCAAATATTTCGATATCATCTATGATCTGACCGACGATATCCGCGCCGAAATGGCCGGTGAACTCGGCCCAGAGAAGATCGAGAATGTGGTCGGTCGTGCGGAAGTCAAGGACGTGTTCAAGTCGGGCAAGAAAGACAAGGCAGCCGGCTTGCTGGTTACCGAAGGTTCCTTGCGCAAAGGCCTGTTCGCCCGTCTTACCCGCGACGATGTCATTGTCAGCGCAACGACCATCGCGTCGCTGCGGCGGTTCAAGGACGATGTCGAGGAAGTCCGCGCCGGCATGGAATGTGGTGCGGTTCTGGAAGATACCAACGATATCAAGCCAGGCGATATGCTCGAAGTCTTCCAGGTCACGGAGAAAGAACGGGTTCTTTAATGCAATCGTCATCCCGGACTTGATCCGGGATCCAGCGGGGATGGGCACGTAGTTCGTGCTTGCCCTTCTTGGATGCTGAACCGAGTTCAGGATGACGAATTTGAGGCTTTATAATTGTGGCAAAATATAACGATACATCTCCTGAAGGTCGTTCGGTCCGCTTGCTGCGCGTTGGCGAGCAGGTCCGGCATATCCTGTCGGAACTGCTGACGCGCGGCGAAGTGCATGATGCGGTGCTGACGTCGCATAGTGTCAGCGTTACCGAAGTGCGCATGTCGCCGGACTTGCGCCACGCGACGGTGTTTGTGAAGCCGCTCCTTGGCGCGAACGAGGCCGACGTGCTCAAGGCGCTGAAAACCAACACCGCGTTTTTCCAGAAGGAAGTGGCGAAGCGGGTGCAGATGAAATATGCGGCCAAGCTGAAATTTCTGGCGGACGAGAGCTTTGATACGGCCGAGCATATCGAAAGCCTGCTGAGCAATCCCAAGGTTGCACAGGATTTGGGCGACGCGGATTAGGCGATTACCGCTTGTCGTCATCCTGAACTTGTTTCAGGACCTCCAGAGATCCTGAAACAAGTTCAGGATGACGATGTAAGAAGCAAATATGGCCAAACTCTATTTCTATTATGCGTCGATGAACGCCGGCAAGTCGAGCAATCTGCTGCAGGCGGCCTTCAACTATGGCGAGCGCGGGATGAAGGTGATGCTGTGGACCGCAGCGATCGACAATCGCGCGAGCTTTGGTGCCATCGCTTCCCGGATCGGCCTGCATGCGGATGCGCATCGCTTTGGCGAGGACACGGACCTGTTTGCCGCAGTCAGTACCGAGCAGGATGAAGGCAAGCTGGCCTGCGTGATGATCGACGAAGCCCAGTTTCTGACCGAAGGACAAGTTTGGCAACTGGCGCAATTGGCGGATGAAGCTGGAATCCCGGTGCTCTGCTATGGCCTGCGGACGGATTTTCAGGGCAATCTATTCCCGGGATCGGCTAAGCTTCTGGGCCTTGCCGACAGTCTGGTCGAGCTTAAAGCCGTGTGCGAATGCGGGCGGAAGGCGACAATGAATCTGCGCATTGATGAAGCAGGCAGAGCCATCGCTGCCGGGGCACAAACGGAAATTGGCGGTAATGAAAGCTATATTGCGCTGTGCCGAAAGCATTTTCGGGAGCGGCTGAATGGTTGAACTATCCGCAACGCTGGAACAGGGGCCGGTCCGCCTCGAACCGCTGGCCGAGCATCATCTGGAACCGCTGCGCGCGGCTTGCGCTGAAGATCAGGATATCTGGGACATCTATCCCGTTTCCATGCTCGACGAGAATTTCGACAAGGCGATAGAGGCCTTTCACGATACCACCAACTGGGTGCGCTTTGCGGTGATTAAAAGCGAAACCGGGAGGGTTGTTGGCATGACCAACTACATCAATCCCGATGCATTCGGTGTGGTCGAAATCGGCGGGACCTATATTGCACCATCGGTGCGCGGTAGCGGCTTCAATGATATCATGAAAAAATTGATGATCGGTCACGCCTTTGGCAATGGCTTCACCCGGATTGAATTCCGTGTCGATACCCGCAACAAACGCTCGATGGCAGCGGTGCTGAAACTCGGCGCTACGCATGAGGGAACGCTGCGCAAGAACCGGATTACCTGGACGGGTTACATCCGGGATACTGCGGTTTTTGGGTTGCTCAAGGAAGAATGGACTTTGTGAAGATGAGGCTTCTGATCCTTGCCCCGGCGTTGTTGCTGGCAAATACAGCAAGCATTGCATGTGATGATGTCGGGGATCAATCCGGCGCTGCTTCAATTCCGTTGAATTCTGCCTCAGCTGAAGGATTTGTTCCCGATGGCTGGTATCTGGAGAAATCCGTCGAGGGTGATCTGGATAAAGACGGCCTGTCGGATCTGGCGCTTATCATCCGGCAGAATGACCCGAAACTGTTCATCGAAGGCAACGGTTTGGGCACAGAACGATATGACGGTAACCCGCGCACAATCGTGGTGGCGTTAACGCAAGCGGGTGGCGGATATTTACGGGTCGCTCAGAACGACCAGATCATCCCGGTTACCGGCGGCGCGATGATCGATGATCCGATTGACAACGCCTCCGATGGTTCGCTGACTATCGACAAGGGTGTCATGCGGTTGAATATCAGTTTCTGGGCCAGCGCCGGGACCTGGGACACGTTCAACCGGACATTTTCGTTTCGGCTGAAAGGGGCGCAACTGAGGCTGATCGGCTACGACAATCACCATGTGCACCGTGGATCCGGAGCATTGAATATTGTCAGTATCAATTATCTGACGCGGCGCAAGAAAACCGAAACCGGAAGTATTGAAGATGATCATGTTCCTGAAGTGTGGAGCAGGATCACGCGCAAGCCGCTGATCCTTTTCGATGATATCGGCGATGGCTTCGCTTTTGATCCCGATAAAAACTAGTCTTTACAGGCAGGATATAGATTGACGATGGAAAAACGCCATGGCTGGATTATCCTCGATAAGCCGCTCGAACTTGGCTCGACGCAGGCTGTCGGTGCGGTGAAGCGGAATTTGCGCGAGGCCGGCTTGCTCGGCAAGGGCAAGAGCAAGTTGAAGGTCGGCCATGGCGGGACACTGGATCCGCTGGCGACTGGGGTATTGCCGATTGCGATCGGCGAGGCGACCAAGCTGTGCGGGCGGATGCTGGATGCCACCAAAATTTATGAATTTACGATCGGTTTCGGCAGCGAGACAGAAACGCTGGATGTCGAGGGGGCTGTGACCGAGACGTCCGACCACCGGCCTTCTCTGGCTGACATCGAAACGGTCTTGCCGCAGTTCACCGGGCCGATTGAACAGATACCACCCAAATATTCGGCGCTGAAGATTGATGGCAAGCGGGCTTATGATCTGGCGCGGGCAGGGGTTGATGTGGAGATGAAGCTGCGCGGGGTGACGATATATTCTCTTGCAGTTCGTCATCCCGATATATCCATTCGTCATCCTGAACTTGTTTCAGGATCTCGGGAGGTCCTGAAACAAGTTCAGGATGACGGGGCATTGGAAGAAATCACCCTCACGGCCACCGTTTCCAAAGGCACCTATGTCCGCTCGCTCGCTCGGGACATTGCGCGCGCCTTGCACACCGTCGGCCACGTCACCATGTTAAGGAGGACCAAGGCCGGTCCCTTCACGCTGAAACAGGCGATTTCGCTGGACAAACTCAACGAAATTGGTAAGGGCGCGGACATTACAGACTATCTTTTGCCGCTTGAGGCAGGGCTGGACGACATCCCGGCTTTTGACCTCACTCCTGATCAGGCAAAACTGCTTCGGCAAGGCATGACGCTGGACGAACAGGAAATGATCGGGAACCCCGCACTCAACGGGCTTTTTCTGGCGACAGAGAACCAAGGTTCTCCGGTTGCTCTGGCCGAGCTTGTTGATGGTACCGTCAAGGTGGTTCGCGGGTTCAATATGTGAATGATGTTCGAAGGAAAAACATATGACGATTACCGCAGAAAAAAAACAGGAACTGATTCAGAAATTCGGCCAGACAAAGGGCGATACCGGTTCCCCTGAAGTTCAGGTTGCCGTGCTCACCGAGCGCATCGTGAACCTGACCGAGCATTTCAAAGGCCATCACAAGGATAACCACTCCCGTCGCGGATTGCTGATGATGGTCAACAAGCGGCGCAGCCTGCTCGACTATCTTCGCAAGAAAGACGTTGAGCGTTATGCCAAGCTGATCAAGGACCTTGGTCTCCGGAAATAAGAGTTTTGAAAGCGGCTCCCAAGCGGGGGCCGCTTTTGCATTGGGTATCGCGGCAATAAGGCAGCGATATCTTTCGACAGGGCACAAATGGCCCCGAACCGCTGTTCAGCCGGATTGCTGGACACAAGAAAGCCCCCGCACTGCATAGGGCAGGCGGGACAAAGGAAAATACGAATGTTTGATATCAAGAAAGTTGAAATGGAGTGGGGCGGACAGACCCTCACCCTCGAAACGGGCCGTATTGCCCGTCAGGCTGATGGCGCGGTACTCGCGACCCTCGGCGAAACGGTTGTACTGTGCGCAGTTACTGCCGCCAAATCGGTACGCGAAGGGCAGGATTTCTTCCCGCTTACCGTTCACTATCAGGAAAAATTCTCAGCCGCCGGTCGTATTCCGGGCGGCTTCTTCAAGCGCGAAGGCCGTGCGACAGAAAAAGAAACGCTGACATCGCGTTTGATTGACCGTCCTTGCCGTCCTTTGTTCCCAGAAGGTTTCTACAACGAAATCAACGTGATCTGTCAGGTGATGAGCTATGACGGCATCAACGAGCCCGATATCCTCGCCATGGTTGCAGCTTCTGCTGCGCTGACCATCTCCGGCGTTCCCTTCATGGGCCCAATCGGTGCGGCTCGTGTCGGTTACAAGGAAGGCGAATATCAGCTGAACCCAAGCATGGAAGAAGTTGCGACAGGCGAACTCGATCTGGTTGTTGCCGGAACCATGGGCGCTGTGATGATGGTTGAATCGGAAGCGCAAGAGCTTTCCGAAGAAGTCATGCTCGGTGCTGTGCAATTCGCCCATGACGCATCCAAGCAGGTTGCTGGCCTGATCATCGACCTGGCTGAACAGGCTGCGAAAGAACCCTGGAAGCTTGATGCCGGTGACGACAATAGCGACATCAAGGACGAACTGCGCAAGCTGGTCGGAAAAGATATTGCTGCGGCTTACAAGAAAACCGACAAATCAGAGCGTAGCGACGCGCTGAATGCGGTTCGCGACAAAGCCAAAGAAAAATATGCCGATGCAGACGGCCAGACCCAGATGACCGCCGGCAAGATGGTCAAGAAGCTGGAAGCTGAAATCGTTCGTGGCGCCATCATCAAGGACGGCACCCGTATCGACGGTCGTAAGCTCGATCAGGTTCGCCCGATCGAAGCCATGGTCGGCTTGCTGCCACGGACCCACGGTTCGGCTCTGTTCACTCGCGGTGAAACACAGGCAATCGTGACCACGACTTTGGGCACCAAAGACGCCGAGCAGATGATCGACGGTCTTGACGGTCTGAGCTACACCAACTTCATGCTGCACTATAACTTCCCGCCTTATTCGGTTGGTGAAGTGGGCCGCTTTGGTTTCACGAGCCGCCGCGAAACCGGCCATGGTAAGCTCGCGTTCCGCGCGCTCCGTCCGGTATTGCCGACAGTGGAAGACTTCCCTTACACGATCCGCGTTCTCTCGGACATCACCGAGTCCAACGGTTCGTCTTCGATGGCAACTGTTTGTGGCGGTTCGCTGGCGATGATGGATGCTGGTGTGCCTCTGGCGCGTCCGGTTTCCGGTATCGCGATGGGTCTGATCCTCGAAGGCGAAGACTTCGCTGTTCTCTCCGACATTCTCGGCGACGAAGATCATCTCGGCGACATGGACTTCAAGGTTGCTGGTACCGAAAAGGGTATCACGTCCTTGCAGATGGACATCAAGGTAGCCGGCATTACGCAGGAAATCATGAAGTCTGCTCTGGAACAGGCCAGTGGCGGCCGTGCTCACATCCTCGGCGAAATGAGCAAGGCGCTTAGCGGCACCCGGACCGAAATGTCCGAACATGCCCCGCGCATCGAAACCTTGCAGATCAACAAAGAGAAGATCCGCGACGTAATCGGTACCGGCGGTAAAGTGATCCGCGAAATCGTTGCTGAAACCGGCGCGAAGGTCGACATCGACGACGAAGGCCTGATCAAGGTTTCTTCTTCCGACAAATCCCAGATCGATGCGGCAATCGCATGGATCAAGGGTATTGTTGAAGAAGCCGAAGTCGGTAAAGTCTATGACGGCAAGGTTGTGAACCTAGTCGACTTTGGCGCATTCGTGAACTTCATGGGCGGCAAGGACGGTCTCGTCCACGTTTCCGAAATCAAGAATGAGCGCGTCGAGAAAGTCTCTGACGAACTGAGCGAAGGCCAGGAAGTCAAGGTCAAGGTCCTCGAGATCGATCAGCGCGGCAAGGTTCGCCTGTCGATGCGGGTCGTTGATCAGGAAACTGGTGAAGAACTTGAAGACACGCGTCCTGCTCGCGAACCACGCGGTGACAAGCCTCGTGGTGGCCCACGCCGTGATGGTGGTGGTCGCGGACGCGATGGTGGTGGACGTGGCCGTGATGGCGGCGGACGTGGCCGGAACAATGACGGTCCGAAAGAGGGCGGCGGCGACATTCCATTGCCTTCCTCGATCACCGAAGACTAGATTTTCATAAAATCAAACAGCAAGGGGCCCGGAGCGATTCGGGCCCTTTTCTTTGTCCGGAATATTTTCGGCAAATTCGCCAGATTAATGTCCAGTAAAGCTGCGACCGAACAGGGAGTGTCACTCTGCTCCAGCGGCTTTTTTTGCTTTGTTCTTGGCTGGATGAAAACAAGCGGTTAAGAGGTCTGCCATATGACAAAACACATTCTCAAATGGGCCGTTATAGGTCTCTCCGCCACGGCGCTTTCCGGTTGTGCAATGCTTGGTGGCGGCGGTAGCGGTCGCGGTGCCGACACACGTTATGTCGCTCGCGATGTCGACACGCTCTACAACGCTGCAAAAGCGCGGCTTGACCGCGGAGAGTATAAGATTGCCGCTGCACTGTTCGACGAAGTCGAGCGCCAGCATCCCTATTCCCCCTGGGCCCGCCGCGCGCAGCAGATGAGCGCGTTCAGCTATTATCTCTCGGGCGATTACAACAAGGCGACGGAATCGGCTCGCCGTTTCCTGTCCATCCATCCGGGTAACAAGGACGCGGCTTACGCTTATTATCTGATCGCGCTCTGCTATTACGAGCAGATCGGCGATGTCACCCGCGACCAGAAGATCACCGAACAGGCGCTGGCGACTCTCGGCGAGGTTGCCCGTCGCTATCCGAATTCCCGCTATGCCGCGGATGCCCAACTGAAAATCGATCTGGTCAATGATCATCTGGCTGGCAAGGAAATGGAAATCGGTCGTTTTTACCAGCGTCGCGGCAAGTGGCTGGCTGCCACGATTCGTTTCCGGACGGTGATCGAGAAATATGAAACCACCACCCATGCCCCGGAAGCGCTGATGCGGCTCACCGAATCCTATCTGGCGCTGGGCGTCCCGGTGGAGGCCAAGAAAACGGCTGCTGTGCTGGGTGCGAACTATCCTGGTACCAAATGGTATGAGCGCGCTTATGACCTGATCAACAAACATGATGCGACATAAGATCATATGTAGCTGCAATGCGTTGCAGCCAAGGTAAACGTGTTTTAAGAGGGACCTGTGCTGCAGTCCCTTTCCATCCGTGATATTGTACTGATCGAAGCGCTCGACCTGGAATTCGGGTCGGGTCTTACGGTGCTGACCGGCGAGACCGGTGCCGGTAAATCGATCCTGCTCGACAGTCTCGGGCTGGCGCTCGGCAACAGGGCGGATAGCGGTCTGGTTCGCCAGGGCACCGAGAAAGCGCAAGTCACGGCCAGTTTCGAGCCGCCCGCTGCAGGCAGCAAGCTGGCTGCCACGCTGGCTGAAAATGATATTGAAATCGAACCCGGCGAGCCGCTGATCATCAAGCGATCGGTTAAGGCCGATGGCGGCAGCCGCGCCTTCATCAACGACCAGCCCTGTTCGGCGACGCTGTTGCGGACTGTGGGCGGACAATTGATTGAAATCCATGGCCAGCATGATGATCGCGGCCTGATCAACCCCAAGGGACATCGGGCTTTGCTCGACATTTTTGCCGGTGTCGAAGCCAAGTCGGTTGGTGATGCTTTTACCGCCTGGCAAACGGCCAAGGCCGCGCTGGAACAAGCGAAGCAGGACCAGGAAACGGCGGAAAACGACCGCGAATATCTCGAGCATAGCGTTGCCGAACTGTCGAAGTTTGCGCCGCAACCGGGCGAGGAACAGGAACTGGCGCTGGACCGGGCAACGATGATGAAGGGCGAGAAACTGACCGGCGATCTTGAAGCGATTCGCGCGGCCTTTGACGGCTCCAACGGCGGGCTGGCCTCGCTCCGGTCTGCGGCACGACGACTTGATATGATTGCCGACGATCATCCCTTGCTCAAGGAAGCGCTGGAGTCGCTGGACCGGTCGATTATCGATGCCAGCGAAGCCGAGGAAAAGCTCAATGACGCGGCCGCTGCGCTGAGTTTTGACCCGCAGCGACTCGACGATATGGAGACCCGACTGTTCGATCTGAGAGGGCTGGCGCGCAAGCATCGGGTGGAGCCGGACAGGTTGTCGGATCTGCTGGATGACCTGCAGAAAAAGCTGGCGGCGATCAGCGACGGCGGTCGCTCTCTGGAAGAATTGGAAGCATCTTTAGTCCGGGCGAAGCAATCCTATATTGCAGCGGCGGAAAGCCTGCGGGCCAAGCGGAGCAAGGCGGCGAAGGCGCTCGACAAAGCGGTCGCTGGAGAATTGGCGCCGCTCAAACTGGATGCGGCAAGATTTGAGACTTTGCTTGAACTATTGCCCGAAGAGCATTGGAATAAAGGCGGAATGGACCGGATCGAGTTTTTGATCTCGACCAATCCGGGGGCACCGCTCGCGCCTTTGGGCAAAATTGCGTCAGGAGGTGAACTTTCGCGGTTCATATTGGCGCTAAAGGTCGCATTGGCCGAAGAATATGGCCTGAAAACCATCATTTTTGACGAAGTCGACCGCGGCGTCGGTGGTGCGGTGGCCTCGGCTATCGGCGACCGCCTGTCGCGCCTGTCGAGCGGCGCGCAGCTGCTCGTCGTGACCCACAGCCCGCAGGTCGCGTCCAAGGGCGATGCGCATATGCTGATCAACAAGTCGCTCAGCGGCACCGTATCGCGCACCGATGTTCGCGCTCTGGACGATGAAGGCCGGCGGCAGGAAATTGCGCGGATGCTGTCGGGCGCGGATGTGACCGACGAGGCGAGAGCGCAGGCGGACCGGTTGCTGGAGGGGGTTTAGTGATTGCTTCGATGTCACCTCTTAAGCCCCTCCTTTTCAAAGGAGGGGTTGGGGTGGTTCGGTGCCGCTTGTCGCTGCGCGAGCGATGTTCACACATCGCCACCACCTCAACCCCTCCTCTGAAGAGGAGGGGCTAAGATTGTGACTGATCGTGCCACTCTTCTCGTTCGTGCCAGGGAGATGCGGCGCAATCCTACCGAACCGGAAAAGCGGTTGTGGCGACATCTTTCGGCTTCGCAACTCAGAGGTCACAAATTCCGTCGTCAGGCTGTGATCGACTATTATATCGCGGACTTCTTTTGCCCGCTTAAAAAGCTGATTGTTGAAGTGGATGGTGATACGCATGATATCCATTCTGACTGCAAGCGCGATGATCGATTGCGGAATCAGGGATATCGGACGGTGCGGTTTAGCAATTTGGATGTGATGGGGAATATGGACGGGGTTTTGACGGATTTGTTGAGAAAACTGGAAGAAACTCCTGATCGGTGGGCTGGGCGTCGGGCCGGCACCACCCCAAACCCCTCCTCTGAAGAGGAGGGGCTTCAGTGAGCTTGAGCCTTGTCTATGCTGGTAGCGATCAAAAGGTCCCGTTTGAGCCCCTCCTTTTTAAAGGAGGGGTTGGGGTGGTTCGGTGCCGCTTGTCGCCGCGCGAGCGATGCAAGAGCATCGCCACCACCCCAACCCCTCCTCTGAAGAGGAGGGGCTATTCATGAGTGCCACTCCGATTGAAAACCTCTCCGAAGCCGATGCGGCGAACGAACTGATGCGCCTGGCGCGGAAGATTGCGAAGCATAACAAGCTTTACCACGCCGAGGACACGCCGGAAATTTCCGATGCGGATTATGACGCGCTCGTGCGGCGGAATAACGAACTGGAGGAGGCCTTTCCGCATCTGGTGCGGGAGGATAGTCCGAACAAGCTGGTCGGGGCCGCGGTGGCGGCTTCGCCTTTGTCGAAGGTGAAGCACGCCCAGCGGATGATGAGCCTCGACAACGGCTTTTCGGACGAGGATATCGCCGAATGGCTGGCGCGGGTGCGGCGGTTTTTGAATCTGGACGAGGGCGCGCCGGTGGCGGTGACCGCCGAGGACAAGATTGACGGACTGTCCTGCTCCTTGCGTTACGAAAAGGGTGAGCTGGTGCTGGCCGCGACGCGCGGGGACGGACAGGTTGGCGAGGATGTTACCGTCAATGTGCGGATGATTGGGGATATTCCGCAATCTCTCCGTTCGTCTCGAGCGCAGTCGAGAGACGGTGATGCGGGAACAGATGTCTCGACTTCGCTCGACACGAACGGCAATTCCCATCCCATCCCCGACCTGTTCGAGATCCGTGGTGAAGTTTACATGGCCAAGGCCGATTTTGCCGGGCTCAACGAGCGGCTGATGGACGAGGGCAGGGCCGATGCGGAGGCCAAGGGCATTGACTTCGATCCCGAGAAAATCCGCCAGTTCGCCAATCCGCGCAACGCCGCTGCCGGATCGCTGCGGCAGAAAGACGCCAATGTCACCGCCAAGCGGCCGCTGAAATTCTGGGCGCATGGCTGGGGCGTGCATAGCGAAGTGCCCGGTGAAACCGCGTTTGACGTCATGAAGGCGATTGCCAGCTGGGGCGTGCCAGTTTCGCCTTTGGTGAAGCGGTTCGAAACGCTCGACGACATGCTCGCTCACTATCGGCATATCGAGGCGGAGCGGGCGGACTTGCCTTATGACATCGATGGCGTGGTCTACAAGGTTGATCGGCTCGACTGGCAGCAGCGGCTCGGCTTTGTCGCCAAGGCACCGCGCTGGGCTTTGGCGCATAAATTCCCGGCGGAACAGGCGCAGACGACGCTGGAGAGCATTGATATCCAAGTCGGACGCACGGGCAAGCTGACGCCAGTGGGCCGTCTGAAACCCGTGACGGTTGGCGGCGTGGTGGTTTCCAATGTGACGCTGCACAACCGCGATGAAGTCGAGCGGCTTGGCGTGCGCCCGGGTGACCGGGTGGTGATCCAGCGGGCAGGGGACGTGATCCCGCAGGTGGTCGAAAACCTCACCCGCGACACAAAACGCGAGCCTTATCATTTTCCGGACCATTGCCCTGAATGCGGCAGCGAAGCGGTCGCCGAGGAAGGCGAGGTTGATGTGCGCTGCACCGGCGGGCTGATCTGTCCGGCGCAACGCTTCCAGCGACTGGCGCATTTTGTCTCGCGGGTCGCGCTGGATATTGACGGACTGGGCGAGAAAAGTATCGCCGAGTTTATCGAAGCAGGCTGGCTTGAAAGCCCTGCAGACATTTTCCGCCTGCACGAGCATCGGGACGAGATACTGGCCCGCGAAGGCTGGCAGGACAAGTCTGTGGATAATCTGTTGGCGGCTGTGGAAAAGAAACGGCAACCGGATGCGGCAAGGCTGTTGTTCGGGCTGGGCATCCGGCATATCGGCACGGTGACCGCGCGGGATCTGCTGAAGAATTTCAGGACCTTGCCGCGTTTGCGAGAGATTGCGGAACTGGCCCAGGAATCCGAAATATACCGTTCGTCTCGAGCGCAGTCGGGAGACGGGGATGCTGGGCAGGGTGTCTCGACTTCGCTCGACACGAACGGAGAGGCTGCGAGCGATATCACGGGGACAGAAGCGGGCAATGCCGCTTGGGCGGATATCATCTCGATCGACGGCGTCGGGCCAACTGTTGCACAGGCTTTGGCCGATTTCTTCCACGAACCGCATAATTGCGCCGTCTGGGACGATTTGCTGAGCGAAGTCTCTCCACCCGACTATATTGTCGAAACCCGCGACAGCGCGGTGGCCGGAAAAACGGTCGTCTTCACCGGCAAGCTGGAGACGATGAGCCGCGACGAAGCCAAGGCGCAGGCCGAGGCTCTCGGCGCCAAGGCTTCCGGCTCGGTGAGTGCGAAGACCGATCTGGTGGTCGCCGGACCGGGTGCGGGGTCGAAGGCGAAGAAGGCGGCTGAACTGGGGATCGAAGTGATTGATGAAGCGGCCTGGGCAGAGATTGTGGCTGCTGCCGGCTGAACTATCTGTCGCGTTGACCCAGGGTCAATATGCAAAGGATTGCAGATGAAATATTTCTTGATGATGACCGCTTTTGTCCTGCTTGGCCTTTCACCCTCGCACGCCCGGGAAAACATCAAGTCAGAGCCATTGATGACGGGCACATCTTATCTGTTGTCGACTCACGGGATCGAACGCCGCATCAACATTGTGTTGCCTGCCGACTATGACGAAACCGACCATAGCTATCCGGTTCTGATCATGCTGGATGGCGGGTTGCAGCAGGATTTCTATCTGGCGCTGGGCATCGAGCGCTGGAACCAGCTTTGGCAGCGCAGCGCACCCGTTATTTTTGTCGGCGTCGAAACGGTTGACCGGCAGCGGGAACTGCTGCCGCCGACAGAATCCGGGGAAGAACAGGAGCGCTACCCGACAGCGGGAGAAAGCGCGGACTTTCGAGCGTGGCTGTCTGAAACGGTTCTTCCCCTGATCAGAGATCAGTATCGGGATGACGGCCGTGCCTTTCTGGCGGGGGAAAGCGCTGCCGGTCATTTTGTGGCCGAAACCTGGGCGATAGCGCCCAAGTTGTTTGATGGCTATGCGGCGCTATCGCCCAGCCTGCAATGGGACAACCAGAGCCTGTCGCATCGTCTGGCTGGCATGGAGAAGCAGGATCGACCGGCTTTGTTTCTTTCGCTTGCAGATGAAGGCGGGGGGACCGAGCAGGGCGTTCTTCGCTTTGTCTCCGAAGCAGGCTCTAACCTTTGCTTCGCCGACCGGCGCACAGAATTGGCCCATGCCAATACGCTGCACGGCCTATTGCCCGAAGCCCTGCAATATCTTTTGCCCACCGACGCTGACTGGCTGGAGGAATATGGCCTGACCCTGCGTTGCAGCGACCGGGCGGGCGAGTAACGATCGGAATCGGGAAGTCAGACGGCCGCTTTCCGGCATGGCTAGCGACCGCCCTACCTCTCTCCCAAGCTCTTCAAATCTTCGCTATCGCTTCGACGGCCGCCAGTTCCTTAACCCCATGACCGCCTTCCTTATTCTCCGGAAAGATCGGCCAGGCGAGTTGCTGGCCCAAAGTGGCGGGTGCGAGATTTTCCACGCCATAGCTATCGGGATAGCGGCGGGTGATATGGGCGGTGCCGAACAGGACGTCCCAGAAGAACAGCAGGTTCCCGAAATTGCCCTTGTAATGAGTCACGCCGTCGCTCTTGTGGCGGCCGTGATGGGCGTGGTGGGTGGCCGGGGTCGAGATCGTGCGCTCGACGACCCACATTAGCGGCGACAGCCATTTGATCCGGTAGAGCTTCTCGTCCCACGCGACATCGCTGTGCGCGCCGACGATTACCGCCATCTTGACGATGATATAGCCGACATAGACCCAGCCCAACCCGAGATAGATCAGCGCGCCCGAGAACCAGATGCTCGGCATGGTCAGATAATAGAAGATATTGTTCCGGTAGACGAGCCGCACGCTCATGTAGCGCGCATTATGGTGCGAGCGGTGCAGATTGTAGAGAAAGGGCACGCTGTGCGACAGGCGATGCCAGAAATATTGCATCATGTCGTCAAAGACCAGAAACAGGGCGATGGCGGCGATCAGCGGTATACCCGCCAGCGCGCCTTGCCATTGCGGGGCGGCGCTGCCGAGAATGTACTGGGATGCGAGGATGATGCCGGGCTGGGTGATGACCAGCAGCACGAACGAGCCGATAATCTCGACCAGCGCGTCATCGCGGGTCTGTTCCGGTTTGCTGAACAGCCGGGTGCGGAAAAATTCCAGCAGACCGAAGACCAGGAATATGCCGGTGATGGCCAAAAGTTCGGGCCGCATAATGTCTCTCCCAGAGGATTGCTTGCAGAGATTCCTTAGCCGATGTAGGAACGCACAAATGCAAACAAGTTGGCATTTCGGCATTTATTTATGACGGCACTATCTCCCATGGCCGGAACCGGCTTCGTCACGGCGCTGCCCGGGACGGTTCGCGCTGATCTGCTCGCCAGAGGACAGGTGCGCTCTTTTGCCAAGGGCCAGATCATCCAGCAACGCGGCGATACCGCGAAGGAATTCTGGTATATCGAAAGCGGATCGGTGCAGATCGGACGCTATGGCGTCGGCGGGCGGCTAACCCTGTTTGCACTGTTGGGCGCTGGCGACGCCTTTGGTGAACTGGCGTTCATGGGTGAATTTCCAAGGACCGTGGATGCCATTGCCGGTAGTGACAGCGTCCTGATCCGGATCGGCGAGCGCGAGCTGTGGAGCCTGATGGAGTCCGATGCGGCGGTGACGCGATTGCTGCTCAAGACCATGGCGCTGACGGTGCAGGAAGCGTTCGACCTGATCGAATCCAGCCGGAACCTCTCGGTGCCGCAAAAGCTGACGCAGGCGTTGCTGCAGCTGTCCGGCAATCAGGAAGACGGAACGCAGGTGATGGCCACCCAGCAGGACCTGGCCGATCTGGTCGGGGTGTCGCGGGTATCGCTGGGCAAGGCGATGACCAGATTGCAGGTCGCGGGGGTCATCGAGCCGGGCTATGGTTCTGTGACGATAAGGGACCGCGGGGCGTTGCGCGATATAGGGGCTGGCTAGAGCCTTCCGTTCATCCTGAGCTTGTCGAAGGACCGTTCCCTCGAGAGGTGCATTTCGACAGGCTCAGTGCGAACGGTTCATTCCGCACTTTCCGGAAACCAGCGCATCACGCCGCCCTGAAACGGCGTCCAGCGTCCGGTGCGAATACCGGCCTGCTGCAGGACATCGCTGGTCCAGTTGTTGCAGGTGTAGAAGGCATTATAGTGGCCGTTCGCCGCGTAGAACAGGTCGTCCTGACCATAGCCCGGTGACGGTTGGGAGCGATAATGGTCGTCGAGAACAAACCGCGCTTCGATTGCGGTGGCGATTTTCCGATATTCGGCTTCGCTGACGATCAGGCGGCGGCGGTAATAGGGATAAGTCTGTGGATATTTCAGGTGATAGACGTGGATAAGCACATCGTCGCTACCGAAGACGGCGCTGATCGCGTCGCGTGGGTGCAGGTCGCTCCATTCGCGGGTATTGCGATAAACCCCCGCATGGCCCCAGCCAACCAGGATATGGCTGCCGTAAAACGAGGCGTCTTGTAAATGTTCGGGGCGGACGAGCGGTGTCCAGTCATGGACATCGCTCCAGATCGGCATGATGATCCCGGTGTGCAGGCCGTTGGTCTCGACGAATAATTCAATGCCGTCCTCGGGGCTTTGCCAGTGCTGGTTTGCGGGCAGCAGGCTGCCGGCCAGCGCCGCGAGCAGATAGGCGGCAATGATCGCACCCGATGCAACCACAATGCGTTTTAACCATTTAATTGCGGTAGTTGCCATGGAAACCTTTTCTGCTGTAGGATGCAGCATGCTCGACACTCCCGAAACCGAAACCGCCGACACCCATGTCTATGACAAGCCGCCAGCGCACGCAAATGCGGACTGGACGATCGATCAGAACTGGCAGGCCTATTCGGCGGAAGACCACGAGACCTGGGATATATTGTTCGCTCGCCAGCAGAAAATGCTGCCGGGCAGGGCGGCGCAGGCGTTTCTCGACGGCATCGACATATTGAAGCTGTCGCAACCCGGCATTCCCGATTTTGAAGAGCTCAACCGGATCTTGATGGATGCCACAGGCTGGCAGGTTGTCGCCGTGCCCGGTCTGGTGCCGGACGAGGTGTTTTTCGATCATCTCGCCAACCGGCGCTTTGTCTCGGGTAATTTCATCCGGCGGCGCGACCAGCTCGACTATCTGCAGGAACCGGATATTTTCCACGATGTCTTTGGCCATGTGCCGATGCTGGCGGACCAGCGTTTCGGTGACTATATGGCGGCTTATGGGCGCGGCGGATTACGGGCGCTGAAATTCGGGACCTTGAAACAGCTGGCGCGGCTTTACTGGTATACCGTCGAATTCGGTTTGATTCAGGAAGCGGAAGGCCTGCGCATCTATGGTGCGGGCATTGTCTCCAGCTATGGCGAGAGCGTCTTTGCCCTCGACGATCCCAGTCCCAACCGGATCATGTTCGATCTCGAACGGGTGTTGCGCACAGAATATAGGATTGACGATTATCAGCAGAATTATTTCGTCATCCCGAGCCTCGACGAGTTGCTGCGGGTGACGGTAGAGACGGATTTCAAGCCGCTTTATGACAAAATTGCCGGGCTGCCGGACATCAAGATTGCCGAGATTGTCGAGGGTGATGAGGTGCTGACCGAAGGCACGCAGGAATATGCGCGGTCGAAAGCCGGGGAAGCGACGGTCGTTTGATTAAGCGTGTACCTGCGCAGGCAGGTACCCATCTCCCGGAATGGCTTTTGAACGGACTGGTCCGAGATGGACTCCTGCCTTCGCAGGAGCACAACCCTAAATCTCCCCGAAATAATCCGAGGCCAGCGGCGACTTCTTGCGGTGCGGCTTGCGGACCCAGCCGTATTTTCTCGATTTGACCAGAGTTAGGCAAGGCCATTCATTGTCGAGGCGGGAATGTTTCAGGCGAAACCCCTCGCGGACATAGGCGCTCACGACTTCGGCTTTCTGGCGGCTGAGCAAGCCGGCGAGAAGGAGAACGGTCCCGGCACCCGATGCTGCGGCGATTTGCGGGGCTAGCGCAACCAGCGGGCCAGCGAGGATATTGGCGATGATCAGATCGAACGGCGCGCGCTGTTTGAGCGCGGGATGATCGAGGCCATTGCTCTGGACCAGCCGGATCTGGCTGCGCCGATTGCCGAGCGGAATCGCGTTGAGCGCGCTATTTTCTTGGGTAACCGTCACCGCGACCGGATCGATATCGCTGGCGATGATTTTCGCATCTTTCCACAGATGGTGGGCGGCAAAGGCGAGCAGGCCGGTGCCGGTACCGACATCGGCAATATTGCGAAACCGGTGGCCGGTTTTCTTGAGCCGGTCGAGGCTTTGCAGGCATCCCATGGTGGTTTCATGATGGCCGGTGCCAAAAGCCTGTCCGGCATCGATGCAGATATTGGTCAGCTTGGGATTTTCGGATGGCAGGTCGCTTGACGTATGCACGTGGAAGCGACCGGCGCGCAGCGGTTCGAGGCCCTGCTGGCTGAGCGTGACCCAATCCTCGTCGGCGAGTAACTCAACAAGCGGCTGAAATTTTGCGGCTTTGGCTGATGGGGACAGTTGCAGGAGATTTTCGATCAGCGCGGTGTCCGGCTCGGCCTGGCAATAGACGTCGATCATCCATTCGTCGGGACGACTGACATCGGTCTCGCTGGCGACGATTGTCGGCGTTGAATCGCTGGAAGAAATGAACAGGTTGTCCGCCGCCAGCGCGCGTGCTTCGGCGCGGGTGCAGGGGATCGAGACCTTCCAGGTCTCGCTCATCGGAGCGACCGCTCAGGCATCGACATTTTCCTGTTCGAGCTTGTCGCTGGCTTCCATCCAGCGCGCTTCGGCTTTGTCCAGTCTGTCCTGGGTTTCGGCGCGGAGCTTCATCAACTCGGTCATCGACAGGTCGGCGTGTTTCGGGTCGGCGGACGCCGGATCGAACATCGCGCGGTCTATGGCGGAGACTTCCTCGCCCAGGAGTTTCATTTCCTTTTCGGAGGCGGTGACGGTCTTGCGCAATTCGCCTTGCTGCTTGCGTCGTTCGGCGGCGGCGCGGCGTTCTTCCTTGCGGTTGCCGCCGCTGGCCTTGCCGCCCGATGATCCCGGCTGATTCTTGCCGAGAACGAAGTCGGTATAATCCTTGAGCGATCCGGCAAATTCCTCGGCCTTGCCGCTGTCGACCATGACCAGCCGATCGGCGGTCAGTTCGAGCATATGGCGGTCATGGCTGACCAGAATCACGGCGCCGCTATATTCGTTGAGCGCGTGCACGAGGGCTTCGCGGGCGTCGACGTCGAGATGGTTTGTTGGCTCATCGAGGATCAGCAGATGCGGCGCATCGCGGGTGATCATCGCCAGCGCCAGACGCGCGCGTTCGCCGCCGGACAGTTTGCCGACCAATATCGTCGCCTTGTCGCCGGAGAAACCGAAACGGCCGAGCTGTGCTCGAACGGCACCCGGTTTCGCGTCTTTCATCAGGCGGGTCATATGTTCGAGCGGGGTGTCCGAAGTATCCAGTTCCTCGACCTGATATTGGGTGAAATAGCCAACTGTCAGCTTGCCCGATTTGTTGATCGAGCCCTTTTTCGGTTCGAGCTGGCTGGCGAGCAGGCGCGCGAGCGTGGTCTTGCCGTTGCCGTTCCGTCCGAGCAACGCGGTTCGATCATCGGGATCAAGCCGCATATTGAGGCCGGAAAGAATGATATTGTCGCCATAGCCGACCGAAGCATCGTCGAGCGTGATCAAGGGCGGTTTCAGTTCCGCCGGGCTGGGGAAATGGAAAGTCAGCGAAGGATCGTCAATCGCTTCTGCAATCGGCTGCATGCGGGCGAGCGCCTTGACCCGGCTCTGCGCCTGTTTTGCACTATGCGCCTTGGCGCCCCAGCGAGAAACATAGGATTGCAGCTTATCGCGCTGGGCGATTTGTTTTTCGCGCGAGGACGCAAGCTGTGCCTGCCGTTCGGCCCGCTGCTTCTCGAACGCGTCATAGCCGCCGGGATAGAGCGTGGTCGTGCCGTGCTGCAGATGGAGAATATGGTCGACCACATTATTGAGCAGATCACGCTCATGGCTGATTACCAATATTGTCGCCTGATAGCTGGTCAGGAAATTTTCCAGCCATAGAGTCGCTTCGAGGTCGAGGTGGTTCGACGGCTCGTCGAGCAGCAATACTTCAGGCTGCGAGAACAATAGCGCCGCCAGCGCGACACGCATCCGCCAACCGCCGGAAAAACTGTCCATCGGTTGTTGCTGGGCGGCTTCGTCAAAGCCGAGGCCGATCAGGATCTTGGCCGCGCGCGCCGGAGCGCTATGCGCTTCGATCATGTTCAGCCGTTCGTGGATTTCGCCGATCCGGTGCGGGTCGGATGCGGTTTCCGCTTCTTCAAGCAGGGCTGCCCGCTCTTCATCTGCCGCAAGCACGGTGTCCAGCGGGCTGTCCTGTCCGGCGGGCGCTTCCTGGGCAATATAGCCCATGCGTGCGTCCTTGGGCATGTCGACGCTGCCGTCGTCGGGCTCGAGAAACCCTGCAATGACTTTCATCAGGGTCGATTTGCCCGCGCCATTGCGGCCGATCATGCCGACGCGCGCGCCGGGGGGCAGCGCAGCGGTTGCGCCATCAAGGATCACAGTGCCGCCGAGGCGCACGGTTATATTGTTGAAATTAAGCATGGGGAGCCGTTAGCGGAGCTTGCGGCCTTTTGCTAGCGTCGTGAGACGGGAAAATTGTCGCGGTAGATATTGCTGTCTATTGCCGTTGTTCTGGCGTCCAAGCCTGTTTCTCCGACATTTTGCCAGAAAGATGGAAATGCATTTCTGCTTTGGGCAACTGCAGGAGCCAGCTACAACCATGGTTCCGAAGCTCGCCTTGCGGCTTACTAAGGGCAATTACGAATGGGCAATCGCTATCCTGAGCATCACTATGATATTATGATCGAAAAAGAATCCGAATTCTGCATCCCGAAATTCTATTGGCCATGCTGACGGAACTCTCTGGTGAGTGGCTGATATACCGCGACCTTGCGATAGCATTGGCGGCGGGCTTGCTGATCGGTGTCGAGCGCGGATGGGCGATGCGCGACGAGCATAAGGGCGCCCGGGTTGCCGGGATCCGTACCTTCGGTCTGATCGCCGGCTTTGGCGGTCTGGTCGCGCTGATTGCACAAAGCCTGAACCTGATCATGGCGGCGATCCTGCTTGCCGGCATAGTGATCATGCTGGGGTTCAGTCACGCCAGGACGATCCGCGAGCCGGACGGGCGCAGTATCACCAATTTCGTGGTATCGCTGCTGACGCTTTGTCTCGGCCTGGTCGCGGGAATCGGTTATCCGGCACTGGCCATGGCTGGCGCCGCGATTGTGACCGGGCTATTGTCGATGCGGTCCGAACTCCACGGGCTTATGCGCAAACTGGGTCCGACCGACATCAATGTCATGATCCGCTTCGCCTTGATCGCACTGGCTGTTCTACCATTTCTTCCCAACCGCGATTTCGGGCCTTATGAGGCGTTCAACCTGCAACAATTGTGGTTTGTTGTCATATTGGTCACCGGCCTGTCCTTTGCCGGCTATGTCGCAAACCGAATATTTGGCGAGGCGCACGGCACGGTTGTGACCGCTGTCATCGGCGGTGCCTATAGTTCGACTGCGGTCACCGCATCGCTGGCCCAGAGATTGCGCGGCGAAGACAGCAACAGGCGCACATTATCGGCGGGTATCGCGCTGGCCTCGGCGGTAATGTATGTCCGGGTATTGCTGCTGACCTTCATACTCGCGCGTTTTGCTTTCCTGCCGCTGGCGATGATCCTGACGCCGGCTGCGCTGGTCGCGGCGGTCATCGGTTTATTGCTGCTGCGGCGTAGTGGCGCTGCCAAGTCGGACGAGAGCGTGGAAACACGTAATCCTGTGCGCTTGCTGCCCGCTTTCTTCTTCGCGCTGACGGTGGCGGCTATGTCACTGGCGGCGCGGTGGGCGGAGGCTGAATTCGGCACCAGCGGAATCGCCTATCTGGTTTTGATCATGGGGTCGTTCGATGTCGATGCCGCGATAATTACGCTCGGCTCGTTGCCGCCGGAAACGATATTGTCCAATCTTGCCGGCTTCGTGCTGGCGATGACGGTATTGGCCAATATGCTGTTCAAGACCGCCGTGGCCGGTTTTACCGCTGGCTGGAAAAAGGGGCGCTCTGCCGTCGCAGCGCTGGCCGCGAGCAGCATAATTCTCGCTATCGCCGGTCTGGTGAGTTTTATGGCGTTTGATATCCACTTTTGACGGCTGGAGTTCCGATTAGCTGTTCGCAGCCAGCCAGATCGTATGCTTTGCGCCTTTGCCATTGCTGCGGGCCGGGACCGTGTTCACATCGACCGCGAAGCCGGATTTGTGCAGGCGCGAGGTGAACTTGCTATCGCCTTCGCTCGACCAGATTGCCAATATTCCGTTGGAACGCAGCGCCTTCTTGGCCGTGGCCAGTCCCGCCATGCTGTAGAGCCGGTCATTGGCTTCATGGGTCAGGCCATCCGGTCCATTGTCGACATCGAGCAGAATCGCATCATATTCGCGCGCTGCCTTGTTGATGACATCGCAGACATCGCCGGTGGTGATGGTCACGCGGCTGTCATCCAGACATTTCTGCGACAGATCGGCCATCGGCCCGCGCGCCCATTTGACGATGGCGGGGATCAGTTCGACCACTTCGACATGCGCTTGCGGTGGCAAAACCGACAGAGCGGCGCGCAGGGTAAATCCCATGCCGTAGCCGCCGATCAATATCCGTGGATTTTTCACCCCGAGGCGTTTGCAGGTTAGGGTGGCCAGTGCCTCTTCCGATCCGCTGAGCCGGCTGTTCATCAGTTCGATGCGTCCGAGCATGATCGAATATTCGTCCGCACCCTTGAGCTCGCGGCGGAACAGGCGGAGTTCATCGCCGCCGGGGATGGGGGCTGTGTCGAGAAGTTCGCGCTGAATCATCTCACAAAACTCGCGCCGTTGGCGTCGAGTACCGCACCGGTCATGCTGGCTGGAGCATCGAGCGCGCAAAAGCGAGCGATCGACGCGATTTCTTCCGGTTGGGCGACCCGGCCGAGCGGGATGTCGGCGAGCAATTTGTCACCGCCGCGGCTTGCCAGATAGTCTTCGGCCATGCCGGTCATGGTGAAGCCGGGACAGATGGCGAACGCGAGAATCTCATCCTTGGCATAGGCCCTTGCGATGGTCTTGGTCATTGCGACCATGCCGGCCTTGGACGCTGCATAATGCCAGTGATCGGGACTGTCGCCGCGATAGGCGGCGCGGCTGGCTATATTTATGATCCGGCCCGGCTCGTCGCGCTCCTGAAAATGCAGGACGGCCAGGCGGCAGAGTTCGGCTGAGGCAGTCAGGTTGATGGTCATCGTCCGGTTCCAGCTTTCCAGCCAGTCATCATTTGCGATCGGATTGGGATCGAACAGGCCGGCATTATTGATCAAAACGTCGATGTGACCATCGAGCCGGTCCAGCGCCTCTTCCCAAAGCCGATCAGCGGCGCCTTCCTGAGAAAAATCAGCCGTGAGCAGGCCATTTTCGCCTGTCGTGCTCTGGCCAATGACCGAAACATTGTCCCGATCCAGCGATTCGACGATGGCTTTGCCTATGCCGCGGCTGGCTCCGGTTACCAATATATGGGTTTTTATCTTGCTCATGCCGGATTGATTAGAGCCACTCGGTCCGCGCGTCCATGGATGATGCAGATTTCATGATTTGCATCCCGATCGCAAATATTTGCACTAATAAAATGTCTAAATAGAGCGCATCCGGTTTGCATGATACGTGGTTTTCGCTAAGGGAATGGTTCGATTTCAAAGACTCCGGCATGACCCGGAGAGATTGTTCAGGGGAATATAATGTCCGGCGTATCAGGTTCAGCATCGAACAGACCGCTTTCACCGCATTTGCAGGTGTATAAATGGGGGCCGCATATGCTGGTGTCCATCCTTCATCGCGTTACTGGCGACGGCATGGCGCTGGTGGGTGTGCCATTGCTGGTCTGGTGGCTTTACGCCATTTCCGCCGGTCCGGAGAGCTATGACTATTTCCTCAGCTGGTTCCACTGGGGCTATGTTGGTTATATTGTTCTGGTCGGCATGAGCTTCGCCTTTTTCGAGCATATGTATAGCGGGCTGCGCCACTTCGTGCTGGACGCTGGCGCCGGCTATGAATTGCAGGCCAACAGAATGTGGTCGATCGCCGTGCCTCTGGCCGCGATCCTCACCACCGGCGCGATGTGGCTCTACATCGTATCCAAGAATATTTTATAGAACAGGAATCGGAACATGGGTTCAGGAACCAATATCGGCCGGGTACGCGGCCTCGGATCGGCGCAAGAAGGCGCGCATCACTGGATAGTGCAGCGGGTCACCGCGGTCAGCAATTTGCTGCTGGTCCTGTGGCTGGTCTTTTCGCTCGTCCGGCTGCCGCAATATGGGCATGAGCTGATGATCGAATGGCTGTCCTCGCCGCTGGTCGCCGTACCGATGATCCTGATGCTGGTCAGCATCTTCTGGCATCTGCGTATCGGACTGCAAGTCCTGATCGAGGATTATGTCCCGGATCATGGCGTAAAATTCGGCCTGATCGTCCTGCTCAACTTTTTCGCCATCGGCGGCGCGGCACTGGGAATTTTCTCGGTCGCGAAAATAGCCTTTACCGGAGTGGCCGCATAATGACTGATACTTCCACCCAGCCTGCTTACAAGATTATCGATCACACCTATGACACCGTTGTTGTCGGTGCCGGTGGCTCCGGCTTGCGCGCCACCATGGGCGCAGCGGAATCCGGCCTGAAAACGGCCTGTATCACCAAGGTGTTCCCGACTCGTTCGCACACGGTTGCGGCGCAGGGCGGCATTGCCGCTTCGCTCGGCAACAATACGCCCGATCACTGGCAATGGCATATGTATGACACGGTCAAGGGCTCCGACTGGCTCGGTGACCAGGACGCAATTGAATATCTGGTGCGCGAAGCACCGCAGGCGGTTTACGAACTGGAACATGCTGGCGTGCCATTCTCGCGCAACGAAGACGGCACGATCTACCAGCGTCCGTTCGGCGGCCATATGCAGAATATGGGCGAGGGGCCTCCGGTCCAGCGCACCTGTGCTGCTGCCGACCGTACCGGCCACGCGATGCTGCACGCGCTCTATCAGCAGAGCCTGAAATATGACGCGGATTTCTTCATCGAATATTTCGCCATCGACCTGATCATGGAAGAGGGCGCCAATGGACCGGAATGCCGGGGCGTAATCGCCCTGTGCCTCGAAGACGGTTCGATCCACCGTTTCCGCAGCCATGCTGTGGTGCTGGCCACCGGCGGTTCCGGCCGCTGCTATTTCAGCGCGACCTCTGCCCATACCTGCACCGGTGACGGCGGCGGCATGGTGCTGCGCGCGGGTCTGCCACTGCAGGATATGGAATTTGTCCAGTTTCACCCGACCGGCATTTATGGCGCGGGCGTGCTGATTACCGAAGGCGCACGCGGCGAGGGCGGTTATCTGACCAACAGCGAAGGCGAGCGTTTCATGGAACGCTATGCGCCGAGCGCCAAGGATCTGGCCAGCCGCGACGTTGTCTCGCGCTGCATGGCTACCGAAATCCGCGAAGGCCGCGGTGTCGGTCCGGAGAAGGATCATATCTATCTCCACCTTGACCATATCGCACCGGAAGTGCTGGCCGAACGTCTGCCGGGTATTACCGAAACCGGCAAGATTTTCGCCAATGTCGACCTGACCCGCGAAGCGCTGCCGGTGGTACCGACGGTTCATTATAATATGGGCGGCATACCCTGTAACTATCATGGCGAAGTGATCAATCCGACGGCGGATGATCCGGACGCGATTGTCCCGGGTCTCTACTCGGTTGGCGAAGCTGCCTGTGTTTCGGTGCATGGCGCAAACCGTCTGGGTTCCAACTCGCTGATCGATCTCGTGGTCTTTGGCCGTGCAACCGGTCTGCGGCTCAAGGAAAAGCTTGTTCCGAACGCGTCGCACAAACCGCTGCCGGAGGGCTCGGCCGATCTGGCGCTCGAACGGCTAGACCATTTCCGCAATGCCAAAGGTTCGATTCCAACTGCGGACCTGCGCCTCGAAATGCAGAAAACCATGCAGGCGCATGCCGCCGTGTTCCGGGACAATGATTTGCTCAGCCAAGGCGTTGCAGCGATGGACAAGGTCAACGCCAAGCTCGCGGATATCGGCGTCACCGATCGCTCGCTGATCTGGAATACTGATCTGGTTGAAACACTCGAGCTCGACAATCTGATGTCGCAGGCAATGGTCACGATGAAGGCGGCCGCCAACCGCAAGGAAAGCCGCGGCGCGCACATGCAGGAAGATTATCCGGATCGCGACGACGCAAACTGGATGAAACACACCGTCATCACCTTCGAAGGCTGGGGCGGCAAGGGCGGCAAGAGCGAAATCAGCTACCGTCCGGTGCATGATTACACGCTGACCGACGAAGCGACCTATGTGGAGCCGAAGAAGCG